>Ga0187890_10003850_pt1 | contig 10262 bp, 9 predicted proteins | sample June2016WEW_21_1_FD_133005 | JGI IMG/M metagenome (GOLD analysis project Ga0187890, IMG submission 133005) | Peatland microbial communities from SPRUCE experiment site at the Marcell Experimental Forest, Minnesota, USA - June2016WEW_21_10 | ecosystem: Environmental > Terrestrial > Soil >...
AGTGGCCGCGGTTCTCGCCAACTTGAATACCAATGTCGTGGGCCGCCTTGCCAATCAACTGGCCGACCTGGCGGCCTAAAAGGAAGGGAATAGCAGTGAGACGCGCAACTTGGCTTTTTCTGAGCAGCGGAGGACCAGCGGAGGAAAGGCACGATGGCCGCGGTCCAAACCGAGTGGCACGGCTCTTCGAAACGATAGCGTTAGTCTGTGGCGGTGTAATGCCGAACTCGCTCCAGATGTGCCCAGAGATTCTTGCCAGAATGAGGCGGTGGGACGAGTTCGAGTTCGGCTTTACGCCACCACAACGGGAGCGAGTTCGGCTTTACGCCGACGCAAAACTACAGCTATCGCTCGGGCGCGCATCATCCTGGAATCGGCACGATCGTAATCCTGCTTTCCTCCGCTGGTCCTCCGCTGCTCCAGCGGCATGTATTCGCTGGAGGTCCGACCTCCGCGATCTTTTCCGAAAATCGTAAAATCCTTCGCTGCTTTACGCATTACGGGTGAGGGATGCCAAGCGTAGCATCCCCAAACCGAAAAGCAAAAGGAGATCTAATATGACGACAAGTTTGAAATCGGCCGGACGAATCGCCGGCATGTTCCTCAGCGTCGTGTTGCTGTGTGGGGTGTGCTTCGCGCAGCCCGCCCTGACGCTCTCGGCAGCGGGCGGGCCGCCTACCACCAACCTTACCGTTTCCGGCACTGGCTTCCCGGCGTCTACCGCGGTGGACATTTATTTCGACACTAATAACCTGGCGCTGGCCGTTACGGACGGCACGGGGTCGTTTTCCGGAATCAAAATCCAGGTGCCGGCTTCAGCGCTGCCAGGGACGAACTGGGTCACCGCGGCTGTGCCGATTGTGACTGGCGAGGCCGCACAAGCACCCTTCAAGGTGCGAACTAACTGGGCACAGTTCCACTTCGCGGCTAGCCACACCGGACTGAACCCGTACGAAAATGTTCTCAGCCGCACTACGGCTCCGGATCTTGGACTGCGTTGGAGCTACAGCACCGGGGGCAATGTGTACTCTTCCCCGGTGGTGGCCAATGGGGTGGTCTACGTCGGCTCGAACGACAACAATGTCTATGCCCTGAACGCCAGTACCGGCGCCGAGCTGTGGCAATTCACCACCGGGGGCACGGTGTCCTCTATCCCAGCCGTAGTCAACGGGGTGGTCTACGTCGGCTCGGACGACAACAATGTCTATGCCCTGAACGCCACCACAGGCGTCGAACTGTGGGAGTTCATCACCGGCGGTCTCATAGGGTCATCCCCGGCGGTGGCCAATGGCGGAGTCTATGTCGGTTCGTTTGACCACAATGTCTATGCCCTGGACGCGTTCTCAGGCGCCATGCTGTGGCAGTTCACCACCGGGAGTCTCGTCAGCTCTTCCCCGGCGGTGGCCAATGGGGTAGTCTACGTCGGTTCGCTAGACGACAATGTCTATGCCCTGAGTCAAAGCTCAGGCGCCAAACTGTGGCAATTCACGACCGGAGGTACCGTGGGGTCTTCCCCGGCGGTGGCCAATGGGGCAGTCTACATCGGTGCGGCTGACAATGTCTATGCCCTGAACGCCACCACAGGCTTCGAGCTGTGGCAATTCACAACCGGGGATCAAGTGATCTCTGCCCCGGCCGTGGCCAATGGGGTGGTCTACGTCGGTTCGATAGACGACAACATCTATGCCTTGAACGCCAGCACAGGCGCCAAGCGGTGGCAATTCGCGACCGGGGCCGCGGTGGGCTCTTCACCGGCGGTAGCGAATGGGGTGGTCTACATCGGTGGGTCCGACGGCAATGTCTATGGCTTGAACGCCAGCACAGGCGCCGAGCTGTGGCAATTCACTACTGGGAACGCCGTGACTTCACCAGCGGTGGCCAATGGGGTGGTGTACGTCGGTTCGGCCGACTACAATGTTTACGCATTCAGCGACACAACCAATCCCGCGCAGGAACCCGCGCGGCCCGACCCGGCGACACTGCGGCCCAGTCTTGGCCTGGGCAAGTAGGGAGGCCCCCTTGCGAGCCCGACCGCTGGAGCAGCGGAGGACCAGCGGAGGAAAAGGCACGGAATACCGCCTTCCCAAATGCGGCAATGTTTTCTCAAACCCATAGCTATTTTCCACGGCGATGTAATGCCGAATTGGCCCCGCCCGCCAGTCCAGGAAAGAAGTGTTGGCACGTCATAAGATTCAATGAGTTGGAGGAATTCCGTGCCTTTCCTCCGCTGGTCCTCCGCTGCTCCGTCTAAGGCATCTGCGGACTGAGCAAAAGATGCGAGCCTAAGAATCGAGCAGACCGCTCGGTTCGTCCGTTTTTGGGCCGGTTGAAGGCTACCAAATCCTGACGTGGACCGAAGCAGGCATACATCGAAACGCTGCGATGGGCCGGCGCTTTCCCCACGACCAGACTCGTGGTAAACTCTCTGGGAATCGGAAGCTTTTTTGTGGGCACGACTGGTACCGCCCCGCAAAGACCGCCGGAGGACTCCATCGAAGGCAAACAGGCTGCCTGGGGCTCATTACGGAAGGTTGGCTTCCGCCTCCTCTGCTGTTACGTAGTTCTTTTCGGCATGTTTTGCCTGAACGCGGCAGGCATCATGACGGTCTATTTTCTAAGTGGTCGGTGGGTGGCATCGCCGCTAGACCGGTGGTGGGGATTTCAGGTATCTTTGGTCGCACGATACGTCTTCCATCTGAAGAATTTCAAGTTCCAGGCGATTAGCTCCGGCGATTCCCTCTCCGACTACTTGCAGTTCTTCACTTATGCCCTGATCGCACTACTCGTTGCGCTTGTCTGGACCCTGATCCGCCGTAGAGCGGCGAACTACTCGAAGCTGAGCCAGTGGCTGAGACTTTATGCGCAACTTGCTCTCGGGGTAACGATGATGGGGTACGGACTCGATAAAGTGGTGCCGCTACAATTTCGGGAGCTTACGGCCAGCAGGCTGGCCAGCAGCGTTGGTGACCTGACACCCTTCTCAATGTTGTGGTTGTTTATGGCCACTTCCAAGCCGTACACGATATTCAGCGGTGTTCTCGAAACGCTCGCCGGCGTTATGCTGATAACCCCAAAGCTAAGGTCAACAGGGGCACTGCTGGCGGTCGCCGTGATGACGAACGTCTTCGCCCTGAATGTCTTTTACGACGTGCCGGTCAAGTCATTTTCTCTGCAACTGCTGCTTCTCGCAATTTATTTGGCATCGCCCGAATTCCCGCGGCTCGTCAAAATGCTGGTTTTGAATCGAACGGTACCACACCGCAGCGAAAGCCCACTCTCCAGTAACACGAGGGTGGTGAAGTCGGCTCAACTGGCTCAGGCGGGACTGGCAGCCTGTTTCTTCGCTTTGTGCCTGATCGGAGCAACGCGCCTCTATGCAACTCGCCAAGCCGAGGATCGAGGTGTTCCGCTTTTCGGGGTGTGGGAGGTTGACGAGTTCAAACTGTCCGGGAACGTTGACAGGAAAGCTCGTTCTCGACTTCCAGGGCACTGGCAAGACCTTCTTTTTCCAGATAGGGAGTACGCTCACAACCGCAAGCGGCTCGTATGTTAGTGTGAAGAACGCTGTTAGTAATCTAGCCGCAGGCAGGGTGTTTTGGCAGGTCGGTACCTCTGCGACTCTCGGGACAACCACTCGGTTCAGCGGGAGTATTATGGCGCGCGATAGCATCACTCTGGACACCACGGTAAAACTATGCGGTCGAGCCTTGGCGCTAACTGGCGCGGTGACGCTGGACGCCGACAGAATCGTCCGTGCCTGTTCCTCCTGCTTCCTGAGTCCAGCGGACGAGGAAGACAGCGGTTCACTTACGCCTTAGCCCCCCCCAGGGATCGAGATGAAGCCGGTGCCGCAGGCACGGGCAAGGCCCGGTTGTCGAACAGACTTTCGAATTCCTGCCGGATAGTTCCCCGCGGCGCCTTGCCTCCCAGAGAAGCGGCTGTTCCATGGCGACGTGGAGATGCTGCTGTTAATCTTGGCGTCGAAGAACATCATTCCCGCGTAGTGGACACACCCTGCTGCCTGCAGCAGACGAGATCCGGGCGCAAAGGCTTGTCGCCCGGTTCCATTACCGATGTCACCGAGCAGGTGAGAGCGGCGATGGAAGATTGACGACGGGCTGGGGTCAGCCAAAAAGGCTGCGGAACGGTGTCCGGCCTGCCCGTAAGTCAATCTTCGCGGATCTCTCGATCGATAGGCGATGCGTTGCTCTCGCGGCCCCCCTACGACACAGCCTTCCGGGTCTGACCATACACGGTCAGATGACCTTATGCGGTCAAAACCTGAGGCGCCCCAGAAGATGGCGTCGGCCCTGTGGGCGTTTGGCTGATCGGCGGTAGAATTGCACCGCTACGCGTCGGGAGTAAATTATGACACGAAGTCTTCTCAGTGCAGGTCTTCTGGCGGCGACGCTGCTCACGGGCGGTTGCGCAACCAAGAAATACGTGCAGAACACAACGGCGCCGATCCGGGCCAAGGTCGATCAGGTCGGCAACCAGACTACCAAGAACGGCCAGCAGATCCAGCAGACCGGCACCGAGTTGACGGCCAGCATCAACGGGGTGGACGAGAAGGCCCAGAACGGCATCAGCGCTGCGAAGGAACAGGCTTTGACGGCCCAGAACAGCGCGCAAGGCGCCATGACCAAGGCCGGCGAGGCGTCGGATCTGGCAAACAAGGACTCCGAAGAGATCAAGAGTCTGCGGCAGGTGGTTGCCAATCTGGACGATTACAAGCAGGTCGGCGATTTGACGATCCCGTTCGGCTTCAACAAGGACGCGCTTACACCGAAGGACCGCGAGGATCTCGACACCTTGGTGGCGAATGCCTCCAAGAACAAGCGTTACTTCATCGCCGTGGAAGGTTTCACGGACCGCACCGGCTCGCGCCAGTATAACGAAGTGCTCAGCCGCAAACGGGCCGACGGCGTGACCGAATACCTGGTGGCCAAGCATGACATTCCCATTTACCGCATCCACATGATCGGACTTGGCCAGGAGAAGCCCGTAGACGACGGCCACACTCGCGCTGCGCGCGCCAAGAACCGCCGCGTGGAAATCAAGATTTTCAGCGCCGATGAGACTAGTTCTCTGTCGCAGGTACAGCCGCAATCGTCGCCACTACAGGCACAAACTGAACGATCCCAGCAATAGCGTCGCCGGGCCGCGGAATGGCGTCGTTCAACGTCGGGTGGGTCCCTTTCGGGGCCCGCCTTTTTTGTTGCACGGGCGCGCCTTCTGAGGCGGGGCATTGTGCGCAGCGCGCGCTACCAGATGTGCAGGGCTAAAATGTCGTCCGGGCAGCCTGCTCGAAAAAGGCGATCACGACGCAAATTACCGCGCCGCCAAAGACTAGTCCCCAGGGCACGATGTGCGGCGATATCGGCCTCTGTTCCGCTTCGCCCAAGGCGTGCAATCTGGTTGTGCTGCCAGTGACTCTTCCGGTTGCTAAACCGGCTGGTGCGCCATGCAAAACTGGTCGAACACTTCCGTGAGGACGCGGGCGATTTCCGCGGGCGCGCGGTGTTCGATCTCGCTACGGTGCAGCATGTAAACCGGCTTTCCATCCTGGAATAGCGCCATTGACGGCGAGGAATGGGGGTAATTGGACATCCGGGCGCGCAAGTGAGCCACCGCGGCTTCGTCGCCGCCGGCAAAAACGGTGGCCACCTTGGTAGGACGCACCGCATGTTGCAGAGCGAGCCCTACTGCCGGCCGAGCCCTGCCGGCGGCGCAGCCGCAAACGGAATTCACGAAGTCCCGGTGCGGCGACCTCGGTTAGCATTGGCGGTTCGTTAAGGTTGGCGGCGCGAGCGGCGGGAGGATTGAGGACACCTTTGCTCAGATATCGTCGGGCAGCGGCTCAACAAACTCGACGCCGGCCCGTTCGAGTAGGCCGTCCGCCAATCCAAGTAGAGCGAGGGCTTTCTCACTGGGTACCGGCAGCGCCTCCGCCCAGGCCACCACTTCGGACGGCTCATTCCGCAAAGCCTGCGCTCGCGCGATATCGTGCAATGCCGTAACCCTTGGGTCCCCACCGCTCCATCCTCGTTCTCGCGATTTGCCGGGAAGCAGGCGGATCTCACCGGCTGTCTGCAATGCGCTTTTCACCAAGCCGGCCTCGGCCTGGTCCTTGGCGATTAAATAGAACAGCATGTCCTTGCTGTAAGCCTCGTAGCTGACTGACCCCTCGGGAGGATCAGGCATGCCGCGCGCCACCGCTAAAGCCTTTTCAAAGGTCGCGGCGCTCGCCATCTTTTCGTCTGACTGAGCCTCTGCTTTGGCAATGCCCGAAAGTCGCCAGCCACGAAAATAAGCCATGCTCTGGACCGCTGTTGAGGTGCCTCCCGGGGCGTGCGCCGTGCTATCCGAATCCTTGATCGACTCTGCACTTCGGATGGCATTCTGGAAAGTTGCCTTCGCGGCGGCTGGGTCGCCTCTGGAAGCTTGGACCCTCCCAACTCGAGCCAGCGCCGTCGCCTTCCAGAATTCGCTGTCCTCGCCTCGAATCGCCTGTACTGTTTGAAGAGCTTCTTTCACATATCCAAGCTTCGCCTGCGATCCGGCAATTCTAGCCAGCACGACGTTTCGGGGCACATCAAAAGGAATCATTCCAGCGGTTTCGACCGCCTCGTTGAACTGCCCCAGCGCCGCCCGAGCCTGCGCGATGTTACCCAGCGTCCCTCTCAGCGACGGGTCACCGCCAACCAGCGTCAGTGCTTGCCGGAACGAGTTCCGGGAGGCTGCTCTGTCGCCGGATTTCTCTTGCGCCATGGCGACGGCCACGAGCGCTAGCACCTTCATTTGGGCCGTTGAGGTCTTCATTGCACCGATCGCTTCAGCTGTTTGTGTCGCTCCTCGAACGTCCCCAACCCTCCCCTGAGCATCCGCAATCTCAGCCAGAAGGCGGCCCTTGGCAGCCTCGTCGGCAATGAGGTGGGCGAACTGAAGTGCGCCTGCACGGTTCCCCTCCCGCACCCGAGCCAGCCCGGATTCGAGAAAGATGTCCTGCCTCCTATCCTCGGGCAGGCGCGCGGTCGCCTCGATAACAGGCTCCGTGGTTCCCTTAGTCGCGCGGACAATCACAACAGCGCGAACCATGGCATCTCTTACGTCTCCCTGGCTCGCGGCTTTGATGATTTCCAGGCTGCCCGCAAAGTCTCCGGCTTTAGCCTCCGCCTGAGCGATCGCGCCAAGTGCTTTCTCTCGCTTCTCGGGCCCGTAAAGCGGATCGTAATAAGCGGTTCGGCCCATGGCCTCCTGAGGCCTGGGGGGATCGTCAGGAATGGTTCCGGCGGCACGTGCAGCCTGATGAAGAATCGCAATGGCTTTGGGTATCTCGCTCGATTTGCCTTGCGGCTGGGCGCTGCCGGTGAAAGCCAGCATCAGCCCGAGACCGACGTAAAACGATGTCCGCACTGGTCGCCCCTTCCGGCTCCTAAAGAATCTCAGGTAACATCGAAGACGTCTTGGCGCTCCTCCCGAGCGCCGTGAGCAGGCTTTTGCCTCTTGACAGAAACTTATCCAATGGATGTCCCTATTTGACCATAATGGACCAGTGTAGTCGACTGCTGGAGCAGCGGAGGAGCAGCGGAGGAAAGACTTGGAATTCCGCGTTCCCATTCCACGCGATGCCACGGCAAGCGGTGCATGTGGCCTGTGGCGGCGTAGCGATACGCAATCCTCTGCGCATCGGTCCTTGGGCGACACGGAAGATCCTTGCTGCTTTGGGCGGCCTGGAAATCGCGGCGAAGACGGCGGCGCGGGGCCAGGGCATCCACATACCGATGCGCAATCCTTTGCGCATCGGTCCTGGGCGACGCAAGATCCTACTGCTCGCCGACCTGCCATTCCAAGTGGGAGAGGTACTCAGAGGGCACGCCACCTGGCGACACGCAATCCTCTGCGCATCGGTCCTCGGGACACGCAAGATCGCCTGTCGTCCCTCCACGCTCACTTCCTCCTGCGTGCAGCAGGCGAGCAGGAGAAAAACGGCCCTCGATCATCCCGCTCGTCGACTAGCGAAGGAGCTTGCCGGGGACTGTAGACGAGGCCGACCGCTGGAGCAGCGGAGGACCAGCGGAGGAAAGGCAGGGAATTCCACTTTCGCAACTGCCGGCGATGGCGCTGGAAGCGACACGCGTAATCTGCGCGGCGTAATGCCGAATTCGCCCCCAACTCGTTGAATCTTCTGACGTGCCAACACTTCTTTCCTGGACTGGCGGGCGGGGCCAATTCGGCATTACATCGCCGTGGAAAATAGCTATGGTTTGAGAAAACCTTGCCGCATTTGGGAAGGCGGTATTCCGTGCCTTTTCCTCCGCTGCTCCAGCGGTCACTTTGGTGTCCCAAACTGAGCCGCCGAATATCTTGAACCGCCCGTTCCCGCGACATCAGGGTGGTCCCCATCAATGCGCCGCGGACCGGCCCCCCCCAAAAACTTTTCTTCGGCCGCTGAGCAAAAAAGGCCCTCGTTTTCCGCATATCCAGGTGTGGGGAAAACAGACTGAAAGAGGGACCAAAACGATGATTCTAAGAACGACTGAAAAACTGAGCCGATTCATGCAGGCTCTGCGATACTTGCGCCCCGGGACCGGTAGCCTGTGCCGGGGGCTGATCGGCGTGGCGGCGGCCGCCACGCTGTTTGGGCAAACTCCGGTAGCGACGATCACCACGCTCTCCGAGGGCTATGCCAACGGGTGCGCGCTCGGCCAGGGCGGAGTGCTCTACTGCGCTGACGGCAGTGGCGTGTTCTCGCTGACTCCGCCAGCATCGCCGGGCGGGCCTTGGACGGACAACAGGCTTTTTACTTTCAATCCCCCGGTCGATGGCGGCGCCAATGCGGTAGTCATCGGCAGCGGTGGGGTGCTTTACAGCAACACCACATTCGGCGGGCCCGAGAATATCGGTATAGTGTTCTCGTTGACGCCCCCAGCCTCGCCGGGCGGGTCCTGGACCGAAAACGTGCTGTACAATTCTGGGATTGGCGGGTTAGTCATCGGCCACGGCGGGGTGCTCTATGGCGTCTGGCCTGGGCTGGATGGCATTGAGGGGCTAAATGGCACCGTGCTCTCGCTTACGCCGCCGGTCTCTCCTGGGAACCTCTGGACCGAGAATGTGCTCTATTCCTTTGCGGGCGGCAGCGACGGAATTGGTCCCAGCATGCTAGTGATGGGTGCCGGCGACGTGCTGTATGGCATCACCACGTACGGCGGAAGTAACAGTTTGGGTACGGTGTTCTCCGTGACACCGCCGGAATCCGCCGGAGGCGCCTGGACTGAAAAGGTGATCTACGCCATGCCCGCCTCTTCCCACAACGACGGCAATCCCACAGGGATAGCACTTGGCAGCGGAGCGTAATCTTCGGCGTGACCGCCACTGGCGGAGCTGCTAACTATGGCACCGCATTCTCCTTGGCGCCGCCGGCCACCCCAGGCGATCCTTGGACCCCGAGCGTGATCCACGAATTCCCATCTGGCACCGGCGAAGATGTTTACTCTCCCGACGATGTGATGGTGGCCCCTAACGGCATGCTTATCGGCGCTGCCGCGAGCGGGGGCGCCGGCGCGGGTGGCGTGTTCTTGTTGACGCCTCCGGCGTCTCCCGGCGGCGCTTGGAGCGAAGTGGCTGCTCATTTTCCCCACAACGGCAGCGAGGGAAGGATTCCCTCGTTCGCAGTGCTCGGCCAGGACGTGATCTACGGCAGTACCGTATCGGGTGGCAGCACGGACGGAGGCACGGTGTTTTCTCTGGTGCCCTAATCTTCACCCAGCGGTAGGACACTGCAGGGTCCAGCCGGCATGGAAGACATCGACTGATCAATTCGCGAGGCCGACCGCTGGAGCAGCGGAGGACCAGCGAGGGAAAGGCAGGGAATTCCAACTTTCGCAACTCCTGGCGATGGCGCTGGAAGCGACACGCGTAATCTGCGCGGCGTAATGCCGAATTCGCCTCCCAACTCGTTGGATCTTCTGACGCGCCAACACCTCTTTCCTGGACTGGCGGGCGGAGCCAATTCGGCATTACACCGCCGTGGAAAATAATTATGGTTTGAGAAAACAGTGCCGCATTTGCGCGCCGCTGTGCAACTGGGGCGCGGATCATCCTTGGTGGTGGTATACGGCCGATGGTCCGCTGTAGGCGGACACGGACTTGCCCTACTTGCCATCGAACGTCGCCATCCAGATATCAGCCTCCGTTGTCGCCACGCTGAAGTAAATGGTGCGGTCGTCGCGGCTGACCGAAAACCCGCGCGGCGAGATATC
>Ga0187890_10003851_pt1 | contig 10259 bp, 5 predicted proteins | sample June2016WEW_21_1_FD_133005 | JGI IMG/M metagenome (GOLD analysis project Ga0187890, IMG submission 133005) | Peatland microbial communities from SPRUCE experiment site at the Marcell Experimental Forest, Minnesota, USA - June2016WEW_21_10 | ecosystem: Environmental > Terrestrial > Soil >...
CCATCGTTTGCACGATTTCAGGATTCGGAGAAATGGACGTGCCGCCGCCGCGCGACGGCGTATTGGTCTGTGCGCCATCAATCTCGTATCCGTTCTGTTCCTGGCGCAGTCCGACGGCATTGATATTGATGGCATACTCATTGGTAAAGTTATCCCCGGAGGTCACTCCGGTTCCCGTGATTCCCGGAGTGAGAGCCGCCAGGCCGTACACGTTCTGCCCGGTCAGCGGTGTCTCCTTGAAAGTATCCTCCGGAATGACCGACCCTGTTTTCGGGGTAACCAGATCAACGGACACCTCCGAAGCGGAAACAACGACTTCGGTGGTGGTTGCGCCAACTTGAAGCACCGGCGCAACGGTTCGAATCTCTCCGACCTGAAGGATTAGGTCCTTCTGGTCCCAAGTCTTGAAGCCGGCAGCCTGGATCTGCACCGTGTACGAGGACGCGGCTATGCTTTCGATGCGGAAGTAGCCAGCTTGGCTGGTGGTGGTGGTTTTTGCAACACCTAGGCGGGTATCCGAAACGGTGACCTTGGCTCCCCCGACTACAGCACCGCCCTGGTCTTGTACCGTGCCCTCAATTCCGCTTAAAAATTGAGCGAAGGCCGATGATCCTGCCCAACTCAACAGCAGGATTACGAGCATCGAGATTCTTGCTGCGGATCTCATCATGGAGGCCCCCCAATTGCGAAGAATCAATCTCGGATTTCTGGCCACGCTTGCCCAGGTTCAGGCAGCCTTCTCGGTCCGCCGCTTGTCTGAACGATGTTCGCTTGTATTTGCGAACGGGCGGTCTTGCGGCAAAAGTCTTTGCACGAGAATCAGCCGTGTCCCATTGCCTCGAAATTTAGGCTCGGGGCGACGAGACCCGCAAGTAATGCACAGTGTCTTACGGTAAAGAGAGAGAGTTTTCTCCAGTCCCTGCAAGTAGTTAGTGGAGACTTTACTACTCGATGCAAATGCAAGGATTGTGAAACACCGGGCCTTCCGGTGGTTTCGACAGCAGCACGGGAGCCACTCTTAACCGCCGGGAACCCTGGGCAGGTTCCGAGACCTCCGCGCGGGTGCCACGGAGTGCAGTCGAAAGGAAAACGTGTCTCCAACGAAATCGCTCACCAATTGCAAACGCGCGAGCCCGGAGATGATGTTCTTGACAGCGTCCACCCAGTGTGCGCATAATGCCGCTCGCGAAACTTGCCAGTCGTTCCTGTCCCGAAGAAAAAAGTCGTCCGGATTTGCGTTCCCTGCTGGTGCGCAATAGCGGTGGAGATCGATGCAAGCATTTGGCGAATCAACGCACGATCAGACTGCGGCTTTCCCTCCACATCAGTTGGACGACGAGAAAAGGCAACAGATTCTCCACGAACTGGAGAACATCCTGGAAAGTCGCTTCTTCCGAAGCGCGGGACGCAGCAAGCAATTCCTCAGATTTGTTGTCCAGCACAAGCTTGATGGCCATGCAGAGCTGCTGAAAGAGCGCACGATAGGAGTTGAAATCTTCGAGCGGCCCCACGACTACGCCACGGGAGACGATCCCGTGGTTCGCGTCCAGGCTGGAGAAGTACGACGCAGACTCCATGAGTACTATCAGGCCACGCCTACCGAGCCGTCCGTCCACATTGAACTCCCGGTCGGCTCATATTCCCCATTGTTTCGGGAGTCTTCGACGGCAGCAGCTTCACACACGGCGTCTTTTCATCCCCCTTCGCCTGAACCGGAAGCTCAGAAGAAAAAGCACCCTATAGGACATTGGGCAATTGTGGCGATGTGTTCAGCTTTGGCACTAGCTATCGGAATTGCGCTTCTAGTTTTTCACCGGACAGCGGTCCGAGAGTCAGCGAGCGACCAGTTTTGGAAACCTGCCTTCGCCACGCATCAAGCGGTACTGATTTGCTTAGCTGCGCCTGTGGTTTACAGACCGACCGATGCGTTGTATAAGAAATACGCTATTACGCATCCCGGCACATTCCAGAGTGAACTGGATAGGACAAACAACCCTCTTCCATTGGATCCGCATGAGACCATCTTATGGAGCGACATGTGGAACTACTCCGGCTATGGGGTGGTGCGGGGTGGCGACGCTTACGCTGCCGTAGCGCTGTCTGGCCTCCTCGCCAAGATCGGCAAACCCAGTCAGCTGCGAATCGGCGCGAACTACTCATTCGCGGATCTCAGAACTTCCCCCGCAGTGGTGGTGGGCGCCTTCAACAACCGGTGGACAATGGGCATCACATCGAGTTTACGCTTCGTGTTTGTTGAGCAGGATGGGCGATTCATGATCCGAGAGCAGACCAACGGCGGCCGGGTCTGGGAAGAGCATTATGACAAGAAGGGGGAACTGATCGACGATTCTGCACTTGTCGCCCGATTGCTCGACTCGAAGACCGGGCAGTTCACCATCGTCGTGGCGGGCATTGGGGAAAGAGGCACGCAAGCGGCGGGTGAATTTGTCTCCAATCCAGAATTGCTGGGGCAGGGCCTTCGCAGCGTTCCATCGGGGTGGCAGACGAAGAATTTGGAAATTGTCGTACAAACCGCGGTAACGGATTTGGTTCCAGGGCCTCCGCGCGTTGTTGCAGCCTACTCCTGGTAGAGTGCCCTTCACGGGAATCTCTGCACAGAATTTAGCATTGCCCCGAGCAATTTTCGTTTAGGGTTTAACCCGAACAATGCAAACAGGACGGCGCAATTTCCTGCATCTTTCATTGGCAGCCCTTGCGGGAACCTTCTCGCAAAGATGCTTGGCCCAGCAATCTGGGGGCATGGGAGGCCGAGTCGCAACTGCTCAGAAGAAGCCCCTCGAATCTGGGCGCCCGTTTGACGCTTATTTTACCGACGTCGCGGCCTCCGCCGGACTGGTTGCACCGGTGATCTACGGCGGTGTAGATCACAAAGAGTACATTATCGAATCCAATGGATGCGGCTGCGCGCTGTTTGACTACGACAACGACGGATGGCTCGACATCTTTCTTCTCAGCGGTACCCGCTTAAGTGGCGCTCCCGCGGGAGCATCCAATCGGCTTTATAAAAATAATCGTGACGGGACATTTACCGACGTAACCAGGCAGGCGGGGCTTGAAGCAGTTGGCTGGGGCAACGCTGTTTGTATCGCTGACTACAATAATGACGGCTATGAAGACTTATTTTGCACCTACTACGGCCAGAATCGACTCTACCGTAACCTCGGAAACGGCACGTTCAAAGACGTCACCAAAGAAGCTGGCTTAGAAGCCTCCGAAGTCAGATGGGGCGCTGGGTGCTCTTTCCTCGATTACAATCGCGATGGTTACCTGGATCTGTTCGTCTCCAATTACGTGCAATTCGACTTCGACCACGTTCCCCGGCCGGGATCTAACGTTAACTGCAATTGGAATGGTATTCCCGTCACCTGCGGTCCAAGGGGCCTTCCGTTTGGCCGACACTCCCTTTACCGGAATAATGGAGATGGAACTTTTACCGATGTAAGCGTTGAGTCTGGCATTGGGAAGCCCTGGCCGAGCTATGGAATGACCGTCGTGGCAGCGGACTTCAACGAGGACGGTTGGCCCGACGTATATGTGGCTTGCGACTCGACTCCCAGCCTCCTGTTCATCAATCAGCACGACGGAACTTTCAAAGAGGAGGGCGTAGAGCGTGGCGTAGCCCTGAGCAATGAGGGGCAGGAACAAGCGGGCATGGGAGTCGGTGTCGGCGACTACGACCTGGACGGCCATTTGGACATTTTCAAGACCCACTTTTCGGAAGATACAGAGGTACTGTACAAGAACGATGGCAACGGCAATTTTGACGATGAGACTCTGCACGCGAAACTTGGGGTCGAAGTTCGTTTCACCAGTTGGGGAACGGGCATCGTTGATCTCGATAACGATGGCCTGCCTGACATCTTCTTTGTAACCGGAGGTGTGTATCCGGAGGTCGAAAAGAAACTCCCACAGTATCCGAACAAGTCCCCTCGAATTCTCTTCAGGAACCTGGGCAATGGCACCTTTGAAGAGATTGCCAACGCCGGCCCGGGCGTTACGACACCGCATTCAAGCCGTGGCTGTGCCTTCGGCGATTTCGACAACGACGGGGATTTGGATATTCTGATCCTGAATATGAATGAGCCGCCTTCCCTGCTGCGAAACGATCTGAAAGGAACGCACCACTGGCTGAAAATCAAGCTGGTCGGAACCAAGGCGAATCGCAGCGCGATCGGCGCCCGCGTATTGGTTCGCCACTCGGGCAAGGTTCAGGCTCAGGAAGTCCTGAGCCAATCGAGTTTCTATTCGTGCAACGACTCACGTCTGCACTTTGGCCTTGGTCAAGCAACCACTGCGGACCTTGTGATTCACTGGCCGAGTGGCATCACGGAAAAATACCCGAACGTGAAATGTGATCAACTCATTACAATTCGGGAAGCCCACACTATCATTCCGAATGTTGGCTGGGCGCGCTGATCGGCCGCTTGCTACCGCACGCTCCCGCTGGTCTTAACGTTGACGCATCGAGATTGATGGTTCTATGTTTCCTGCCAAACGCGTGGCGCTTTTCATTTTAGGAGCAGCTTTGGTTGCTCAAGGGCAAGCCACCAAGGTGTCGATTGCATCGATCCAATCGCTGATTCGTTCGCAGCAGTACGACCAGGCGCTACAGCTTACCAGATCCGCCTTGCACGACACGCCCAATGACTTCCGGCTTTGGACATTGGAAGGGATTGTACTTTCGATCAAGGGCAGCAACCATGATGCGTTAGATGCGTTTGACCGGGCACTGAGTCTGTCTCCGAACTACACGGCAGCTCTAAGGGGCGAAGTGCAACTCCTCTATCCGACCCAGGACAAGCGAGCCATCCCGCTGCTCGAAAGGATATTGAAAGCTGATCCAAAAGATGAGACCGCGCATGAAATGCTCGCGATCATCGAGGGAAGGCAAGGAGACTGCCTGGCTGCGAATGAGCATTTTCTTCTCAGCACGGAAGTGATCGCAAATCATCCTCAATCGCTCGAAGTATATGGTTCTTGCCTGTTGCAGACGAAGCAACATCAGAAGGCGGTCTCCATATTTGAACAGCTTGCCACGCTGCTTCCCGAGCAAACTTATCCAAAATATGACCTCGCGGTTGTGTTGGTTGGAGCAAAGCAGCCTCAAGCTGCCCTTAAGGTGCTTGAACCTTTACTGGCGACGAATCAATCCGACCCAGATATCCTGAGTCTGGCCTCCGAGGTTTATGAAGCCGTAGGAAACACTCCTGAAGCGGTGGCTCTTCTTCGTCATGCAATTGTATTGAGCCCGACGAATGCAACCTACTATGTTGCGTTCGCGGCGCTCTCTCTGGATCACGAGTCCTATCAGGTTGGGATTGATATGATCGATGCCGGCTTGCAGCGTATTTCTGACGACCCGTCCTTATATATCTCGCGGGGCTTACTTTATGCGCAGCTTGCGCAGTACGAAGAGGCGGAAGCCGATTTCAATAAGGCCGAGCGCATTGATTCGGCGCAGAGTTTAAGTTCGTACGCTATCGACCTTACCGAACTGCAAAGGAATCACCCCGACAAAGCATTGCTAGAGGTACGGTCGCAATTGAAATCTCACCCGGACGATGCATTTCTTCATTTTCTGTTTGCGAAGTTGCTTACGAATCAGGGATCCGATGCAGATAAAGAAGTCTCCGGTGAAGCAATAAGATCCGCACTGCGCGCTGTGAAGCTGAAACCGGATTTAGTAGAAGCAAGGGATCTCCTTGCGAGTATGTACACACGTTCTGGCCAGTATAATCTCGCCATTGAACAATGCCGGCTTGCGCTGCGATACTCCCCTTCCGATCAGACTGCGATCTACCATCTTATTGTTGCGTTGCGGCACTCCGGGCAGAGTGGGCAGCGCGACGAAATCCAAACCCTAGTAAAGCGCCTCTCAGACGTGCAACAGGCTTCACGTCAGCAGGAAACCGACAGGAAGCGATTCAAGCTGGTAGAGCAAGAACCTGTGCCTCCGCAGTAAAGCGACCGCCCGCGACGTTTGCATGAGGTCCGTGGTGCACCGGGCCCGATGAACCAGCGTCATTAGTAGGTTGCGACTGAGACACGCAGCACCACGGGCTCCGAACCAAAGTTTAGGCCCCAGTCGGTTTCATCACCATTCCAGATGCGAACGAAATTGAAGACGCCGTTCTCGTAGGTCCCCTCTTCGACGCGCAGGAACTGGCGATGCTGCCATTTGCCATCAATCAGAGCGGAGGGGATCTGTCCGGTTCCATCTATGACATGCTGGGACTTTCGTTGCTGGTCGGTGCCTGCCGGCCGGAAATCGACGCGACAAAAGAATCCCGTCACCAAAAACTGATTGTCTGACAGCCGGGCCACCAGAGCACGTCCCGTCGGCTCCGCGTTCCCTATCGCTTGACCATTGCGTGTGGATCCATACGACACCACAGCGTTCCAGGCTCCAAACGGCAGGATCTCGGTGACATTCGGGGCCACCTCGGCGACAGCCTTGAGCTTGCCGTTAAAATTCAGTTCGGCAATCTCGCGCTGCATCGGGCCGATCAGCCGGTAGTTCATCGCCCAGGCCTGGAACTCGTCCGGCTGCCGTGAACCCGGAGTCGTCTCGTGACCCCGGCTGTAATCCATCCCGAAGGGCGAGAATCCTATGGTCTGGAGACCGAGCGCGGAGAAGAAGAAACGGGCGTTGCCGGCGCCTCCGGTCTCAGGCACGAACAGGGGATTGTCATCGCGGTGATAGAGTTCGAGCACCTTCAAATACGCGGCGGGATCGTTCTGGTAAATGTCTGGCGCCAAAATATCCAGCGCGGGCGCAGCTACTTTCCAGATCGCAAGCACATTGTCGGTGGGGCCGCCGCTCTCGTAGCTGCCGGGAGCGCCCGGCTTGAGCGGGTCGCGCAGCGCTGCGTTGGCATATAGGGGCAACGGATATACCACCTTGCCCGCGGCGGCCACTTGCCCTACGTATTTCGCTACCGACCAGGCGTGGAAGCAAACCTCGGCTTCGGGGCCAAAAGCTTCCTGCCAGTTCGGGGATGGCGAAGTGGTCTTCAACTGCATGGCGGTGAGCACCTCGGGCGGCACCGGCGCTTCGAAGAGCTTCTGTGCGGTCGAGGAATAATCGCGAAGGGTACCCCACGTTCCCGCTTCATTCTCCACTTGAACCATGATTACGGTGCGCTCGGGATCGGCTGACTTGAGGTGTCGCATGAAAGCGCTGAAGGCCGTCTTGTCCGCTTCCAGCGAGGCGGCCGCAAAAGGCGAAGGCGAGTCCACCGCCTGTCCGTTCTTGTCCACCATGTGCGGGTAACGGTCGGGAGCCAGCTTCATCCACTCTGGCATATAGTGCTGGCTGCCGTTCTTCCAGGTTCCGAACCAGAGCAACACCAGTCGCAGCTGATGCTGGCGAGCCTGTTCCAGCACGGTATCAATTGTCGTGTAGTCGTACTGGCCTTGCCGTGGTTCAAACTGCTCCCAGTAGATCGGCATCTCGACCGTATTGACGTTGAGGTATTCCATGGCGGGCCACACCTTTGGAAGCATGTTCGGCCAGGTGCTGGAGTTATGCACCTGCGCGCCCAACATCAAATAAGGAGCGTCGTCCACGAACAGGGCGAAGCGTCCGTCCTTTTTCACGATACGAGGAATTGGGCGCTCCTGAACTTGGGCGCGAAGAGCAATCGCCAAACTGGTGCCGATGAGAGAGGCGAGAACTGCAGAAGTAAATTTCATTTACAAGCGTCCTTTGACGGAATATTATGCCGCTTCCGTGCTGGCGTCCAAGTCTGTACTCGCTTCACGGGTACGCGCCTCGCGCGGACGCCGTTCGCGCCGCGTGTCCCAGGAGTCACTTGCTTCGATCTTGCTTAACGTCCGTCTTCGCACGCGCCCGCCTCAGCATCATAGCGGGCGCGTCATCCGCCGACGTGCGTCTTGAAAGACGATTGGGGTGACGGAAAAATGAACTCGATAGTTCGGTTTTCGATCATGACTGCATGGGCGGCGTTGGTCGTGATTCAGGGTTACGCCCAGTCAGACTCCGGCGTTCCGCACCTGCGGAAACAGGGCACTGCCACGCAGTTAATCGTGGATGGGAGGCCTTTCCTGGCGCTGGCGGGTGAACTGGGAAACAACACCGCGACCAGTCTCGAGAACATGCAGCCGATATGGCCCAAACTGGTTTCGAGCAATCTCAACTGCGTGTTGGTAGCCATATCGTGGGCGCAGATAGAGCCAACCGAGGGCAAGTATCAGTTCGCCCTGGTAGACGGCCTCATCCAGGAGGCCCGGCGCAATAATCTGAAACTGGTCTTTCTATGGTTCGGAAGCTGGAAGAACGGTTTTTCGAGTTACGCTCCTTACTGGGTCAAGTCCGACTATAAGCGATACCCGCGTATTCGAATCAAGGGCGGCAAGACGCTGGAGTTACTCAGCACCTTCGGCGATGCCACGAGGGACGCGGACGCTCGAGCCTATCGGGCGTTGATGCGACACATCAAGGAAGTGGACAGCGTGCCGCATACCGTCCTGATGATGCAGGTGGAAAACGAAGTCGGAGTTCTGCGCGATTCGCGCGACAGATCCGCGCCTGCCGACCAGTCCTTCGCGGGACCGGTTCCGAAGGAGCTGATGGATTATCTTGAGCGGCACAAGGACGCGCTGGCCCCTGAGTTGCGCGAAGTGTGGGCTGCGCAGGGCTTCAAGACGTCCGGAACGTGGGAAGAAGTGTTCGGCCCGGGTAAGCCGGACAGTTTCGATATGCCCATTCAGACGAAGAGCCCTCCGATGAGTGCAGAAGAGCACGAGACAAGCTGGCGAAAGCTGCACTGGCCCGTAGACGAGATATTCATGGCTTGGGACTACGCGCGCTACGTGAACACCATGGTCGAGGCGGGCAAGAAGGAATACGACCTCCCGATGTATGTGAACGCATGGCTGCAACAGCCGAATCATGCCTGGCCCGGAACCTACCCGAGCGGTGGCCCGGTGCCCCAGGTCCATGACATTTGGAGAGCGGGGGCGCCTTCCGTCGACATACTCGCGCCCGATCTGTATTTGGAATACTTCGACGAAGTTTCCGCGAGGTTCACGCGCAACGGAAACCCGCTGTTCATCCCGGAAACCAGCACCAACGCGACCAACGTGTTATCGGCCTTCGGCAAGTTCAACGCCATCGGGTTTTCGCCGTTCTTCATCGAACGGTCAGCAGCTGCGGACACGGAGCTTGCCGGGGCCTATGCTTTGGTTTCGCAGTTGGCTCCAGCCATCGCTGCGCAGCAGGGGAAAGAGACCATCACAGCTGCGCGCTTGAATCAGGGCGACGCACCTCTGGATCTCAAGTTAGGGAACTATACAATTACTCTCAGCTATGTCGGTATGGGCCACGTTCCGATCGCTCCAGATCCGTCCGCGCCAGCGGTTCGCGATCCTAAAGCACCGGAAGTAGCGGCGATACTCATCGCCGCGGGGCCGGACGAGTTCTATTTCGGATCGGTCGGCGGCAGCATACGAATCGCTTTTGCTCCGACCACTCCCGGACCTAAGATTGTCGGTCTGGGCGACGTGCAGCAGGGCAAGTTTGTGCACGGCGAATGGCGCGTAGTCCGGCAATTGGGCGGCGACGATACCGGACAGGGCGAGATTCTCACCGTCCGTCCGAATGCGCCACTACGAGTGACGGTCTACCGTTACGAATAAGACGCTGTTCCAAATTATGCGAAGCAGTCACCGCGCCATCTGCTTGCTCGCTGCCATCATCTTTCTTCAAATTCCTTCCAGGCGAACGTGCACTCTCATCAATCTCGTCAGGCGACGCCTTTCCGCGCTATCAGGGATTGATCTTAGCCGGCGAGACCGTGAGCGGACGAGCAACTCTGAAGTTACGGGCGAGGACCGGGCCACGATTCGGAATGAAAGTCGGTTTCTGACAGACAGCATGTATCGATCCGTTAGTCTTGGAGCGATGTTCACGAGGCACGCCACTTCGCCAGTGGGAGTAGTCGTTCGCGCGACTTTTCCGCCAGAGCCTGTGCAATCTGATTCCACGAATAGAGCGTTTTCTGTAAGCAGAGGTGCGGTTCGATAGCCTGCTGGATCTGGTGAAACGCGAAACTGAATTCACGCGATGGACTACATGGCCCCCCGCGGCGAGGATGGCTAGCCCGAGGGGGAAATATCGCGCCCGATGCGAATCAATTTTTGTGCCAGGAGCGTGACAACAATTTCCCATAAAGCCAAGCGCGGGAACTGCGGTCGTCATGCTTGGGCACGTGCCC
>Ga0187890_10003852_pt1 | contig 10249 bp, 9 predicted proteins | sample June2016WEW_21_1_FD_133005 | JGI IMG/M metagenome (GOLD analysis project Ga0187890, IMG submission 133005) | Peatland microbial communities from SPRUCE experiment site at the Marcell Experimental Forest, Minnesota, USA - June2016WEW_21_10 | ecosystem: Environmental > Terrestrial > Soil >...
GACGTTCGAGGCAATCTCGAGACCGAGCAGCGAGAAGCAGAGGAGACTGAACACCGAGATCAGATGCCAGTCGAACCCGGAGGGTCGCCAGACGAGCCTTGCGACCGGCACCCCGGGGCGCAGGGCCAGCCACGCGGTGAGCCCGATGAGAATGATGCCGACCGTGAACGTGCCGAGCGCGGCGACGTTGACCAGCAGCTTCTCGGCCGCGAGCCCGCGGATGTTGAGCCAGATGAGCAGCGCTAGCAGCCCGAAGGAACCGACTTCGATGGCGACGCCATGCGTGGCGAGAGCGTTGCCGGAGGCGCCGAACATATAGGCGGCGAGCCCCACCGAGGAGACTACCAGCGTCGGAACATAGACGATGTTCGCCATCCAGTAGCACCATCCCGACAGAAATCCGTGCATCTCGCCCAATAATCGGCTCGGCCATACATAGACGGCGCCTTCCCCTGGAAAGTGGCGGGACAACTCGATGACCGTGATGGCCTCGGGGACGAAGAAGAACAGGATCGCGAGCGGCCAGAGCCATAGCACCATCGGACCGTTCTGTACCAGCGGCGCCATGGTGTTCAAGCTGACGAGGCCCGAGACGAACATCAGCGCCACGTCCCAGCGTCCGAGGGTGCGCCGCAGGTGCGGAGCGTCCTCGGACGGGCGGCTCACACTCCTCCGCTCAATCCCGCGAGAACCCAGCGAACGAACCGGGCCGCATGCTGCTCCATCTGCGAGTAAGGTCCGGGCTCGTACCAGCGCGAATTCACGCCCTGCTGGTTGAGCTCGATGATGCGCTTGTCGGCCTCGATGGTCACCCGCCAGAGCCACATCAGCCGGTCGACCTCGTAGTCGATGCCTGCCACCGCATCGCCGCGCACGAGCCAAATGACTTCCATGTCCGTGCGATCGACCGTCTGCGGCACGAACCGGTAGAGCAGGCCGTGATCGGCATAGGCGAGGAAGTGGCTGTTCAATCCGACATCGAAGAAGGTCACGCCGCCATCGAAGCTTTGAAACTGTCCCATGAGCGGGGCGAGCGGCCGACCATCCTCGCTGCCGCTCACCGTGCCGTCGGCCAGTGCCGAGCGCAGGCTGTCGACGGCTTCTTGCCCCGGCAGTGCCTGCTCGGCCCAATGGTCCACGTCCGCGATCTCGAGCCCCTGCGCGCGTGTTCGCTCACGGAGTTGCGCGTCGGCTTCCCGGTTGAGCTCTTCGGGCCGCGCGTAGAGGTGAAAGCGGGAGTACTCCAGATGTGCCGGCGCACAGTGATAGCACTCCATGTAGTTCTCCTCCACGAGCTTCCAGTTGGCGCGGACCGGATAGCTCTCGCGGTGAGCCACCTTGGCCTCGCCCCAACCGTAGACGCGCGCCGAGCGGGCGAGCACCGTCTGCACATCCTCGAGTCCGGGTGGCTCGTCCGCCAAGCAGACGAAGATCAGGCCCTCGATGACGCGAAGATGCACGGATTTGAGCCCGTACTGCGTGCGATCGAACTCCGGCGGCAGGAGTCGTGCGCTGCGCAGTGATCCGTCCAGGTTGTAGCTCCACGCGTGATAAGGGCAAACGAACGCGCCGGCGCGGGCATGTCCGCTCCGCTCGGTGCAGACGCGCGAGCCGCGGTGCCGGCAGACATTGAGCAACGCGCGCAATTCGTGGTCCTGAGCGCAGACGATGATGAGGGATTCCTGAAAGATCTCGACCGTGAAAAAATCGCCGGGCGCGGCTGCCTGACTGCGGTGCCCGACGCAATGCCAGTGACGCTTGAGCAGGCGCTGCAGTTCACGCTCGAAGAACGCGGGGTCGCAGTAGAACGGCTGGCTGAGAGCGTGGCCGGGGCGGTGGGCCGCGATCGCTTGGGCAATGGGATCAATCGTGTGCATGAGCCGCTCCGCTCAGGGCCATCGCGTGGCGCGGAAAGAGGGCTGCAAGGCTCGCCCGTGCCAGGCCGGCGAGACCGTTGCGATCCAATCCGTCCCCGCCGGTCAAAAGCTCCAGCCACAGGCCGTGGCACTGTGAGGCGACGATCTTGGCGGCACTCGCCGGCTCGAGCCCGTAACCGCCGTCGATGATGAGGCCGCGACACAGCGATTCGAGCGTCTCGTCGTGCCGTTGGTCATAGGACGCGCACACGGCTCGATAATGTGGCCGCGCCTTCGCTTCGCCCCAGAAGGCGAACCACACCGCGATCTTCCTGCGCTGGCAGATGGCCGGCTCGAAATAGCACTCGACGAAGCGGCGCAGGCGCAGCGCCGGATCCGGCCCCGCCTCCTCGAGTCCCTTGCGCCAGGTGATCTCGAACTGCTCCGACAGTGCCCGCAGGGCAGCCGTGAACAAGAGTTCCTTGCTCTCGAAGTACTGGTTGATCGAGCCCACCGCCATGTTCGCGCGTGCGGCCACGTCCGGCACCGTGGTGTCGCGCATGCCGCGAACACTGATGCAATGGATCGCCGCCTCGATCAGCTGCTGCTCGCGTGCTTCGCGCGGGCGGCGGCCCGATCTGGTCCTTGCCTGCGGACTTGAGTGTAGCTGCATCGACATCGGCAAACCTTATTTCAAAACAATGCATTGGTCAATGTTAATGAATGAATATATTTTCAATTGGGCAGCCATGCGGGAAAGCAGCCGGCAAGAATTAAACTGCCGTTGCGGGGTCTAACCAAGCGCTCCGGATTCGCCGTCACTGCATCGTGTTTGGCTATGGCAATAGGTGCGCCATGCAGATTCGCCCGTCGTTGAGTAATGCCGCCCTCGGCGCGCTGGCCGCGGTCGTAGTCGGTTGCGCGACCAGCACGCAACCGAACCCGTCCAAGACGAACCTGGATAACCTGACCAAAGTGGAGAATCTTCCGGGAAAGGCCGCCTGCTTTTGGAAATCGAGCTTTCAGGGGGACTGGACCATCCTGAATGATTCGACGCTGATCGTGCATGCGCCGCTGCCCAAGGATATTTATGTGGTCAAGCTGTTCGAGCCGGTTTTCAACTTAAGCTTCAAACAAGGGCTGGGCTTCGAGGACCAGGAGCACACCGGCCAGATCTGCAATGATGGCGACGATTACCTGTTAGTCCCCGGTTGGCAGCCGCCGCGGGTGCCGATCGTGGCGGTTCACGCCTTGACGATGGACCAGCAGGACCAATTGCTGCGGGCCGCGGGGAAGCCCGTACCACGCCCACGCGCGGCCGCTCAGCCCGCGCCGCCGAAGAGCTGACAGCGGCGCGCGCGCCGCGGCCTGATCAGCTTTTCTGCTTCGCGGCCGCCGCCCGCACTTCCTTGAGCTGCTCCCAACGGGGCGCGTACTTCAGTGCCTCGTCGTATTTCTCGAGCGCGTCTTCGGGTTTGCCTTGTTTTGCGAGCACATCTCCCCACGCCTTGAGCGGGTCGGCCCAATGGCGACCGCGCCGGCTCGCTTCGGCATATTTCATTGCCGCACCCGCGAGGTCGCCTTTTTCCAGCAGCAGGTTGCCCCAGTCGAAGTAGGCGCGGGGAATGGAGGGTGCCTCGCGAACCGCCGCGGCCAGCGCCGTCTCGGCGCCGGCGAAATTCCGACGCAGCTCCGCAACCTGACCCTGGGCAAGATGGCTGTCGTAGGCGTCCGCCGGCATCGCCGCGAGCACGGCATCGGCTTCGGCATTGCGTGCAACCCGTGCGTAGGCCTCGGCCAATAGCGGATTCAGCTTGATCGTGAGCTGCTCGCGCGAACGCTCCGTCAGCTTGTCGAGAAGTGGCCTGGCCCGCTCGAGGTCGCCGATCACGGAATTCCAGTCATTACTTTCTGCGGCGAGCTCGGCCTTGAGCAGCAGGTTCTGCGCCGCACTGAATCCGGCCTCTGCCGGCGGCAACAGCGCGAGTGCGCCGGCGGCTGCGCCCACATCGTGCAGGTGAATCAGGGCATCGATCTTCGACATCCATACATTCAATGCGGTGCGCTCGGTCATGAGCGCACTCGACACCTCATCGGCGCTCACCATCATGCCCTCATAGTCGCCCAGCGCCGCATCGCGATCCAACGCTGCGCGGGCACGTATTCGAGCTCTTCCGCTCCTCGACAAGGTCTCATCGGCGCCACTGTCTTCCGCGGCAATGACGGCCCGGGATTCTGCGAGCCCAGCCTCATCGTGCCCGAGCGCGAAATCGTCGTCGGCCATGGTCAGCCGCGAGAGATAAAAGTCGGGATCCAGATCAAGCACCTGCTGGTCCAGGGCGAGTGCTGCGCGGTTCGAATCCGACGCGATCGCGAGTCCATGCAACGCCCAAATCCGTTCGATCCGTGGCCCCGACAGCGCGAGCTGCCGAAACACGGTCGCCGCGGCCTCGGCATTTCCGGTCGAATAGAGCCAAAAGCCGTATCGATAGGGCTGCGTCTTGGCGTACATCCGGGTGGCAGCGTCCTGCACCAGCGCCTTCAGGTTGGTCTGCGGCCCCACGGCTTCGACGGCATATTCGTCACCGACCCTGATGCTCACGGAAACCTCGTCCGCCGAGCGGGTCACCTCGCTTTCGATGTGGGTGATGTGGCCGAGATGCTCGTGGAGCAAGCGGGAGAGCTCGCCCACCGAGATGCCGGTCTCGGGAATTTGCAGCTTGATGTCCGTGCCCCAGCTGTTCGCGTAGGAGTTTGCCGCCCGCGCCGGGCTGCTTGATTCATTGATCTCGGCGAACCGATCCAGAATCTCCTTGGCGACGACCTGCCCGGTAAAGCCCCGTTCCGCGAGATCGGCAGGTACCGAGGCGGCGTCGATGACGGTGCTGCGGTCGGTGAATGCACTCCACAATGCCGTCGCACATCCGGCGATGGCGGCCCCAATGATCAGGGCTATCAGAAGTTGCAGAGCGATGCGCAGACGGTCCATCAGGCGCTTGCGCTTGGCGGCCGCGATCGCCAGCCGACGCTCCTCGTCGAAGTGCCTGACCTGCAGCTTGACCAGCTTTCGCTGCTCATCGAGATAGGCGCCGATTTTGCGGCTCAGCTCCGGGTCATGGCGCGCTTGCTCGATCGCGGCTGCCATGGCCAGAGGATCGGCAGCGCCCGAGGGGCTCTGCGGTTCGCCGCTCTCGCCGCCCAGGTCCAAGAGGCCCTCGATGTCTCCCGCTTCGGCCACCCCAGCCCTCCCTGATCGAGCGTCAGGCATGTTCGCGGATCGCACCGCCATTGGCAACGGAAGATCGCCGCACCGCACCAACGCCGGCTTCTGCAAACCTGTGGGCGAGTCGAGGTTCAGTGCTCTCGCGGTAAGCCGATAAGAGTGGCACCGGGGGAGCATCGCCCCCAGTCATATTCAATGTCCTGGAGGCCAGGTGCCCGATTTAATGCATTGTATCTACGCCAGCGCGGCAACGCGTCCGTTCGAAACGGCTGAGCTGACGGCATTGCTGCAAGAGGCGCGCAAGCACAATGATGCGGCCGGCCTCACCGGGATGCTGCTTTACACCGAGGGCAGCTTCTTTCAGGTGCTGGAAGGAGTTCCCGAGGCGGTCGAGGCGCTCTACGCCAGGATCGAACTGGACCAGCGCCACGACCAAGTGACCAAAATCGTAGCCGAAGCGATTCCGGGCAGATCCTTTGCAGATTGGACCATGGGATTCTCACAGGTCTCCCGCGAGGAACTCGCGCTGATCTCCGGTACCAACGACTTTTTTAGTGGCGCGAGCTGTTTCCTCGGGCTCGACTCCGGCCGCGCCAAGAAATTGCTCTCCGCTTTTAGCGAAGGACGATGGCGCAAGACTCTGGCGGGAGCGCAGACGGCGCCTGTATGAGCAATGCCATGCGAGCGCCGGCGAGGGGCGCCGGCCAAGCGCACCCAACGGCCTGCGCCGGTTTGGCTCCCGCCTTTTCGTACGCGTTCCAACCCATTGTCGATACCGTGGAGCGGGAAGTATTTTCGTATGAAGCCCTGATCCGCGGTCCCGCCAATGAACCGGCATTGCGGGTATTGGAACAGGTGCCGAGTGACCTCAAACACCCATTCGACCAAGACAGCCGGATCCAGGCCATCGCGCTTGCGGCACGGCTTGGATTGAAGTGCCACCTCAACCTCAATTTCCTGCCCAGGAGCCTCGAACTCTGCGCGGACGCCATCGGCACCACCTGCAAGGCGGCCGCCGACAATTTCCTGCCGCTCAATCGCCTCATCCTGGAAGTGACCGAAGGCGAGGTCATCGACGACCATACGCATTTTGCGGCGCTGCTCAACGAGTATCGGGGAATGGGCATCAAGCTTGCCATCGATGATTTCGGCGCGGGCTACTCGGGCTTGAATCTCCTTGCCGAGTTCCAGCCCGATCAAGTGAAGATCGACATGCATCTCGTGCGGGGCATCGAAAGACACGGACCGCGTCAAGCCATCGTTCGCGGCATAGCGCAGGTCTGCGGGGATTTGGGCATCGACGTCATTGCCGAAGGTGTTGAGACGCTGCAGGAGTTCCGCTGGTTCGAAGACCATGGTATTCGGCTCTTTCAGGGATATTTCTTCGCAAAGCCCGGGTTTGAGGATTTTCCTCCCGCCTTCTACCCCGAGAGCGCGATCAAGAAAAAATAGCGGAACACCCGACCGCCGTTCGATCCCACGAGTTCCCGGTTCAACGGCGCGAAGTTGCCGCCACTCGCGCCTTCGGGACTAAGGGAGCCGATTGTCAATAGCTTGCGCCGTGGCATATTCTCCACGCCGTTCATGTCGTCGGTCGATTTGCCGACGGAAACGGGGATATGCACTTGGGAACGCTCTCGGAAATTCCAGGCGGTGGGTCGGCGGCCGTGTCCGTCAAGGCGGGACAGGCGGTGAGGCTCGTGAACACGCCGGGCACCCAGACCGTGGACACCTGGTGTATCGCGGCCCGCGACCCGACCGAATACCTCTCCGTCGAGCACACGCGCCGGATGCTAGCGCGCTTATTCCCGAGACCGGGCGATTCGCTCTATAGCAACCGGCGCAAGGTGTTGTTGACGATCGAGCGCGATACGTCCGATTGCAACCACGACATGCTCGTCGCCTGTTGCGATCATTGGCTGTACGCCTTCTATGGATGCGCACCAGGCCACCGCAACTGTCGGGATAATTTCTTTGAGGCGCTGGCGCGGCTCGACGTTCGCCCCGAGGCCGTCCCGAATCCAATCAATTTCTGGATGAACGTGTCCGTTGAAGGCAACGAACGAATCGATCTGCGCGAGCCGGCGAGCCGTCCCGGTGACTTCTTGGTGTTGCGGGCCCAGCTGGACTGCCTGGTCGTATTTTCGGCGTGCCCCATGGACATTACACCGGTGAACGGCGCCGGCGGTACGCCACGCGCCGTGCACTACGAACTCCTGGAGTAACTCACCGCCGCCGTACCGGCGCGAGCGTCGACCCCTGCGTACGCCCGGCTCGTCACGGTCAGCAGGACTGCGTAGTCGAGTTCGGTGAATACGAATGGTGCGGTACCGCGATTGACCCGATGCTGCGCACCAAGCTTCACTCAGGGCCAAGATTATGAAACCGGGTTCAGTTGTGTTGATCGTTGCCTCCGTCCTCGCCGCTCTGGCCGCTCAAAGTGCGGTTGCCGACGAAGGCCCGTTCGAAGTGCGGATCCGCGCCATCTATCTGGATCCCGCCAACAAGTCCGATGCCATCCCCGCGCTCGCCGTGCCGGAGGATGCGATTCACATCAATTCGAAAACGCTGCCCGAAATCGATTTCGAATACTTCTTTACGCCGGTTTGGTCGAGCGAGTTGATCTTGACCTACCCGCAATCGCAGACCGTCACCGTCGAGAAGAGCGCATTGGGCGGCCCGGTCGACATCGGCACCTTCAAACACCTGCCGCCTATTTTGACGGGGAAATACAACTTCAATCCCACCGGCGATTTCCGGCCGTATCTGGGGGTGGGTGTCAATTTCACGCTGCTGTCGGATGTCAGGCTCGCCGTTCCGGGAGTGGGGGCGCTGGAACTGAGCCGGACCAGCGTCGGTCCCGCCGCACAGGGCGGCTTTGACTACAGGCTGGCCGAGCACTGGTTCGCGAACGTCGATGTTAAATGGGCCATGCTGCGGGCCGACGTGAAGTTGGACTCCGCCAAGGTCTCGCGAGTCGACGTGGACCCCCTGCTGTTCGGAGTCGGTGTGGGCTACCGCTTCTAGTCCAACGGCCGCTATCCAGCCATACCCAAGACGTGCGATCGCGCGGCACGTCTGCCAGGCGGCAACCCCTGAGGCGCGGCAAGCTGCCATGAGTGCGGGGCAGACCGGTTGCAGTTGACCCGATGCTGGCAACGCGGCTACCGTATTCAAAATAAAGTGCAGGCGCTGCGCTGGGATGGGCTCCAGCAGCCCGGCATTCATGGAAGAACGCATACAACAATAGTGAAAGACTGATGAATAAATCGAATGGGTTGCTCCTCTGTGCCTGCTCCGCGTTGATGTTCTGGTCCGGTGGCGTGTCGGCGCAGAGCGGCGCGAAGAAGCCGGTCAACAGCCAGACGGATCTGCCGCGCTTCTCCTATCCGCTGAGCCAGCCCGCGAGTGAGTTCGTCGCCGCTGATGAGGCCGTGTTCAGGGCGTTCACGCAGCGCGTGCTGGCCGATGTGAATGCAACCCTCAATGGCTACGACATCAAGGATCGGGCGACGCTGCGCACCGAGCTGCAGCTGAAGCTCACGGCGCAGGTTCTGCTCGCGGACAACGACGCGGCGTTGGTGACGCTGGCGAGTCTGCGCGACTACCAGGACAAGGCCGACCTGCGTCTAACCACGGGGCTGGCCGAGGAGGCCGTCATCAAGGCGCGCAAGCAGAGCGGCGCAGCGAGCGGCCCGGCGTATCAACAGGCGGTCGCGCGGATCTATTCGAAGGAGGTCAACGCGCTCGACTGGTCGGTCGTCGGGGACGCCGTCCGCGAGACCGAGTCCTCCCTGGAAATACGGACTCCAGGGTTGGTGATCGCCTCGCTCAAGCACGATGTGGATCCCGTAGTCCAGCAGGCCGCATCCGTCGGCAACGAAGATGCCGCGGCAATTCTGCGTAGCCGGCAGTACCTTCAGGTGATCCAGCCCGTGCAGGCTCAGCTGACCACGATCCTCAAGAGCTATGTTGCCGCGCATAATGTCGAGAAGCCCGACATCTGGGCGGCGCGCGAAGTCACGTTGTCGGCGGCGCAAAAGTTGACGCCGGTCCGGGTCGGCATCTGGGACTCGGGCGTGGACACCGCGCTGTTTCCGAATCAGCTCTTCACAGATCCGCATCCCGGCGCGCACAGTGCGCACGGTCTGGCCTTTGACCTGCAGGGCAAGGTCATCAACGCAGACCTGCAGCCGCAGGATCCGGAGCAGAAGCAGGCGTTCCCGCGCATGGTCGAGTTGTTCCAGGGATTTGACGATGTGCAATACCAGGTCGATTCCCCGGAAGCGGCCGCGGTGCGCCACTGGGTCTCTGCGACGCCCCCGGAGCAGCTGTCGGGCGAACTCAAGCAGCTGCAATTCGCCGCCCAGTACTCGCACGGCACGCACGTCGCGGGCATAGCCGCCCGGGGCAACCCTGCGGTGCGCCTCGTGGTCGCCGGTTTCGATGATTCGCTGCCCGAGTTCACGTTCGCGCCGACCGTCGAGTGGGCCCGCACGTTTGCCGCGGATTTCAGGATGCTCGGCGAGTACTTTCGGGCCCACCACGTGCGCGTGGTCAACATGAGCTGGTCGGACTCGGTCGCCGAGTTCGAGCAGTGGCTGTCCAAGACGAGTCCGCAAGCCGATCCGGCCACACGCAAGGCGACGGCGGCCGCGATCTACAAGGTGTGGCGCGACGGCATCGAGGAGGCGATTCGCAGCGCCCCCGATACGCTTTTTGTGGCTGCGGCGGGAAACTCCGACAGCAACGCCGGCTTCGACGGCGGCGTGCCCGCGTCCCTCCGGGCGCCGAACATGATGACCGTCGGCGCCGTCAATCAGGCCGGCGATGCGGCGACCTTCACCAGTTACGGCGATGCCGTCGTTGTTTACGCCGACGGCTACCGCGTCCCGAGCGTCGTGCCGGGCGGCCGCCAGATGCGCTTTTCCGGGACGTCGATGGCCTCGCCCAATGTCGTGAACCTGGCGGCCAAGCTGTTTGCGCTCGATCCGACGCTGACCCCGGCACGCGTCATCGACCTAATCGAGCGCGGCTGCGATATCTCGGCGGACGGCCGCCTGCACGTGATCAATCCCAAGCGGACAGTGGCGCTACTGCAATCTGCACATTGAAGCCTGGGCAACTCAGCGGCCGGCACGGGCCTCGGAAAGACGGGCAGCGGTCTCGC
>Ga0187890_10003856_pt1 | contig 10246 bp, 3 predicted proteins | sample June2016WEW_21_1_FD_133005 | JGI IMG/M metagenome (GOLD analysis project Ga0187890, IMG submission 133005) | Peatland microbial communities from SPRUCE experiment site at the Marcell Experimental Forest, Minnesota, USA - June2016WEW_21_10 | ecosystem: Environmental > Terrestrial > Soil >...
GCGGGAGTCCGAAGGCAGTGACCAAGGCATCTTGCCTGAACTGGAACGACATCTCCCTTCTCTCTACGGCCGCCAGCAACGCTGCCCTGACCATCGATCCGCGAGGCTACCTGTGGATCCCCACTTACCATGATCCGTCTTTCGATGGGTCGAACCCCTATCCGAACGTTTGGGGTATCGTGGTGTTGGCTCCGGGATCGATCAACCTGGGCGCCTCGCCGGCGCTAACCACGGGACCGGCTGTGCAACCGGGACCGACAGGTACTGTGTTTTTCAATTTCAACCAGCCGGTTACGCCCAGCGCCTTTCAGCTCTCGCAGTCGGGAGTCGGGTCGGATTTCTTAGTACAGTCGACAGACCCCAATGCTCCCGCAACGCCTCCGACAACACCGTCCGGGTGCGCTGTGGGAACCACGTATACGGCGCAGGCTTCCTGCGAGTATTGGGTTGCGCTGAATGCGCGTAAACCAGGGGCTATCTCCGGTCAGTTGACGATGTCGGGGATGGTAGGCACGAGCACCACCGCTGCATTCGTTCCGGGTAGCACGGCCTATCTGAGCGGAATCGGGCAGGGCGCGGAAGCGGCAATGCTTGCTTCACCCGCGCAAACCACGATCGCTGGAGCTGCTGCCGGACTCGTGTCCCCTGCGCAGGTGGCTGTCGATTCTCTTGGCAATACGTATGTTGCCGATCCCGGCCTCAAGGAAGTTCTGTATTTCAAGGCGGGTTCCTCCGGTGCAACGGGTACTTCGGTCGGGAACTCGTTGTCTGCTCCCACCGGCGTGGCCGTGGACGGGTCGGGCGATGTGTATATCGCGGATCACAACAAAGTGATCGAGATTCCCGCAGTGAACGGCTCAATTGCGGGCCAGACCCAGACCACCATCGCCTCGGGTCTCGGAACCCATCTCAATCTGGCGGTAGACGGCATCGGCGACGTATACGTTGCGGATCCAGACAATCTCAGAGTCGTCAAGATTCCCAGTCCCGCGGCAGACTTGATCCCCATCTTTACTCCGAGCCCCATCACTGTCGGTTCGGGATTCACCGCGCCCTCGGCGGTCGCGGTCGATTCCTCCGGCGACGTGTTCGTTGCCGATGGCGCGAATCTGTGGGAAGTCATGCCAGTCCCGCCATTTAGTGTGCAGACCGAGATAATCACTACCCTGAACGAGCCTGTGACCGGCTTGGCCGTGGACGCGTCAGGGTCGGTGATCGTATCTCAAAGCGGCGGCATCCTTCGCATTCCCTCGATCAGCGGCACTCTCACCGTCAACAGTGCGGGCCCCTTGGCCGGAACCATCACTGCGCCCAATGGCGTGGCCCTGGATCAGTCGGGCAACATCTACGTCGCCGACATGACAAACGGCCCGAATCTGTACGAGTTGGCCGTCAGTGGAGCGGTGAGTTTTGGGGATGCCCTTACCCCTACCGAGCAGGCCACGGCGGAAGTCGCCTTATTTGACATCGGCAACCTGCCTCTGACGGTGAATGGACCTTCAACCTTCACCGGGCCGGACGCTGTCTCTGGAGCTTCAGATTTCGCGGCGCTCACAGGAGGGACCTGCGATATCACGGGCGCGACTCCCGTGGCTACCGGCTCGTCTTGCACGGTAGAGGCCGGGTTTACGCCGCCGACGAAAGGCAACTACCCCACGGGGGGCGGCATCGATTTGATGATCGTCCCAACGAACGCGGGTAACGTTGGCGGAGGTCACATCTCTGCTGCGCTGTCGGGCACAGCCTTGCAAAACCTCGAGCCGACTCAAACCACCGTCAGCGTCACTCCGGCTACTTCGACCTATCCAGGGAGCACAACGGCGACGGTCGCGGTCACTCCAGCGCCGACCGCAAGCATACCCGCGACCCAAAATGTGCCGTCGGGGACGGTCACTCTGACGTTGACCAGCCTGGTCCCGGGCAGCACCTACTCTCTGGTGCTAACCGGGCAGGCCGCGGGCACCGATGCGGGCACCACCGCAACCTTCGCATTGTCGAACATCCTCGGCGGCCCCTATTGTGTGACGGCTGCTTACGCAGGGAACGTAGGCCAGTTATTTCAGCCGAGCCAAAGCGCCGCCTGCGCCGCTGGAACCCCAAGTTTCACTGTTGCGCCGGCGACGCCGGTAGTTGCCCTGAGCGAGCCCCTGGGCATCAGCCCCAACAAGGCAAACGGCGTCTACTATGTGCAGCAGGGACAAAACTCAATCACCCTTACTGCGAACGTTTCCGGGCCCAGTGGAACATCCGGGACACCGACGGGCAGCATTGTCTTTACGAGCGGGGCGAACCTGGCCAGCAACGGAACGGTCGTGGGAACCTCGCCGTTGGACGGGGAAGGAAATGCAGTCTTTAACACAGGCACCCTGGCCATAGGATCCTACAGTATCTTCGCGAATTACAGCGGCGATCAGAATTTCGGTCCAAACTCATCTCCGGTCATCGCTTTCCAGGTCGTTTTGAAAGATGGCGTTGTGCTGATCACGGCGAATCCTGCTTCGGTCTCGACCCCAGCCGGGACGCCGGTGACGAGCACCCTCACCCTGCAATCAGTTGCCGGGTTCGGGGCTCCCAATGGCGACAACATCCTGTGCGACAACACAACGCTTCCGTATTATTCCGAGTGTACTTTCAATATTCCTCAGCCCATTATCTGTGCACCTACACCCGGTAATACATGCACCGGAATTACGACGACCGTTGTTACCATCAGCAGCAATATCCCGGTGAACCTGCCGCCGGCCGCGGCCCGTGTGCAGACGCATGGGTTCGGTAACTCTCCAATTATTCCGGCCGGGATATTCGGTCTCGGGCTCTTCGGGCTCGCGATGCGAAGAAGAGCGATCTTCAGCCGCAAGCTGCTCAACGGCGCGGGGCTCGCGTTGATGCTTATCGGGATTACCATGGGCTTTGGCGGTTGCACCAACTCCAGCTACACACAAACAATCCACAAGGGGGTCTACCCGACTCCGAGCGGTACTTATAAGGTCAGCATTCTGGTCGAGGATCCAGTGTCGGGTGCGGTGCAGTCGCTGCCCTTCACGCTGCCCTTGACGATCCAATAGATTGCGGTGCAAGCGGCTTCCGGAGGGCGGGCAGCCACCCTCCACAAGCCGCCAAATTCGAGTCCGTTCATGTTGCGGTTTGAGGTTACGAACGAGGTTGGTATGAGTCTTTCAGGGAGAAATGTTATGTTCAGCAATTCATTCATGTCGCCGCGCCGGTTGTCCGGAATTGCGTTGACGTTCCTGCTCCTCGCCGCATGTCTCTGCGCGGAAGCGCGGGCGCAGACCGCGCCGGCGGCCATCGCGAGTTTCGCCACCGTGCTGAATCAGCCTGCGAATACCAGCTTTGGGAGTATCGCGAACACCGCTGCCGATACCTTCGGGGACTGGCTGGTCGTGGACGATACGAATGGAGCGCTGTATGAGCTTCCTGCGGGCAGCGGAACCTTCATGACGCTCGTTCCCGCCGGCGGCCTCGCCGGCAGTGGCACAGCCAGCAGCATTGCGACCCCTGGGATCGCTATCGACCCAAAGAACAATCTTTATATCGAGGGCGGCACATGCGTGCTGATGTATCCCTACGATACCAAAACCGGTACGTGGGATGGCCTGACCGCGCTGACGCAGAGCGCCCCTTCTTCCGGCGCCTGCGGCGCGGCCGCCCCCAGCTTCTACAATTTGGGAACCGGGGTGCAGATTTGGGGAATCGGAATCGGCAATACGAGCACTCCGAGTCTCCTGGTCGGGACGAGTTCGTCCTCCGCAAACGGCATCGCCAGCATCGCCGTGACCGGCGCGTGGACGGCCCCTGTGGCGGGAACGGTAACCCAGATCATCACTGGCCTGCAAGGGACGGCAATTTCGATTGCCGAGGACCCGGCGGGAAATATCTATTTTGTCGAGCAAGGCAAGGGCGCTCTGGTTGGCGTTTACGAGATTCCCGCGGGGAAAACCGGACTAACTTCGGATTCAGGCCTGAAGCGCATCGATCCCAATCTGCCCAGCGCGACGGGAGTGACCATAGATGGCATCGGGAACATTTATATCAGCGATAGCACGGACGGCGTCTTTTTGATTCCCAGCGGCTCCTCCTCGTCCAGCGCGGCTCTCCTGCTGACCTCTGTGCCCGCTCAGGGAACAGTCGGGTTGACTGGCAATGATGGGTACCTGTTCGTTCCCAGCGCTCAAAAAGGCAGTACCGAGGTCGATGAAGTTGCATTCAATACAGCGGCATTCGGCGCCGAGACGGTAGGGACAAGCAAACCCCTGCAGGAATCCGTCATCTTCAGCTTCAATGCCAGCGCGACTCCCGGCACGATTGAGATACTCGAGGCCGGCACGAGCAATCCGGACTTCTCTATCGTCAGTGGCGGCTCTTTAGCCTGCGCGACGGGCACACTCTACGCCTCCGAGACGCCGTGCACCGTTGCCGTGAGCTTTACACCCCATGCGGCGGGCGCTGTCTCCGCCACCTTGGCCGTGCTGGACGCGAAGGGCAATCTGCTGGGTTCCATCGCCCTGGGGGGCATCGGAACAAGCGCGGCTGTGCAGTTTATGGAGCCAAAGCAGTCGAAGATAGGCGGCAGCCTCAAGACGCCGAGCCAAATCGCCGTGGACGCGGCCGGCAATCTCTATGTAGCCGATGCGGGCCTGGGCGCGGTAGAGATGTACCCGGCGGGTTCGGCTGCGGGCGCCGCGGGAATTCCCGTGGGTACAGGCATCAAAGCTCCGACGGGCGTGGCAGTGGATGGAGCCGGCGATGTTTTTATCGCTGACAGCGGCAGCATCTATGAGGTGCCGGAAACCGCCGGCGGTTTGAATTCGAAGGGCCAAGTGACGCTGAAGACCGGTCTGAGCCTAGGCTCAGATGTGCTGCTGGCCGCGGACGGCTTGGGCAACCTCTTTGTATCAGACGTGAGCAACCAGAAAGTCTATGAACTGGAGAATTTCAGCACCGGCTGGAATACCAGCCTGCCTGGCGTGCTCAGTTCGCAAATCGTTACTCTGGCGGGAGCCGCGGTGAGCGCGCCCTCGGCGATAGCGGTGGATTCCAACGACAATCTTTACGTGGTCAACGGCGCCAATCTGTACGAAGTCACGCCTACAGGCACCCAGACACAAGTGCTCAGCGGCCTCGCCGGAATAACCGGCCTGGCGATCGATCCCTCGGGTTCCGCGTATGTTGCCATGACGGGCGGGACGATTCGCGTTCCCTTCGGAAGCGGGAGTCTGAACATCGCCGACAAAGCAGCGGTGGCAAGCGGCGTCACCTCGCCGGCCTCCGTGGTTCTGGATTCGCTGGGCAATATCTACGTGGCGGACGGGAGCGCGCTGAACGTCAATGAGACGACCGCCAGCGCGTCCATTAAATTCGGAACCCTGACCGCCGACCCGTACCCCGCCCCGTCCGCAGGCTCGTCGACGACACAAACGGCGACGCTCATGAACTATGGCAATGCGGCTCTGGTGGTCACGGGCTACGCAAATACAGCCGACTTCAGCGAGACCGCGGATACATGCAGCGGCAATTCAATCGCGATCAACTCGACCTGCACAGTGACCATCACCTTCAGCGCCGGTATCGGCGACGGCGGCACGCTGACGGGCGAGGTACTGGTTCAGGGCAATGTGGCCAATACGCCGGTGGGGGTGAACGGCTCGGGTGTGGCTCCGACGTTGGCCGGTACAACGACTGCGATGACCGTAGCCACGAACGGCACCATTGAAGGGGTTCCAGTTACGGTGACCGTCGCGCCAAATCCGGCTAACAGCCAACCGCTAACGGGGACCGTGACGCTTGCAGTCATCCCCGGCAGTAACGTTCCGGTTACCGGTCCGGCCCTGCCGAACCCGTATGCGATCACTCTGCCACTTACCAACGGGGCGGTTCAGTTCAATCCAACAATGCTTCCCATCGGGAAGTACACGTTCACCGCCATTTACAACGGAGACCCGGCCTACATTTATGAGCATTCCAGCAATCCGCAATCGGTCTCAATCTCCACGGCGGTAGCGGTTGTGATGACCCAACCGGCGCTCTCTTCGCTTCCGTTCCCCAGCTATACGCTCCCCTGTACGTCGGGGTCCGGTTCCAGTTGCACTACCACGTATAACTACGGGCAGCCCTCCGGTAATCCCCCGGGCTACCTGATCCTGGGCGGGAATTGCCTTTACTGCGGTGGCCAGGAGCCGTACGACGGATCAGACAATCAATGGGAATACACCTATCCTGTTAGCGTGGCGCCGGCGGCGGCCGGCTTTCCCATGGTCGGTTTGGCCGTCTACAATACCGCGACCCCGCCCGTGGAGACAGGATTCAACTATGGATCGGTGAACTATAAGGAGGCGAACGGGCATTCCCTCTGTGGGGATAACGCGGACAGCGTATCGATCGTCAACGTGAGTTCCACCGGAGATGCAACGTTTCCATTACCTGCATTTGGATGCGCGCTGATCAACACGACTAACAACACGATCCCGGATATCTTGACCTATTACACGGTCACGCCGGAGTATACGGGGACCTATAATAACCTTGTCGACAACAATCAAAACTACACGCAGACCACGGGAAGCAGCATCGGCATATGGTCGCTGCGCAATCCCGTGGTGCAGATCAGCTCCAGCCCGGCCTCGCTGACTGTTGCTCCCGGGTCCTCGGTATCGGCGACGCTCACTTTGACCTCGCTCCTGGGATACGGATACGCGGGACGCAACGCCTTGGAAAACAACTGGTCGCTTCCGCTGGACTTGGATTGCCAAGGTCTTCCGGCGTACGCGACGTGCTCCTTCACCTATCCAGCTCCTAACCCAGCGGACCCGAATGTCGTCCCAAATCCGGTCAATGGGTCCATCAATATCGCCGCGCTGCAATGTGCTTCGAGCACCGCCGCGGCGCCTGTCTACTGCGCCATTGATGTGGGCCCCGCCCCAGGGTCCGCGTACAGGTATAACTACTTTGGACAGCCTACGCTCCCGTCAAGCCCGACAGCAGCGGCATATCCCTGCGGTCCCATGGATGGATGCCTTGGGCCCGGCAAGGTTGTAGTGACCATCAATACCAATGCAGGTTCGGGTACCACTGCCAGCCGCAATGCCGACAAGAGCAGCTTCGCACTCTCGGCCCTCTTCGGGCTGGGCTTCCTTGGCTTCGCATTTCGGAAGAGGGCCTCGCGATGGGGAAGTCTTCTGATGGTCGTCTGCCTGTTGCTCTGTGGCGGCGCCATCGCGGGCATCACCGCCTGCGGCACCACGACTCTGGGCGTGGGGTCTGGGTCCGTTGTCACGCCGTCCGGGAGCTACTGGGTTACGATCACAGCTAAGGAGACCGGTTCTTTGCAGGTTCAGCTTCCCGCTCCGCCTGCCAATCCTGCTTTAGCCACCACCGTCCTCCAAACCGTTTATGGCAGTGGAAACCTGGCGTCTCTACCGTTTGCCATCAACGTAACAGTTCAGTAATTAGCCAATAGCACGCGGGAATAAGCGGGAGCGAGCCATCGCTCCCGCTTTCCTTTGGTACGCCGTGAACGGTTGACAGCTTGTGGCGGGATAGTGCCCAGGCTCGATCACGGGGTAGTGGTTCACTACCGCTCCCAGGCAGGTTCTCAGTTCCCGCTATAGGCTTTGCGCAAGTACTTTCTGGCCGTATCGGCGCGGGAGGTGTTGGGGCCGCTGTCGATGGCGGACTGGTAGTCCTTGACGGCCTGCTGGCGCTCGCCGTTCAGATCGCGGCACTCGCCGGCCGCCAGCAGTGAGCGGATCTTGAGCTCCGGTCCCACGTTCGGGGTCCAGGCGGCCTGCTCATACGACTCGGCCGCCTCGCCGAAGTGGCGCTGCCCGCGCAGGGCGTCGCCCAGCCCAAAGTAGGTGAGTTCCATGCGCGCGGAGTAGTAGTAGCCGGGCTTGGCGTTGGCGGCCAGAATCTCGCGGTACGCCGCCACCGCAACCATGCCCTCGCCCGCATCCTTGCGCAGGTTGGCCTCTTCCAGGCTGAAGAGGTAGTCGCGGGGATACTCGCGCTTGAGGCCGCGCACCACCTCGATGGCCTCCTTGTAGCGCGCCTCGCGCCGCAGGAAGAGCGCAATCGTGGTTCGCGCCTCGATATTGGTGACCGGGCCGCGGTTGCCGTCGTCGGTCAGCATCTCCAGGCCCCTGGATTTCGACCCCGTGATGCCGGCGAACCCGATCAGCAGCTTGAATGGCAGAGGCAGCGCTCCCACCACGTATTCATAGACCCCCACCACCAGCTTGGCGTCGATGTAATCCGGGTCCAGTTGCAGCACGCGCACATGGTCGTTCTTGGCCTGCAAGGCGAGCCGGAACCCGCTGGCGTAACCCCGCTGCACCATGGCAATGTAAGTGCACTTGAGCGCGCGCGCCCACCCGCGGGCATAGAGCGCGTCCACGTCGTTCGCATTCCTGCCCAGCCGCCAATCGGCCTCGTGCACGGCTTCGTCGGCCAGCGCCAGGATGCGGTCCCGCGTCTTGGGGTCTTCCTGGGTGGCGTGCCGGCCGGTCAGAAAGCCGTCGTTGGCGTAAAACGTGGTATCGAGCAGGTCCTGCCGGTAGAGCTCCTGAAAGAGCACCGCATCGAGCAGCAGCACAGTCCCCTGCGGATCGCCCGGATGCGCCGCGTGGAAGCGCTCGAAGCGCTCGATTGCGCCGGGATAGTCCAGGTTGTAGAAGTGGTCGAAGGCCTCGCGCACCAGGGGATCGCGGTTCAGGGGATTGGTATGCACTTCGGAAGCCCAGCTCAGGCTCGCCGCGGCGAGCAGCAAGATTCCCCAAGCCAATCCGCGCATCGAAAACCATCCCCTCTTCAACTTTGATTCTCCTTTCGCCGACCCCAAAAAAGGAAACTCCCGTCTCACTTACGTTAACCCATAGCAGAAGACGCTCCAAAATGGCTCGCCTTCCCGACCCAACTTTGCGCCGTCCCCCGCGCGTTGCTTAAACCTTGGTTCTCGTTCTTGCATGAAGGATTGGTGAAATGATTCGTAAAGAGATGCTGCGCCTTGTTCTCAACCAGGCTCAGTTCAATGGATTCGAGTTCCGCCGCTGGTTCCAGTCGCACGTTCATCCCATCTGGCCCGGCGCGGAGCAGGCCTTGACGCTGCTCTCGACCGAGGGCCGCCATTACACGCTGCTCTTCAGCCACGACTTTGCCTGCTGCTTCTGGCGTTCGGGCGCCCGCATGAGCTTCATGGTCCCCTCCGCCACCTATTCCAGGATCACCGCCCAGGGCGATGTGGTGCAGGTGACCCGCAAGCCGTATACCCGGCGCACCATCAAGGCCGACGTGTGGAAGTACCACCTCAGCCGGATGGCCGCCGCGGAGAATCCCATCGATTATCTCTGCCGCTTCCTGCCCGCGCAGGACCAGATCCTGCTCCGCGGCTCCCAGGAAGCTTCGATGGCGGCCCAGGCCTGAAGCCAAGGCAATCCCACAAACCTCTTGCGGAACAAGCCGCCTTCTGCAACAGAAGAGGTTCGTGCGATCGACCTGCGCGCCGGTTCCTATCTTGATGCGGGGCTTTCAAACCCCTTCCGCCGGCGCATTTCCTGTGCTACATTCGTCTCATGAAAAAGATTCTTGCCGCCGCCCTGATGTTGATGGTGTTTGCCAGCCCGGCGTTTGCCGCGAAGCGCCATCATCACCATTCGAGCCACCATCCCAGCCCTCGCGCGAGCCATCACGTGCCGCACCATAAGGCCCACCCCGTGACCCACCATCACGCCTGAGGCGATCTTCGCCCCAAGGCAGAACGACCGCCGGGGCCGGGCCGCGCTCGTGTCAGCCGGCAGGTTCAGCACGAACACGGTAGGATTCAAGCCATGACAGACCCTTTGGACGACCTCCGATATCCCATAGGCCGTTTCAGCCCGCCGGCCAGCAGCGTAGCGGGTGTCCGCGCCGCGCAGATTCAAACGGTGCGCCTGCTTCCCGAACGCCTGCGCGCTGCCGTTGCCGGGTTGGACGACGCTCAGCTCGACTCGCCTTACCGGGAAGGCGGCTGGACCGTGCGCCAGGTGGTGCACCACTTGGCCGACAGCCACTCCATGGCCTACATCCGCTGCAGGCTGGCGCTTACCGAGGATTGGCCGGTCGTGAAATCCTACGATGAAGCCGCCTGGGCCGAGTTGGGGGATAGCCGCTTGTTGCCCGTTGTTGTTTCGCTGGCGATGATCGAGGGGCTGCACGCGCGCTGGGTGGCGCTGCTGGAATCGCTCAGCGAAGAGGA
>Ga0187890_10003858_pt1 | contig 10243 bp, 6 predicted proteins | sample June2016WEW_21_1_FD_133005 | JGI IMG/M metagenome (GOLD analysis project Ga0187890, IMG submission 133005) | Peatland microbial communities from SPRUCE experiment site at the Marcell Experimental Forest, Minnesota, USA - June2016WEW_21_10 | ecosystem: Environmental > Terrestrial > Soil >...
AGGAAAGCCAGTTCGCCTAGTCGAACACAGGTCTTGCGCCAGCCAATCAATCCGTAGAGCACAGCGGGAAAGACGGCAATAGAGGCCGCCGCATACAGGATCGCCGCAACTCTGAGCCACAGGAGGTACATTTCTAAGCTCACCTTGTTGTTTTAGAACTTACGCGTAACTGCTTCAAGTGAACAGTATACTGTGGTGCAATTCGACCGGCTTGCTCCAGAATCCGGGTACGATCAGTTCATTGTCGCGTCCGAGTCGGTAACCACAAGGGACAAACTTGGCCAGGTTCGGCGCCGCCCACTCGCAACATCGCGTGAACACCACTCGCAAGTTTCGGGCTTCGCACCGTGGTGCGCGCTTGATGGCCGCCGGCCATCAGTTGCAGGATGCATTGGCCGCCAATGAATCCTGACCCGCCAGTTACAATAACTGTGCTCATAGAGAAGATTCTAGATCACAGCATCGATCTGCCCAGCGGTTGCCAATCTCAATCACCAAGTTGACGTCGACCGACCAACTCCGCTTGGCGCCTTGCGCCTGATTCCCCTGAATAGGTATCTTTGGGAAGCAGATTGACTAAACCCTGAAAAGAGATTCATGGACGCCATTGAACGGCTTTTCGAGCAGCACTACCGCACGCCGGCCGAGGAGGTACGGCCGCTCCAGGGCCAACTCGGAGGCTCGGGGCGCGCCATCATTCGTCTTACCGGTGGTGGCGTCAGCGCTATTGGAATTCTGTCTCCCATACGCGAAGAGAATATTGCATTTGTTGAATTCTCTCGGCATTTTCGTCGGCACGGATTACCGGTACCTGAGATCTACTGCGAAGATTTGAGTCAAGGCGTTTACCTCGAAGAGGACCTGGGCGATACCACACTCTTTGAATTTCTTGGCAAGAATCGCGCCGGTGACGACATCGCTCCCGAGGCGATTGAAGCCTACCGGAGAGTGGTGGCCATGTTGCCGCGCTTCCAAGTCGAGGCCGGCCGCGACTTGAATTACAAAGTCTGCTATCCACGCGCGAGTTTCGATCGCCAGTCGATCGCCTGGGACTTGAATTACTTCAAATATTATTTTCTGCGTCTCGCCGGCATACCGTTCAACGAACAGGCTCTCGAAGATGATTTCTCCCGCCTGACCAGGTTTCTGCTGGGCGCCAGCCATGATTACTTTCTATATCGAGACTTTCAAAGCCGTAATGTGATGTTGCGCGGCGGGCAGCCATTCTTTCTCGATTACCAAGGCGGCCGAAAAGGCGCGCTGCAATACGACATTGCTTCGCTGCTTTATGATGGCAAGGCCGATTTGCCGCCGGCGTGGCGGCAAGAGTTACTCGATTACTATTTGGAATGCCTTAGCGGATTCATAGAAGTTGACCGCGATGCATTCATGAACCACTACTATGCGTTCGTATACGTTCGCATACTGCAGGCTCTCGGAGCCTATGGCTTCAGGGGGTTTTATGAGCGCAAGGTTCACTTTCTGCAGAGTGTGCCATACGCGCTAAAGAATCTCTGCTGGCTTGCCTCAAACGTCAAGTTGCCGATTGCGTTGCCAGCACTGATGGATGCCCTCCATGGAATCACGGGATCGCAAAAGCTGCAAGGCCTGGCTTCTTCAGCGGACATCTTGACGGTGCGGATCTTCAGTTTCAGTTTTCGCCACGAGATGCCAAACGACGAAACAGGAAACGGCGGCGGATTTGTCTTCGACGCCCGCAGTCTGCCTAACCCAGGACGCGAAGAGCGATACCGGCAACTGAATGGCAAGGATGCGGCTGTGGTGGACTTTCTTGATCATCAGGCCAGTGTGCACCAGTATCTCGCAGGCGTCGTTTCTCTGGTCGATGCAAGTGTCGGCGCCTATCAACGCCGTGGTTTCAAACATCTCATGGTCTCATTCGGCTGCACCGGGGGCCAGCATCGCTCGGTATACCTGGCAGAGCAGTTGGCGAAGCACCTTCGCGGAGGCAGTGGCGTGGTAGCAGTGGTTCGCCACATGGAGTTAGAAAAGATGGAATCAGAGAGACTGGCCCGATGAAGGCGATGATTCTAGCGGCCGGCTTGGGCACACGTTTGTTGCCGCTCACCAGCAACCGCCCAAAGGCTTTGGTAGAAGTTGCCGGACAAACGATGTTGGAGATCACACTCTCCCGCCTGCGCTTCTTTGGCGTGAATGAAGTCATTGTCAATGCGCACCACTTCGCACCGATGATTGTCGAGTATCTTAAGGCCAAAGAAAACTTCGGCATGAGAATCGAGGTCTCTCACGAGGAGCAGTTGCTTGACACTGGCGGCGGTTTGAAGAAAGCAGCTCATTTTTTTCTGGATTCAAACGGAGGGTCGCAAGAACCCTTCATCCTACATAACGTCGATGTGATCAGCAGCATCGATCTGAAACGCATGGTGCAGGTTCATATCGAAAACGCCGCTCTCGCGACGCTGGCGGTTCAAGACCGCGAGAGTTCGCGCTATTTACTTTTCGACGAACAAAATCAACTCTGTGGCCGTCAGACTGCCTTGGCTGAAAAGGCGGAAGGTGCTCAGATTGAGTGGGTGGGGGCTATCAGGCAAGCGCAGGCGCTGGCCTTTTCCGGCATCCACGTTGTTTCTAGTCAGATTTTCGCGAAGTTGCACGATGATGGCGTTTTCTCTATCATTCCCACCTATTTGAATCTCGTCGCAGAGCGCGAAAAGATCATCGCTTTTCGAGCTGACGAAAGCTATTGGCGCGATCTGGGCCGGCCCGAGAACGTCTTGGAGGCCGCACGCGATCTAGCCGGCGGAAAGTACAGCCCTATGGCTTGCTAATTTCTCCAGCAATACTTGTTACAACACTGCGGAAACGACACCGCTCATACTCTTTCGCGTTGAGCAAGCCTATTTGGAGATTTTGCCTTTCGACCTTTCTGTACTTACCAATCCGTCAGAGTCCCGTCCAGCTTGCGATTAATGGGCAGATAGGCGCGCTGATACGGATATTCTGCCGCCAACACCTCGTCCAGATCTACACCCAGGCCAGGCGCCTCGCCAGGGTGCATCAGCCCGTCCTTGAATGTGTAGTGATGCGGAAATACCTGATCTGTCTCGTCGGTATGCGGCATGTGCTCTTGAATACCAAAGTTATGGATTGCGGTGTCGAAGTGGAGCGCTGCCGCCATTGTTACCGGGGAAAGGTCGGTCGCTCCATGAAAACCGGTTCGCACGTGATATAACTCCGCAAAGTCCGCAACCTTCTTCAGGTGAGTAAAACCGCCTCCATGCACCAGCGTCATGCGAAGGTAGTCGATCCATTGGTTACGAATCAGATCATGTGCATCCCAGATTGAATTGAAAACTTCGCCTACGGCAATAGGCGTAGTTGTATGTTCGCGGATGATTTTGAATCCTTCCTGTAACTCCGCCGGCGTCGGATCTTCAATCCAGAAGAGATGAAACGGTTCAAGTTCCTTGCCTAGCCGACCCGCTTCAATAGGTGTCATGCGATGGTGGCAATCGTGGAGTAGGTGCAGATCTTCGCCGAAGTTCTCGCGAACCCGCGCGAAGAGCCTAGGAACGTGACGCATGTAGAGTTCGGTAGACCACTCGTACTCAGATGGCAGTCCGCGCTCCGCCGGTTCATATCTCCCGGGTCCCTTTGAGATGCCGTAGGTCGTGGATAGGCCTGGGATCCCGCTTTGAACGCGGATCGCCTTGTAGCCCATTTCTTTGTGCCGCGCTACATCTTCCAGAGCATGGTCGATATCCTCGCCAGTGGCGTGACAGTACACCAAAACGCCCTCACGACTCTTGCCGCCAAGCAAGTTATAGACCGGCGTGTTCAAAGCCTTTCCTTTAATATCCCAGAGGGCCACGTCCACCGCGGCAATTGCCGACATCGTAACTGGCCCCCGCCGCCAGTATGCTCCACGATAAAGATATTGCCATATATCTTCAGTCTGAAACGGATCGCGGCCAATGAGGCACGGGATCACATGATCCGTGAGATAACTGGCGACCGATAACTCGCGTCCATTTAACGTACCGTCGCCAAGACCGTAAATGCCCTCATCGGTCTCGACTTTCAGAGTGACAAAGTTTCTTCCAGGCGAAGTGATATTCACCGTCGCATTTGTGATTTTCATGCTCTCAACCGCTCCGCAATCCGTCCTATATCTGTTTACTGGTTTACGCCGCTTGCCAGGAAGCCACCGTCCACGGCAATCACCTGCCCCGTGATGAACGAAGCTGCCTCCGACGCGAGAAAGACCGCCGCTCCGGCGACTTCCCGCGCCTCCCCGAAGCGGCCCATCGGCGTTCGCAGCAGCAGTTCTTTCCCGCGCGCCGTGCCTTCTATCAACGAGGCGTTCAGTGGTGTGGAGAAGACACCTGGTGCAATGGCATTCACGTTCACGCCCTTCCGCGCCAGTTCCACAGCCAGCGAACGAGTCAACGAGACGACCGCCGCCTTGCTTGCAGAATAGGCTGCCACCCCATAAAAACTTACAAACGATGAGAGCGACGCGATGTTGATCATCCGTCCATACCCTGCCCGCACCATGCTCGTTCCGAAGATCTGGCAGGCCCGTAGTGTTCCCGTCAGGTTGGTCTCCATTATCATCCGCCAGTCGGCTTCGTTCATTTCAAGTGTCGACTGCTTATGGGTGATCCCAGCCGCGTTCACCAAAATATCCACCCGTCCAAATTCCTTCAGTACCACATCGTGCAACTCTTGCACTGAGCCCCGGTCCAGCACATCGCAAGTCAAGTGCAACGAGCGTCGCCCCAGCGCCTCGATTTCGGCGGCCACCTCTTGTACCTGTTGAGGTCGTCTCGAACTCGCCACAACGTCCGCTCCGGCTTCAGCCAGTTCCAGCGCGATGGCGTGGCCGAGCCCGGTCGTTCCGCCGGTCACGACGGCCACTTTGCCGCTCAAATCGAATAAAATTTGCCCCATAAATTAATCGCCTCTGCCTAAGTTTTGCCGTCAACGTTGCAACTTCAAAGACGCTTGCTTGAATCTCAAGTTGTAAGTTTGTCTCTTAACCAGAACATTAGCACTCACGGCAGGATCATGCCAGTCAGTTCTGTTCCATAAAATCCGATGGAGAGATGCAGATCCTTCGACTCACTTCGCGTCCCTACAGCCTCCCTAGATAGCATCGTTTATGATTGTGCTTTAGAACCGATACACTTGGACAGCCCGTCGTGCCGGTCTGCACAAAGATGAGATAGGGTATCTTTGTCCGATGAACAGTATTTCCATCCCCGATTCTCTCCGCCGCTGGGATTGCCTTAGCCTCGGCGAAGTCATGCTTCGCTTCGATCCAGGCGAGAGTCGCATCCACACGGCGCGCCAGTTCCAACTTTGGGAGGGCGGTGGTGAGTACAACGTGGCACGCGGTTTGCGTCGCTGTTTTGGCTTACGCACAGCCATCGCCACCGCTCTCGCGGACAATCCAGTCGGGCGTCTTGTTGAAGATCTCATCCTCCAGGGCGGAGTGGATACTTCCCTGCTCAGATGGGTGCCTTATGACGGTGTAGGCCGCACGGTCCGCAATGGCCTCAACTTCACCGAGCGGGGATTTGGATTGCGGGCGGCCGTCGGCTGCTCGGACCGAGGGAACACCGCCATCAGCCAAGCCAAACCCGGCGACTTTGATTGGACGGTGATCTTCGGCAAGCAGTATGGCGCGAAATGTTTCCACACCGGGGGCATCTTCGCCGCTCTCTCAGCCTCTACGGCGGCGGTCGCTGCCGAAGCCATGGACGCCGCTCGCGCCAGCGGGGCTTTCGTCTCCTATGATTTAAACTTCCGCGATTCCCTTTGGAAATCAATCGGCGGCAAGGCCAAGGCGCAGCAAGTCAATCGCGATCTGGTCCGCAAGGTCGACCTGCTTCTGGGCAACGAAGAGGACTTTTCCGCCATGCTCGGCGTCACAATCCAAGGCGTCAGTGAGAACTTTGACGAGTTGCCCATCGCCGGTTACGAACAGATGCTACGAGAGGTCGCGGCGGCATATCCAAATCTCAAACTCATCGCCAGCACTCTTCGGACTGCTCACACTGCCAGTCGCAATGCCTGGGGTGCGATCGCGCTCTATGAAGACAAGATCATCCATGTTCCGCAGCGCGAGATCGACATTCTGGACCGCGTGGGCGGCGGTGACAGCTTCGCTTCCGGCCTGATCTATGGACTCCTCGCAGGCAAGCCTATCGACTGGGCCGTGCGCTGCGGCGTGGCCCACGGCGCGTTGGCCATGTCCACTCCTGGCGACACCAGCATGGCCAGCCTGGCCGAGGTCGAGCGCATTATCAAAGGCGGCTCGGCGAGGATCGCCCGTTGAGTTTCGATTCCGGCCAGGTTCTTGCTACCGGCACTCTGTTATAGCGCCCACGCCGCCATCAATCAAGCAGAATGGATTTCATTCCGAAGGCCGCGGAACACTCTTCTCCTCGTTTACTCAATTTACTGAACGGAATCATCATTCCTTGTTGCTCTTTCCACTTTGATCAAATAGATTAATTGAGGCGGCAAACCGGACATTACTGTGAAGCAAGGAAGTTACGTTCCACCCAGGAACTCGGTTGTAGTCTTGTTCAGGTTCAGGAGTTAGGTTAAGTGAGCTCTTCACTTCGATCGCTTGCAATCTTCCCTCATCCGTTCTCGGGCGATTGTGAGCTCTGCTCCGGCGGCTTAATCGATTTAGTTTGGATTCAAGACGACCCGACCGCCATTTGTTCGCCTTTATACGCTCGAACGGAACTCCCTTCAGCTTCCCGCTCGTCAGGTGATGTTGGTCACCATCGTAAACCGGCGCCCCGCGTTAAGCTCGCTCATCCCACACACTTGCAGCGCATTGTTGCGCAGAAAAACTTCAAGGAATGGATCGCATGAAAAAGAAAAAGTCCGCAATTGCCGCATCTGACCGCAAAGCCTTGCCCGTTTATAAAAATGCCGGCCTGCCCTCTGCCAAGCGTGTTAAAGACCTGCTTTCGCAGATGACGCTCGAGGAAAAAGCCGCTCAGATGATGTGCGTCTGGCTATCGAAGGCCGAGAAGATGCTGGATGCGGAGGGCAACTTCGATTTCCAAAAAGCGAAGAAGTCATTTCGCGACGGACGGGGGCTAGGACAGGTCGGCCGGCCGAGCGATGCGGGCGGTGGGAAAAAAGCTCGCGAAATGGCTGTGCTTACCAACGCCATTCAGAAGTTCTTCCTCGAGAATAGCCGTTTGGGCATCCCAGTCATTTTTCATGAGGAGTGCCTGCACGGTCACGCGGCTCCGGATGGAACCAGTTTTCCCCAGCCCATTGCGCTGGGCGCGACGTTCAACCCCGGATTGGTGGAGTCGCTCTTCACCATGACGGCTCTCGAAGCGCGTCTCCGGGGCGCTCATCATGCGCTGACCCCAGTGGTCGATGTAGCGCGCGAACCTCGCTGGGGCCGCGTCGAAGAGACCTATGGTGAAGATCCATACCTGGTCTCGCGGCTAGGCATTGCGGCGGTGCGCGGATTCCAGGGAGAGCGGGATTTTCGCGACAAGCAGCACGTCCTGGCTACGCTCAAGCATTTTGTTGGACACGGGCAGCCCGAATCGGGCATGAACTGCGCTCCGTCGAATGTATCGATGAGGGTTCTACAAGAGACCTTTCTTTACACCTTCAAGGAAGCATTGCGCGAGGCCGGCGCCGTCACGCTGATGGCCTCGTACAACGAGATCGATGGCGTGCCTTCCCATGCCAGCAAGTGGCTGCTGCGCGATGTTCTGCGCAAGGAGTGGGGCTTCAAGGGGTTCGTGGTCTCCGATTACTACGCCATCTGGGAACTGGGCTATCGGCCAGACACCCATGGTCACTTCGTTGCAAAGGACAAGAAGGAGTCTTGCCGGCTCGCGGTCGAGGCAGGAGTCAACATCGAATTACCCGATCCCGACTGCTATTTGCACCTGGTCGAGTTGGTAAAGAAGGGCGTGTTGCAGGAGTCTCAACTCGACGAACTAGTCGCGCCGATGCTCTTCTGGAAGTTCGAAATGGGATTGTTCGATGACCCATACGTCGATCCGGAAGAGGCTCACAAGGTCGTAGGTTGCGACGAGCATCGCGACCTGGCGCTGACTGCGGCACATGAATCGATCACCCTGCTTAAGAACGAGAACAATCTCGCGCCCCTCGATCTGAGCAAGATCAAGACCATCGCAGTGATCGGCCCCAATGCCGACCGCGGCCTGCTGGGGGGGTACAGCGGCGTGCCTAAGCAGAACGTAACGGTACTCGAAGGCATCAAAGCCAGAGCGGGCAAAAAAGTCAAGGTCGTCTATAGCGAAGGCTGCAAGATCACCATCGGCGGAAGTTGGAATATCGACCCGGTCGTGCCGAGCGACCCGGAAGAGGACAGAAAAGCAATTGCCGAGGCTGTCAAAGTGGCGAAGAAGGCTGACGTCATCGTGCTCGCGATCGGCGGCAACGAACAGACCTCGCGCGAAGCCTGGGCTCTCAATCACATGGGCGATCGTACCAGCCTCGACCTAATCGGACGCCAGGAAGAACTGGTCAAAGCGATGGTCGCGCTGGACAAGCCGGTCGTTGTTTTCCTATTCAACGGAAGGCCGCTCTCGATCAACTACGTGGCTGAAAATGTGCCGGTGATCTACGAATGCTGGTATCTCGGCCAGGAGACCGGTCGCGCAGTTGCCGACGTGCTCTTTGGCGACTACAACCCTGGCGGCAAGCTTCCGATTTCGGTACCTCGCTCGGTCGGGCACCTACCAGCCTTCTACAACTACAAGCCGTCGGCACGGCGCGGATACCTCTTCGACGATGTCTCTCCGCTCTTTGCCTTCGGTTATGGCCTCAGCTACACAAGCTTCGCAATCGAGAACCCGCGGCTTACCAAGAAGAAGATCAAGACGGAGGGATCGACCCAGGTTCTCGTGGATGTGACCAACACTGGACAGTGGGCGGGAACCGAAGTCGTACAGCTCTACATTCGCGATCTGGTAAGCTCGGTGACGCGGCCGATCAAGGAACTCAAGGGCTTCCGCAAAGTGCGCCTTGAGCCCGGCGAGAGCACAACCATCGCATTCGACATAACGGCGGGGTCGCTGTCTTTCTTCGACATCAACATGAAGTATGTGGTGGAGCCTGGGGATTTCCAGATCATGGTTGGCAACTCTTCGCGTGATGCCGATCTGACCAAGTTGATCCTGCAGGTAACAGAGTAGTAGGTGGAGTTTCGTGGCTTTCAGACAGCGCCGTCGCTTTGACTAGAGCGGCGGCGCTGAACCAAATAGAAACAAGCGGTGACGATCTTCGACCTGAAGCGAAAGCGGGAAGATATAGATGAGCGGAACGAGCGTGAAACTCTCATTCGGAGAGAAATTCGGATACGGCTTGGGCGATATGGCGGCCAACTTTGTCTTCCAGGCAATGATGGCCCTGCAACTGAGCTTCTATATTGACACCTTCGGATTGACGCCGCGACAGGCGGGAAACATGTTTCTCGTCGTCGGGCTGGGGATGGCGTTTCTCAATCCGGTGATGGGCGTTATCGCCGATCACACCAATACACGGTGGGGCAGATTTCGCCCCTGGCTGTTGTGGACCGCGGTCCCGTTTGGAGTGATCGGTGTTCTCACCTTCACCACTCCAGATCTGAGCATGAACGGAAAACTCATCTATGCCTGGGTGACGTATTTGCTGCTGCGGCTCATCTACACAATGAACAATGTGCCCTACGCTTCGTTGACCGGAGTAATGACCGATGATCCAAATGAGCGCAACAGCATTGCCACCTACCGTCAGCTCTTCGCCAACGGCGCGGGTTTTATCGTGCAAAGTCTGGCTGTTCCGATGGTCCTTTTCCTGGGCCAGGGTAACAACTCCCGCGGCTATCAATTAACGATGGGGATCTTTCTGGTAGCCAGCGTTGTGATGTTTCTCATCGCCTTTTCAGTCTCCAAAGAGCGAATTCAGCCTGATCCAAAACAAGAATCCTCGGTCACGAAGGATCTGGGCGATTTGTTAAAGAACGGCCCGTGGATCGCACTCTTCCTGGCGACAACGTTCTATTTTATCGGCCTCATGATCCGCGGCAGTGTGATGCTGCCCTACTTCAAGTACTGCGCCGGGAACCCGATCATCTTCAGTTGGTTTAACGGCTTCGGACTGACTGCGTTGCTGATCGGAGTCGCCTGCTCGACTGCTCTGACCAAACGCATTGGCAAGCGCATGCTCTTCTTCTGGAGCATGTTGATTACCGGCGTTC
>Ga0187890_10003861_pt1 | contig 10241 bp, 10 predicted proteins | sample June2016WEW_21_1_FD_133005 | JGI IMG/M metagenome (GOLD analysis project Ga0187890, IMG submission 133005) | Peatland microbial communities from SPRUCE experiment site at the Marcell Experimental Forest, Minnesota, USA - June2016WEW_21_10 | ecosystem: Environmental > Terrestrial > Soil >...
GCCCGGTCAGGGCCGAGTTCTATCTCACGTCGGGTAAGCATATCAAGTCCGCCACCTTCGACGAGTACGCTTCGTTCGGAGGCAAACTCCAGCTTCGCCGCCTGACTCTGTACGACGAAATCCGGCATAACTCCCGCAGCGTGCTGGAATACTCCGGCATCGCGCCCCGCGAGTTGCCCGACAAACTTTTCTATCAGGGCCGGACGGACCGGTTTTGAATGGCCGCGGCCGCTGACATGGCATCAATCGTGGGAGACCACAAACCGCACGAAAGGAAACTGAGATGATAAAAACCTGCTTCAAATCCAAACGATCCGCCTCGTATTCCTTGCTTTGCTGCGCTTTGCTTGCGGCCTCCGCCGGATGGCTTGCGGCGCAGACGCCGCTAAACCGCACCCCTGCAACCGCACCCGCGCCGATGCCCACCACGGCGCCCGCGCCCGCTGTAGCTACGGCCACGCTCACCATCCGCATAACGGGAATTCGCAGTGCGAAAGGGAAGATCGGTGTTGTTCTTTTTCGGGACGGAAAAGGATTCCCGTCGGACATTACATACGCCGTTGCCGCCAGACAAGGTGAGATCGACCCTCAAACCCTGAGCGCCAAGGTGGTATTCGAGAAACTTCCGCAGGGAGTCTATGCCGCGTCCGTGCTGCACGATGAAAACCTGACTGGGAAGATGGAGTTCGATGCCCAGGGGATGCCGCAGAATGGCTACGGCATCTCAAACAATCCCGACACGACTCAGGGACCGCCTACTCCCGAGCTGGCTAACTTCCCAGTGAAGCAGCCAGAAACCTCGATCGAAATCAAAATGGTCTATTGGCAATGAGCGACCGAGATGACTCAGAAGGGACTGGCAATGCTTGATGAGCAAAGAGGCATGAATGGCTCGGCAAGGCCGTGCGCCCATCGTCATCATCGTCTGGACTCGGGCGGACGCGAATGGCTGCAAATGCGCCCTCCTGTTTCCGTGACGCGCATCCAAGCCACCAACTCTTTCGGAGGGTTGAATGGCTAACTCGAAAGTATTCGGCTATCTCATGAACTGCTTCTGGCTCCTGCTGCCGATTCTGGCCTTTAACCTGATCTTCACGCGCCAACTTCCACCCGCTTACCAAATGGACGTCTTCTGGAAGGATATTCCGAAGGCGATCAGTATTCCGGAAAACCTCCTTCGCACGCTTGTCATGATATTGCCGGTGTTCATGCGGCTGCGCGTTTCCACACCGGGCCAAAAGCTTGGCCTCGGGCTCTACGTGACGGGCCTGCTGGTCTACTTCGCATCCTGGGGAGCTTTGATCGCGGCACCAAAATCCGCGTGGAGCATAGGCGCGATCGGCTTTCTGGCTCCCGCCTTCACGCCAATTCTCTGGTTGGCCGGGATTGGCATGATCGGCGATGAGCTCCAGCTTCCGAGGATCCCATTCAAGCCATGGATGTACTGGACCGTCTCCGGGCTCTTCCTGTTGTTCCACAACCTGCACGCTTTCACGGTTTATTCCCGCGGCATTTGATGGCGGCTGTCGCGGTGACGAAATCTTCCGGTTCCCCAGGCCTCGGTTTTGATAACTGGGAAGCCTCAAACCTCAACCGAGTTTCTTCAGCCGTTTCCACAAGGTCAGTTACGCCCAATGAAACACCGGCTACTAATCCCGGCAATCCTCCTCGCGGCCTGCTTGCAATTGGCGGCCCAGGACAGTCCGGCCCCGGATAAATTGAGCCAAGATAACCCGGCCCAGGACGCTTCCCCGCCCGCGCCCCGTTATGACTTCCGTTACTCCTTCGCCGTTATCGACGACGCAACATTTTATGGCAACCTTACTCCGCCGCTGCCGCCACTGGAGACCCAGTTAGTGAACGCTCCTTCCGTCACGCTGTTTCAGAATCAATTGCTATTGGAGCCTTCTTTCACTCTACGCTACCGCTCTCGCTGGACGCTGGCTTCGAGCGTGGTGGGCCTGGCCGAAACATTTCGCGGCCTCTCCGCGGCGGACTTCGATATCCCGCCGGGCAACACCGCCGCGGCAGCTGCCCTGGGCGCCGCGCTCGAGCCGTATACGGGCACGCGCACACAGTTGCGGGTCAAGGAGACTTATGCCGGCCTCTCCGCCGGAGACTTCGATTTCATGCTGGGCCGGCGAATCGTGCGCTGGGGAACCGGTTACGCCTTCAGCCCGGCCGGCGTGCTCGACCCGCCCCGCGATCCCGCCAATCCCACCGACCGGCTCAACCTCTATGAAGGCCGCGACATGGTCAAGGCCGACTATGTTCACGGACCGCACGCCTTCACCCTTGCCTGGTCCAGCGCTGCGCTCGCTCCCGCCGCGGCAAATCTGCATGACACGACCGCCTTCCGGTATAACATTCTGGTGCATGGATTCGACACAGCCCTGATTGCCGGCGACGACCGCGGCGGAGATGCCTTTGGCGGTCTCACCTTCACCCGCGTCTTGGGCCAGGCGTGGGAAGTGCACGGCGAGGCCGCCTGGCGCGAGCATGAAGCCATCCTCCTCGGCGCTAAGTACACCACCCATTCCGGCATCACTTTCATCGGTGAGTTCTACACGCCGCCCAACATTCCCTACTATCGGGATATGACCATCTCCCCTCTCGCAGGGAGGCAGAGTTACGCGTTTTTCACGGCCTACAAAAATCGCCTTCGTGAGCTGCCCGGCTGGAAGCAATGGGACTTGTCCGCCGCGGTGGTCGCCAATCTCAACGACAGGAGTTTTACCGCTATCTTCGATGCTAATCGAAGATTCGGAAACCACTTTTCTTCCTATCTGCACCTAGAGATTCCGGCAGGCAGCGGCACATCGGATTACGGCGCCACGCCTTACACCACAGCCACTTCGGCAGGAGTCCGCTTTCAGCTATGACACCACTAACCAATTCGGCCACGACCAATCTCTGCGCAAAACCGGAACCGGACGAAGGCCTTACCTCGACGCTGTTCCGAATCATATTGACGGTTTGCGCGGTTACGCTAATCGTCGTCGCGATCTTGCTCTCCCTGGGAATCATACGGTTGTCGCAGACCGGGATCACTGTCCTGACCGCTTTTGTCTATTCCGTGACCATCGGCATGCCTTCGGCGTTTCTTCTTCACTGGCTTGGCCATCGCTTTACTGACAAATACCCCCGCCTGATCGTTCTCGTGTATGCGCTAACTCTGGTGTGTACGGCTACCGTCGGATGCCTTGCCGCCGGCTTCCTCTTCCAGATCTTCGGAATCGTTCCCCGCGACTTGTTTTGGTTCCGATTCCGTGCGAACCTGCCTTTCTGCTTGGTCATCACGCTGGTGATCGGGCTTGCCATGACGGCCTATCACACGCTTTTGTACAAGCTCCAGGCCACGACGATCGCGTTGCGCACAAAGCAGGTGGAACAGGAACGCGCTTACAAATTACTCGCCGAAGCTCGCCTCTCCGCGCTCGAATCCCGCATTCATCCCCACTTTCTTTTCAACACGCTCAACTCCATCGCAGCGCTGATTCCGAGCAACCCGCAGCTCGCCGAAGATACCGTTGGCAAACTCGCCTCATTGCTACGCTTCTCGCTGAACGCCAACCAGAGCGGCCTGGTTCCGCTCAGCCAGGAACTAAAGGTGGTGCGCGACTATCTTGAGATTGAGAAAACCCGTTTCGGCGCACGCCTGAGTTATGAGATTGCAGTTCCGGAACCTCTTCAGGATGTGAAAGTGCCTCCGCTGGCTCTGCAATCCCTGGTGGAGAATGCGGTCAAGCATGTGGTGGCGCAACGCGCGCAGGGAGTCGCAATCCAGGTTGCCGCATCGAAAGACTCGAACCGCATCCGGCTGGAAGTTCTCGACGACGGACCCGGCTTCTCGCTCGATGCCATCACGCCCGAGCACGGCCTCGGCAATCTCATCGCGCGCCTGGAACTTCTCTTCGGCGACGCCGGCCAACTGGAAGTAACTCGGGAGAACGGGAAGACGGCCGTTCGCCTGTCTTTTCCCGCATAATGGAAATGCCCATGGAAACCGCCGCGCTTCGCGCCTATCTCGTCGATGACGAACCACTCGCAATCGAGCGCCTTCAACGGCTGCTGGCCAATTTCGACGGCCTTCGCATTGCCGGCAGCGCCACCGATCCCGCCGCGGCGCTCGACTACCTGAACAATCTTAACAAGGAATCCATCGATGTTCTGTTCCTCGATATTCAGATGCCCGTTCTAAACGGCTTCGACCTGCTCGCCCGCCTCCGCGAGCAGCCCTTCATCATATTCACCACCGCCTACGACGAATATGCGTTGCGAGCCTTCGAGGTCAACTCCATCGACTATCTGGTCAAGCCCATCGAGCCCGAGCAGTTGGCGCGCGCGCTTAAGAAGCTCGACCGGCTTCGCCCGGCGGCCAGGGCGGATTGGCAGCGAAGCGCGGAGCTGCCCGCCCTGCTCAAGGAGTTGGCCGCATCGCTGCGCCCGCAGCGGGTCGATTATCCGCGCCGCATCGCCTCGCGCGTGGGCGAGCGCATTGCGTTTCTGGACCTCGATGCCGTAACTCACTTTGTAGCCCAGGATAAGCTCACCTACGCTCTGATGAACGGGCGAAGGCACTGTGTGGATCAGACGATCGCCGAACTCGAGCGGAGGCTCGATCCGGCGAAATTTCTGCGCGTCCACCGCTCCGCGCTGGTGAATGCGGACTGGATTCAGGAGGTAAACTCATGGTTTGCCGGCAAGGTCATCCTCTCCCTCAAGGATGCCCAGCGCACGCAGATTCCCGTCGCCCGCGATCGCGTCCACACGCTGAAGGCGCGCCTGGGAATCTAAGGCCTCCGGGCTGAACGGAAAATGGCGCGGGGATTGATCGAACGAGTTTGGCGAGTCGGCCCCCGCTGCGCGGGGTTAGCGGGTTGGCAAGTTAGCGGTTGGCTGAGGCCGGACACAGTTTCATCGCTCCGTGGGCCGGCGAAGCCGGTGGACGACTGACACAGGATGGAACGCCGCAGGGGTCCCTTAGGGGGTGGGATTCGCTGTCCCATTCCAATGGAGCCGGATCGATAGATTTGCCGTGCCGACGCACAATCCGTGACAGGCGGCCTCAAATCGCGATACCCTGTTAGGTATGCGCCCTGCGCAACCGAAGGAGTTTCTCAACCCTAATGCCCATCCAACCCACCACCAATATCTGGCACAACGGCACTCTCATTCCCTGGGAGAAGGCCACCATCCACGTCATGAGCCATGTAATCCATTACGGCTCCAGTGTTTTTGAGGGAATCCGCTGCTACGCGCAGCCCCACGGCTCGGCCGTTTTCAGACTGCCCGAGCACATGCAGCGCCTTCTCGACTCGGCCAAGATCTACCGCATGGAGCTGCCTTTCACGCTTGAAGAGCTCTGCGCCGGCGTGGTGGATGTGATTGAAGCCAATGGTGTTACGCCTTGCTATATCCGCCCCGTCGCGCTGCGCGGCTACGGCGAAATCGGCGTCAGCCCCAAGGGCACGCCGGTCGAGGTCTACATCGCCAACTTCCCCTGGGGCAAGTACATCGCCGGTCACGGCGGCGCGGACGTCTGCATCTCCAGCTGGCAGCGCCTGGCCCCCAACACGCTGCCTTCCCTGGCCAAGGCCGGCGCCAACTATATGAATTCGCAGCTGATTCAAATGGAGGCTGTGATCAACGGCTACCAGGAGGGCATCGCCCTGGACGTGAACGGCCTGGTCAGCGAGGGATCCGGCGAAAACATCTTTGTGGTCCGCAACGGCGTCCTCTTTACCCCGCCGCTGGCCAACTCCACGCTCTCCGGCATCACCCGCGACAGCGTGCTCACCATCGCCCGCCACCTGGGCCTCTCGGTGACGGAGCAAGCGCTGCCCCGCGAGTTGCTCTACATCGCCGACGAAGTCTTCTTCTCCGGCACGGCTGCCGAGGTCTCGCCCATCCGCTCCATCGACCGCATCGTCATCGCCGACGGCAAGCCCGGCGAGATCACAAGGAAAATCGCCGACGAATTCTTCGGTATCGCCAACGGCTTGAAGCCCGACCGCTTCGGCTGGCTAACTCCGGTCAAGGTCAACGCCAGCGAGCCGGTAACCGTGTAGCGTAGCTCCATGGCCGCCAGCTTCCCGCCTGTCTTCGCAGTCCTGAAGCGGGCAGCGACAGGCAGGATAACGGTTGGGTCCAGTTCTGCGGCTTGGGATACAATGACACGCAGGCCCCCCCGGCTGCCGGTGTGGCATCAGCGGGATGGCATTCGCAACAGGCTACCGGTCAGGTCGGATGGAATGATGAAGCCCGCCCCAACTCGCGGTAAGCGCCCTGCCGAAGAGGGCTACATCCTGGTTGTAGTCATCTTCATGCTCGCCATATTGGTCATCGCGATGGCCGTTGCGGCGCCCAAGGTCGCTAGAGCCATCCAGCGCGACCGCGAGGTTGAGACGATGCACCGCGGCAAGCAGTACATCCGCGCCATCCGGCTTTATTACCACGCGTTCGGCGCCTATCCAACCAACATCGATGCCTTGGTCAAGACCAATCAGATCAGGTTCTTGCGCAAGCGGTACACTGACCCGATCACCGGCAAGGATGACTGGAAGCCGATCTTTTTCGGGCAGAACAAGGCGCCGCTCGCCATGGGTTTCTTTGGGCAGCCGCTGGGTCAGGTAGGTTCAACTGTAGCGGGCGCAACGCCGGCCGCGAGCGCATTCGGACCTGCCAGCTCGCTCTCCGGATCGGACAGCGCCGCTACGCCGGCTGACACGAGTTCCACCGCCGGCGCGGCGGGCGGCACAGGCTCGCCTGGCGACTCTTCCTCGTCATCGGGAACAAACCTAACGGGCCAGACCTTTGGCGGAGGAGCCATCATTGGGTTTTCTCCCGCGAGCCCCAAGCAGTCCATCCTTGTGTACAAGACGAAGAAACATTACAACGAGTGGGAGTTTGTGTACAGCCCGCTCACTGAGCAGATGACCGCAGCCGGAATTCCAGGTGGCCAGCCTCCATTGCAGGGCGGCGCGCCGGGCGCGCCGCAAGGGACCTCTTCGACGAATTCCACTTCTGGCTCCAACCCCACGCAATAGAGATGCTCCGGGGCGTTTTCAAAGGGCGCGACGTCCCGGGCGCCGCGTCTGACGTTGCTCGGTCGGGCGCCCATGGTTCTCTATCGGAGTTGTGGCAGCGCCGGCAAAGCTTGCTACGCAATCATCTTTGACCTCTCGTCTATGGCAGTCTGGCGGAAACGCCGCCAGCATATTTCACGATTCGCGTGTGTGTTTCCTGTCCCACCCGCCGCGGGCGCGCAACTGCGCAATCTCCTGGCGAGCCATCTCCAGGGCGCGCACGTAGTCCGGCTTGACTACGCGGTTCAGCGGCATCTGGCCGGGTTCGAGAACGATCCAATGGCGCGGCCGCATATAGGTTGGCAAGGAACGCACGTGGCGATCCAGTTCCCCGCGGCTCAGTTCAACCCCGGGTTTCTTCTCCACCACTGCCACCGGCGCTTCGGAGACGACTTCATGCTCCACGCCCACGACGACGCAGTTAGCCACCTTCTCCGCCAGGCCGCAGATATGCCTTTCCACATCGCCGGGGAAGATCTGGTAGCCAAGCGACTTGATCACCCACTTGTCCCGGCCGGTCAGATGCAAGCCCGCCGCGTCCTTATATCCAAGATCGCCGGTATACAAGAAGCCATCGCGCGAGATTGCCCGGGCGGTGGCCGCGGGATCGTTGACATAGCCAAGAAAGGTCTGCGGCCCGCGAAAGCACACCTGGCCAATCTCGCCGGAGGCAAGTTCATCGCCGGCGCTTCCATCGGCGCGCATGGGTTGGCGAATGGAGCTCGGATAGACCGGCATGTCCTGGCCAAGCCCGGTTAGAATCGCCTCCCGTCCGTCCGTGCTGGCTTGAATGTAGGTGCAGAAACCGGCGGCCTCGGTGAGCCCCAGCCCGGTGCCGATCACCGGCGCCATGGCGGCCAGCCGGTCAACGAACGGCCGCGACACCGCATGTCCGCCGTAGGCAGCAAACTTCAGGCTGGAGAGATCGTGGCGATCGTAGTCTTTCAGCATCCACTCTAGGTTGAACATGGCCGGAATCTGGCCCAGTATCTCCACTCGATGCCGGGTAACCGCCCGCAACGAACGGCCGGCGTCGAAGACCTCCAGGAGCACTGCCGTTCCTCCCCCGAAGAAGGTGCTCATCAACAGCTCCGTCTGTCCCCCCACGTGCGACGGAGGCAGATTGACCAGAGTGCGGGAGCCGCGGTCTCCGCCGAAAAAAGCGCCGCAAATGCACATGTTCTGCACCGTGATGTTGCGGTGCGAAAGCAGGGCCGGCTTGGGCGAGCCGGTCGAGCCGGTGGTAAAGATGACCAGCGCGGCATCGTCCTCGGTGACAGCGGAGGCAAGTCCAGCCAGGGCAGCAGATTCTGGCGCCGTCCCGGGGCTTGCACCCGTCACCGCGCGCCACGCCGGCTCGGCAATCGACGCAAACGATCGCGCGCCTGGAATCGCCTCATTCGAATCCACCGCGATGAGATGCTGAATCCATTCGCAATGCGTCTGCACGGCGCGCCACAGCTCCCGAAAATCGAACGGCGCATTCAAGCCCAGCCCAGCAAACCCACGCGGCCGGAGAATCTCCAGCGCGCGAATCACCTCGGCGGAAGATAAACGAAGATCCAATGGGGCGACAATCACGCCGATCTTAAAGCAACCGTATTCCAGCAAAACGTGATCCACGGAGAGCGGCAGCAAGGTGACCAGAAAATCGCCCTTGGCAAAGCCCAGGCGCAGCAATTCCTTTGCCAGCGCCGTGGTGACGCGGTCGAAATCTCTCCATGTAACCGCGCGGTTGCCATCCGCGCTGAGAATGGCGGGAGCATCGGGTTTGTCCTTCGTCCACTTCGCCAGCACGCCCTGCAGCAGATGGCGATCGGCAAAAACTTCTTCGTAATCGTCGCGGGTAAACTGAGGCATCTGCATCGGTTCACTCATTCGTGGTCCTGAACCAGTCCATCATTTGCGCCGGCGCGCGTCAAGCGCGGAGTGAAAGGAAACCAGTGTCCCCATGCGGCGGAAGGGCGTCGTCATAGCGGTGCGAATCCCCGCCCAGTCGTGTGGGAAAAGGGTTACACTGCAAAGGAAATGCACTTTCTGAGGGATGCGCGATGTTCGATATAGGTCAAAAGGTAGTGGTTATCACCGGCAACGCAATCCCCTTCTACGGCGTAATTCTCGCCCGGGCCAAAGGCGACAATGGGCCGGGCGCCTATAAGGTTGTCCCCAAAGACAGCGGCCCTGAGGAATCCGGCCAATGGCACAAGGCCGGCGAAGTCTTCGCTCCGGAAAAGACCGCGCAGGAAGAACGGGATTCCTGGGACGGCTTCCTGAAGGGATAGCGGGGTCCGCAAGAGGGACAATGCATCCAAATCTACTGGTGGAGGGAGTCTGACCAACCGGCAGGACGGAGGCTGTCCTCCGTGCCGCAAACGGGAAGCATCTACCTGGGCCGGATCAGCTCGATGCGGTCGCGGGTGCGGACCCAGGTGTTGCCGGCCATGCGGCCCACGGCGTCCAGGCCGGCCGGGTCGATGCGGAAGTCCTCGATGAGATCCTCGCGCACGTGAAAGCGGACCACCTCGCCCACTACGATGACTCCCGCGCCCGGCGCGCGGCTGATGTAGACGACCTGGAGCAGTTTGCATTCCATCTGTGCCGGCGACTCGGCCACCCGCGGCGGGCGCACGGCCTCGCTGGCCAGCGGGGTTAGCCCGGCCAGTTGGAACTCGTCCACCTGTGGCGGAACCTCGGCTGAGGCGGCATTGGCCGCCGCGGCGATGGCCTCGCTGACCGCGTTCACCACAAACTCGCCCGTCTCCTCGATGTTGCGCAGCGTATCCTTGCGCAAGTCGCGGCGCGGCTCCGCCGCTGCCTCAGCGAGAACCCGGAGCGCGGGGCAGAAGATCACCGCGGGAGGGTTGGCGCCCGCCTGGGAGAAGGCGCTGAAGGGCGCCAGGTTGGCCACGCCGTCGCGGTCCATGGTGGAAACCAGCGCCACCGGCCGCGGCACGACGATGCCGGTCAGCAGTTTGTAAATCTGCTTGATGCTGCAATCGGCCGGGTAGAGGGTGAGCATGGGGCTGCGGGAAGAGCTTGCGGCGTTCATACCGATAGCCTAGAACATCCTTCCTGTCCGCGGCGCATCCAATCTGGAGCGGGTCCAAAGCGGGACAGTCTGCCCGCAGGACGTGACTGTTTTGGTGCGCAGCC
>Ga0187890_10003872_pt1 | contig 10224 bp, 10 predicted proteins | sample June2016WEW_21_1_FD_133005 | JGI IMG/M metagenome (GOLD analysis project Ga0187890, IMG submission 133005) | Peatland microbial communities from SPRUCE experiment site at the Marcell Experimental Forest, Minnesota, USA - June2016WEW_21_10 | ecosystem: Environmental > Terrestrial > Soil >...
AACACCCCATGAGGCAAAAAGAGCCTCTAACCTTAGTTTTATGAGGACTTTGCACAATAACTTCAATGATAAGAGGACTTTAACCGACCCCCATCTCTTAACTCCTTGCCACAGAGGACTTTAGTTAAAAAAAAGTTTTCCCCCGCAAAAGTATGCCCCATCCTCGCGGCACATGAGAACCGCGAGGATAGGGAAACAATCGTTCTAGAACCGCATCGAAGGGATGCCTTTCAGCAAGAACAAATACCGCTCGCGCGTAGCATCCGGACCCGACGTGATCGGACTGTTCAGGTGAATCAGCGCATTGTCCATCGCATCGTACTTCGGCCAGTTCGGCACACCCGTTCCATTGGGATCGCCGGTCTTCGCGAAATTCGTCCAGTAGGTCTGCATCGCCTCGCTCAGCTGCCGATCCTCCGGCCTCACGGTTTCACCCGGCCGCGTATCCAGCGTCCCGAACACGTACTCGATATCGTCGGAGTGAAACGCGAATGTGCCCGGGTGATATTTGCTCGGCAACGCGGCCAATTCAAAGTGATACCGGTACACCGGCGCGTCCCCGGTTTTGCGATGCGCTTCGAGCCATTTCCATGTTCCGAATGCAATGAACTGGTCGCTCCCGAAATCAACCGCCGACCGCAATGCCGCCGCATCGGTGTCTCCCGGATAAAGCTTCAGAAACTCGTCGGAACGGTCAGGAAACTGCTTCGCGGCAAACTCCTTCCACTGCGCCGCCGTCATGCCGCGCATCGCCATAAAACTGCCCTCGTCGGCATTCCACCCTGCCAGCAGCGGCACATGCGCCTGCTTGCCCAGCGCATACGTCTCCGGCACAGGCTCGGTTAGAAACTTGCCATCCACAACAGGCGCAAATCCAGTGGTTCCCTTCGTCTTCGCAGCTTCCAGCACCTTGTCGGTAGGCATCGCACGCAACTCCGCCAGGTCCTTCACGCCCAACGTCGCTACCCATTTCCCGTCGATCGCAGCGCGCTCCGTAACGCTCTGCCCGCCAAGATTCAACGCACTCGGAAACGCCGCGCCGCTTTCGCCGATCGCCTTCGCAAACAGTCCCTGCGCCATCGGTGAAGCCATCAGCGTGCTCACCGCAAACGATCCCGCGCTCTCACCGAAAATCGTTACGTTGTTCGGATCGCCGCCGAACGCACCAATGTTGCTCTTCACCCACTGCAGCGCGGCCACCATGTCCATCAGCCCGTAGTTGCCGGCGACGCCGTTGTTCTCCTTCGCCAGCTCATCCGTAACCAGAAACCCGAACACACCAAGCCGATAATTGATGGTGACCAGCACCACGCCCTTCAAAGGAAGGAAATCGCCATTGTGCCGCGGCTCCGAACTTGCGCCGCCCGAGTAGCCACCGCCATGAATCCAGAACATCACCGGCAGCTTGCTCTTATCCTTTGCGTCCGCCGGCGTATAGACATTCAAAAACAGGCAGTCTTCGCTGGGCCCCGCATCCTGAAACACCATGTCCTCGAACACTCGTCCCTGCGCGCAGTGCGCTCCATACTTCGTCGCATCGCGTTCGCCCTTCCACTTCGCCGCAGGTTGCGGAGCCTTCCAACGCAGATCGCCCACCGGCGGCGCCGCATACGGCAGCCCCATGAACGCGCGCACCTTGCCGCCGTTGATTGTCTTGCCGACAACCTTCCCCTGCTCCGTCTTTACCTTCAATGGATCCGCATTCAAACTGGCCGACAGTCCCAACAACAACCCCGTCGCCGCCAAGGCGCACAACGCCTGCGTACGAAAAATCATTGCAAATTCCTCCGCGAGATACCTTATCAGGACGGGCCTGGCTGCGCAGTGTCTTAGAGTGTGTGGGCATCACTTGATGCGCCGCAACAACGAATCGTGCCTACGAAAGAACCTCAGTCGCCAGCAGGTCCTTCAATTCTTCGCGCCGGCGAATGAGCCGATGCTTTTTCCCTTCCACCAGCACTTCGGCAGCCCTGAATCGCGAGTTGTAATTGGAACTCTGCGCCATTCCGTACGCGCCCGCATCCAGCAGCGCCAGCAGATCGCCCTGCTCAACCGGCTTCAACACCCGATCGCGCGCGAAGAAATCGCCAGTCTCGCACACTGGCCCAACCACATCCACCGCACGGGCTCTCCCTGCACGAGCCTTCACCGGCACAATCTCGTGATACGCCTGGTAGAGCGCAGGCCGTATCAGATCGTTCATCGCCGCGTCCGTAATCACAAACGTCTTCTTGCCGTTCTTCTTTACGTTCAACACCCGCGTCACCAGCGCGCCGGCCTGGGCCACGATGAAACGTCCCGGCTCGATCAGCAGCCTGCCCTCGAATCCCGACAACGCCTTCTCAATCGCCGCCGCATACTCCTGCACCTTCTCTGCCGCATCGGCACCATCTTTGCCGCCGTGACCCCGGGGTCCCCTGCGACGGGTTTTCGTCGCTGGGGTGGAGTGATAATCAATGCCCAACCCGCCACCGGCATCCACAACCTTCAACGCAATTCCTTCACGCTGCAGCTGCATGGCCAGGGTGCAAACACGCTCCATCGCCGCGCCAAATGGCTGCGCCGAGCGAATCTGCGACCCAATGTGAACGCTGATTCCATGCGCCTCGAGCCATTTGTTCTTGGCCGCCGCGCGATACATCTCCGCCGCCTTGCGAATATCAATCCCAAACTTGTGCTCGCGCAATCCAGTCGAAATGTAGGGATGCGTCTCCGCAAACACATCCGGATTGACGCGCAGCGCAAACCGCGCTCTCTTCTTCAGCCGCCGAGCGCATTTGGCCAGCAGCGCCAGCTCCGATTCGCTCTCAACATTGAATTGAAGAATCCCATCGAGGAGAGCGGCAACAATCTCGACTTCGGTCTTGCCAACGCCGGAAAAGACAACGCGATCGACAGCATTGGGCGCAACCACCATGAGCCGTGCCAATTCGCCAATTGAAACAATGTCGAAACCCGAACCGCGCTCCGCAAGCAGCTTCAAAATCGCCAGCGACGAATTCGCCTTTACTGCATAGCAGACCAGGTGGGCGCGTCCCGCGAACGCCCGTTGAAACATCTCCAGCCGCTCCGCAATCTGCGCAGCCGAGTACACATAGAGCGGCGTGCCATACTTCCTTGCCAGCGCCTCTAGCGACACACCGTCGCAACAAAGTACGCCGTGCGCACCTTCATGATGAAACGGGCGAAATGAAGCGTTCAAATCAGAACTCAAGCTAGGCTTCCGGTAATGAAACGAGATGCTTTGAGCCTATCGCATTTGCAGGAGCACGCGATCGCTATCTGCACTATACGAACGCCTCTGATACGGCTCTGCATCATCAGAACTCAAACTGGCGCAGCCACGGCATCAGCAGCGCCGCCACTTTTCCCGGCTGCTCGTACGCCGCAAAATGACCCGCATCCGGCAACAAACGAAACTCGCATCCACCCGCTGCCGCCTCGAAAACCCGCATCTCCGCTTCCGTAATCCCCGGATCTTCCCCGCCGCAAATCGCCACAATCGGCGCATCGATTCCGGCAATATCAGGGACCGAATCGGGCCTTGTTGCCAAGCCGGCCTGCACGGCAACGACAGCCTCGGGCGTCAGCGTCATCCGCGATCGCAACTCCACGACAATCTCCGGCCGGCGCTTGCGCGCACTTGCCCCGATCAGCGTTTGCGCATTCCCATCGAATACGCCCGCAGTTCCCTCGCTCCGGATCTTCGCAATCGTCTCAACGCGCTTGGCCAGGTTCGCCTCGGCATCAGGTTGCGGCTTCGAGCACACCACTGCCAACCCGCGCATCCGCAGCGGAGCCCTGCGCCATAATTCCAGCATCACGTAGCCGCCGACGGAACAACCCGCAAATACCGCCTCGGGCAGCGCAAGATGATCCATCAGCGCCAGCGCATCCGCTGCGAGTTGCCCCATGCTAAGCACCGGCGCATCGGGCACGCGAGCAAATCCTCCCACGGACAAATTCGTTCCCAATTCCGACATCCCGTGCCCGCGGAGATCAGGCACGATCGCGCGCACTCCGCCCATCTCGCCGATCATCGGCAGCCAGTACGCGTGGTCCAGCGGTGTGGGATGGAGAAAGATGACCGGCAGGCCTGATCCGATATCGATAAAGCTGAGTCGCGCCCCGTTCGATTCGTAGGCTTTCGTCATACGCTCGGAGGATAGTTCCCGGGCGTGCCAGGCGGATAGCTGTCTGGCGGATACGATCCCGGAACCACAGGTGGATAGCTTCCCGGAATCGCAATCGGTTCCTCGGGAATGCCAATCCATCCCGCGAGGTACGCAACACCGACCAGACCACTCGTGAACAGGCAGCCCACCACCGTCAGGACGCGGACCATGGACACATCCCAGCCGTTGGCCTGTGCCACGCCGATGCACACGCCCGCAATCTGCCGGCCCGCAATCGGGCGCACCAGCGGTCTGCCCGGCGAGAGCGGCGCGGCGGTCACCACGTTCCCGCAGTTCGAGCAAAACCGCGCGCTCGGCGGCAATCCGGTTCCACAGCGTTGACAATAGAAGGGCATGACCAACCTCCGGGAATCGCGTTCCGATTCCACAATATCACTACGCAAACACAGTCTGTCCGGTTCCGGTTAGCAGCAGACCTGCGGTGCTAACCAATGCTCAATTGCCGCGGTAGGGCGAGTTCAGCCGTTTCCGCGCCGTATCGGCCCGCGAGGTGTCCGGGCCGGCTGCGATTGCCGCCCGGTAGTCCGAGATTGCCTGCTGCCGCTCGCCCAACACGTCGTGGCACTCTCCCGCGGCCAGCAGAGTCCTGACTTTCAACTCGGTTCCTGTGCCCTTTGACCCCGCTGCTCGCTCATAGGCCTGAGCCGCTTCAGCGAAGTGCCTCTGGCCGCGCAGCGCGTCCCCCAATCCAAAGTAGGCGAGTTCCATGCGCGCCTCGGCGAAGTAACCAGGCTTTGCGCCGTCGGCCACGATCTCCTCGTAGGCATGCACCGCGCCCATCCCCTCGCCGGCATCCTTGCGCAGATTTGCCTCTTCCAGGCAGAACAGGTAATCGCGCGGATACTGCTGCTTCAGACTGCGTATGACCTCAATCGCATCCTTGTATTTCCCTTCCCGGCGCAGAAAGAGCGCAATCACTGTTCTGGCCTCCACGCTTGTAGCCACACCACGCCGCGCGTCATCCCTGAGGGTCTCCATTCCCTTCGACTTTGAGCCAGTGATCCCTACAAATCCGATCAGGATTTTGAATGGCAACGGAAGCGCTCCGACGACATACTCGTACACGCCTACCACGAGCTTGGCGTCGACATAGTCCGGATCAATTTGCAAGACGCGCGCGCAATCGTCCTTGGCCTTGCTCGCCAAGCGGAAACCGGTTCCAAATCCCCGCTCAACCATGGCGACATAAGTGCAGCGCAAGCTTCGCGCCCATCCGCGCGCAAACAATGCATCCACATCATTGGAATTTCGGCTTATCCGCCAATCCGCTTCGCGCACCGCCTCATCGGCCAATGCGAAAATCTGGTCACGCTTGGCTGGATCTTCATTGGTCGCATGTTTGCCGGTCAGAAAACCGTCGTTTGCATAGAAGGTCGTGTCCAGCAGGTCCTGCCGATAGAGTTCCTGGAAAACAACCGCATCCAGCAACATCGTCGTAGCTTGCGGATCTCCCGGATGTTGCTGATGGAAGCGCTGAAAAAGCTCCGTTGCGGCTGGATAATCAAGCACGTAAAAACGGCGATAGGCCTCTTTGACCTGCGGATCGAGGTTGAGTGGATTTGTATGGACCTTATCATCCGCCATGCCCAGCAGCGACGTACAAAACCATATTCCTAACCAGGCGATAGTGCGTCCCGTCTTGCGTCTCAGCTCCATTGCTCCCCGTGATTCCGTAGCGATCCTTCACCCCGGAATCAGACACTTCGAGTCTATCGGAGAGAGGCAGCACCCGCATCCCAAGCCTCGTCCGCTGCGCGAACGAGGCTTGCGAAGTCTTGGGCTTCAACACTGCTATTTAGACTCTGGTTTTGGCTTCTCCTCGCGCGCATCGGGTGCAGGACGCGATTCAGTTTTCGGAGCTGCGTGCGAAGCCGGGGCAGGGCGCGATTCCGTTCGAGGAGATGGTGCCGGATGCGACTCAGCATGCGCCGCGGGTGCTGACCGGGATTCAGTGCGGGCCGAAGCAGGACGCGATTCAGTACGCGGTTCGGTTGACGCGTGCGACTCGGTTTTCGGCCTTTCCGCAGTGGCAGTATGAGCTTCGGTTCGCGGTTCCGTTCTGGCCGCGGGGGTTCGCGTTTCCGTCCGCGTCGGTGTTGTTCTCGCCGTCGATGCACTTCGGGTTTCAGTTCTTGCCGGAGTCGTTCGCGCTTCCGTGCGAGAAGCAGTTGTTCGCGACTCGGTCCGCGTCGAGGGCGCTTTGCGGCTTTCCGAAGTGGTCCGGGCAGTTGTGCTGCGCGATTCAGATCGCGGCGAGGTCTTCTCCGTTGCAGCATTGTGCGCATTCGTTGCCGGTTTTGCAGCCGTACGCGAGGAAGCAGTCGCCCCGGCGGTTCGCCCGCCTGCCGCCGGCTTTGCGACCGCTAACGTGTGTGGATGGCCGCCGTTTACTTTTGCATATGACGCCTTATCTGCTCGCGCTGCCTGCACGTGTTGAAGCTGCGCCGATGTTGCGGGCGTATGTCGGCCACTCATTGCGGTCCGCTCTGTTGGCGTCGGGTCATGATGGATACCCCCAGGCCCGCCGTTGTATGCCACGTGACTGTTGTTCACGATGGTGTTGTTGTGCACAATCGTCTCGTTCAGGTATGTGTTCCGAATGACGGTTGTATCCACGCGCATCACAGCAGTGTTGTACGCAAAAGCACCTCCGCGCCATTCACCGCCCACAAACCCGATGCCCATGTAACCGAACCCGTAATTGATTCCACCGTAGTATCCGACCTGATCGCCCCAATAGCCATCGTGGAACCTATACCGCCCACCTTCCCAGCCCCACCACGGTGGAGTCCAAAGTGCTCCCACATATGGCGCGGGCACCCACTCGCCTGGAACCCAGTAGTAGCCGTCGTCGCCGTAGGCCCAGTACCCCGGAGACCACATCCAGCCTTCGTGCGGGCAGAGCGGCTGCTCATACACCGGCAATATCGGCGGAGCTAGATTGACTGTGATGAGAACGCCCGCAAATGATGCTGCGGGCACAAGAATAAGCATCAGCGCCGGCAAAACCCAGCGCGCACACCTAAACAAACGCATCGTATATCCTCCTCGGATTTCGGCTTGTGCTGGTGTATGTATGCGAACTCTACTACAAGCCGAGTTGACCTGTGCCTGTCCTGAATCTGCAGCGGCTTTTGAGCGACGGCCTCATAGCCGGCGTCGAATTGTCGGCACGGTTCAGCTCAGCGGGGCCCGTTCGGCATTCCGTCAAAAAAGCACGCAGGAGGACCGCGTGGTCAGACTCTAAGTTGGAGCCGTCATCACTCGAATCAGTTGTACATAGAAGCTAATTCTGACAACAATAAGCACCTGCCAGTCAACGAGACGCTGACAATCCAGGAACATCCCAAGTGCAGGAAGGTATCTAGTCTTCGCGCAGCAACTTCATGGGATCTACAGCTAGCGCACGCTGGGCCGGAATCCACGTGGCCAACAAACCGAGCAGCGCCATCGCTGCCACCACACACCTTAATACAAAGGGTCTCGCGGGATCGCCTCGTACACGATGGATGCCAGCACCCGACTGGCCAAGAGCCCAAGCACGAGCCCCGCCAACGAGCCAACGGCCAACAGATTGGCCGCGCGACCGAGCACCGTTTGCAGAACTTCTACCCGTCGTGCTCCGAGAGCGACGCGAATGCCAAGTTCCTTCAGCCTTCTGCTTACCGAATAAGCCGCCATCCCGAAAATCCCGGTAATCGAGAGCATCGCACCCATCATTCCCAGCGCGCCCAGGGAGACCGTGGCCATGCGCGATGCAAAGAGCGCCCCGTTCATCTCTTCGTTCCATGTCTGGATGAATGCAGGCAGTCCCGCATCAAGACCCCGCATCCTGCTTCGGATAGCGGTTGCCAATTCCGTCGAACCTGGGCACGTATCGCGATTTGTCCGCGTTCAACTTCTTACGGCGAACATGTTCGTGATTCGTAAGCAAGCGCATCGAGGAGTTCCATAGCGTTCGTGTCGGTCGGATGAAAGAGCGTTAATATTCCGGCGCGAACCCTATCGCGAAGTCTCGTATCTCCTCCGTGGTTGCGCCCAGTGCAGTAGCCATTGCTACGGCGAGGCGGTTGCATCCATCAGCTTCTTCGCGCAGCCCTTTTTCGCCCAGTTGCTGTCAGCTCATAGAACTTGGCACGGCGGTTGTTGTCTGACGTCCCCCAATTGGCCTTCAGCAAACCCTGGCGGACGAGCCGGAACAGCGCCGGGTATAACGCGCCCTGCTCAATCAACAACGCCTGTCCGGTGATCTGCGCAATACGTAGTAAGACTCCATAGCCATGAAGCGGTCCGAGAGATACGGCTTTCAGAATCAGCAGATCGAGCGTGCCCGGAAGCAACTGGGCCTGGTCTCCCATGCGCCCTCCTAAGTTGATAAGGAGAGCACCCCGCTTCTCCTAAGCTGTCAAGGAGAAAGAGCGGTCCGTTCCAAGCGCAAGCTGCGCCGTGCTGGGTTATCTTTAAAAGGCATCAGCGAATTACGCACAACAAAAACATGGACGTACTGAAGAGACTTTACGAGCAGCATTTTGAATCTCCAGCTATTACCGCCAACCCGCTGCAAGGGCAGCTCGGCGGGTCGGGGCGTGCCATTTTTCGACTCGCCGGCCCCGCAGGCAGCGCCATCGGGATCGTTTATCCGGTGCAAGAGGAAAACGTCGCTTTCCTGGAATTCTCGCGCCACTTTCGGCGCTATGGGCTTCCGGTTCCTGAAATCTATGGCGTGGATCTGGCAAACGGCGCCTACCTGGAAGAAGATCTTGGCGATACCACGCTCTTCGAATTTCTAAGCGATCATCGCAATGGTGACGTGATCGGGCAGGCCGCGATCGAGGCTTATCAAACGGTGGTCGCAATCCTGCCGCGGTTCCAGGTTGAGGCCGGCCGCGATCTCAATTACAAAGTTTGCTATCCACGTTCCAGCTTTGATCGCCAGTCGATCGCCTGGGACCTGAATTATTTCAAGTACTACTTTCTTCGGCTTGCTGGAATTCCCTTCAGCGAACAAGCCCTCGAGAAGGATTTCACCCGGCTTACGAAGCTGCTGCTTGCCGCGCCGCACGACTACTTCCTCTATCGCGATTTTCAGTCGCGCAATGTGATGCTGCGCGAGGGTCAGCCGTTTTTCCTTGACTACCAGGGCGGCCGCAAAGGGGCGCTGCAGTACGATATCGCGTCTCTTCTTTATGACGGCAAGGCAGACCTTCCGCCCGCGCTACGCCAGGAACTGCTCGATCACTACCTGGATTCCTTGTCGGAAATCATTCCCGTTGATCGCGACGCTTTCATGGAGCACTACTACGCTTATGTATACGTGCGGATTATGCAGGCGCTGGGCGCATATGGTTTTCGAGGCTTTTACGAGCGCAAGCCGCACTTTTTGCAAAGCGTTCCCTATGCTCTGAAAAACCTGCGCTGGCTCGCCCATCACGTCAAGCTTCCTGTGGCGCTGCCAGCGTTGATGGAAGCCTTTCAAGGCATGCTTTCCTCAGAGAAGCTACAGCATCTTGCGCCCGGCGGGGATAGATTGAAGGTGCGCATCTTCAGCTTCTCCTTCCACCAGCAGATGCCTTCGGATGAGTCAGGGAACGGAGGTGGTTTCGTGTTTGACGCGCGCAGCCTTCCCAATCCCGGGCGCGAAGAGCGTTTCAGGCAACTTACCGGCAAAGACTCCGAGGTGATCGACTATTTAAAACAGCAGGAGTCGGTCCGCCAATTCTCCGCGCGAACCCAATCGCTTGTTGACTCCACTGTTGACGCCTATCTACGTCGTGGTTTCGCGAATCTCATGGTTTCATTCGGCTGCACCGGCGGCCAGCATCGATCAGTGTTTCTCGCCGAGCAGCTTGCGGGCCATCTCCGCGATCAGGATGGAGTTGAGGTTGTGCTGCGCCATCTTGAACTCGAGAAGAATTTCCCGGAGAGAGTCACCCCGTGAAGGCAATGATTCTTGCCGCTGGGCTGGGCACGCGTCTGCGTCCGCTCACCGATGATCGGCCCAAGGCCCTGGTTGAAATCGCAGGACGTA
>Ga0187890_10003874_pt1 | contig 10219 bp, 9 predicted proteins | sample June2016WEW_21_1_FD_133005 | JGI IMG/M metagenome (GOLD analysis project Ga0187890, IMG submission 133005) | Peatland microbial communities from SPRUCE experiment site at the Marcell Experimental Forest, Minnesota, USA - June2016WEW_21_10 | ecosystem: Environmental > Terrestrial > Soil >...
CAAACTAATCTCGGGCTCAAGAGCACCAGGCGAAGATCGGCGTCGCGGGCGACTCCCAAATCATCCCCATTTTCATCAGCCCGTGCGGGCCCGCGGCGCGGGCACGGGAACTAATCGGATTTCAAGCGGCGGTTGCCCCGTCTCAGAACAGGCTCTGCTGGCGCGTGGTCGGGGTCGATGCGGCGACGTCGCCCACCGTACCGTCAGCTTCGCCTGAGCTGCGACGCCAGAACGCGCCTGGTGCTCCGCCGCGGCGAACCATCCGGGCGAGGCGCGCGCGTTCCTCCGACGGCGCATAGGCACGACGCCGGTAGAGCTCCTCGTAGCGCGCAACCAGGTCGGGGCGCTGCGTTCTGAGCCAGTCCATGAACACGGTGCGCACCTCGCCGCGCAGGTGCAGCGCCACTCCGGCGACGTTGGTTGCGCCGGCCTGCGCCGCGAGCTCGAGCAGCGGCTCGACCTGATGCGGCGCGTCGTTGATCCCGGGCATCAGCGGTGCGATCAGCACACCGGTCGGGATGCCGGCGCGATTCAGCTCAGCGACGGCCTCCAGGCGAGCACGCGGGCTCGGCGTGTGCGGCTCGGTCGCGCGCCACGCCTTCTCGTCGAGCGTCGGAATCGACAGGCACGCGGTGAAGCTCGCGCGCTGCGCGATCTGCAGCATCAATGGCAGATCGCGCAGCAGCAGCGGTGACTTGGTCAGCACAGAACATGGATTGCCCAACCCGCCCGCCGCGTCGCGCAACGCTTCCCAGATGCCCTCCATCAGGCGGTAGCGGCCCTCGACCCACTGGTAGGGGTCGGTGTTCGTTCCCAGCGCCACGTGCTCGCCCTTCCACGAGGGCCGCGCAAGCTCGACGCGGAGCACCTCCGGAGCGTTGACCTTCACGACGATCTCCCGCTCGAAGTCGCGGCCGGGGTTGAAGTCGAGGTACTTGTGGGTGGGACGGGCGAAGCAGTTGTGGCTGACGACGCCGTTTGCGATGAAATCGCCCGTGCCGGTGGTGATGTCGTAGAGGCGCATCGCCATCCCGAGAGGGCGGATCGAGGTCACGCGCAGGCCGGCGTCACTGTTCAGCAACTCGCCCTCGGTCGGGAGCGACCTGCCGGGGCCGAGCAGCTGACTATTCACGGCAAGATGCGGCCGCTTAAGCGGCCCGAGCTGATCCGCCGTTACGTGCTCCCAGCCACACTCAGTCAGGAAACGATGATCCGCGCTCGCGATCAGCTCGGTGCCGTCCTCCAGTACGACCGAGTACGCAGGCTTGATGCTGGACCACTTGTCGAGAACGCGCGTCGCCACGAACCGTCGATATTTGCCGACGGAGTCCGTGCCGTAGATCGAGTCGCCGAGCTCGAGGTCGGCAACGCGACGGGTGCGCCCATCGGCCATCAGGATCTGTGTGTCGGGGCCTATGCAGTAGGTGCACGCATGACTGCAACCCCTATACGGGTTGATCGTCCAGCGAAACGGCATCCGCGAGGCCGCAGGCACGTGATTGAGCACCGACTTGGCGTGCACCTCGTAGAAGCGCATGTCGAGCGCCTCGGGCGCGTCGAAGCGACGCACGGCGGCGGGGTCGCGGTAGCCAGGCAGCTGCCGCTGCTCCTCGCCGTCGAGCGTCAGGTTGCTCCAGCGCACGAACGTATGTTCGCATGGCCGCCAGACGAGCGCTCGCTGGCCCCTTACACAACCCCTACGCACACCTGCGCTGCCGCTTAGCGACCTCGCGCACGATGGCTGCACACCCCACCTATCGACCCCAGGAGGTTCGACCACATGACCATCTCCAGACTGCTCGGCGCGACCATGGTCGCGGGCGCTCTCGCCACCGGCGGCGCGGCCGCGGGCATCTCCAGCGCCGGCGCCGCAACGAGCACCCAGAGCACGGCTGCGACGACCGCAGCGAGCGCAGAATCGACCACGCCGACGACCTCGGCTTCGACCTCATCGACGACCACGCCGGCACAGAAACCGGCCACGCCGAGCGGAAGACCCTGCCCGAACATGGGCTCCGGCACGAGCGGAAGCTCCAACTCGGGCTCCAGCTACACCGGCGCCCCCGCGGGAGCCACCGCCCAGTGATCGCCGGCCGCTCGAGCCGGTGACGCAGGCTCGTCGTGGGCGGGGCCGCACAGGCCCCGCCCACGACGACGCGCTCCGCAATCGAAGTGGCTGACGCGGCGCGAAAGGCGGGCTTCGCGGCCGGCCCGCCAAGATGACTCGCAAGCCCCCTGGGGCTGTGGGTTTCTACGGTTATCAACGTACGTCCACCCCGTCCAGGAGGGGTAATCGTCCCGCGCGCGCGAGCCGAGCGACTAGATGTGGACTCCGATCACCCGTCATATCCGGAGCGCAACGGGAGTAGATCGTCGTGGCTGTGCCGCGACGACGCCGACCGGGAACGCATGCTCGACATGGAGGAGCGCGTGCGCCCGTGCCGGCAGCGAGCGCTTGCGATCCTCGCCGTGGCGATCGCGCTGGTCGCTCCGTGGCTCGGGTGGTGGCCGCTGCTGTTCCTGATCCCCTCGGCGGGCTTCTTCGCGACGGCGGACCACTTCCTGACGCGCGTCGCTCGCCCCGAGCTGGTGATGTTCGCAGCGTGGGTCGGCAGCGAGGTCACGATCGCCGGCGCCGTCACGCTGGAGGGCGGGCCACGCATCGTGGCGCTGTCCTGGCTCGCGATCCCGGTGATCACGCTGAGCTCGCGCTTCTCGATACGCGGCGTGATCGCGGGCGTGGCGATCGCGAGCGCGCTGGTGCTCGCGGTGGGCTTCGGCACCGCCCCGCACATCGTGCTGAACAGCCCCGATATCGTGATCGCGCCACTCGCGCTCGTGCTCTGCGTGGCGGTGCTCTCGACCCCGCTGATGCACTCGGACATCCAGCACCGCAGCGACGCGGTCATCGACCAGCTCACCGGGATGCTCAATCGCACGGCGCTGAGCGCGCGCACGCACGAGCTCGCCCAGCAGTCGGAGGTCACGGGCGAGCCGGTCGGCGTGATCGTGGCCGACCTCGACCACTTCAAGCGCGTCAACGACACGCGCGGGCATACCGCCGGCGACATGGTGCTCAAGGAAGTCGCCTACCAGCTGCGCAAGCAGCTGCGCGCGTTCGACCTCGCCTACCGCCTTGGTGGAGAGGAGTTCCTGATCCTCGTGCCAGGGTCCGACCTCGGGCGCACCGCCGAGCTGGCCGAGCGCCTGCGCGAGGGCATCGCCGCTGATCCCGTGGGCGACGGGCTGGCGGTCACGATCAGCCTCGGCGTAGGAGCCTCCGGGCAGAACGAGCGCTTCGACTACGCCGCCGTGTTCGCCGACGCCGACGCCGCGCTCTACAGGGCCAAGCGCGGCGGACGCAACCGCGTGTGCGTGGCCGAGCGCCACGTAGAGACCGAGCGTGGCGTCCAGGACGCGGGCTTGCTGCACCCTGCCGACGGCACGGCAGCCCTGGCGTAGCCGTCAGCGTCGCAGCAGCTCACAGCTCGATCACGCTGCGGATGCCGTCCTGGGCCTCCATCAGCTCGAAGCCGCGGTTGATATCGGCCAGCGGCAGTCGATGTGAGATGAACGGGTCCACGTCGATCTCCCCAGCGAGATAGCGGTCGACCAGCGCCGGCACGTCCTCGCGCCCCTTCAGGCCTCCGAACGACGAGCCGCACACACGCCGGCCCGTGATCAGCAGGCGCGGCACCACATCCAGCGTCTCGCCGCGGCCGGCGACCCCGCAGACCGTGCACAGGCCCCAGCCCATGCGCGCCGCCTCGAGCGCCTGACGCATGACGGCCACGCTGCCGGTCGCCTCGAACGTGTAGTCGGCGCCGAAGCCGCCCGTCATCTCGAGGATCTGCGCGACCGCGTCGGCGCCGCCGATCAGCAGGTCGGTGGCACCCTGGCCACGCGCGAGCTCCAGCCGCTCGGGCGAGAGATCGACGCACACGATCCGCTCTGCGCCCTGCAGGCGAGCGCCCGCGACGGCACCCAGCCCGACCATGCCCGCGCCGAACACAACGCACGTCGAGCCCTCCGTGACGGCCGCCGTCTTCATCGCCGCGCCCAGCCCGGTGGACAGCCCGCATGCGAACAGGCAGGCGCGGTCCAGCGGCGCCTCGCGGTCGATGCGCGCCAGCGCGATCTCCGGCATCACCGTGTACTCGGCGAACGTCGAGGTGCCCATGAAGTGACGCAGCGGCTCGCCGGCCCGCGACAGGCGCGTCGTGCCGTCGGGCAGGTACCCGAGGTTCTGCTGCTCGCGGATCGCCAGGCACAGGTTCGTGAGCGGGCTCACGCAATGCACGCACTCGCCGCACTGAGGCGAGAACAACGTCACCACATGGTCGCCCTCGCGCACCAGCGACACGCCCTCGCCACAGCGCTCCACCACGCCCGCACCCTCATGGCCGAGCACGGTGGGCGCGTAGCCGGAGGGATCGACGCCGGAGGCGGTGTACATGTCGGTGTGGCACACCCCGCACGCCTCCAGGCGCACGAGCACCTCGCCCGGCCCCGGCTCGGCCAGCTCGACCTCCTGCACGACCAGCGGCTTGGCGAACTCCTCGAGAACGGCGGCGCGGATCCTCATCTGCTCACGTGGCGGCGCGCGCCAGCAGTCGCTCCTCGCCGGCGAGCGTCTGGCTCGTGGCGCCGAGGATCTCCACGTCGGTCAGCTCACCGGGGGCGGCGAGGCCCGTGAAGTTCACCGCCTTGTTGTGGCGCGTGCGGCCGCGCAGGCGCTCGGGGTCGGTGCGCGAAGGGCCTTCGACGAGCACATCGAGCGTGCGCCCGACGAAGCGCTGGGCGCGCTCGCGCGCTTGGCGCTGCACCAGCTCCAGCAGCTCCTGCATGCGCTCCACCTTCACGGGATGGGGCACCAGGCCGTCGGTGATCGCGGCCGCCTCGGTGCCCCGCCGCGGCGAGAAGATGAACGTGAACGCGCTGTCGTAGCCGACCTGCTCGACGACCTCGAGCGTCTCGCGGAAGTCGTCGTCGCTCTCCGCCGGGAAGCCCACGATGATGTCGGTCGTGAGTGCCGCGTCGGGAACGTGCTCGCGGATCATCGCCACCCGATCCAGGTAGCGCGCGCGATCGTAGGTGCGCCGCATCGCCTTCAGCACGCGGCTGGAGCCCGACTGCAGCGGCAGGTGGATGTGCTCGCACACGCTCGCGAGCTCCGCGTGCGCGCGGATCACGTCCTCGCGCATGTCCTTCGGGTGCGGGCTCGTGTAGCGGATGCGCTCGATCCCCTCGATCCCGTCGAGCAGCCCGAGCAGCTCGGCGAAGCCGGTGCGCCGCCCCCGCGCGCCCGCGCCGGCGCCCGGCGTCGAGGACCTGGCCGGGAGATCGCGGCCGTAGGAGTTGACGTTCTGCCCGAGCAGCGTCACCTCCTTGACGCCGTCCGCGGCCATCGCCTGCACCTCCGCCACCAGCTCCTCGGGAGCACGGCTGACCTCCCGTCCGCGCGTGGAGGGAACGATGCAGTACGAGCACGCGCAGTTGCAGCCCACGCTGATCTGCACCCATCCCTGGAACTGGCGCTCGCGACGCGCCGGGAGGTGACCGGTGAAGCCCTCGAACTCGAAGAACCCCTGCGCGGTGAGCGAGTCGCTCGTCAGGAACTCCGCCAGCTTGTGCACCTGGCCGGGACCGAACGCCACGTCCACGAACGGAAAGCGCTCGAACACCTCGTCCTTGACCGACTGCGCCCAGCAGCCGCCGACGCCCACGATGCGCTCGGGCTGTTCGCGCTTGAGGCGTTTCGCCTCGCCCAGGTGCGCGACGAAGCGACTGTCAGCCGACTCGCGAATCGAGCACGTGTTGAACAGGATCAGGTCAGCCTCGCTGCGCTCGGCGGCCTCGGCGTAGCCGAGCGACTCGAGCATCCCCTTCATGCGCTCGGAGTCGTGCTCGTTCATCTGGCAGCCGAACGTCGTCAGGTGGTATCGTTTCTGCATAGTCAAGATCAGGGAGTCAACATGGCAAGCTCCGAGGACCCAAAGCATGGCAGACCTCAACGCCGAGCAATCGGCATCGTCCGCGTGTCCCGCGTGGCGGGCCGTGACGGCGAGAGCTTCGCCAGTCCCGACGAGCAGCGCCAGCGCATCGAAGTCGAGTGCGAGCGCGATGGCCTGAATCTGCTGGATGTCATCCCCGAGCTGGACGTGAGCGGCGGGACACCGCTAGCGAAGCGTGAGGGCCTGCGGACGGCGGTCGAGCGCGTCGAGGCTGGCGAGGCCCAGGTCGTGGTGGCCGCATACTTCGACAGGCTCTGTCGCAGCCTGAAGGTCCAAGGCGAGCTGATCGAGCGCGTCGAGGCTGCCGGCGGCCAGGTGCTCGCCGTCGACGTCGGCCAGGTCACCAACGGCAGCGCCGGCCAGTGGCTTTCCGGGACGCTGCTCGGCGCGGTCAACGAGTACCAGCGCCGCACCACGACCGAACGCACCGCCGGGGCGCAAGCCCGCGCGGTTGCTCGTGGCGCCACGCCGTGGGCGCGAGTCCCCCTCGGCTACGACCGCAGCAACGGCACGCTGAGCCCGAATCCGGATGAGGTCCCGATCGTCCGGCGGGCGTTCAAGATGCGCGCCGACGGCGAGTCCATTACGCAGATACGGAAGATGCTCAAGTCCCACGGCGTCGAGCGCTCTCATCGTGGTGTGCAGGTCATGCTCGCCAGCCGCATCTATCTCGGCGAGGTCCACTTTGGGAAGCTGGTCAACCTCACCGCGCACGAGCCGATCATCGACCTCGAGTTGTGGACTCGGGTCCAGCGGATGGTGATCCCACGCGGGCCGCGGCCCAGCTCGGACCGGCTGCTCGCGCGGCTCGGGATTCTGCGCTGTGGTTCCTGCGGCGCACGGCTCGGCGCGATGAAGCTCCCGAAGCAGGGCGACTATCCGATCTACCGCTGCCCCAGCACGAGTGACTGCGCTCGTCACGTCACCATCTCCGCCCGCATCGCTGAGGATGTCGTCAACGCGGCCGTCCGCGACGCCGTAAGCGACGTGGAGGGACGCGCGAGTGCGGCCGAGAACGCCCAGCAGGCGATCCGGGAGCGCGACCGCGCGCAAGCCGAGCTAGACGCCGCCCTGCGGTCCTTCACGTCGGCCGGGCTTGGGGATGAGCCCGTTGCCGTGGAACGCCTCGCCGAACTTCGCACGGCGCGCGACGATGCGCAAGCCCGGCTCGATCAGATGGCGCCCCAGGCGGAGCTAACGATCAACGCGGTTGACGATTGGGAGAAGCTCTCCCTAGATGAGCAGCGCGCGCTCATCCGCGCCACAGTACAGAGTGCTGTAGTGGCTCCCGTAGGACGCGGCGCGGAACGCATCACACTACGCCTATACGGTCAATCAGCCGGCTAGTCCCCCACGGTCAGACGGGGCGCGAACTGCATCGAACCGGACCTTCCGCGTACCCGCGGTTCGAGAACCATGCGGTTCGAATGGAGCCAACCGAAGTCAATGCGAACCGCTTTGCGTCGCTCGCTGGCGGGCGAATGTCGCTTGACGAAGCGGAATAGAACCTCGCAGAGCCCTCGCGGAATGCTAGTGCGTGAGCTGAGGAAGCCGTGGGGCCATCTCGGCAAGCCCGGCGCGCACCGTCACATTCGTGGGAGTCCACGTCGAGCTTCGCCCCCGCGAGTTCGCGCTGCTCGCGCATCTTGCGCGCGACCCGGCCGTCTGGGGATACCGCGCAGCCGGCTCGACGCGCACGCTCGTGCCGGCGCCGACGATAGCGTCGGTATAGGCTCGCAACCGTGCCCGAAATCAGCGACGAGCAGTACCGTGGTGAACTAGACGCGGCCTACCGAGCCATTGGGCGCTACGTGGTGGCGTTCTCGCAGTTGATCGCCTACATGCGACGCCTCGTAGCACGGCATCTAACGGAAGGGACCGCCCACCATCGGTCGCGCGTGGAAATGCTCTTGGGCGAAGCCGGACCAAAGAACGTTGGAGATTCCTTCTTTAGTCTGTGCCGCGCCGATGGTGAGCTTACGGACGACGAGCTGGCCGTTGAGAAGAGGCTGCGAGTCCGCGTGACGGAAGCGAACGAGATGCGCACCGACATCGCCCACGGCGACTGGTCTGTGGGCGACCTTGAGGGCTCGGACGCAACAGAGGTCTTGCCGCCCGAGCTGCTTCGCATCAAGCCAAGTCGCCAGGGCGAGCCGGCTGCGAAGTCCATGCCTCTCGGCATTCCTGAACTCAACGAGATGGCAGACGACCTTTGGACCCTGACCATCCTCATGGCGGACTTCGGGAAACTCGCCCTCGGCCTGCCGACATGGATCTACGCTGATGGCCCCGACGGACGACGCGTCGCCACCCCCTGCGACGGAGGGAGCATCCGAGTTGGCGAGGTCTACATCAACGAGGGTTCGACCAAGAAGCCCCGTATCGCGCGCTCTGGGCCGAAGGCGAACGATGTTGTCCTGATGCGCCACGCAGGGATGCACGGCGAACGCACCAACACCGACGAGATGGCGGCCATTGTCCGCATACTCGCGGAGCCGATCAAGCCTAGTCCTCCGTGGTAGCGAGTTCCGCTTTTCCGTCCCCGCGCGGCCCTCCTGCTCAGTTTCGAGCCAAGCCAGCCTCTCGGCCTCGCTCAAGCCGTCGTTCCCGCTCTTGACGCAGCAGCTAGAGGTGCGCTAAGGCGCTGAAGATTAGTTCAGTGCGCATCGTGAACATCGCGACCACACCATTACACGCGACCATCCTAAGCGGATCGCTCGACGCAGACGAAACATCATCGTCGGTCGTGCGCTTGGCAGAGGGCGTGTGGAGACGGCTTCGGCGCTAGCACCGTTTGCTGATTGTGAAAAACGCGGTACCGAACTTTGGCGAGGGAAGTAGGCGGGAGTCTCCCAGATAGCGCGCGCTGATGCTGTAATTCCCCGGAGGCGCGTGATGCGCCCATTTGTATGCACCCGCCTCCCGCACCACTGATTCGGAACGTTCCCGACCTCGACGGTACACCTGCTTGACGTCGCCGCCAATTTCGGTTTTGCCATTCACGTACACACGAGGCAGGAAGCTACAGCCACGGACGGTGACTCTCACAGTTGTGGTGGTCGGAGCGCGTGGTGGCGGGGGGAGTACTTCTCTGCCCGTGATTCGGTTGAACGGGTGCGACTGCCCCACGAGAGTGCTTTCCGCCCCTTCATCGACGTAGAGACACACGACGATTTCGCTTCCCAAGCCGTAAGGACTGAATGCGAAGTTGGCGAAGGCATAACCCGTGATGCTTTTAACTTCTCCCGACCAGACACCGTGGGACGAGTCAGCGACAACCGGGCATCCGGCGCTCGCAGAATATGCCGTCGCTTGGCCGAACCAGTAGCAGTCACCTTCGCTGGGGCATTCATGGTGTATTTCGGCATGTACCTGTAGCTCTTCGCTTTCCGGAAGCGCTTTCACAGTCGCCCCACCGCTGTCGGCGTGCGCGGTCGCCGGGATAACCAGCAAGACGAGAGCTGCTAGAACACCGAGGAACGGCAGACGCGGGTTCATGGGCGCAGAGCATACGCCGCCCAGCCGCATGGAGTCGATACCGTTTCGGACATGACACAAGCGAGTTGGCAGCGGGTACCGACCACGGCGAATTGGATGCTTCTCGATGCGAGCGGCAAGATCCTGCGGCAGGTAGTGGTTCGAGATCCGTGGTTCGGTGAGCCCGACGGGACCAAGTACCACGTCAGCGGCGACGGCCATGAGGAGAGCATCCATTCGTCACTCGGCGAGGCCAAGGCCGCTGCTGAGGCGTCTCTGCCTTGACCGTCCGCCATACGACTATGAATGGGTGGACGGGATTCAGGGCGGGGTGATGATCTTCGACCACAAGTTGACCCCGTGCCAGCACGAGCACGTCGCGCACCATCAGGCTGGCTTAGCTGGTCAGCGTCTGTGTTTCGGATTCAGATGCCATCCAGCCACCGCCACCTTCGCCAAAGGCGGAATAGGCGTCGCCCTTCGCCACGATCGGCCATGTGTAGGGGCTCACTTCTTTGGGATTGCCGGGGGAATAGCCGCCATAGCCGCCACAGCCACCTATCTGATGACCGGCGCCTGTCTCGCGACCGTTGATGTATTCGAGTTGGCCTGACCCCATGAGTTCGGTCCGGCCCTTGTGAGAGTTTCTCGCGCCTACGATGGTGGGCGAGGAAGGAACTCTGATGAAGCGACGCAGGCACACGCCGGAGCAGATCATCCGCAAGCTG
>Ga0187890_10003877_pt1 | contig 10212 bp, 5 predicted proteins | sample June2016WEW_21_1_FD_133005 | JGI IMG/M metagenome (GOLD analysis project Ga0187890, IMG submission 133005) | Peatland microbial communities from SPRUCE experiment site at the Marcell Experimental Forest, Minnesota, USA - June2016WEW_21_10 | ecosystem: Environmental > Terrestrial > Soil >...
GCCAGCGTGATCGGCGATCGCGCTGTCGTGGTCGCGATCGCGCTGTACGTGACGCAGTCGACCGGCTCTGCGACCGACCTGGGGCTCGTGCTCGGCGGCCAGACGCTGCCGCTGGTCGCGCTGCTGCTGTTCGGCGGCGTGTGGGCCGACCGGCTGCCACGCCACCGGATCATGATCGCCGCCGACCTCACCCGCGCCGCGCTGCACACGCTGCTCGCCGTTCTGATCCTCAGCGGCGACGTGCGAATCTGGCAGCTGGTGGCGATCGAGGCCTGCTTCGGCGCCGCGCAGGCGTTCTTTCAGCCCGCCTACAGCGGGCTGATCCCGCAGACCGTCCCCGAGCCGCTGATCCAGGAGGCCAGGGCGCTGACCGAATCGATGGCCAACCTCGCGTTCCTGCTCGGTCCGGCGCTCGCGACCGTGCTGGTGCTGGGCGTCGGCGCGGGCGAGACGTTCGCGTTCGACGCGGCGACGTTCGTGCTCAGCGCGGTGCTGCTCACGCGCGTGCACCCGCGCCCCCGTGGCGAGTCGCCGCCGCCGGCGCCGGTGCTGACCGAGCTGCGCGACGGCTGGTCGGAGGTGCGATCGCGGCCGTGGGTATGGGTGACGATCGCAGCCTTCACCGGCAGCGTCCTGTGCGTGTTCGCGCCCTGGTACTCGCTCGCGCCCGGGATCGCGCGCGCCCTGTACGGCGGCGTCGGCGTGTTCGGGGTGCTCGAGAGCGTCGCCGGCTTGGGCGCCGTCGGTGGCGCGCTGGTGGGCGTGCGCTGGCGTCCGGCGCACCCACTGCGCGCGGGCCTGCTGCTGATCCTCGGCTGGCCCGTGCTGAGCGCAGCCTTCGCGCTCGGAGCGCCGCTCGCGGTCGTGATCGTGTTCGCGCTCGCCACAGGCTTCGGCTTCTCGCTGTTCATCATCTGGTGGGAGACGGCGCTCGCGCAGCACATCCCGGCGCACGCGCTCTCGCGTGTCAGCGCCTATGACTGGATGGGCTCGCTCGCGCTGCTTCCGCTCGGCTACTTCCTCGCGGGCCCGCTGGCGAGCGCCCTGGGCGCGCGCACGGTGCTCGGCGTGGGCAGCAGTATCGGCATGGTGCTGCTGCTGCTCGCATTGGTGCCCCGCTCCACGCGGGAGCTCAGAGGCGAGCCGACGCCCGCTCGCCTGGATCAGCTGAACCCACCCCCGCACCTGCGATGAGCGGCGGCGGGCGCACCCGCGAGCCCGGGCGCGAGCGCCCGCGAGCCCATGCGCGACCGCCCGCTGCAGCTGGGACTAGGCTTGCGAGCGGATGGGTGAAGCGCTCGAAGACCTGAGGATCGTCGACTTCTCGCGGGTTCTGGCCGGCCCGCTGGCGACGATGGTGCTCGCCGACCTCGGCGCGAGCGTCACCAAGATCGAGCGCCCGCAGACAGGGGACGACACGCGTGCATGGGGACCGCCCCACGACGCGCGCGGCGTTGCGACGTACTTTCAGTCGGTCAACCGCAACAAGCACAGCGTTGCGCTCGACCTGCGCGACGCGGCGGACGTCGAGCGTGCCAGGGACCTCGTGGCCTCGGCGGACGTCGTCGTCGAGAACTTTCGGCCCGGACTGATGGACGGCATCGGCCTCGGATACGACGACCTGCACGGCGGGAACCCGGCGCTCGTGTACTGCTCGATCACGGGATTCGGGACTGCAACCGAGAGTGCGGCGGCACTGCCGGGCTATGACCTGCTCGTGCAGGCCCTGGGCGGCCTGATGAGCATCACGGGCACCCCCGACGGCGAGCCTCAGAAGGTGGGCGTGGCGCTGGTGGACGTGATCTGCGGCCTGTTCGCGAGCGTGGGGATCCTCGCCGCGCTGCGCCACCGCGAACGCACCGGCGAGGGCCAGCGCGTCGAGGTCAACCTGCTCTCGTGCCTGCTCGCCGCGCTGGTGAATCAGGGCTCCGCGTACACCGTCGCCGGCGAGGTCGCGGGCCGCATGGGCAACGCCCATCCGAGCGTCGCTCCGTATGACCTCTTCAAGACCGCCGCCGGCGCCCTGGTCCTGGCGGTGGGCACGGACAGGCAGTTCCGCGCGCTCACACGGGTCCTGGGGTGCCCCGAGCTCGCCGACGATCGGCGGTTTGCCACCAACACCGCCCGTGTCGCCGCTCGCGACGCGCTGCACGAGCGCCTCGAGCGCTGCCTGCGCAGCGAGCCGGCCGCGCACTGGGTGCGCGAGCTGTCGGCTGTCCGCGTGCCCGCGGGCGAGGTCAACGACATCGCGGGCGCGTTCGCGCTCGCCGAGACCCTGGGCCTCGATCCGATCGTCGAGGTGCCCGGGACCGACGGGTACGTGACGCGCCTGACGCGCAACCCGATCGGCCTGTCCGCCACGCCCGCCAGCTACCGCAGCGCGCCTCCCGAGCTGCCGCCGGCGCGCAGCGCCGATCTATGAGACACGATTGGTATCTGCTGTATCGGACCGCGGCGTGCCGATGACCACACGACCGAGACCGATGACCTCGATCTCAGTCTGCGGGGCGCACACGGCGATCTGGTCGGACTCGTTGCGCAGCGTTCGGCGCAGGAGCACGAAAGCCGCGGCGCCGAGCAGCGCCGGCACCCATAGGGCGATCGCGCGATAGGCGAGCACGGCTGAGGCTGCGGAGGTGATCGGCACGCCGTAGAGGATGAACGTCCCCACCAGGCCGGCGTCGATGCCACCGATTCCCCCCGGGACGGGGATCAGCCCGCCGAGCTCGCCGATCAGGTAGGCGATCCACACGATCGCAAGCGGCGGCGCGGAGCCGAACGCGCGAAACGTCGCCCACAGGATCATCAGGTCGAAGACGAGGTAGGCGAGCAGCCCGGCGAGCAGCCAGGCGTTGCCCTCGCGCAGCAGCGCAACCGCCTCGTTGACGCCGTCCGCGATCGCGACCAGGGCCTTCAGCACCGCCCTTGAGCGCCGTGAGGACCCGGCTTGCTCGCTGCGCTGCAGGCGCAGGTGCAGGCCCGCAGCGGCGCGCCCCGCGAGCAACGCGCCGACGACTGCCATGGCGGCTACGGCGGCGGGAATGAGCGTCAGCAGCAGGCTCGTCTCGCCGGGGAGCACCTGCACGGCGAGACCCACGCCGACGACGATCACGCCGACCACGTTCGGCACGCTCGTCAGCAGGAAGAACGCGACCGTGCGCCGGGCGATCTCGGCGGCGGGCATGCCGCCCCGTTTCAGCGCCCAGGCGCCGAGGGCGAGGCCCCCGGCTCCACCGGTCGGGAACAGCGCGTTGGCACCCAGCTCGGACATCCCGACCTGATAGCTGACGCGCCAGCTCATGCGCCGGCAGAAGACCATGCGAAAGACCGCCACATACCCGAGGCCGGAGAGCACCTTCAGCCCCACGCCGAGCGCAAGCCAGCCGGGATTCGCACGCGAGAGGCGCGTGCGCAGGCCTTCGAGCCCCGGCAGCAGCGTCACGACCGCGACGACCGCGAGCACCAGTACGACCAGCAGCGCCAGCCGCGTGCGCAGTCTTCGCCGGCTCAGCTCCTCGGGTATCTCGAGGTCATCGCCGACGACGCTCGCTGCGTCTTGCCGATCGACATGCACGCTGCTCATAGTGGCACCGGCGGCGCCGATGTCCGGGCCGGGCGCGTGCCCCCTATATGAGCCCTCTGATGCTGAGGTCGGCCCAGATGGTCGCCTCGCGGTAGATCTGTTCGATGTTGGCGTGACGACGGATCAGCGCGCCGGCGGCGTCGAAGTCGCCGCGTTGGTAGGCGATCACTTCGGTGAGCGTCTCACCGAGCTCGCCGCCACCGTGTAGCAGCGCGGCGGCGATGTCGTGCCGGAATGGAAGCTGTTCGATCACGTCCTGCATCGGCGCGTTGGCGAGCGCGTCGGCGACGGAGAACAGGCCGACGGTGAAGTACGAGTCACCGGCGCTGCCTTCACCGGCGCCGGACAGCAGCTGGCACATGTGGGCCCGCACGAGCGCCGTGACGAGCAGCACATCGGGGACGTCGCGGGCGCTGGCGAGCGCGACCATCAGCGCGAAACGGCGCACGGTCGTCGCGCCGAGCCAGACGAGTCCCTCCTGGACGGAGCCCACGCGCCGCGGCAGCGACAGGTACGCCGAGTTGGCGTAGCGAAGCAGGCGCATGCTCAGCCCGGCGTCACGCGTGATGACGCGACGGAGCTCGTCGAAGTCCTCGGTCGCGCTCAGGTCGGCCATCGCGCTCAGCGCAGCGAAGCCCTGGGACGGCAGACGCTGCTGCTTCACGTGCGACGGCCTCGCGAAGAAGTAGCCCTGAAAAGCGTGGAACCCGAGCTCGCGACAGCGCTCGAACTCCTCGCGCGTCTCGACCTTCTCGGCGATCAGGGTCAGGGACGGGCGCTGCGCGCTCAAGCGGGCGACAAGATCCCGCAGGGCCTGGCCGGTGTGCTCGAGCACGTCGAGCTTGATGATCCGCGCGTACTTCAGCAGCTGCTCGGTCTCGGGGGTGACGCGAAAGTCGTCGAGCGCGATCGCGAATCGCTGGTCGACCAGTTCCTCCAGCACGTCGAGCAGCTCGTCGTCGACCACCTGGTCCTCGACCAGCTCGAGCACCACATGTCGCGCTGGCAGCGGCAGCGGGCGAACGCTGAGCAGGAAGTCACGCGAGACGTTCAGATAGGCGGGGTGATCGCCGACGAGGTCCAGGAGGCCGACGTCGAGCAGTCCGTCGACGATCACCGTCGCGGTCGCCCCGCGGTCATCGAGGACGCCCGCGCTATCGGCCAGTGGCGCCCGGAACAGCAGCTCGTAGCCGACAACGCGCGCACTGCGGTCAAGGATCGGCTGGCGCGCCACGCGCACGGCGGCCGCGTCGGCCGGCACCGGCGAGCCGGCGCGGCCCGCCCTCTTCCCGCTCGCTCGGCTGGTTAGCGTGCCCACGCCAGGTTTTTCGACCTACCGTCGAGACAACTTGATGCGCGAAAGCCCCCGATCGCCGGTCTTTCCAGGTGTCATGCGTCCGATCCCTTCGCTTTCGGCCTCGAGCTCGGGGCCTTCGGGGCCGCGCTTGCTCACACAGGGTCCCGAGTCCGGCTTGCGTTTGGGTTCGCGTTCTTCGTCTTCGGCTTCGAGATGCCCGTTCTCGGCCTGCCACAGCGGCGATCGAGGGCCCGACACGAGCACGTATCTCTCGATCGCGAGCGCGATCGAGCTCTCGCTGCTCGCCGCCCGGATCGTTTTCGGCGTCACCACCCCGAAGTGGCCCTTCCAGCACACCCAGGGCGTCCTTGCGAGGTCCACCAGCGGCGTCGTCGCTGCCCGGAACGCGAACCTGCCCGGGCCGCACACCAGCCAGTCGCTCACAACACCATTGAGCGGTGCGACGTAGCGGCGGCGGGCGCCGCAGCCCGCGGGATAGCTCGGGTGACCGCCGTAGGCGGCCTGCACGACCGGGTGCCCTTCGTCGAACGTCAATAGCGGACTGTTCCACCGGAAGTACTGGCCCTCGTTGCTGTGGCGCGCCGTATACAGCCAGCGCGCTTCCTGCCTGCGCGGTTCGACGAGCACCGTCACGTGCTCCCAGTCGCCCTGGTGCAGATCGGTGTTCGCCACGTCGCCCGCGATCGGCGCTTGGTTCATGATGGCGCCCGCGACGAGCGTGGGGTAGTAGTTGTAGGGATAGAAGAACCAGTACTGCAGAGCGACCAGGCCCTTTTCGATCGTCTGGTTGGGCGCCGGCCAGCGAGCCGGCGTGGCAGGCCCGGCGTAGTAGAAATAGATCTGCGCCGTCTGCCAGGGGTCGAGCGTGCCCGGATCGGCGAGCAGTTCTCGGGGTGAGGGGATCGGGCTTTCGCGCCCGTGCTGGCCGCGCAGGAACGCTTCGAGCTGCTGCGTGGGATCCCACGTGAGCGCCGGCGTGGTCGGGAATTCCAGGAGCTCTTCCGGTGTGCTCCCCTGCGGCTGCAGATCGGCAAGCGTGGTTTCGGCTTCGCTCGAGCACTTCTTGCCCCTGTCGTTGGGACGCACGCAGGTCCGCCGGCCCTTGCCTCCAGCTCCGATGTCGTGCAGCAGCGCGTTCACCGCCACCGGCCAGAAGGGGTCGGTGATCGACGTGATGACGGTCGGCTGAAAGCGCATGGCAAGAGCGACCAGCGCGGGGAGCTTGTTGGTCGTCTGCTCGATCGGCGCTTCGCCGTCGCGGGAGACACCGCCGGGCGGCGCCGGACCGGCGAACACCCCCGGCCCGAGTTGCGGCGCTTCATACCCGGTGCTCGGACGCGGCGGGCGCGTGCCCGCGCACGGCGCACGTCTTTCCTTCAGTTCCGGCCTGATCCAGGCGACCGTCTGGGTGTCGATCCCGAACGCGCGCAGCGCGAGCGTCGGCAGCGACGGCCGGTAGCCGGTGTCGAGCGTGAAGTCGGTGTCGGTGGAGGTGCTCGACCTGATCGCCGCCGCCGGGAGGAACTGCACGCGGTCGTCGGTCGAGGTGGCGTCCGCGAGCGGCGTGCAGGAGGCGAGATACACGCCCGCGCTCGTGCGACCGATGTAGCCGCCGAGACGCCTGCCGCTGGTCGTTTCGACGATCGTCTGCGAGAAGCTCACCGGCGGCATCGCCGAGTAGGAGAACGCCACCAGCGCATAGATCGTCAAAAGCACCCAGGGCAGCGGCGAGCGCAGGAACGCCACGGTCGAGGTGGGCAGCGACCGACTCCCGAACTGGCGCCCCAACGAGCCGATCCCCATCCACGTCAGCACGAGCAGGCCGACGGGCGCCGATGACAGCATCGCCACGGCGGCCACGGCCAGCCACAGCGCCCCGTGCGCCGCGCGCCCGCCCTTGAGCGGGCTCACGCGGCCGAGCAGCCAGGCGGCGACGATCGAGCACACGGCCCATGGAGCGAGCAGCGCCCACCAGTAGCCCGGGTGCAACTGATCGATCACTGTCCTCAGCAGCCGCCCGCCGACCAGGCCGAGCGCGACCGCCAGCACGCCCACGTTGAAGCCCGCGATCACTCGCACGAGGCTTTCCTGTGCCCGCCGTTCGTAGTGCTTGCGCACGCCTCTCGGGGGCTTGCTCTTGAGCGCCTTCCTCCTGAGATACCGCTCGTGCGCGCTGGCACGATCGGTCTCGACGATCTCGCGCCACTCCTCCGCGTGCCGGTCCCATCGGCGCCAGTGCACCGCGTAGGCGAACGCGCACATGGCGGCGAACACGATCGCCATCACCAGCACCGCGCGCGCGCCCGTGGCGAAGATCACGCCGTTGTCGATGCTCGGCAGCGCAGCAGCGATCGACAGGCGCACGGCGGCAAGCCGCACGCAGGTGACAAGCCAGCCGATCACGTACACGTAGCCGACCAGCGCGAGCGAGAGCGCGCCGACCTGCGCCAGCTCTGAGATCTCCGGCCGGCCGCCGCTCGCCGGGCCGTCCGTGGCCGTATCGAGCTGTGCGGTCGCGGCTGGCTGAGGCATCGAACTAGACCCGCGAGAGCCCCACCCGCTTGCTGAACGGGCCGTTGAACACACCGCTCCCATTCAGCTCCGCGTGTACCTCCTGCCAATCGCAGTAGTGGGGATACATGCTCTCCACGAGCCCGTGGCTGCCGGTCAGCGAATTGACCTGCCCCCAATGGGGTCTGCCGCCCAGCCCATACAGCGCCTGCTCGTGCGCGCCCAGCAGCTCCATGCCGCCGACGGTGTGCGTGGCCATGATCAGCTCGATCATCATCGTGTCGCGCCCCTGCATCATCGACATGTAGGCGTCGGTCGCCTTGACGAAGCGCAGCGAGATCGGCGAGCTGTGGTAGACGTCGCCCAAGCGCCTGCGCTGGCCGGCGACCTGCACGATGCGCTCGACGGCCTCCAGATGCAACTGGCGCTCGTCGACGGGAACGCCGATCTCGCACGAGTACGCCGGCAGGTAGTTGGCTGCGCCGATGTTGAAGACCCGGTAGCTGATGTTGACGTAGTCGTCGTTGACGAGCGCCTTGAGCGCCTGTCTCAGCAGGAACGGCGAGATCTTCGGCACCAGCCCGACGGCCAGGTTGATCAGCAGCGGAGTCAGCGGGAAGCGCGCGGTCAGCTCCATCAGCAGGCTGCGGCTGCGGCGGTGATCGTGACGGTATTCAGACGGGCCCACCTCGTTGCGGGTGGTGACCAGGCATTCGACCTCTCCGTCCTTGCGGGGATACGGGTTGAAGTAGACCTCGTAGTGGTCGTTGTCCAGGAGCACATCCCCCTGCGCGAGCTGCTCGCGCACCGTCGACCAGGTGCTCATCGTGCGGATCTCGCGCAGGTAGAACAGCGGCCGTACGGCCAGGATCACCGAGTAGATCAGGCCCATGCAGCCCATGCCCACGACGGCGGCGTCGAACCAGCGATCGTCCTGCTTGAGGCGAACGTCTGGATAGCGCGCGCCGTAGGCCTCGGGATCGGTGGGACCGTCGCCCGGCTCGATCCGGTGGATCACGCCGCCGGCGCCCACCACATCGAGCGATCGGACGAGGTCCGACAGCGGCCCGAAGCGGATTCCCGAGCCGTGGGTGGAGGTCGAGATCACGCCGGCGACGGTCTGGCCGTCAAAGCCGCCCATGTTCGGCAGGGCGAGCTTCAGCGCGCGCAGGTGCGCGTTGAGCGCGGCGATCGTCATGCCCGCCTGCACCCGCACGAGCGTGGTCCCGTCTTGCTCGTACGCGTCGATGACGCCGGCACGCAGCAGCTCGGCCTCCAGATCCAGAGCTTCTGCGAGCCCGTCGGGACGAACCAGGATGCCGTCGGTGAGCGCCACGTCCGACCACGAGTGGCCCGATCCCACGGCGCGCAGCGTGCAGCCGTCTGACTCTGCTTCGCGAACCGACCTGCTGAGCTCCTCGAGCGTCGTGGGGGTCACCTGGCGCAGCGGGTAGATGCGCTGGTTGCCGGTGTCGTTGCGCCAGAGCTTGCGCTGCATGACCGTCTCGCGCTGGCCCATCGTCGTTCAGGCGCCCCGCTCGATCAGCCGCTCGATGCCGCGCTCGGCCAGCGCGGCGATCGTCTTCGACGGGTTGACACCCAGCGCGGTCGGCACGATCGACCCGTCGAGCACGTACAGCCCGTCGTAGCCGTGGACCTTGCCGCCATCGTCGACGACGCCCCGCGCAGGGTCGTCGGCCATCGGGCAGCCTCCCAGCGGGTGCACGGTGATGTAGGCGCTGAGCGGCCACGTGTCCAGCGCGAAGAACGGCTCTGCCTCAACGCCGTTCGCCAGCTTCTCCGTGACCTCGCGCATCGCCGTGAACAGGTCTTCGCTCCCCCGCCTGCTCCAGCGGATGTCGAAGCATTTGAACAACGGCGTCAGGCGCATCTGCCCGTCGGCGGCGTCGCGACCGATCATCAGGAACACGAGCGAATCGGCGATCGGGCGCTTGGGCCGCGGGCGCAGGTGGCGATGAGTGATCGACTGGTCGGTGAGCCCCACGAGTGTGGCCAGGCGCTTGACCGACAGCAGCAGCCGGCGCCAGCCGTGGATGGTGTCGACCATGCGCACGATCTCGAGCAGCCCGCCGAAGTTCGAGGGCAGCCCGCCGTCGGCCAGCAGGAAGCCGTGCTCCGCGGTGTAGTCGAGCACGCTCGTCATCGACGGGCCGTAGTCGGTATGGGGATCGCCCACGTCGCTCTCGCGCGGGTCGAAGGCGGCGCCGAGCGCGTCGCCGTTGCCCGAGAAGCAGCTCCCGAGCGCGGCCGAGAGCTGCGGCAGCCGTCGGCGGTTCTTCAACAGCAGCCGGCTCGAGCCCAGGCAGCCCGCAGCGAGCACCACGATCGGCGCCTGCACTCGGCCCTTGCCTCCGTCCGGCAGCTTGCGGAAGTCGACGCTCCAGGATTCGCCGTCAGCCGTTGGCGGCGTCAGCCGCTGCACTTCGTGGAGTGGCTGGACCTCGGCGCCCAGCTTCTCGGCACGCGCGATGTAGGTGATGTCGACGGTGTTCTTGGCGTGGACCGGGCAGCCGATGTCACAGCGGCCGAGGTTCTGGCAGACCTCCTGGGGGGCGCCGCTGAAAGGGTGCTCGCGATCTCCCTCGAAGTTGACCGCAAGCGGCAGGCGCTCGGCCTTCTTGCCCACGCGCTCACCCGCGGCAGCGAAGGCGCGCATCTTGGGCAGCTCCTCGGGCACCACCATCGGCAGCAGCGCTTCCTCGGTGCGGTCGTAGTAGGGGTCGAGCGTCTCGCGGTCGATCGCGCGCGGCCAGCCCTTGGCGAACACGTCCGCCGGCGC
>Ga0187890_10003878_pt1 | contig 10211 bp, 10 predicted proteins | sample June2016WEW_21_1_FD_133005 | JGI IMG/M metagenome (GOLD analysis project Ga0187890, IMG submission 133005) | Peatland microbial communities from SPRUCE experiment site at the Marcell Experimental Forest, Minnesota, USA - June2016WEW_21_10 | ecosystem: Environmental > Terrestrial > Soil >...
CGCCGCGCCAGCGTCACCATTGCCGCCGGGCATCTGCAAAAAGCCGGTTTGATTACCTACAATCGCGGCAGCGTAAAGATTTTAGACCGCAGCCGCCTCGAAGACGCCGCCTGCGAATGCTACTGGGCGATCGTGCTCCAGTCCGAGCGATGGGCCCGGGAAACGATCCCGAAGCGCGCATAGAAACCCACAACGCGCCATCCTGCACCGGGTGTGCGCTAGCGTACATGTCACTATGCATAATCTCACGTATTGTGCCGTCGCGCGCCCGCTGCGATTATCGTCAATCGAACCGAGAACGCTCAACGAGGACTCAGGGCTGGGTTCGGGAGCGTTCTCGGTTCGCCCACCTCCCGACCACGACCAACCTTCGCCACCCGCGAGGCGCCCTCGGTAGGGGCGGTTCGCGAACCGTCCGCTGCCCTCAAGCGCCGCAGCCCGGAAGGGCTGGGAAAAAGCGCGAAAAAAGGGCGGAGCACTGGAGGTGCGACACAAGCCAACCCTAGGAGGGTATGCCATCCGCCGTCGAAACAGTATCGCGTCAACTGCTCGATCTTGACAAACGCTGAGCCGGCGCGTAATATCATGGGTATGAGAGAGCGTAATACCAAGAGTAATACACTCCTGAAGGGAATTGCCGAGCCCAAAACGAAACGCTCGAGCCGCAAAGCGCGCGTCAGTTTCACCTTGTCGCAAGACTCACTCGAATTCATTCATCGCTTCAAGGCGCTCGACAATTCCGCGTCCGTAAGCGCTGCGGTTGACAAACTGATCGAAGGCTTTCGACGGGCGCACGAGCTGGAAGCCCTCAACGCTAACATCACCGCATACTACGACTCATTGTCCCCGGCTGAAATTCGGGAAGAGTCCGCGTGGGGCGATCTAGGAATGGAAGCTTTAGCCGCAGTCGAATCCGAAACGCAAGAGGCAATCCCCGAATCAGCCCGCGCTAATCGTTAAATGGCGACGCTCGCTCAACCGCCGCTGCCCAAACCCCTTCAAGGTGAAATCTGGTACGTTCGCATCCCCGCGGATCCACCTGAATATATTGCCCGTCCCGTAGTGGTAGTCTCGCTCAATAGCAGAAACACGAATGAGCGCGCTTCCACAGTTTTGGTTGTGCCCCTTTCCGCCACTCTGAAAGATCCGCCCCTTGCGACGAACATTAGGCTTAGTCCGGGTGCGACTGGCCTTCAAGAAATCAGTGAACTGCAATGCGCCAACGTCACCACCATCAGAAAAACACAACTGAAGCAATCCAAAGAAAAGCTGCGTCGACTCACTCCTGCCCAGCTCACAGCGATCGCGCGCCGCGTCTCTCTCGCAATGGGTGTATTCCCCGAAGACTTCAACCCCTAAGCAGGGCCGGCCCACTAATTTTTATTCGTGCGCCCGGTGGCACGGCCTCGCCCGCTCGAATCCAGCGCCGTAGGCGCGACACAAACCAGCGAGGTGCCCTCATCCTTCGACGTTTTGTTTCAAGCTAACGGAGGGGGTTTAGACGTTCCACCATCTCGTACCACGCGAAACCACCAAAAATCACGCCACGTACGATGTACCAAACCTGTCCCTCGCCCACTCAAATGGCCACCACGTTTCGCGCGTAGCCTCCCTCACGTACAGCAGTTTTTCCCTCTTCGCGGTGTTAGCCTGCCGCAGCGGTAAAAAATATGAAACGACGCTTTCGAAAATTTATCGACGATCGCTTCGCCCTCACCACCCTGCAAAATCCCGCCATCGAACTCCGCTCCCACGCCGAACTAGTCGCGGCCGCCGAAAGAGGGCGCCAGATCCTGCAGCAAGCCGCCGCACCACCCGCGAATCCGCCGCCCGTCGCCGCCGCGCCACCGATCATCGAGGTCATTCCGCCTCCCGCTTCCATCGCACCACCGGAATCGCAAGACTCCCTCACCGCGAACGCCGCACTCTCGCCCGAAACTCAGCCCGCGCAGCCAGACACGCAAAGTCCCAAACAAAAACGCCGCCGCAAAAAGGAGTCGCTGGCCCAATGTCTCGAACGCCGCCGGCGCGAGTCCGCAGCCAAGATCGCCGCGGCCATCGATTCGTTCCTCGCTGGAAAAATCGCGCGGGACGCCGCGCCCGCGCCTGAAATCGAGACGGAAACCGAACCGGAAATCCAACAGCATGTCGAGGAGGACGACTAAGACGATCCCAACCTCCCCGAGCTCGAGCGCCACGCCCGCAAGTGCCTCATCTGCCGCAGTCCCGATCGCGTCGGCATCGAAGAGCATTTCGTCAGTTGGCGCAACACCAAGCTGATCAAACGGCAATATCGCTTCAACGATTTCCGGCCCATCTATTGTCACGCCCGCGCCACCGGCCTGTTCCAAAAACGCCGCGCCAACCTGCGCTTCGCCGCCGAGCTTCTCATCGAGGACGCCGATGCGGTGAACCCCACCGCCGAACAAGTCCTCCGCGCCATCCGCACCTGCGCTCGCATCAACGACGAGGGCCAATGGGTCGACCCCCATCCCGTGTAATCGTCTCCACCGGCGGCCACCTGGCCGCCCCGCAATGCGGCCCGCTCTCGCAAATCTCCGTGACGCAACCAGTCCTGCTGCCGCAGCCGCCGGCCCCCGAATCCGCCGTCGCTCCACAATGCGGCGCCACAAATCACGCAGCGCAAAACGACGCAAATCTAATCGGCACCGCCGCGATTGGAAATCGCAGCAACCCCATGAAAATAAACGGAGCCCTCCCATTCTAATCGGTCGATATATCGCGCTTGCGTGCACTAATTACGCGTGGCCGGCGGCGAGTAGCATAGGCCTGCCCGCCGTAGGAGGGCAATCCTGCCTGTGCTCGGAACTGCGCAAAGGCGCGATTCGCGACGAGCGAAGCGGGATCCCTGACGGCATCACGCAGGCTGCATTCTTCGTCGCAGGCTCCGATCGCAAAATCGCTCTGGGCGGGATGGATCATGACGTCGAAACTTCGACCCTGTCGTAAAGTAGAGACGGGAAACTTGGGACCCCCTACGATAGATTTCCCAGGGAAAAAAGCGGAGGCGTTCATGAATTGTTCAGGAAAAATCAGATTTGCTGCAGCGACATTGGTTACCGTGCTGGGACTGGCCGCGGCACCGGTCCATGCGCAGGCTCCTGTTTATAAGATTGTTCCGGTGTCGAGTTCCATAAGGTTCAATGTGAAGGCGTCGGTAGCTCTGGTGGGCAATTTTGAGAAGTGGGACGCGACTCTAACGTTCCCCTCCACAGATGTCGAATCAGGCGTCTTGGACGTCCAAATTCAGGCAGCTTCCGTCAATACCGGAAGTGGTATGAAGGACGGCAAGTTGAAGGGCAAAGATTTCTTTAACGTGGCGCAGAACCCGACAATCACGTTTCACTCCACGAAAATTCTCCAGTCCGGCCCCACCACCTTTGAGGTTGACGGCGACTTTACGATTCGCGGAGTTACCAGACAGGAGAAGTTGGTCCTGACGCTCACAGGTAAAGGAACGGGTTCAGGCGAGATCAAGGGCTCGATGGCCTTCGACCGTAAGGATTACGGAATGAACAGCAACATTCCGTTCATAAAAATTGCCGACCGCGTCGAGGTGGACGTGGACCTGAAGGCCAGGCGAGTCAGCGGACTGCCGCTAGTCTATAAACAATAGACAGGACGCACAAGGGAACGGAGACGACCTAGAACGATATTCCCGATCTTCGGGCAGGCGACTCATCACAAGTCGCGAGCCACGAATCACTCGTCACTTGTCACTCATCACTGCTCTACGACGCTTTTTCTTCTGCGGCGGCGATGAATTCGGAGTACGGGCCTTTGAAGTCTTCGATTTTGCCCGAGTGGAAATGCCAGATGCGGGTCGCGACTTCGTCGATCACGTCGTGGTCGTGGGTGACGAGTAGCACTGTGCCGTCGTATTTCTGCAGTGCGATGTTGAGCGCGTTGATGGATTCCAGGTCGAGGTGGTTGGTGGGTTCGTCGAGGACCAACACGTTCGGTTTCTGCAGCATCAGGCGGCAGAAAATCAAGCGCGCAGACTCGCCGCCGGAGAGCGCGGCGGTCTGCTTCAGCGCGTCTTCGCCGCTGAAAAGCATTTGGCCCAGCACGCCGCGCAATTCCTCTTGCGTGGCTTGCGGTTTGAATTGATGCAGCCACTCGATGGCGTTCATGCCATGAGTGATGGATTCGCTGTGGTCTTGCGCGAAGTATCCGACGGCGACGTTGTGGCCCCAGATGACCTGGCCGCCGTCCACGGGGAACTGGTGATCGGAGTCATCGATGTAGCCCGTGGCATTGCGCAGCAGGGAGCGCAGCAGCGTGGTCTTGCCGGTTCCGTTGCGGCCCATGAGCGCGATTTTTTCGCCGCGCGCGACGCTGCCGGAAAATGGCGCCCACACCTTCACGCCGTCGTAGGATTTCGCGATGCTCTTGATTTCCAGCGGATGACGGCCGGAGTGCTGGTCCATCTGAAAACGAATGTAGGGGCGGGCGATGTTGGAGCGGGCGAGCTCGGTGGTCTGCAGACGCTCGACTTCTTTTTTGCGCGAAGTGGCTTGCGCGGAGCGCGTGCCCGCGGAAAAGCGCGCAATGAATTCGTTGAGTTGCGCGATCTTCTTTTCCCGCTGCGCGTTTTCGGATTCGATGCGCGAGCGGATCGACGTCTTGGCCATCACCATGTCGTCGTAGCCGCCGTTGTACATGATCACGGTTTCGTAATCGATGTCCGCGATGTGCGTGCACACGCTATTCAGAAAATGGCGATCGTGCGAGATGACGATCAGCACGCCTTCGTATTCGAGCAAGTAGTCCTGCAGCCAGTGCACGGAGTCGAGGTCCAAGTGGTTCGTGGGTTCGTCCAGCAGCAGGGCAGGCGGGCTGCCGAAAAGCGCTTGCGCCAGCAGCACGCGGACTTTCTGCCCGCCTTGCAGTTCGCGCATCTTGCGATCGTGCAGCGGCTCTTCCAGGCCCAGGCCGTCAAGCAGGATTGCCGCGTCTGCTTCGGCGGTGTAGCCGCCTTCTTCGCCGACGATACCTTCCAGCTCGCCTAGGCGCATTCCGTCCGCATCGGTGAGTTCTTCGTGCGGCTTGGCGTAGAGAATTTCGCGTTCCTGGAGAGCCTTCCAGAGCGGGCGATTGCCCATGATCACGGTATCAATCACGCGATGCTCGTCGAAGGCGAACTGGTCCTGGCTCAAGATGCCGAGCTTTTTCGGACGCGTGACGTCGCCCTTGGTCGGCTCGATTTCGCCGGTCAAGATCTTCATCAGCGTGGATTTACCGGCGCCGTTGGGGCCGGTGATTCCATAGCGCCGTCCTGCGAAGAAGGTGGTGCTGACATCTTCGAACAAGACTCTGGCGCCGAAGCGCATCGTGATGTTGTTAACGGAGAGCAAGGAACTTTAATTGTAGCATGGTTGCGACTTGCGTGCAGGACGCGGCGCGCTCCGCAATGTGACACCGCGCCATTCGCAGCGGGATGCGCTGATCGCGCGCTCGGGTCGAGGGTCCACGGAGGTGTTCACGTTTCGCGGTGGCGGGCCGATAGAGCCTACGTAGGAATGGCACACACCAAGGAGGAAAAGAACAATGAACATCGCGATAACAGGACCAGTAGGATCCGGCGCGGCCGCAGCAGCGCCCGCGTTTCAAGCGCCGCCGCCGGCGGCCGCCCCGGCAGTCTCTGCCGCAGAAGACAAAGTAACGATATCAGCCGCGGCGCAGGAAGTGCCGCAGCCGATCTCGGTGCAAGTGCTAGCGCTGCACAATCAGGGGCAATCTGTGCCGCAGATCGCGACGCAGTTGGCGATCAGTCCGAGCGCGGTGCAAAGTTATTTGGGAACGCCGCCCGCAGCAGCGAAATAACTGCAAACACTACGCGAATACTCATCGCTCAAAACGATATGGGAAGCGCTTGCCGATTTATGTCTGCCACAACAAAAAGTGTCATTTTTGAGGCCGATTCAACGAGTTGGAGGGCGATTACCCATCTGTGGAAAACGCTTCGACTGGGCATGCGGCGCCGCTGGATAAGCCCCGTGTTTGCAGGCGCCTAGTTGGCGGGCGGCTTGCAATATCCCCGGTGTCGCTAGCTATCGTTTAGGCGAGGCGGTTGCCCTGAGTTCGACGGAGGAAACAAATCGTGAAGAAATTCGGCATGGTGATTCTGTTGATGGGAGCGAGCGGGTGCATGCTGAACGCGCGCGCGGATTCGACGTTGCTGGCGAGTTCTACCGCGACGACGAATTCGACGAGCAGCGCGACGCAAGCGATCTCACCAAATCCCGCCTGGGCGGCGCCGCTGCCGGGCTCGAGCTGGATTTCGTACACGAATACGGGCGACCCATCGTCTGCGGGATTCGTCGTGGTGCCGAACGGTACTGCGGTGACTTTCACACAGACATTTAATTTGAGCGGCATAATCACAGACGCGACTTTGGATGTGCTCGCGGACGATACCGCGTCGGTGTGGCTGAATGGAGTGGAATTGGCGTCGGGAAATTTGGGCGGTTCTTACCCCACATGCTCGTCGCTGCCGATCGGCTGCCTGACCAGCACAATGGGGGTTTTCAACTTCGCGGAATTGCAACCGTATCTGACGGATGGTACGAACACACTTTCGTTCGTCGTGTATCAAGAAGCGGGTAGCTCCTACGGCCTGGATTACGCGGGCTCGGTTACGACACCGGAGCCCGGCTCGCTGCTAATGTTGGGAACAGGCCTGGTGGGAATTGCGTTGACGGCGCGACGCAGACTGCTGAATTAGTTTCAGCGACCTCACGCAATTCGCATCACGGATTTTTTACATCTCTGGCAGAAAAAACGCCGCCCTTTCGGGCGGCGTTTTGCTTTCTGCCGTGCGGTTCTGGACAAGCCGGCAAGTTCGCGGCGTCAGTGAATTTGGTCCTTCTGTCGCGACGGAGAATTGTCCTCTTCATCCAGTTCGTGCTCAGCTTCCAACCAATCTTCCAGCGTGTAGCCGCCGTAAATCCCGCCGTGGCGTTGATGGACTTGGTACGCGCGCCGCTGGATTTTATTCAGGCTGTGAGTGTGCTCCTGTTTAGGGTTGTTTTCGGGTTGGCGCGGGGTAAAAGTGGGTTGGAAGATGTTAGTAACTACAACCTCGTTTATTTCCTTCATGTCGGGCCTTCTTTCCGTACCGCGTAGCCAATTGCGGGCCACAATCAATTAGACGATGTGTGTGGCCCCGTGGTTGCGAGAAATACAAAATCACTAAAGCCCACCGTTGGAAGCAGAAGCAAGTGCGGAAACATCGGCAAGAGCGGGCGTTCAATGAGCGCACCCGGAATCGCGCGAGATGCCGACGTGTCGCCATCTGCTATGCGCTGAGGCCAATGCGGCACCGCCGTGAAACACTCGTTGATGACTGGAAAATGTAGTGCTTAATGTGGTATTTGTCTTGCGCCAGTCGCCTCTTGGAGCCGAGAACGATGCCGCGGCGAGATACTATGCTTTTCGTAGTAGTGGTAATGATGTTGCCGCTCGCGTTTTTGAAAGCGCAGCAGTCCGCCCCGGCGACGGAGCCCAGGCCGGGAGCAATCTCCAAACTCGATCGTGAACGCGCGCTGGGCATTCTGGACAACGTATCGAAGGGAATTCAGGAAAACTATTATGGTCCGAAACTGAACGGAGTGGACTGGGACGCGGCGATTGCGAAGGCTAAGGTCAAGATCGCACAGGCCAATTCGTTGAACGACGCGCTGGCGCAAGTTGCAGTGGCAGTGAGCGCTCTGAATGATTCGCACACAACATTTCGTCCTCCGCACCGGCCCTTTTCCCTGGATTTTGGATTCCAATACCAGATGATCTGGAGCCGCTGCTTTGTCACGCACGTCAAAAGCGGATCGGACGCGGAGGCCAAGGGCCTGAAAGCGGGCCAGGAACTGCTGTCCATTGATGGAGTGCCCCCCCCACAGGCCAAACTTGTGGAGCATCGAATATCTGAATTACGTTTTGGATCCACGGCCAGAAATGATGGTGGAGGTGCAGGGGCCTGCGGAAGAGAAAAAGAAATTGATCGTGGAGGCGAAAGTGACGTCGATGTCGGATCTGGCATACCGGCCAGGCGCAGGCATCCTATACGATCTGATTCGCAAGGACGAGAACCTAGAACATCTGATGCGCATGCAATGGGTGCAAATGGGCGACGTGGTGATTCTGAAATTCCCCTGGTTCTACTACGACGCCGACACTTTCTATGTGCTGGGCGGCAAGATCCACAAAGCAAAGGCGCTGATTGTGGACTTGAGGGGCAACTCCGGGGGCGCGGAAGAGACGCTCACGTACTTTGTCGGAATGTTTTTCGACCAGGACCTGAAGATGTTTGACCGCGTGCAGCGCAAGAAGACTGTGCCGCGAATCGCGAAGAGCGAACATCATATTTACTTTCCAGGGAAGCTGATTGTTTTGGCGGACAGTGAGTCGGCGTCGGCGGCGGAGCTTTTCGCGCGGATCATGCAGCTGGAAAAGCGCGCCACGGTGATCGGGGACCGCAGTTCGGGTCTGGTGATGGAAGCCAGCAATTTCGACTTCTTCAGCTCCGGCGTGGATTACGGCGCGGAAATCACTATCGCCAATCTGATCATGTCCGACGGCAAGAGCCTGGAGCATCGCGGAGTGAACCCGGACGAGACACTGTTTCCTGATCCAAGCGACCTGGCGGCCGGACGCGATCCGGTGCTAGCGCACGCCGCGCAAGAATTGGGAGTGGGGCTGACGCCGGAACTCGCCGGCAAGCTTTTCCCGTACGAGTGGCCTAAGGACTAATCCGCGCAGCTGTAAGTTTGCAAAGGCCTACCCCATGGCCTGCGCGACGATCGAATAACCCGCCGCGAGGGATTAGGTGGTGCTCCCTGGAGCGCCGGCCGCCCACAATGCATTGAGCCTTCGTGACGGCTAACTTGCGTGCTTCTCATTATGATAGAAACGATAAAGTCAAGAGCATGGCCATCCGATGCGATTGGCCGAAAACCCGTGTGAACGAGGTGGGATGATGAGTGTTTCCGATTGGGATGCTGGCCGCCTCGTACGCGCGTTGTACGTAGCGTGCTTGCTGAGTCTGGCAGTTGGCTCGCCGGGGACTGCTTGGGCGCAGCGGGCGGTCCAGACTACTTCCGCCGCGCTTTCTTCGCCGATCACCGTAGAGAATGGGCCGAATACGGCGGCGCAACAGGCGAAGCCCTACGTGATTTTGGTGTCGCTCGATGGATTTCGTTACGACTATGCGCGGATTTATCATGCGCCGAATCTGGATGCGTTGGGGGAGCGGGGCGCCAGCGCGCCGGAGGGGATGATTCCGGCTTATCCTTCGATCACATTTCCCAACCACTATACGATTGTTACCGGGCTTTATCCTGAGCATCACGGGATTGTGGCGAACGCGTTCTACGATCCGGTGCGGAAACAGGTTTACAGCTACAGGGACGAGCAGACCGTGACCGACGGAACCTGGTATGGCGGCACGCCGTTGTGGGTGCTCGCTGAAGAGCAGGGAATGCGTTCGGCGTGTTTTTTCTGGCCTGGGTCGGAGGCCGACGTTCAGGGCGTGCGGCCGACTTACTACATGAAGTATGATGCGAAGTTTCCGAACCGCGCGCGTGTGGAGCAGGTGCTGACGTGGTTGCGATTGCCGCCCGAGAAGCGGCCGCATTTCATCACATTGTATTTCAGCGATGTGGACAGCGCAGGGCATGCGCACGGTCCAGAGAGCCCTGAAGTTGCGGCGGCGGTGCGTGAAGTAGACGACGAAGTCGGCCGGCTCGTGGACGGCGTGGCGAAGTTGAATTTGCGGGTGGACGTGATCGTGGTGGCGGACCACGGGATGGCCAAGGTCGAGGGGAACTGGATCAACCTTGGGGAGTATTTCGATGCGCGGTTGCTGGAGAAGTCGGTGGAAAGCTATATGTATCCCCGGTCGGAGGCGGCGGCCGAGAAAATCTACGCTGCTTTGGAGGGGAAGAGCGACAAGTTCAAGGTTTATCGCAACGGCGCTGTGCCGGCGGAATTGCGATTCGATGGTAATTTGCGGGAAGGGGATCCGGTGGTGGTTGCTACCGGGCCTTATTTAATTCGAGTGAATGCGCCGCCAGCGGGTGCGGGCGACGCGATGCACTCCTTGGCGCCGCCGGTGGGTATGCATGGATACGACTCGGCACACATGCCGGAGATGAAGGCGATTTTCTTTGCGGCGGGGCCGGATATACGTCGCG
>Ga0187890_10003883_pt1 | contig 10201 bp, 7 predicted proteins | sample June2016WEW_21_1_FD_133005 | JGI IMG/M metagenome (GOLD analysis project Ga0187890, IMG submission 133005) | Peatland microbial communities from SPRUCE experiment site at the Marcell Experimental Forest, Minnesota, USA - June2016WEW_21_10 | ecosystem: Environmental > Terrestrial > Soil >...
GCTGGTGAGAAACGAATAAATCCCAAGAGCTCGGCCACGGACATCGGCGCCCACGCTTTCGACGACCAGAGCCTTGAGCACGGGATTGGTCAGCGCATAGAAGAGTCCGTAGAAGGCCATGGTCAGCCAGATTGCCAGTTGAGAAGGCGCGAGCGCGAAGACAAAATAGACCATGGCGAAAACGAAATATCCGGCGGCGGCGATGGCCGAACGCGAGAAGCGGTCGCTGAACTTGCCCGCCGGCCAGGACAGCAACGTGAACATGATGTTGAAGACCAGTCCCAGCAGTGGCGCCCGAGACGCTGGAATGCCTATATTTCCGGCGCGCAGAACCAGGAACATATCACTGGAATTTCCCAGCGAAAACAGCGTGACCACTGCCAGCACGTAGTAGAAGCCGGCGGGCAACTTTGGCAGCCACTTGGATTTGCTGGTGGAGCGACGGGCGTCCTCGCCCGTCCGCGTAGGGGCAGCCCCCTGCGGCCCGAGCAGTTCTGGATTCGTTCCAGTTTCCGTAAGCGGGTTACCACCGCGATGAACCTCGCTGATTCCGAGCCAGACGACGATTACGCAGAGCGCTCCCGGGATGGCGGCAGACGCGAACACGGCACGCATGCCGAAGCGTCCGATAATTCCGAGCGCCAGCAGCGGGCCGGCGATGGCGCCGGCGGAATCCATGCCTTGAATCAGGCCATAGGCTGAGCCGAGCGTTGACTTGTCGACCGACTCGGCCACCATCACGTCGCGGGCGGTGCCACGCACGCCTTTGGCAAAGCGATCGAAAAAACGAATTCCCAGAATTTGCCACCACGACGAAACCAGCGCCAGCAGCGGCTTCACCGCGTTGGCCACGAAGTATCCGCCGAGCACGATAGGCTTGCGGCGCGCAACCTTGTCGGCCAGGTAGCCGGAGAAAAACTTGGCAAAAGAAGCCACACTCTCGGCGACGCCCTCGATAATCCCAAGTTGCGCCGGTCCGGCGCCGAGCGATGCGAGGAAGGCGGGCAGGATCCAGTACGCCATTTCGCTGGCCGTGTCGTTGAGGAACGAGGTCAGGCCGAAAACGTATACATTCCGGGGGGTATTTCGGGGGAGGGACTGCGAAAGTGGTGGGGGCGGCGCGTCCATGTCTGTCCATGAAAATAGCACGGGCAAGAAGGCAAACGGGGCGGGCGGACAAGCATCCAACACCTTTTACATTGCCTTTACCAGTTGTGTTGCCGTTACCCGGCCCTCACGCGGGGTGCCGAGAAGTCTGGTAACATTTTGCGAACAGCATTTCACTCCGGAGCATCAATGTTTAAAGCGGGCGCGAACCATAAAGAATCTGCGGATTCAAAAGCACTGGGCATGAATCCTGGGCAGCGTCGACTTCTGGAGGGTGCCAAACCCGGCCCAGCCGGCGTTCGCTCTCGAACGCTCTTTCTGATGGTAGCGACGGCGCTGGCGATCCGGCTGATCGTCATGGCATTCATGTATCCGCAACATCTGGTGTCCTTTCACGATCACTTCCACTTTGGATTTGAAGCCGGAAGAATTGCACGATCGATTGCACAAGGCGAGGGCTTCAGCAGTCCTTTGTATGAGAAGACCGGGCCGACGGCGTGGATGACGCCGGTCTATCCCTACATCCTGGCAGGATTCTTCAAGGTTTTCGGGGTCTACACCAAGGCTGCGGCGCTTGCGGTCCTCTCTTTTAATTGCCTGACATCGGCTTTGACTTGCCTCCCGATCTTTTTTTTCGCGCGCCAGAGCTTCGGCACACATGTGGCCAAGTGGGCAGGATGGACGTGGGCTTTCTTCCCTTATGCCATCTATTTTCCCATCGACCGAATTTGGGAAACCTGGCTCGCCACGCTGCTGTTCGCCCTGCTCTTTATGATTGCACTGAAGCTGGAGCGCACCGATCGAATTTCGGCATGGGCGGGCACGGGCCTGCTCTGGGGCCTGGCCGGGCTAACCAGCGCCGTTGTAGTTTCCGTGCTCCCGTTCCTCCAGTTTCGAATTTCCTATCTCCGGCACAAGCAGGGACGCCGCTGGTTGGTGCCGAATATTGTGCTCGGGCTGGCACTCGTGGTCGCGGTTTGTCCCTGGTTTGTGCGAAACTGGCGTACCTTCCATACTTTCATTCCCTTCCGGGACAACATGGGGCTAGTGCTGCGCATGGGCGTTAAGGGCGCCACCAGTGATTGGCAGCGCAATGTCGATTATTGGCAGCCGACTGAACTCGGACCCTGGAATAACCCAGTTGAGGTGCAGGAGTTCCAGCGCGATGGCGAACTGAAATATATGGCCACGAAGAAACAACAAGCGCTGGCCTTCATCAAGACTCATAAGCGTTGGTACCTGTGGACATCGTTACGACGGATGGTTTTCCTTTGGACCGGATACTGGAGTCTGTCGCCCTCATACTTGCAAATAGAGCCGTGGGATCCGGCGAACATAGTGTTTTGCTCGGCCTTCACCATACTGGCATTCGCCGGCCTGCGCAGAGCCTGGGTAAGACGCGCGGACGCGGCGATCTTCTACACTATCGTTCTGCTGGTGTTTCCTCTGATGTACTACATCACGGCTCCGGAGTTTTACTATCGCCGGCCCCTGGACCCGATGATGGTTGTTCTTGCCGTCTATGCACTGACTCCGTCTCGCCGACTCGATGAGCCGCCATCGGCTGATAAGGTTGAAAAGGATCGGCTGCGGGCGTGTGAGGATGACCAGTTCGAATCCGAGTTGGCCGAGCCGGTGTAAAGATCCTTGCCTCGATACTGCTGCTGGCGTGCTTCAGCGGAGCGATCCTAACCGCTCCCGCCCCGGCGCGTTATTTGTATCGCGTCCAGCGCTTTGTTATTCTTTATAAAGGTATTTAGACAGCATAAAGATGCAGGCGTCTTACCGCGCAAGGGGAGAGTTTGCCTAAACAGACATCGGCAGCAGTGGCCCGCTCCTCTCCTACCCCACATGTACGCTGGCTCTCCCGCCGGCGGCTTATCGCTTTATTTTGCGTGGGAGCGGCCATTGCGCTGGTCGTAATGGCTTCGGTCGGCCCGGCTGGATGGGATGCCCAGGGTTATTGGAAGGCCGCTCAAGCTGTTCACCACGATTCCGATCCGTATGCTGAAGATCTCGTGGCGCTACAGGCGTTTCACACCCGGTTGGCATCCAACCCGGCCGAGCGCCCGCCCTTTGTCTATGTCTACTCTCCGATGACGCTGCCTTTTCTGCGACTGCTGGCAGTGTTTCCTCGCTGGCTCCTGGGCCTGCTTTATTGGACTGCGGTCGCAACCGGAGTCCTGCTTCAGCTCTGGGCGGGATTCCAGATGGCTGATCAACGCGAACGCCGCTGGCTGGCGCTGATGCTGCCGGCCATTATCTTTTTCCCCGGACTCATCACCGACGATGCGATTCTGAGCGGCAACGTGGCCTACCCGCTTTATGGCGTAATCCTGGCCGCCGCTACCGCCGGGTGGAAACATGGCCGGTGGTCCTGGTATTACATCGCGGTTCTGGCCGCTTCGATTTTCAAGACGCCATTTCTCGTGTTCCTCGCGTTTCCCATTCTGATGGAGAGTGGTAGGGATAGGGATAGTGACAGTGACCGTGGCAAGCGGCAATGGGTTCCGTCCGCCACGACGGCAGTTATTGGAGTGCTGATCTTTGCCGCCCAGATCCGGCTCTGGCCCGGTTTGTTCCGCGAGTACCTGTCGAGCCTGCGACTCGTGTTTGACTACCTGCACGATTTTGGATACGGCCCGGCGGGCACTGTGGGTAGAGCTCTCTGGAGGCGGGGACTGCCGTCTGCTCTCGCAACTACTATTCTGCACCTGCTCGTTGTCTGTGCGCTTGCAGTTGTCCTCCTCTTTCTTGCTCGTCGCGTCCGCGAATGGAAGCTTCCGCGGGAGGCATGGGTTCCTGTCGCACTGGTCGGCACCGCCCTGTTGAACCCGCGCATCATGAAATACGATCTCGCCGCCATTACCATTCCGATGCTGCTGATCGGCGGGCGAGCGCTGCGGTTTGCTTTGGGGCGCTCAGCTGGTGAAAGAGCGGGTGAAAGCCAGGCCGCCAATTCACATGTCATTGGCCAGAAGCGCTCCGATATTACGCTGATTCTGGTTGCATCGGGATGTTTCCTGATCCCCAATGTCATAACTGTGGCCGGGCCATTCTGGTTTCCGGTGGAAGCCGTGGTATTGCTTGCCATCTTCGCGATGGGAGTCTGGTTGCTCGATCAGAGTTCTCAGGTCAAGGTTTTCAACAAAACGTGTAGAACCGTAGAACTCGGTTTTGCTGAGAACTGAGAACTGATTGCTTAGAACTGGCAACCGGCAACTGACAACTGATTTTCGCCCACGCTGTAGAATAGAACTACATGTCCGACCGCACCTTTACCCTCGATGAAGCGCAGATGCTCCTGCCGATTCTGGAATCGCTGCTCCGGCAGGCGATCAACGGCAAGAAGCTGATTGAAGACGTGGACGCCGAGTTGCAGGAAACGGCGCACCGGGTTTTTCTCAGCGGCGGCATGCTGCTGAATGTGGTCCATCTGGCGCGGCGCAAAGCGGACCGCGAGAAGTCGATTCGGCGCATCAAGGATGCTCTCGCCGAAATTGACTCGACCGGCGTGCAGGTGAAAGACCTCGATATCGGATTGCTCGATTTCCCCTGCAAGGTAGAGGGCGAGATCCTCCTGTTGTGCTGGAAGCTGGGCGAGCCCACGATCGCGAACTGGCACGGGACAAACGAGGGCTTCGCAGCAAGGAAGCCGATTGACCAGCGGATCGCGAACGCGGGCAAGAAGCGGCCGAAGTAAGGAATAGCTCTCAGCTGTCAGCTCTCAGCTCTCAGTCTTCAACGTTGTCATTCTGTCAATACACTGTCATCCGGGGCGAAGCGAGGGACCTATGCACTCTTCGGAGCCTTCGACCAGCCCGGGGTCAAAATGACCGCGTGGCTTGATGCCATAAATTCGCGGGACACGACAGCAGAAAACAGCGCAAGTTCAGCCTCGCGCCCCGTTCCTTTACTGCAGAGCGCTCCGAGCAGTCTGGGTGGAGGTATGTTCCCAGACATGCACTATCGGCAGTCGAGCAAGCGCCGGGCGTTCTGCTAGAATTATTCGAGGGCGATTACTTATGAGCACTAGACGCAGGTTTACCGGGAAAAGACTGCCCTTGACGCTGGCTTTTGGCGTGCTGGTCGCAGCGGCGATTGGAGCCGCCTGCAATGGCTTTTTCCAACCCAACACTCTCAGTTCGATTGCGATTCAGCCTCCGAGTCCGCAGGTCCAAGTTGGTCAAACTTATGGCTTACAGGCTTATGGAACTTATTCGGACAACTCCAAGAGCCTGCTTACTAGCGGTGTTGCATGGACAAGCACTGGACAAGACGTCAGCGTGAACATCACAAGTACCGGGCAAATCTCGGGAGTGGACTCCGGTGGCACAGCCACGATCACCGCTTCTGCGCAGGGCGTAAGCGCGACCGCGACCGCGACTGCATATCTTGGCAACATCACCGGTCTTACGGTGTGCTCGGGTACGTTTAACACTGGAGTCTGTCCCGGTAGCACCTGGACCATAAGCGGCTCGACTAGCGGATCCAATAGCTACTACGCAAAGGCTACCTCCAGCAGCACACCAGTGGACGTTACAGTTGTGGCGACCTGGACCGTTACGCCGACTCCGAACACTGGATCGATCGTGTGCTCAAACAGCGGTGTTTCCCCGGAGACCTGCACTCTGACGCCGCCTGTGGCCCCAACGGGTCCTTATGTCATTACCGTGACATATCCCGGCACTACCCCGGCTACGGCGAACATAACGGTGGATTAACCGCAGACGCCTGAGGCCCTGCTAGGGGATGGCGATTGCCCCAGGTCTCGCGGGGTTTTCGAGACGTGGGATGCCGCCGAGGTTTTCACTGCTACAGCTCACGCCTGACTTTTTTCATCACGAACCATCTGTGTACACCATCAAAATAGTAAGGGACATAGTAAGGAACAACGACCAGAGCAGCACGCCAAACCGTGCTTGGAGTCACCGATTGAGTGCCGGCGGAAGCGGCCTCGCGCTATATTGGTAGCGAGCCCGTGAAACTTTCCCGCCATCGTTTTTTGCCGCTGATTCCAATTCTTTGTCTCGCGTTGCTCGCCGCGTGCAATCGCGGCCGCGGGCGCGTGCTGGAGATTGCCTACGTCTCCGGAGTTCAGGCCATCCTGCGCGACCGTGTGGCGGCGGTGTACGAAAAAGCCGGAGTGGTGAAGAACGGCGAGCGCGTGGAAGTGCTTGACCATGACCGCCGCTTCGTCAAAGTGCGGACCGCAGCGGGCGTCACGGGATGGGTGGAGCAGCGCTACCTCGTCGGTCAGGAAGTCTTCGATCGGATCCAGAAGCTGACCGCGGACAACCGGAACGATCCCGTGCAGGCGCAAGGCGCAGCGCGCAATGACACGAATCTGCACGTCGAACCGGGAAGGGATGCCGAACATCTCTATCAGATTTCTTCCGGCGAAAAGCTATCGCTGTTGAAGCGAGGCACGGCCGAGAAGCCGGGCGCCGTAGCGCCGCCATCGCGCTCCGCCACGCCGGGCGGCAACCCGCAAGACAACAAGCCCGTGCCGGTGATTGAGGATTGGTGGCTGGTGCGCGACTCCCACGACCGTGTCGGCTGGGTGCTGGGACGCATGATCGATCTCGACATCCCACTCGACGTCGCGCAATACGCGGAAGGCCAGCGCATCGTCGCATTCTTCGTGCTGAATCAGGTTCCGGATGGAGACAAGAAAGTCGCGCAGTACTTGACCGTCGTCACCGAACCCAAGGACGGCCTGCCGTTTGACTTCAACCAGATTCGCGTCTTCACCTGGAACGTCAAGCGCCATCGCTATGAGACGGCCTATCGCGAGCGCATGGAAGGCGTCCTGCCGGTGACCGTTGCGCAAGAGAACTTCGACAAGGAAGGCGTGTTGCCCGCGTTCACCCTTCGCGTGCAGGACGACAACGGCAACGTTACCGAGCGCAAGTACAAGCTCAACACGCCAATTGTGCGCCGCGTGTACGCGCCGGGAGAAGAGCCGGCGCGGGCAGTGAGCAGGAAAGCTGTGAGCCGGAAAGCTAAGCGGAGACGGTAAGAGCGACAAATCTTTAACGCAGAGGACGCAGAGAAAATCTTTAACGCAGAGAACGCTGAGCAGAGACGCTGAGCGCGCAGAGTTTTTAGAAATTCTTTTTTCCGTCATCTCTGCGTCCTCTGCGTTAAATCAAGTGTAGAAATCGGCGATGCTCTCGACCACCAACTGAATCTCGGCCTCGGTCAACTCCGGGAACATCGGCAACGCCAGCACTTCCCGCGCGGCTTGTTCGGCGACCGGCAAGTCTCCTGCCTTTAGCCCGAGATAGGAAAATACCGGCTGCAAGTGCAGCGGCAGTGGATAGTAAATTTCCGACCCGATTTTTCGATCCGCAAGGAACTTGCGCAGTTCGTCGCGGCGTTGGGCGCGAATCACGTACTGATGAAACACATGTTTGGCTTGCGGACTTCGCGAGAGCAAGCGCACCGGCGCGCTGCGTTGATCGGAAGTCTGGCTGGAGGTCTGGCCGGAATTCCAGCTGGAAGTCAGCCCGGACTCGGCAAATAGCCGGTCGTAGGTCGCGGCGTGCTGCTGGCGGCTCCGGTTCCAGTCCGCGATGTGTGAGAGCTTCACGCGCAGCACGGCTGCCTGAATGGCGTCCATGCGTCCGTTCCAGCCGAATTCTCGATGGTAGTAGCGCCGCGGGCTGCCATGGTTGCGGAGTTGCCGCATGTGCTCGGCCATCTCCGGACGGTTCGTGGTGACGATGCCAGCGTCTCCGTAGGCGCTCAGGTTTTTGGTGGGATAGAAACTGAAGGCGGAGGTTACGCCGAGCGAGCCCGCGCCGCGTCCGCTCCACTCGGCGCCAATCGCCTGGGCGGCGTCTTCCACAATGGCGACTCCGAATTCCTGAGCGTCTTCATGAACTATGCGGTCGAATGCGTCCATGTCGGCGCACTGGCCGTAGAGGTGGACGGGAAGAATGGCGCTAAGATTTTCAGGTCGTTTTGTGCGTTGGCGATCCTGCAGTTGGGAACGGACGAGCGCCGCATCGAGATTCAAGGTGCCGGGATCGACGTCCACGAAGACCGGCGTTGCGCCCGCCCGCACAATAGCGCTGGCCGAGGCAAAGAAGCTGAATGCGGTGGTGATGACCGAGTCCCCGGGCTTTACCCCGGCGGCGACCAGCGCCAGCCAGAGCGCCTCCGTTCCCGACGCACAACCGACGGCGCAGGCTGCTCCCGTCAGCGCGGCAATCTCGCGCTCGAGCGCTTCGACCTCCGGACCGAGGATGAAGCTTTGCGAATCGCAGACGCGGGTGATGGCGGCGAGCACGTCGGCGCGGAGGCCATCGTACTGGCGGCGCAAGTCGAGGAGAGGAACAGCGAGAGGAACGGACTCGCGCGCGGCGTTTGCTGGCGTCTTGTGTGGAAATGAAAGACCGGACTTCACGACAACAAGATTCTAGCAGGCGCGGTCATTCATACGCGGTCATTCATACGCGGGCGCAATCAGCGCGCAACCTTGTGATCTAGCACCGTGACCGCGAGATGTTTACCGCACGCTGGTGAATTGTAGCGCCGGCATCTTGCCGGCTGTTCCGAGGGCGTCGCGCCCCCCGGCGCGGCGGAGGGGGATGCCCGCCGGACAGCCGCCGGGACGGCGGCGCTACAGTCGGTGCTTAGCGACGCAGCATAATCTTTGGCAGGGCTGGGGCAGTGTGGCGAACTTCCCTTCCGCCCGATTTCTTCTCGTCTTTTTTCTCGTGCGCGCTCTCGACATCGTCCAGATACTTGCGCCAGGGCATTAAGTCAGCGCGCAACCGGTCGAAATCGATCTCGGGAAAAGAGCGGTCCGCGCCGTTGAGATTGCGCATGGCGCGCTCCAGAACTGAGCGCGCACCCACATGGTTGCCAGTAGACTCGTGATGGAAAGCAACTGCCAACTGAACCAGACCTTGGACGTGCAGACGGAGATGCCGACGCGAAGGCTGGTCGCGAGGCACAGAGCGCCAGACGTCTTCGAGAGCTTCATGAGCGTCGAAAAAATGGGCGCGATTGAAGAGGTCGAGGCCTCGCTTGAAATTCTCGTGGTCGGGCGACATGGTCATAACCAACAAGCTCCATCGGACGGCGTTACTCTGTCTGACAATCTACATGTTTTCATAGGTTAATCGATGGCACGTCTCCAAAGAAATGTAGAGATTTCTGTGCTCGAAATGTATGTCATTGAAAAATATGATTTATTCGGTTATTTTTTTTGGAATGCCGATTGCGCCTAAGTCAGCAATCCTCCGGGAATTTTGCTGTGGCGTGGGCTGGCCCTCGACCTTGGGGCCGGAGCTTTCGGAACAATCGGAGTCGGCGAGTTAACCGGTCTGTTTACATAAGGATGGTGGCGGCCAAGGAGGAAGCGATGAGGTTCGAAATGGACAACGGTTTAGTGCGTGTTGTGGCGTCACTTGTGCTGCTGTGTGCGCTGTCGGCGGTTCCAATGGTCGCTCAGGTTGTGACCGGCTCTCTCAGCGGTACAGTCGTGGACCCCTCGGGTGCTGTCGTAACGGGCGCGGCAGTGACGCTGACCAGCCAAGCCACCAACGCGAAGCAACAGGGGACGACTTCCGACACGGGTGGCTTTCGCTTTACCTTGCTTTTGGTTGGCCAATATGACCTGGAAGTCAGCAAAGCCGGCTTTCGGAAGCTTAAAGTGACGGGCGCAGCGGTGGATGCCAACGTCGAGCATGCCCTTGGAACACTACAGTTGGAGGTGGGGGAGGCCAGCGCGTCGATTGAGGTGACAGCCGCGCCCCCGCTGGTTGAATCGGCGCAGGCTCAGGTGACGACCTCAATCAGAGGCCCGGCGCTTGAAACCTTTGCTGGAGTCAGCGAGGGCGAGGGCATGGATTTCATTGCCCTGACTCTGCCCGGAGTGGCCGCCAGCCGCGACAACAATTTCGCGAATACGAACGGCGTGGGCTTCAGCGTGAACGGCATTCGCGGCCGGAACAACGACCAGCAGATTGATGGACAGAACAATAACGACAACTCGGTCTCCGGTCCGCAAATTTTTGTGTTCGACACCGATTGGGTTAACGAGTATCAGGCCACCACCAACAACTTCGGGCCGGAGTAC
>Ga0187890_10003884_pt1 | contig 10200 bp, 11 predicted proteins | sample June2016WEW_21_1_FD_133005 | JGI IMG/M metagenome (GOLD analysis project Ga0187890, IMG submission 133005) | Peatland microbial communities from SPRUCE experiment site at the Marcell Experimental Forest, Minnesota, USA - June2016WEW_21_10 | ecosystem: Environmental > Terrestrial > Soil >...
GACCCCGAAACGAGGCGACCCGTGACGACCCCGGGCCCGGTGCTCCCCGGAGGGGTCTTCATGGGATCGGGCCCGGCCCGGCGGCTGGCCAGCGCCGGCAATTCCTCGAAGTGGCTCGCCCGCTATCGCCGGACCCGGGTGCTGCGGCGCCGCGTCCGCACCGCCTTCGTCTTCGCCGGTGGGGGGGCTCGGGGGTCCGCCCAGATCGGCATGCTCCAGGCCCTGGTGGCCCGGGGCATCACCGCCGATGCGGTCTACGGCGCCTCGGTCGGTGCGATCAACGCCGCGGGGTACTGCGGCCAACCCACCGCGGCGGGCATCGACACCTTGGCCGAACGGTGGCGCGCCATCACCAGTGAGCACGTCTTTCCCCAGGGTCGGTTCCCGACGCCATGGCGTTTCTTCCAACAACGGGAGTCGGTCCATCCCAACGACGGCATCCGGAAGATCATCGACTCGGGCCTGGTCTTCGAGCGCCTCGAAGACAGCCCCATCCCCCTGGAGGTGGTGGCCACATCGCTCACCGACGGGCGCATGCAGTGGTTCTCCGAGGGCCCCGCCGCGGTGCGCATCCAGGCCTCGGCGGCCCTGCCCGCCCTCCTCCCCCCCGTGCACATCGACGGGGAGGCGTTCATCGACGGCGGTGTCGTGGACAACGTCCCCATCGGCCGGGCCATAGCGCAGGGGGCCGAGCGCATCTTCGTCCTGTTGTGCGGGCCCCTGCGCTACACCCCGCACCGCTATCGCCGACCCATCGAAGGCGTCCTGACGGCGTTCTTCATCGCCGTCCACGCCCGGTTCGCCCGTGAGCTCGAGCGGCTCCCCGAAGGTGTCGAGGTCGTGGTGTTCACCGTCGACACCGAGCCGGTGTCCCGCTACGACGACTTCTCCGGCACCGACGCCCTGATCGCGGCGGGCCGTACCAACGCCAACGTCGTTCTCGACTTCTGGGAGCGGGGAGGCATCGGCGATTCCTTCGCTCCGACCCCGGCATCGACAGGAGCGGCGCCGGCGGAGCTGACCGACCTGGATGCCTCGCAGGGACAAGCGGTGTGAGGAGTCCGAGAAGATCGACGCAGGGGTGGGCTCAGCGCCCCGGAGGATCGTCGGTCTTCGGGGGGGGAACGTGCCAACCGGCAGAAGACACCTTGCGGGGCTCGTAGAACACGCATCCGTCAGGGCATGCGAAAGGCAGCGCCTGGTTCGCCTCCACGCGGCAGCGCTCGAGCTTGTCGCCACGTGCCGTCGTCTGCATGACGTAATGCCGACAATCGCTGTTCACGGCCATGGTCCATTGTGGCCCACCACGGTGCCCAGCGGGGCACGCCCGGCCGAACGCCTCGGCTAGCGTCAGGCACGTGGACAGTCCTGTTTCCACGCGGCAGCTGCTCCGCTGGAGCGAAAGCCTGGCCGCCATCGCCCGCACCGGGCTCGGATTCACCGAGAGTCTCTACGAGCGTGAGCGTTTCGAAGAGGTGCTCCACGTGGCCGCCGACATCGGCGTGGCGGCATCCGAGGGGGCGACCGGGGTCGAAGATGCCGGAGAGCTCGTGGAGGAGTGGCTGCGCGCCGTCGGGGAAGGAGTGCCCGGCTACGTCACCCCCAAGGTGGCCGTGGGGGCGGCCGTCGGCAACGACAAGGGGGAGCTCCTCCTGGTGAAGCGGGCCGACTCGGGCGTGTGGTTGTACCCGACGGGATGGGCCGATGTCGGCTACTCCGCCGCCGAGGTGGTCGTGAAGGAGGTGCTCGAGGAAACCGGGATCGAGGCCGAACCGCTGCGTCTCATCGCCGTGCTCGACGGCCTGCGACTCGGCTTCACTCGCGTGCCTCTGTACTCCCTGGTCTTCCATTGCCGGGCCGTGGGGGGGACGCTTCGGGCCCATCCCCTCGAGTGCGCCGACGTCGGTTGGTTCGCGGCCGACAAGCTCCCCCAGCCATTGGCCGGGTCCGAACGATGGGGCCCGCACGTGTTCGCGGCGCTGCGGGGCGAGCACCTCGACGTGCTGTTCGACCGTCCCCGCCAACCCATGTGGCGCGGCGAAGCCCCGACGGGCTGAACCCGCTCCCTCAGCCCTCGTCGAGGTCGGGCTCGCCCCGTCCTTCGCTGTCGAACCGGAATCCGACGCCGCGCACCGTGACCAGGTACTGCGGCGCGGCGGGATGGCGCTCGAGCTTGACCCGCAAGCGACGCACGTGCGTGTCGAGGGTGCGGGTATCGGCCAGATCTCTTCCCGACCACAGCCGGTCGATGAGCTCGTCGCGCGTGCGCACCTGACCCGGTGGCGACAACAACAGGGCCAGCAGGTCGAACTCCCGGCGCGACAGGTGGACGGGCCGCCCGCTCCGGGTCACCACGCGCCGGGCGAAATCCACCTGGATCGGGCCCGCGCTCACCACGTCGGATCGTGACGACTCCTCGGCGGGTGCGGGCGTCGGTCTCGAGAAAGTCGGCGGTGACACACGACGCAGCACGGCCTGGATGCGGGCCACCAGCTCGCGCAGGCGGTAGGGCTTGGTGACATAGTCTGCCGCGCCCAGCTCGAGCCCGAGCACCACGTCGATCTCGCTGTTGAGGGCGCTCACCATGATCACCGGCACGGGGGCGATGTCGCGCATGCGCCGGCACACCTCGGTGCCCGCCATGCCCGGGAGCAGCACGTCCAAGAGGACCAGATCAGGGAGATGGGCGGCGAAGCGCCGCAACCCGTCGGTGCCGTCGGCGGCCAGCTCGATCTCGTAGCCCTCCATGGACAGCCCGGCGTGCAACGCCTCGCGATAGGACTCGTCGTCCTCGACGATGAGGATCCGCACCCGGTCCCCGGCTTCGTGGTGATCGGTGCGAGTCGTGACGAGCTCGCTCACCCGGCACCCTTGCCGACCCGTTGGGGACGGTCAGGCGAGTGCCGCTGGGTCAACATGACGACCACCCGGGCCACGATGATGAGGACCAGGACGAGCAGGATGAGGAGCAACGCTGCGGCGTTGGCGCGCTGATGGAGGAAGGTGTTGGGTTGGTTGTAGTCGGTGATGACGTTGTAGGTCAGGAACCCGATGGGTGAGTCGTGGAGCCCGAACGTCGGTGTCTTCTCGTTGTACCCGACGGTGAGGAGCAGGGGTGCGGTCTCCCCCACGGAGATGGCAGCCGCGATGATGAGCCCGGTGGCGATGCCCGGGAGGGCGGGGCGCAGCACCAGCTTGCGCAGGAGGTAGCCGCTGCGCATCCCGAGGGCCTCGCCGCCTTCGCGATAGGCGGTGGGGACGTTGCGCAACGCCACCTCCGTCGTCTTGGTGACATAGGGCACGACGAGGACCGACACCACGATGATCCCCGCGTACAGCGAGTACCCCCAGTGCAACGATTCCACCAGGGCCACCAGGCCGACGTAGCCGAGCACGATGGAGGGCACCCCGGCCAGCACCTCCGAGGCGCCCCGCAGGATCTGACCCCGGCCTTCGCGTGCGTATTCGGCGAGGTAGACGCCACCGGCGATACCGACGGCACCGGCGAGGACCATGACGCCGACGACGATGACGAAGGTGCCTTCGATCGAGTTGAGCAGTCCCCCGCCGTTGCCGACGGGGTAGGTGGTGATCAGGCTGAGATGAAAATGCGCCAGGGCGCGATCAGCGACACCACCGACGATCCACACCACGGGAATGACCACCAGGGCCAGCGCCACCGCACACAGCACCCAGGTGAGGCGGTTGCGCGACCGACGGCGTCCGAGCCCGACAGAGCGCGGCGCCCGGGGGGCGACCGAGGCCGTGGTCATATCCCCCGCCCGACGGGCAGCGCCGTGGTCGCCACCCGGCGCACGAGGAGCCGGGCACCGACGTTCACGAGCACGGTGATGACGAGGAGCACGAGGCCGAGCTCGGCCAGCGAGCTGAGGGCGAGGCCACTGGCATCGGTCTGGGCGCCGTCGAGCTGGCTGATGATGGCCGCGGCGATGGTGTTGAAGGCGCTGTAGAAGGAGTGGACCTCGGCGCCGGTGAGCGAGCCGCACACCATGAGCACGGCGATCGTCTCTCCGAGGGCGCGTCCGAGACCGAGCACGCTGGCGCCGATCACCCCGGACCGCACCCAGGGGACGGTGACCGCACCCAGGGCTTCGGAATCGGTCATGCCCAGAGCCAGGGCTCCCTCCACCGTGGCCCGGGGGACCTGGCGCAGCAGGTCGCGCGTGGTGGCGGCGATGATGGGCAGGATCATGATGGCGAGGACGACCCCCACCGTGAACAGTCCCTGGCCACCCCCCGTCGGGCCCCGGAAGAAACGCAGCACGGGCACATCGGGGAGGTGGTTGGCCCACAGCGGGGCCACGTCGTGGGAAAGAAAGGGGCCCAGCGTGAAAAAGCCCCACAGGCCGTAGACGACGCTCGGGACCCCGGCGAGCACCTCGAGACAGAACCCGACCGCGCTCGACAACCGGGGAGGAAGCTTCTCGACCACGACGAGCGCGGTCCCGATGGCCACGGGCACGGCGAGGACGAGGGCGATGGCCGAGGACACGACGGTGCCGACGATGAAGGGGAGGGCCCCGTACGAGGCCTCGGGGGGATGCCTCACCCCGTTGGTGGTGACGATCGGGGCGTAGAGGCTTCCGATGTTCCACTGGGTGTGGGTGAAGAACCCGAACCCGTTGAACCGGATGGCGGGCCACGCCTTCCACGCCAGCACGCCGAGAATGGCCACCAGAGCCAGAAGCGGCAGGAAGGTCACCGCCCGCAGCCCGTAGGGCAGGACCCTCTCGGCCCGCCACCACGCCGTGGCCCGATTCGAGCGGTGCGCGCCCCCGCCCCCGCCGCCGGCGCTCCCGTCGCCTCCGCCGGCGCGTGTTCCCCCGCCCCCGCCCCGGGCCGGACCCGGGGTGGGCTCGACCGGTTCGGCGCTGGCCTCGGGGGGGGCTGCGGTCTTGGTCAGGATCGAGAGGAGGGGACCCTCATCGGGGCCCCTCCTCTCGTCCTCGGCATCCCCGGCGTCCTCCGCCGTGGTGAGCCACGGTGCGGACATCGCTGACAGCTCTCGGTCCGCGACCCGCCGGTGCTAGCCGGTGACCTTGGCGATGAGGTTGGTGGCGATCGACACCACCGGGCTCGGCAGTGCCACGAAGTTGACCTGGTTGAGGAACGTCGATGCGTTGCCCCCGCTCGGGTCGATCGCCCATGCCAGAACGGCTTTCGTCGCCTGGGCCGCGGCGGCACTGGGCTGCGTGCTCGGCACGATGGCGTACTCGTAGTTGACGATCGGGTACCCGTCGGTGGCCGGGCCGAAGATCATCGACACCGCCCCGCTGGCCGGGGTGGAGCTCGTGAAGCTCGCCGCCGCCGCCGATATCGCGGCCTGGGTGGGCAGCTCGAAGTTCCCCGACTTGTTCTTGAGTGCCGCGTGGCCGAGCCCCGCCGCGGTCGCCTTGCTCAGGTAGCTGACGCCGATGTAGGCGATGCACCCGGGGTTGGCCTGACACGCCTGCACCATGCCCCCGTTGCCCATCGCCGCCACGGCGCCGGTCACCGTCGGCCATGCCACGGTGGTACCCGGTGGGATCGTCCACCCCGACGGGTCAGACGCCGCCAGGAACGAGCTGAACAAGAAGGTGTCACCGGAGCTGTCGGAGCGGTGGACCGTGATGATGGTGAGGTCGGGCAACGTCACGCCCGGGTTCAGCGCCGCGATCTTGGCGTCGTTCCACTTGGTGATCTTGCCCTCGTAGATGGCCGCGATGGTCGGCCCGTCGAGCTTCAGGTTGGCGGTCAGTCCCGGGATGTTGTAGTTGACCTGCTGCCCCGAGATGGCCAGCGGGATGTTCTCCAGCGTGGGGTACTGCTGCACCTCCGCGGGTGACAGGTAGGCGTCGGAGGCGCCGATGTTCACCGTGCCCGCCGCCGCCGAGGAGATTCCGGTGCCCGAGCCTGTCGACGCCGTGGTGATCGACACGGCCGGCCATTCCTTCTGGATCTGCGCCGTCCACAGGTTGAACAGGGGGTAGAGCAGGCTCGACCCGGTCTCCTGCAGGGCCACCGGGCTCGTGGGCCAGTTCTCGAGGCTCGACAGCGTGACGGCCGGTGCCGTCGTCGTGGTCGACGAGGCCTTCGTGGTGGCGGTGGTCGAGGGCGTCGAGCTGCACGCGGCGAGTACGACGGCCGACGCCGCCAGGACCGACAGCACGGCGACACCGCCGAGACGGCCGGCGCGGCGCTTTGGTGCACCAAGGGCCGGGGCCGAAGAGGGGCGCGTAGACATGACGGATGAAGCTCCTTTCGATTGGAACTACGAGATATCCGTGGGGGGAAATGGGTGGTGCCGACGGCGCACCTGCGCCGACAGCGTTCCGTCAGCGGGCGGTCATCCGATTCTCCCGCTTACATAGCTGACGGTCTCGGGCTCGTTGGGAGCCTCGAAGATCTGGTCGGTGTCACCGCACTCGACCAGGATGCCGTTGTAGAGGAACGCCGTGGTCTGTGCCACACGACGCGCCTGGGCGAGATTGTGGGTGACGATCACGATGGTGAGCTTCTCGGCCAGACGCCGGAGCAGCTCCTCCACCATCTCGGTGGTGACGGGGTCGAGCGACGAGGTCGGCTCGTCGAGGAGCAGCACGTCGGGCTCGACGGCGAGGGCGCGCGCCAGGCAGAGCAACTGCTGTTGTCCCCCCGACAGGCGGAACGGGGAGTCGCCCTGGCGGTCCGCCACCGCCGACCACAGGCCGACCTCTCTGAGGACCCGCTCGGCGATGTCGCTGTGCTCGCCGCGCGGGGCCATGCGGTGCGCTCGCACCCCGGCGACCACATTGTCCCGGATCGACATCGGGAAGGGGTTCGGACGCTGGAAGACCATGCCCACCCGCCGGCGCAACACCAGGACGTCCATGTCGCGCCCGGTGATCTCCATCCCGTCGAGCTCGATGGTCCCCGTCCGCCAGTAGCCGCGGACGTTGTCGTTCATGCGGTTGAGCGACCGTAAGAAGGTGGACTTGCCACACCCGGTGGGCCCGATGAGGGCCGTGATCGTCTGCGGCGAGAACGAGAGCCCGATCCCACTCAGGACCTTCTTGGTGCCGAAGCCCACGCCGACGTCCCGGGCCTCCATGATCGGGCTGTCGAGGACCCCGACCGAGGTGTGGGTGGGAGCTTTCTCGAACGAGGTCTGGGACTCCATGAGCGCCTCGCTCGAGGGGCTCGAGGAGCTCCCCGAGCCGTGGTTCCCGCCGTAGGAACCCGAGGTTGATGTCATCGAGGCTCAAGGTACAAGCGGAAGGTGAACGATCCGCGAACAAATGGCATCCCGACGGTGATCGTTAGGTGAACTCCGAGGGCCCCCCGTGGCGCCGGCGGTGCGCCATGGCCTTGGCCGCCCCCCAGGCGATGGCGGGCTCGCCCAGCTCGGGGTCCATGGCGGCCAACGACGCCGGGGTGAGCCCGTAGGGGTCGTCGGGAAAGCGCTCGGACACGAAGGGGTCCCTGGGCACCGGGGGGACGCCGGCGGCCCGCAGCACCTCCGTCGGGTACGAGACCGCCCGGCGGACCACAGCCAGCGGGGTCGAGCGCTGGGCGTCCACATCCGCGGCCAGGAGCGCCGGCAGGGTGGCGGCGACCTCCTGCTGGGCGCGGCCCCCCGCCGCGGCGGCCCCGGCCATGACCTGGTCGCGCCGGGGCACCGCCGGAGGGAGCCGGCTCTCCACGCAGCGCGCCACCCAGGCGGGCACCGCCGCGATCACGCGCCGGGCGAGGTCCGCGCCCAGTTCGGCCAGCACCTCGTCGGGACCGGGACCTGCGACCACGACGCGCCGGTCAGCTCTCGACGAGATCTCCGAGGAGGTCGACGCGCACCCCCTGGTCCCGCAACCAGGCCAGGGCGCCCTCGACCTTGGAGGGCTCTCCCTCGAGCTCGCACACGATCCAACCCTCGTGCTCGTCGACGTTGGCCCGCCGGATGTTGGGCTCGACACCGTGGTCGCGTGCCAGCTGGGCGATGAACGGTTGCCGCACCAGATCTTCGGGGAAGGTGAGCTTCACCCGCACGTCGATCATGGCGTGACCGGGGTGGCGTCGGGACCGACGCCGCCGTCGTGTCGGGCGCCGGTGAGGGCCAGGTTGAGGTTGCCCGATCGGAAGCCCTCGAGGTCGAGGGTCACGTAGCGGTACCCGGCGCCGCGCACCGCGGCGACGACGTCGTCACGGCGCGCCACCGCACCCTCGAGGTCACCGGCGGGGAGCTCGATGCGCGCCAGGTCGCCGTAGTGACGCACGCGCAGTTGCCCGAACCCGAGCGCCCGCAACGCCGACTCGGCCGCCGCCACGGTGTTGAGCGTTCCCAACGTCACCGGCGTGCCGTAGGGCAGGCGCGACGCCAGACACGCCGCCGCCGGCTTGTCCCACGTCCGCAGGCCCAGCTGTCGGGAGACCGAACGCACGTCGTCTTTGGTCAGGCCCGCCGAGACCAGCGGGAAGCGCGCCCCGCGCTCGGCGGCGGCGCGCTGTCCGGGGCGATGGTCCCCGAGGTCGTCGAGGTTCACCCCCAAGAGCACGACCGCCGACTCCGCCTCGGCCCAGGGGGTGAGGGCCGCGAGGAGGCTGGCCTTGCAGTGGTAACACCGGTCCCCGTCGTTGACCGAGTACCGCGGGTCATCGAGCTCCTCGGTCGACACCGTGCGCCACCGCAGATCCCATTCCCCGGCCAGGGCCCGGCAGTCGGCGAGCTCCTCGGGTGCCAACGAGGGCGACACGGCGGTGACACACAGCACGCGGTCGGGCCCGAGGACCTCGGTCGCCACCCAGGCCACCAGAGCGGAGTCCGCACCTCCGCTGAAGGCGACGACCGCCCGTCCGACACATTCGATCTCGGCCCGCAGGGCATCGAGCTTGGGGGCGAGCGGTCCCTCCTCGGGCCAGGCGCCGGCGACGCCGCTAGAGGACACTGTCGAGCACGTCCTCGATCTCGCCCACCATGCCCGTCCAGAAGGGCCCGAACTCCGCATAGTGCGCCGAGGCCTCGTCGAAGCGCATCTCGTACACACACGCCTTCAGGTCGTCGGGGTGCACACCGAACAACGTGACACCCCATTCCCAGTCGTCGAGCCCCGTCGACCCTGTGATCAGTTGCAGGATCCGACCTCGAAACGTACGACCCACCGCACCGTGGCCGAGCATGAGCGCCTTGCGGGCCTCGAACTCCAACGCGTACCAGTTGTGATCCGCAGCACGCCGCTTGGACATCGGGTAGAAGCAGAACGCCGGCTTGTCGGGCGGGGGAAGGTCGGGGTAGAGCCGCGCCTGCTTCATCTCCTCGGGGATGCCCTCGGCATACTCCGAGACCTCGGTGAGCGAGACGTAGGAGCCCGTCGCCTCGAGGCCCGCCGCCGACAGGGCCGACTGCAGGGCCCGCAGCCGCCACATGTCGGGCCCCAGAGCCATCACGCCGACGTCTGCTTTGTGCCCGAGGAGGGCGACGGTCACCACCTGGTCGCCGTCGCCCCGTGCCGTCTTGACGGCGCGCACCACCGCCTGCGCGTCGACGGCCGGGCCCGCCGCGAAGAAGAGGTGGAGCACCCCCCATCCCACAGACGGGGTGACGGGGTGCTGCGCCGGTCGGCTCGGGGGCGATGCCACGAGGACCAGTGTAGGAAAACGTCAGGGGGCGCCCATGGGGCGCCCCCTGACCACAGCTCACTGCTCTCGGGGACGGGTGCGAAGACCCGCCTCCGGGATCGAAAAAGAAGGTGAGACGGACTAGAAGTCGTCCATCCCGCCGCCCGGCATGGCCGGAGCGCCGTCTTTTTCTGGCTTGTCCACGATGACGGCCTCGGTGGTGAGGAAGAGCGCGGCGATCGAGGCCGCGTTCTGCAGTGCGGACCGGGTCACCTTGACGGCGTCGATAACGCCCGCCGCGAACAGGTCCTCGTACTCACCGGTGGCCGCGTTGAGGCCCTCGGCGGGCTTCTTCAGGTTGCGGACCTTCTCGACCACGACGCCACCCTCGAGGCCGGCGTTCACCGCGATCTGCTTCAACGGCTCCTCCACCGCCCGGGACACCATGCGGCACCCGGTGGCCTCGTCGCCCTCGAGCTTCTCGGCGCGGTCGAGGATCTGGGCCTGGGACCGGAGCAGGGCGACCCCACCACCGGGCACCACGCCCTCCTCGATGGCCGCCTTGGTCGTCGACACGGCGTCCTCGATGCGGTGCTTCTTCTCCTTGAGCTC
>Ga0187890_10003886_pt1 | contig 10200 bp, 3 predicted proteins | sample June2016WEW_21_1_FD_133005 | JGI IMG/M metagenome (GOLD analysis project Ga0187890, IMG submission 133005) | Peatland microbial communities from SPRUCE experiment site at the Marcell Experimental Forest, Minnesota, USA - June2016WEW_21_10 | ecosystem: Environmental > Terrestrial > Soil >...
CCGATCGGCGCGACGAACAATCTGGCGATTCAGTTCCCCGCCGTGCATGCCTCCGGCAAGCAGCAGGCGGGGGCGACGCTGACGCTCAGTAACTCCGGCGAGGCGCCCCTGACAATCCGGAGCAACGGCCTCACACTGGCCACGGGAACGCAGTTCCGGGTGGCCAGCATCATCAGTGACATCGCCGGTCCCATTGATCTCGCGGTGGGCGCGGCGCAGATCGCCGCCACCAACCAGGAGACCTGGACGGCCACCATCGTTTTCGAGCCGTCGGTGGCCGGCGCGCTGACTGATACACTGACCATCTACAGCAATGATCCGGTGGCGCCGGCGGTGCCCGTCGCGCTCTCGGGCGTGGGCACCAACCGCCCGGCCCTGTTCGTCACCCCCACGAATCTGGTCGTCAACTTCGGCGCGGTGCTCAATGACGGCCCGGGCGGGAGCGCGAACCAGCAGATCGTGACCCTGACCGATATCGGCACCCAGCCGCTGATTGTGGCGCAGAACGGCCTCAGCATCACGGGCAGTGCCGCGTTCAGCATCGTCAGTGTGGTGTCTTCGACCAATGGTCCGATCAACGTCGCCAGCGCGAACGCCAGCGCGCGCACGCTGCTCCCCGCCCAGAACGACACGTGGACCGTCACCATCGCGTTCGATCCGACTGCGAATGGCGGCGCGGCGGGGGCGTTGAACATCGCCTCGAACGACCCGCAATGGCCCCTGGCCCAGGTCTCGCTGGTCGGGACCGGCGCCACGCCCACGATCACGATGAGCGCGCCGGCCATTCCGCTGAACGTCTCGGCGGGCAGCGTCTTCACCTTCACCTGGCAGGCCAGCTACCTCGTTGGCGACGCTACGATCGCCTTGTACCTCGACACCGGCACCAACCCGGCGAACGGCCTGATTCCCATCGCCAGCGGGATTTCGATGGTCGCGGCTGGTGGCCAGTACCAGTGGCGGGTTGACCCGTCGTTGGTGGGCACGAACTACTACGTCTACGCCACCATCACCGCCGGCAGCGTCACCAACAGCAGCTATGCGCCGGGGACGCTGACAATTGACCCGGTCGGCGCCTTTCAACTCACCTCCCCGAGCGAAGTCACCAGCCCCAATTACGCCTACCAATACATCTATAATGGCCAGGTGTACCAGGGCATCACGCAGCTCGTGCCCGGCAACAATACCGTTACCGTTTCCAACGCGGTGCCCGGCGGCGGCACCGCCACGTTCCAGTTCGGCGTCCAAGTCGTCCCGTCCCTCACTGACATCGAGACCACGCAGTACAACACGCTCAACCAGGTCGTCCAGACCCAGAACGGCAACGGCATCATCACCACGTACACCTACGACCAGATGGGACGGCTCGTCCAGCGCGCCTCCAGCAACGGCGCGATCGTCACCTACGCGTACGACGTGCTCGGGCGCCGCACCAGCATGACCGATTACACCGGCACCACGGTTTACCAATGGGACGACCTCGACCGGCTCACCGCCGTCACCACGAGCGGCGGCCTGACGCTGAGCTACCAATACGACCTCGCCGGCCACTGCACCGCCATCGTGTACCCGGACGGCGAAACCGTCCAGTATACCTACGATAATGCCGGCCGGATGCTGACCGTCAACAACGTCACCCGCAATCTTCTGTTCACCTACACGTACAATCCGGCCAACGGCCTGCTGCAGCAACTCACTCGCCCGAATGGCATCAACACCCTTTACTCGTACGACGGGATGGGCCGCCTCACCGAGCTTCATCACCAAACGAGCGCCGGCACCCTCGTGGCTGATTTCCTCTACGGCCTCGACGCCGCCGGCAAGACCACGAACCTCGTCACGACGTTGCCGGGCAACGTCGTCAATCACGAGCGATACTCCTATGACCGGTTCGACCGGGTGAGCCAGGTGATTTATGGCACCAACGGCGTGATCAACGCCAACTCCCCCACCGTCAGCTACACCTACGACGGCAATAACAACCGGCTGACCATGACCACGACGATCAGCAACGTCGTCACCCAGGTTCTGACCTACACTTACGGCAACGACAACCGGCTCGTCAGTATCACCGACCAAAACGGCGCCAGCGTCGCGCAATATGTTTACGATGCCGCCGGCAATTGCATCGAGGAAATCACGCCGCAGAAAACCACGTTCTACAGTTATGATGAACGCAATCTCCTGACCGGTTTCGTGGATGGCACGAACCAGGTCGTCTTCGCCTACAACGGCGACGGCCAGCGCGTCGCCAAGACCGTGAACGGCACGGCGACCACCTACGTCGTGGACGCGAATCGCTCGACCTTTGAAGCGGTGCAGGAGCGTGGCGCGACGGGCCTTGTTTCCGCCAGCTACACCTTTGGTGCGCAGCGGCTGGCGACGTACAGCGGCAACAGCAGCGCCTTCGAACTGCCGGACGGGCTTGGCTCGGTGCGTTATATTGCGACCACCAATGGGACGGTGAGCAGTTCCTATTCCTACGATGTTTTTGGGACGGCAACCGTCCTGACGGGGAACGCCAACAGCTTTACGTTTACTGGCCAACGCCTCGATCCGGAGACGGGGCTGATTTTCCTGCGGGCGCGGTACTATGCGCCTGACGTTGGCCGTTTCATCTCGAAAGACCCACTCGGAGTTAGCGGGGGCATCAACGGCTACGTTTACTGCGGAGACGACGTGGTTAACAACGTTGATCCAAGTGGTTTGGTAGGCACGACAACTGGCGCAGCAGCATTTCTCCAAGGGGCTGTAGACGTGGCACTTGAGCCCATTCTTGAGGTCATTGATGTGGCACAATTGAAGTTACTTCCGGCGAGCGCTAATATCACCTTAGTAAGCCAGTTGGGTAAATCAGAGGCGGCGCAACTTGCCGCAGGCCAAAGCCCAGGAACCGTGGCCTTTAACGCGACAAGCGATATAGTAAGAAATACACTTACACTTGGTACTTATGGAATGTGGAACTCGGGTAGCACATTAGTCAATGCATACAATCAAGGAAACATTAGTATCGATCAATTGCAGATCGGTTTGCTCCAAATCGCGGGAGGCGCAGCCGGAGGCGCTGCTTTGGCAAGCCTAGCGGCAAATGAAACAACCGGTAATCCGATGGGTTATGACATTAACTTCAATCAACTAGCCACCGCGTCGCAAGGGAAATGGACGGCGTTTGAGGCATCGAGTGCGGACGTCGGCTTCGAGAACAGTCCACAATTGTCGTCTGCCTACAACGTTTTTCAAGGGTCGTCAACCTATGGTGGGCTGGTTTTGGCAAATCTTGCACCATCAAGCATTTCAGAAGCCGTTGCAAACACGGCTTTCAATACTCAAGGTCTGCCCGATATCGGCGGTGTCCTTCTCGACGAAGCGGCGACGCTGGTGGGGTCGAACCTGAGCGACATTCGCGGGGCGATGTACGACCCGGTGAGCGGGCAGTTTGTGATTCTGGGCACGGCTGGGGCGGCGCCGGTCGCGCAGATCAACCTCGATTACCTCTACACGGCGTTGCAGGCGATCTATGGCTCCGCCGTGCCGCCGTTCGTGACGCTCAACCCGCCCGCCTCGGCCTACACCCAGTGGATCAACTACGGCAACGGCAATGGCATCTTCGGGCCGGGCCAGTTGGGTGGCTTTATCCTGCGATACAACCCCACGTATTACAATGTGGTCACGAATATTGATGTGACGATCAACACCCAGTGGAGCGGCACAAATTACACGTGGAAGGCGCGGTTTAAAGCCTACAACCAAGGGTGCTTGGAGACACCGGTTTTCAGTTCTTGGCTGACGCCACCACCGGCGGGCGTGTCGCTCAGCACGTCGGAGATCTTTTACAAATACGCCAGTTGCAGCGGCGAAGATCTCTACACGTATGTCACGCTGTATAACGGAAGCACGAACAGCTACATTGTCACGGGCATTACCGTCGCTCCAGACAGGCAATTGAGGGCCTTCGGCGGTCGCGTGGAAAACACCCAGACGGGTTGGGTCATGGAAGAGGCTGACCGCGTGATGAAATGCCTGTCGGTGGGCCGTGACAATCTTCTGACCAACATCACCTACACCAGCACCAACGTGGCGGTTACCGGCTTCCAGAACATGGCCGAACGGTTGAGCGCCAGCGGCGGTGTGGGCAGCAGCATCCGGTTCTGGTTCACGCCGGATGAAATGACGTTGCAACGGTCGGTTGATCCCAACACCGGGCTGGCCTCCATTGTGTTTACCAACGCCACGGTCATGCTCAATACAGAATCGTACATGATGGGCCTGCCGCAGCCGGCGGCAGCCAAGGCGTTCGCCGATCATTTCACCGCCAATTACGATGCCTTCGCCGCGCTTTCGTTCCCGTGTGTGGACCCGAATGATCCGACCGGCCAGAACATCGTGTCCATGCCGATCTTCAGCATGTTGCGCGAGGTGATGCAAGCCGTGTCGCTGGCGCGGTTCTTCCTCGACAATAGCATACCGGTGGACATGTGGTGGCTCAACTCGTGGCAACCGCCGGTGGCCTATGCGCCGAACAGCGTGCCCACGGCCTACAACCAGGAGGCTGGAATTGTCGTCTACGGCGGCGTGCAGATCAACCTGCCGAATAGCTATGTCCCCTCGGCTACCGCCCAGGATGTGGCCGCCCTGGTGCAGTCCGCGCGCCCGAGCATGGGCGGCAACCCGAACGGCGACATTCAAACGCAGGTCTGGAACACGGTCACGTCCGTGGGCACACTCACCGCGGTCGCCTTGCACTCCGCGGCCGAGCCGCAGGACGCCGATGTCGATCTGGCGGAAAAGGACCTGAGCTTTGCCAGCCCCGGCGCGTTGCCCTTGCGCTTCACGCGCTACTACCACAGCGGCTGGCTTGGCCAGCAGCAAATGGGACCGGGCTGGCGCTACACGCCGTTCGTCTTGGAGTTCGCGCGCCCCTCGTGGTACGACCAGAATTCGCTGATGTTTTTCAACGGGACCAACGTTTGGGTGGACTCGAATTACGACACGCGGCTGCGGTCGGGCGCGTTGCGCATGGTGGACCTGCGCACGAAGCGGGTGCTGGATTTCAACTCGTCGCTGACTCTCGGCTACGCGGTGGACAACCTCGGCAACCCGTCGATCACGGTCAGCGGCTTGGGCACCAACGCCGTGCCGACGTTCACCGCCGGCCAGCGGCAGAACGGCTCGACGCTGGCGCAACTGCCGGGCCAGCTCAACTACCAGGTCACGACCCCGACCGCCGAGCAACTGGTGTTTGATTCGCAAGGGCGGCTCCTCCAAACCATCGACCGTTACGGTTACCACAAAACATACACCTACAGTTCCTCGGGCGCATTGCTGACGATCACCGACGATGCCAGCCAATCGCTCGCGCTGGCGTATGACGCGCAGACCAACTACGTGACCAGCGTAACCGGTCCGGCCAGCGAGCAGGTCACGTACAGTTACACCAATGGCTGCCTGCAAACGGCCACCCACGTGCGCAGCGGTGCGACGGTGAGTTACCAGTACAACGCCAGCCAGCAGCTTGTTCAGAAGACGCTGTTCAACGGGCTGAACGCCATCGCGTCGCAGCCGGACCTGAAAGGCCGGGCTAGCGTCGCCACCGACGTGCGCAGCAATTCCGTGCAGAACGCCTTCACGCAGGACAGTGCCGGTACGGTGCGCACCACGCAAACAAGCGATCTGCAGATCACGGACCCGAGTTTTGTGCCGCGACAGCAACAGTATGACCGCACCGGGCGTTTGCTGGCGTCCCGCGATGCAACCGGCGCCCAGACGTATCTCAATTACGACGAAGGCTCTCTGGCACCCAACTATGTGGACCTGCCCATTGCCGGCCGGCCGACGATCTCCATCACCCGCAATGCGTATAGTCAGCCCACAAACATCAACGACCCCGGGAACATCGGGGCACAGGACGTGACAGCCACGTATGACCCGGTCACGGCGCAGTTGCAGCAGACGACCGATGAATTGGGCCGTGCGACGGCCTTGGCCTACAACAGCAACCAGAGCGTGAGTCGCGTGCGGCGGTATCTGGGCGGGAAGAATGTGGACACGCAATTCGGCTACACTGCGTCGGGCGCGTTGCAGACGGTCATAAACCCCTTGGGGATCACCGCCGCGACCTATTACCGGGATGCGGTGGATCGCGTGACCAACGTGGTGGACGCCACCGGGATCAGCTTGGGCTATCAGTACGACAGCTTGGGCCGGATTTCGAAAGTGTCTGACCCGCGCCTGAGCGGTCCTGTTCAATACGTGTACGACAACTTCGACCGCGTGACCCAAATTATTTACCCAGTCGGCTCGGTGTCCTTCACCTACGATCCGGTCAAAGGTTGGCTGATGAGTCAGACCGATCAGCTCGGGCGCGTGACCAATTATGTACGTGACCCAAATACCGGCGATATCTTGCAGACGGTCGATGTGGTTTCAAACGGCGCGAATCGGGTGACCGCGATGACCTACAATCGCTTTGGCCAACTCGCCACTGTCACTCCATCTGGTGCGCAGCCCACCGCCTTGACCTACGACCAGTTGGGCCGTCCGCTCGGCAGTACCGGGATAGGCGCCAACCCGCCGGGAGCACCGAAGGCCCTCCAGAGCAATAACGCCACCAATGGAGTCCCGACCACCGCCACCAACCATGTCTTCACCTGGGGCGCCCCTGACAGCGACAGCGGCATCGCCGGCTACAGCTACGCCTTCGATCAAGCGCCCGATGAGACGATTGATACCACCGCCGCCACCGCGACTTGGACCAACGTTGCGGTCGGCACGCACACCTTCCAAGTGATGGCCAAAGCCAACAACGGTCTTTGGGGCGAACCGGCTGTGTTCAATCTCATCGTCCAACCGCTGACCGGCTACGCTCTGTGGCGAACGCAGCAGTTCAGCCCAGAGGAAGCTGCCAACGACAGTATCTCCGGTCCGACTGCCGATCCTGACGGAGACGGTTCGCCGAATCTACTTAAGTACGCGCTCGGCATGGCTGCCAAGTCACCGTCGATGACCGGCCTGCCGGTACTTACGGTTCCGGGGAACTTCTTGGTGTTCGAATTCGCACGGAACCTCAACGCCACAGACGTGAAGTATGAGGTTCAGGGATCAACCGATCTGGCCACTTGGACGACCCTCGCCGGCCGCGAAGCGGGCGGCAGTACGTGGACAATCGATGTCGGCGGCACAACCGTAAGCGACGCGTCAGGCTCCGTGTCCGTCACAGACGGCAGCGCGCCCATCAGCAACACCGGCCGACGCTTCCTGCGGCTGAAGGTTTCCCTAACTCAATGATTCTAAGGACGGTGCCGCTTGGAGCAGCACCGCGAGAGAGTTCGAAGAAGTACTGACCTGCCCCCCTGAAACTGTCCAGTTTCAGGGGGCAGGTTAACACCCACCGGTCTACAGGAAGACTTGGCGCAATCTATTGGGGTCGCTCTCCAACTCATCCGGAGAGCCGATGTAGGTAACTTTGCCGAGTTTGAGGCAGCAGACGCGGTGGCAGATCTTCAGGACTTCTCGGACTTTCTGTTCGACGATGAGGATTGTCACCCCGTTGTCGTGATTCAGTTGCTGGATGCGACCGAACGCCTCGGTGACCAGCGACGGTGACAGTCCCAAGGACGGTTCGTCGAGCAGAAGGAGCCGTGGCGACAATACCAAGGCATTGGCGAGGGCCAGCATCTGCTTCTCACCTCCGGACAGTGTCCCCGCACGCTGGCGTAGTCGCTCCTTGAGAACAGGAAACATCGACAGGGCGCGGTCGATTCCTTCGTTGCGCTTCTGCTTATCCGACAGCGTGACGCCGCCCACCTCCAGATTCTCCCGCACCGTCAGGTCTGTGAATACGCGATTGCCCTGGGGAATGTACGCCAGGCCCGCGCGCAACAGATCGCGGGGCTTCGATGAGTTGAGCGGCTTCCCATCAAACACGACCTGCCTCTCCCACACGGGCAGCAAACCGAAGACAGCTTTCAGCAGCGTCGACTTGCCGGCGCCGTTGTGGCCGATCAGGGCGACAATCTCACCGGGCGCGATGTCCAAGCTTACCCCGTTCAACACCTGCTTGTTGCCATAGCCGGTGACGAGCGAAGTTACCTCCAGCATCCGCTGGTGACCATCAGCCAAGGTACGCCTCCATGATCTCAGGCCGCTCCAGAACCTCACGCACGGGGCCTTCGGCAATCACCTTGCCGTCATCCATCACGATCACCACATCGGCTGCCTGGCGCACCGCTTCGATGTCATGCTCGATGAACACAATGAGTTTCCCTTCTCCCCGAAGCTGCCGCAACAATCCAAGAATGCGCGCCACCATCTCCGGCGCTACACCCGCCACCGGCTCATCAAGCAACAGCAGCCGGGCGTCTGTCGCCAGACAACACGCGAGCGTCAATAGCTTCTGCTGACCATACCCCAATCTTCAAGTCGCAAAGTTCGGCCTAATCAGGGCTATTCACGCCTAATCATAGCGGGTTCGAGCCCCGTCACCTCCACCAGTTTCAAATGAGCATAACCTGCTGAACGGCAGCGGGTTAAACTCTTTGTTCAGCTCCCAGTTTCATTCATACTCCAACCCGGACCATCACCTGTTTTGGGGGCATTTTGCCCCGATCGGGTGAGCCCTGGGGTGATAGTTCTTGCTAGAAGGTCACGGCGGCGGATTGGCAACAGGAGGACAAAAAAAGCGGAGAGTCGAGGCTCTACTCTCTACTTTGAACTCCCCTGAGCCGCTCCCAAGAGAGGGGCTTTGCCCCTCATTCTATCTGACTTGACGAGAGGGTCGCTCGACTCTCCGCTTCAATATACGCCTGGCTGTGGGGAACGCAAGTGGGGCAGAACTGCGGCGGGATCCGGCGGCTGGAACCGGCTCGCCTTGCCATGGCCGGAATGCTACTTGTAGGAGCATGGCCCCGGAACCCCGTCTGCATTCGAGTCCGCCAGCCCAGCCCCTCTTCCCAAGTCTGTCATGCCTGGGAATTTTTCTCTTATTGCTGTTGGCAGGCCAAGGGTGCGGGAACAACCAGTCAGAAAGAGCCTTTGAGAGAGGTGGGAATGCGATGCATTGGCACGATTACGACCTCGCCATTACTGAGTTCAGCGAAGCGATCCGTCTGAAGCCAGATTATGCCGACGCCTATTTCGACAGGGGCGTCGCCTACCACCGCAAAGGAGACTACGACAAGGCTATCGCCGATTACAGCGAAGCCATCCGGCTCAAGCCGGATTCTGTCAATGCGTATATCGCCCGGGGCCACGCCTACGACCACAAAGGCGACGACGACAGGGTCATCGCCGATTTCAACGAGGTCATCCGACTCGATCCGAACGAAGCCACGGCCTATATCGACAGAGGCAACGCCTACAACCGCAAACGAGACTACGACAGGGCTATTGCTGATTACAGCGAGGCCATCCGTCTCAATTTGGATTATGCCTATACCTGCAAGGCGAGCAGAGCCTATGCCTACAGCCAAAAGGGCGACTACGACAGGGCCATTGCCGATTACAACGAGGCCATCCGGCTCAAGCCGGATGATGCGATGGCTTATTGCAACCGGGGAATCGTCTACAACCGCAACGGCGACTATGAAAAGGCCATCGCCGATTTCAACGAGGCCATCCGTCTCAAGACGGATTACGTGGAGGCCTACAACTCCCTGGCTTGGCTGTTAGCCGTTTGCCCCGATGCCAATGTTCGCAATGGGATGAAGGCCGTCGAGTGTGCGAAGAAGGCATGTGAACTGTCCGAATGGAAGGACGCCAAAATACTCGACACGCTGGCGGCGGCCTACGCTGAGGCTGGGGACTTTGACAACGCCGTCAAATGGCAGAACAAATCTGTGGAATCCAGTCCGTCGAATGATGCCTCGGAGGAAGCTCGCCGACGGCTCAGTCCCTACGAACAGAAGAAACCGTACCATGAGGAGAGACCGTGAGGCTCGATCTGCAAACGAAGTCCCCTTCATATTGGAACCAAGAGAGCGGCTCCAGGTCTGAGACAACGATGCCCCCGGAACCAAACCTGCATTCGAGGCCGCCAGTCCATCGGCTCCTCTCAAGCCTGTCATGGTTGGGGAGTTTCCTCTTGCTACTGTTGGCAGGCCAGGGGTGCGGGTACAGACAGTTCGAGAGAGCTTTTGCGAGAGGTGTGGATGCGATGCGTGGGCAAGATTACGACCTCGCAATCGCAGCGTTCAGCGAAGTTATCCA
>Ga0187890_10003887_pt1 | contig 10200 bp, 11 predicted proteins | sample June2016WEW_21_1_FD_133005 | JGI IMG/M metagenome (GOLD analysis project Ga0187890, IMG submission 133005) | Peatland microbial communities from SPRUCE experiment site at the Marcell Experimental Forest, Minnesota, USA - June2016WEW_21_10 | ecosystem: Environmental > Terrestrial > Soil >...
CGCAACGGCCGGTGCAGGGGCCACCGCACCTGGAGCCGCCGCAACGGCCGGCGCAGGGACCGCCGCAGCTGGAGCCACCGCAACGGCCGGCGCAGGGGCCGCCGCACCTGGAGCCGCCGCAACGGCCGGCGCAGGGGCCACCGCACCTGGAGCCGCCGCAACGGGCGGCACCGGGGCCACTGCAGCTGGAACCGGCGCAGCGGCCGGCGCAGGGGCCGCCGCAGCTGGAACCGGCGCAGCGGCCGGCACTGGGACGCCCCCAGCCAGAACCTGCGTGTAGCTGTCGTATGTACCGTCTAACTCCGCTTGCCCCTTGGACTGGAGCCCGAACTCGAAACCCTTTGCAGGAATGTCCTTGTCCGCCAGCGGCGTCTTCAGGTTGACGACGAAGTCGGCGACCTTGGCTACCTTGGCGTCTGGAGTCACGGCGACCTTGATAACCGAGGCCGTGGCTTCGATCACGATTCCCGGAACCGGGGTCGGTTTATCCTTCAACAGCGCCCACAACTTGTCGGCGTCTTCCTTTGCACCGAACGCCAGAACAAGTTCCTTGTCGGCCAGGGCCAGGGTGTTGAGGTCCGGAGTAGTCGCCAAAATCTTGTGGATTTTCTCGGCAGGGGTATCGGCCGGCTTGATGACCAGCGTTCCCGGCGGAAACTCTGTTGCCATCGCCTGCGTCTTGATGTCGTCCAGACCCTCCATGGCGCCGTGGTACTTGTTGTACCAATAGTCGAGCTTCTTCTCGATCTGGGGCTTGAAGTTGGCAGGCGCATAATCGAAGGCCCGTGCATAGAACCACACCGCGTTCGCCATGTCCGGAGGAGCCAGCTTGACGTACGCCTCTGCCAGGTTGAGGGTATCCGACAATCCTGGCCCAGGGACCGTCGTTGCCGCGGGCTCAAACAGCATCAGCTCCTTGCGGTACTCGCCAACAGCTCCTTTGAAGTCCTTCTTCGAGAGTGCGTCATCCAGAGCGATGGCCGAGTGAAAGATCGGATAGGTCGCCGCAGTCTGCTTCTTCCAATCGGCGTCGGAGGTACTGGCAGGCTTGGCGCCCGTGAGCCCCTTCTGCGCCAGCGCCGCGGCATCGTCGCAGGTCTGCGCATCGCTGGTTTTGAGGCACTGACTCTTCTTGACCACCACTGACAGGAAGATGCCCTTCATATTGCTTGGGTCCACCTGCAGCAGCCGGGTGGCCGCCCCCAACGCATGGTCGGCGTCACCCAACCCCTGGTAGGTATCCACCAGCAGGTCAAGAACTGCCTTCTTGACCACGCTCTGCGGATACATTTGCAGAAAGCTCTCCAGACCCGCGGCCTTGGCCTTGGGATCGGACTGTGTGGTTGCCATTTGATAGGCGTTGAATTCAGCCGGATCCTTGATGGTGATCGAATCCTGGGCTCGTAGCGTGGGCGCGGTAACGAGGCTGATGCTCGCCCATGCCATCACAGATGCAAAGACTAGCTTCTTCATTCAGTGCTCCTGGGAATTGCCGAAATGGAGATCAATATTCAACCACTCGCTCGCGGAAAGCACAACCAAATTCGTTCGGCGGTCGAATACCTGGGCTACGGGTAAACGATATCATGACTTCCGCTACGGTGTTGCGAGGATTATAGAAAGCCCTGCCCTCCCTGACAAGCGAACTTGTGCGGGAAAAACAGAATCGCCCCGGCAACTCGTGCCGGAGAGCCCCTCGGTGCCGTCCCGCCGCCCGCCCAAAGAGATGATTTGGTGGCAAATTCTCTCAATCCAGCACGAAAAACGGCCGGCCTCGCCTTTCGCAGCCACTCCCTCCAGATTGCCCGCACTCTTGCCGCCTACCGGCTTGGACACCGGTCCCGGAAAAAATGTTCCTGGAGCTTCAGCGGGCCAGCCCGCACTCTTACCGGAGCAGCCGCGCCAGCTCTGCCTGTTCGGCCAGAAAGGCGTCATGGCCATGAGAGCTGTCCATCTCCCGGTAGTCAGCCTGGACTCCGGCCGCGCGAATGGTATAGGCAAAGTGGCGCACTGCCTCGGGCGGAAACAGCCAATCCGAGCTGATGCCCACAAAGCTCAGCCGGGCGCGAATCCGGCCGAAGGCCTCCGTCGCCGAGGATGAACCGCGCTGCGGATTCCAGGTGTCCATGGTGCGCAGGATGGCCAGATACGCATTGGCGTCGAAGCGCTCGACGAATCGCTGTCCCTGGTGGTCCAGGTAGCCGCCGATGTCGAATCGCCCGCCAACCAGGCCCCCGCCCAGGTCGTCCAACCCCCATGGGTCCTCGCCGTTGCGGTTGGGATTCCGCCCAAATCGCTCATCGAACAGCGGCGCAGCCTTGTAGCTCAGCATGGCGATCTGCCGCGCCAGCGCCAGCCCCCGCCGTGGAGGCCGCTGCGGCAGATAGCGCCCGCCGGCCCACTCCGGGTCCTGCTGGATGGCCTGTCGCTGCAGATGACTGAGCGCCAGTCCCATCGCCGGCAGCGGAGCCACCCCGATAATCACCGCCCGCTCCACCCGCTCCGGATGCACGATGGCCCACTCCAGCGCCTGCATGCCTCCGATCGAGCCGCCCAGAGCCAGCCTCAGCCGCCGGATCCCCAGCGAATCCAGCAGCCGCCCTTGCGCCCGCACATTGTCGCGGATCGAAACCAGCGGGAAGTCCGGCCCGTACACCTCTCCCGTCTCGCGATCCACCGAGCCCGGCCCTGTCGACCCGTAGCAGGAGCCCAGCATATTGATGCAGATCACGCAATCGTTTTCCAGCGATAAAAGCCCGCCCGGCGCAAGGATCTCCGGCCACCACGCCCCCACCTGCGCCGATCCTGACAGCGCGTGGCACACCAGCACCGCGTTGTCGCGCGCCGTGTTCAGCCGGCCATACACCGCATAATGAAGCGTAGGGCCGGCCAGCGTCCGCCCGCACTCCAGCAACAGGTGCTCGTCGAGCACAAAGTCGCCTTCGTAGGTGGGCGCCGGAGATTGCGTCCCTCCCTTCGTAGCATCTGTCCCGTCTGGTCCGGCGCCTTTCGATATACGCGCTTCGGTCATGGTGCTCATCGTACCGCCAGATCCGCGGTTGCGGTCGCGCCCTCGAATCTGTGCCCATTCGCCCCCTCGATTGCCTGGTCCAGATCGGCCAGAATGTCGCGGATGTCCTCAATCCCCACCGAAAGCCGCACCAGCTCCGGAGTCACGCCCGTCGACGCCTGCTCCTCGTCCGAAAGCTGCCGATGGGTCGTCGAAGCCGGATGAATCACCAGCGACTTGGCGTCGCCGATGTTGGCCAGCAGCGAGAACAGTTCCAGCCCGTCGATCAGCTTCTTCCCTGCCTCGTACCCGCCCTTGATCCCAAAAGTAACCAGCGCTCCCCGTCCGGTGGGCAAATACTTCAGCGCCCGCCCGTAATAAGCGCTGGATTCCAGCCCCGGATAGTTGACCCACTCCACGCCCGGATGCTGCTCCAGGTGCCGCGCCACCGCCAGCGCGTTTTCTGAGTGCCGCTCCAGCCGCAGGTGCAGCGTCTCGATCCCCTGCAGCAACAGAAACGCATTGAACGGCGAAAGCGCCGCGCCCGTGTCGCGCAATCCCTGCACCCGCGCCTTCAGAATGAACGCCAGCGGCCCGAATGCCTCCGTGAACGAAAGGTTGTTGTACGAAGGGTCCGGCTCGGTGAGATTCTTGAACCGCCCCGAGGCCGCCCAGTCGAACTTGCCTGCGTCCACAATCACGCCGCCGATGGCCGTCCCGTGGCCGCCCAGAAACTTCGTCGCCGAATTCACCACAATGTCCGCGCCCCACTCGATCGGCCGCACCAGCGCCGGCGAAGGCGTCGTGTTGTCGATCGCCAGCGGCAACCCATGCTCGTGGGCAATCGCGGCAAGCCTTTCAATATCCGCCACATCCAGCTTCGGGTTGCCCAGCGTCTCGGTATAAACCGCCCGTGTCTTCGCGTTGATCGCCGACCGCAACCCCTCGAAGTCGTCCGCATCCACAAACTTCACCGTGATGCCCAGCCGCGGAAATGTGTAGTGGAACAGGTTGTAGGTCCCCCCATACAGCGACGTCGTCGAGACAATCTCGTCTCCCGCCCCCGCCAGCGTGGTCAGCGCCAGCGTCTCCGCCGCCTGCCCTGAGGCCGTGGCCAGTCCCGCCGCTCCGCCTTCGAGAGCCGCCACCCGCTTTTCGAACACGTCCGTGGTGGGGTTCATGATGCGGGTATATATATTGCCGAACTCCTTGAGCCCGAACAGCCGCCCCGCGTGGTCGGCGTCCTGGAAGACGTAGGAAGTGGTTTGGTAGATGGGCACGGCCCTCGCGCCGGTCGTCGGGTCGGGCGATTGGCCGGCGTGCACGGCAAGAGTGGCAAGATGCTGCTGTTTCGCTTCGGACATGATGGGCTCCTTCATGGTTCTATGGTTTTGAGCCATTTTCATGGCTAATACAATCTGGGTGCCCCACCTGGGCGCCGGGGAACCCTTCGGGTCGGGGCACGACGTTCTTGTTTTTGTCGCTATAGTGGGAAACGGCGCCCCCAAACAACAAAACGGCCCGAATCCTTTCTGGACCCGGGCCGCCTGATTTCGAGAATCGGTTGCGTCTAGCGCATTCGCGTCTCAACCTCCGCACGGACAGGTCCGCAAGCCATACACATACACATGGCCATGACCCCAATTCCGTGCTTCGTCGAGTTCCGCATTAAGGGCAGTATCGACGCAAGCGGGGATGCGTGTCAAATGCAGCTGCCGACACGGAATCTTCCGCACTGTACGACAAGATCGTAATTTGTCATAATGTATCCATGAGCGCCTCACGCCCCCGAACCTCCCGCGTCTTCACTATCAGCTTCCCCGAGGAGCTGGCCAAGCAGGTAGTCGCCATTGCCGAGGAAGAGAGCCGCAACATCAGCGAGCTCTTCCGCGAGGCCTTCCGCGCCTACAAGATGGAACGTAACGAACGGAAGCTCGTCGCCGCCCGTGCCGACGCTGCTACGAGGGTTTCGCATCGCTATACCGAAGACGATATTGAGGCAATGGTCGACGAGATTCGAAGCGAACAGTACATGCGAAGAAAGCTGACCGCTTGATCTGCGTATTCGACTCCAGCGTTTGGATCTCGGCCTTTCAATTCGGCGGGACGCCGCTTGTCGCATTGCGAGCAGCGTACAGGCAGCATCGAATCGCCACCTGCGATCAGATCCTGTTTGAAATCAGCCGATCATTGCGCCAGAAGTTTGGGTGGTCTCCCGATCGCCTTGAGGACGCACTTGGCGATTACCTCGATGGTGCGATTCATGTGCGGATATCTGGAAGCATCCATGGCGTTTGCCGCGACCCGAAAGACGATATGGTCTTTGAATGCGCAGTGGCGGCGGGAGCAAGCGTCATTGTTTCGGGCGACAAGGACTTGCTCGCGGTGAAGACCTATGAAGGAATCCGTGTCCTCGCACCGCGCGAGTTCTTGCAACTGATGGAATCCCAATAGGTTCTCCCTGCCATTCCGCGGCAGTCCTACTCCTCCGCCTTCCAAACATAAGCTCCAGGCTGCGGCAGCCCGATGTGCGCCAGCACGCGGCAAACAAACTGCCGCGCCATCTCCGTCGAGTCGATCGGCCGGAAATAGAATGCCGGAATCACGGGAAAAATCACCGCGCCCGCCTCTGCCGCCAGCGTCATATTGCGCAGATGAATGCGGTTGAACGGCGTCTCCCGCACACACAGCACCAGCGGCTGTTGCTCCTTGAGTGTTACGTCCGCCGCGCGCGCAATCAGCGAGTTGGCCAATCCATGTGCGATTGCCGCCAGCGTGCCCATCGAGCAAGGCAGCACAATCATCCCGCTCGACGGATGGCTTCCGCTGGCAATCGCCGCGCCAATGTCCGCATCCGAGTGCTGCACCGTCTTCCTGGGCGCCGCAACCAGCATTTTCTCGAGCAGATCGTTGCGTCCACCCACCTCCAGTTCCTCAGCCACCACGCGCAGCGAATTCTCCGAAGCAACAAAGTGGACGCGGCCCACCCGCTCGTCCGCCTCCAGCGCGCGCAACAATTCGCGGCCAAAGACCGCGCCCGAAGCGCCCGTGAGAGCAACGGTAAGATTCACGCCTTCCACTGTGCAGTCTCCTTTGCCGCTCTACTCGCCCAGCACCCGCTGAAAGATCGCGTCCACATTCCCCAACTGCCGCCTATAGTCGAACGTCCGATCCAGCTTCTCCGGGCTGAGCAGCGCGGTAACTGCCGCATCCCGCCCAACCTCGTCGCGAAACACCAGGTCCTCTTTCCACGCCCGCATGGCATGCGACTGCACCAGCCGGTACGCCTCCTCGCGCAGCATCCCCGCTTCCGCCAGGTCCAGCAGCAATTGCCCGCTGAAGATCAGCCCGCCCGTGCTCTCCAGGTTCCGCTTCATCCGCTCCGGATACACCAGCAGCCGGCCAATCAGATCGGTAGTTTTCGCCAGAAGGTAATCCACCAGAATAGTCGAGTCCGGAAAAATCACCCGCTCCACCGACGAGTGCGAAATGTCCCGCTCGTGCCACAGCGCAATGTTCTCAAGAGCCGCCTGCGCATTGCCCCGCAGCACCCGCGCCAGCCCGCTGATCTGCTCTGCGGTAATCGGGTTCTTCTTGTGCGGCATCGCCGACGAGCCCTTCTGTTTCTCGCTGAAGTACTCCTGCGCCTCGCGCACCTCGGTCCGCTGCAGGTGCCGAACCTCCACGGCAATCTTGTCCAGCGTGCTCCCTATAATCGCCAGCGTCGAAATGTACGCCGCGTGCCGGTCCCTCTGAATCACCTGCGTGGCCACGAGCGCCGGCTTCAATCCCAGCCGCGCGCAAATCCGCTCCTCGTGCTCCGGCTTCAAATGCCCAAACGTCCCCACGGCACCGGACAGCTTCCCCACCCGCATGTCCTCGGCCGCCGCGTCGAACCGCACCAGGTTGCGCCCCATCTCCGCGTACCAGTTCAGCAGCTTCAGCCCAAACGTAGTCGGCTCCGCATGAATCCCATGCGTCCGCCCGATTGTGGGTGTGTCCTTGAACTCCAGCGCCCGCCGCTTCAGCACCGCCAGCAGCTCCACCAGCCCGCCGCGGATGAGCGCCGAAGCCTCCTTCACTTGCAACGCCTGAGCCGTATCCACCACGTCGTTCGAGGTCAGCCCATAGTGCAGCCAGCGTGACTCGGCTCCCAGCCCCTGCGCGTCCAGGTTCTCCGCCACCGCGGTGGTGAAGGCGATCACGTCGTGCTTCACTTCCACCTCGATCTCCTGAATGCGCTCGACCGAAAAGCCCGCCTTCGTGGCAAACGCCTCGGCGGCCGCCGCCGGAATCACCCCATCCTCGGCCAGCACCGTGCTCGCCGCCGACTCCACCTCCAGCCAGCAGCGGTATTTGCTCTCCTCCGTCCAGATCCGGCCCATCCCCGGCCGCGTATACCTTTCGATCAAAGCAATACTCCTCCACAAGGCCCCATACTGCGCCCCGCGCCAACCCTTGATTGTACGAGGAGAATCTGCTCGGTTGCGAGGAATCCGTGGGTGCCCCACCCTCGCGGCGTATTTGTCTTTGCCGCTAGGGTGGGAGACCGCGAACACCGACCGCCTTCCGTTCCTCACACGCGAGGAATCCCCAGCCGCTCGTGCAATTCATCGAGAAGCAGCCCCCGCCCCGCCTTGTACGGCTGAAACCACTCCCCATCGATCACCAGTTGCGGAATCGCCCGCTTGCCCACGTGCCGCACCACCTCCGCCGAGCCCGCCGGATCGCGGTCCACATCGATCTCCGTATAAACGATCCCGTGTGCGTCCAGAAACTGCTTGGCCGCCCGGCAATCCGGGCACCAGGCAGCCGCATAAACTTGCACTTTCATGCGCCCATTCTACCGTCTTCGCCCTGATAACATCTCTGACCATGACCGCTAGCGAAATCAAGGCCCTCCTGAATCTCCAGCCGCACCCCGTCGAAGGTGGCTTCTTCCGCCGCACCTGCACATCCGCCGTCCTAGTCGATCTGCCCCGCGGGCCGCGCCCCGCAAGCACCGCCATTTACTATCTCTTGGAGCCCGGAACCTTCTCCGAGATGCACGTCCTCGACTCCGACGAGCTCTTTCACTTCTACCTCGGCGACCCTGTCGAAATGCTCCAGCTCCACCCCGGCGGGCGCTCCGCGCTTTTCACTCTTGGACCCGATTTAGCGGCTGGTCAGCACGTCCAGCTCCTCGTCCCCGCCGGCGTCTGGCAAGGTACGCGCCTCATCGGCAACGGCCAGGTCGCCCTCTTGGGATGCACCGTAACCCCCGGCTTCGACTTTACTGATTATCGAAGCGCAACTTATGCTGAGTTAGCAGAAAAGTGGTCCGCGGAAACGGAACGAATCAAGGCGTTGACCCGCAGCTAAGACGACCGCCGCTCCCGAAAGAAACTCCGTAGCAACTCCCCCGCCTCATCCCCGAGAATCCCCTGCTCCACCACCATGTGGTGATTGAGCTGCGGATGGTTGAGCACCGTGAGCACCGACCCCACCGCCCCCGCCTTGGGATCGGCCGCAGCAAACACCAGCCGGTCCAGCCGCGCATGGATCATAGCCCCCGCGCACATCGCGCACGGCTCCAGCGTCACAAACAGCGTGCAGCCCTGCAGCCTGTAGTTTTCCAGCGCCGCAGCCGCCGCACGCAAAGCCACAATCTCCGCGTGCGCCGTAGGGTCCACATCGCGCAGCACGCGGTTCTGTCCCCGCCCCACAATCTCCCCTTCGCGCACCACCGCCGCCCCAATCGGCACTTCGCCGGCCTCCGCGGCCAGCCGCGCTTCATCGAGAGCGGCCTGCATGAAATCAAGATCGCCCATCACGCGACCCCCGCTGGCTGCTGCTGCGTCATGCAGTGCAGCGTCCCCAGCCCCCACACCAGGTCCACGCTATCAATTCCAATCACCTCGCGCTCCGGAAAAACCTCCGCCAGGATATTCAGCGCCACGCGATCGTTCGCATCGTGGAAGGTAGGAACCAGCACCAGCCCGTTCGCAATATAGAAGTTCGCATAACTCGCCGGCAGCCTTTGCCCGCTAAAAACCACCGGCCACGGCAGGGGCAGTTCCACCAGCGTGAATTGCTTCCCATCCAGCGTCCGCGAAGCCTTCAGCCGTTCCAGATTCTCAGCCAGCGGCTCATGGTTTGCGTCCTTTGCATCCGGCTCAACCGCCGTCAGAATCGTCGCCTCTCCAACGAACCGCGCAATATCGTCCACATGCCCGTGCGTATCGTCGCCCGCCACTCCCCGGCCCAGCCAAATCACCTTGTCCATCCCCAGAAAATCGTGAAAGGCCTGCTCCATCTTCTCCCGTCCCACGCCCGGATTCCGCTCCTGCACCTCGCTCAGCAGGCACTCCTCGGTAGTCAGCAGAATTCCCTCGCCATTGGCGTCGATCGACCCGCCCTCCAAAACCAGCCGGCGCGCCAAACCATCCTCCAGCTCCACCGCGGGCTGCCATTCCGGCACTCCCAGCAGCCCAGCCACGCGCCCCGGCACCTGGTCGTCGAGCCGCCAGTCGGAGTACTTGGCCCATGCATTGAAGCGCCAGTTGGTCACTCCCACCTGGCCCTTGTCGTTGCGCACAAAAATCGGTCCCGAATCGCGCGTCCACACACGGTCGGTCGGCCACAGGTGAAAGCTCACCCGCTCCAGATGCGCCCCGGCCCGCTCCAAAACTCCCAGCGCCCGCCGCTGCGCCTTCGCGTCATCCACCAGAATATGCACCCGCTCCCGCGCCGAGAGCAGCCGCACAATCTCCGCGTACACCCACGGGATCGCCTGAAACTTCCCCGGCCAGTCCTCCGGATTGTGCGGCCACGCCAGCCAGGTCGCCTCGTGCCGCACCCACTCGGCCGGCATCCGGTAGCCCAGGCCACGCGGCATCGCTCCTGTCGCAATCTCGTCCGGCATGTCTACTTCGAATCTCCGTCCACCGGCCACGAGTTCACCGGATCGAGAAACCGCTTCGTGATTGGCCCATACGCATCGATGCGCCGGTCGCGCAGAAACGGCCAGTTGCGCCGCGTCTCTTCAATCAGCCCCAAATCGATTTCGCCCAATAAAATCTCTTCCGCATCGTGAGAGGCCTTGGCCATCACGCGTCCAAACGGATCGGCCAGAAACGACCCACCCCAGAATTCCAGGCCGGGACCTTCGACGCGATTCCCGCGCACATCGCCGTGCTCCACGCCGACAC
>Ga0187890_10003891_pt1 | contig 10196 bp, 4 predicted proteins | sample June2016WEW_21_1_FD_133005 | JGI IMG/M metagenome (GOLD analysis project Ga0187890, IMG submission 133005) | Peatland microbial communities from SPRUCE experiment site at the Marcell Experimental Forest, Minnesota, USA - June2016WEW_21_10 | ecosystem: Environmental > Terrestrial > Soil >...
TGTCGTAGCCTGTGCCTGCGACTCCCGCTTGCTCCGTCACATCGGTAAAGTGGCCGTTTCCATCATTGTGGAAGAGCCGGTTTCGATACTTGGGAGAATCTTTCCTGAGGGTCGCGATATTCGCGCCGTTGGTGAAGAAGATGTCAGGACGCCCGTCGCCGTTGTAGTCGAAGACGGCGACGCCTCCGGCCATCGCCTCGGGTGCATTCTTCGCTGGAGTCTCATCATTCTCGAGACGGAACGGCATTTTCTGCAGCTCGAAATAGATCGGACTGTTTGCCTTCCCGCTCGGTGTTTGGGCGGAGCAAAGCAGAACCAGGCCGACTGCGATGACCTGCGCGGGTATAACCCATAATCCTGGGGGCAGGAATTTTGACGAAAGCATAATGAACCCAAAGAAAGGGGCGGCGTAGGCCGCCCCTCGGTCATTCCATCGGATTACCCGGCTTAGAAGTAGAACTTAGTCGCCAGAGTCACGAACCTGGCGCCTGTCTTGAAGGCAGGCACTCCGGTCGTAGTTGTGTTGGTATTGGTGGGCGATAAGGATTGCACCTGGATTGGTGCGCCGCTTGAGGTGACGCAGCCGGGGCAGGTAGCATTTTGGGTTCCGATGAAGCTGATTTGCTCATCGCTGTTGTTGGCAAGGCCAAACTGCCGTAGTGGGTGGTTCAGCCAATTCGTCGCAGAGACCCGGAACTGTATGTACCTGGCGTCGTTGAAGTGGAAGTTCTTGTAAATGCCGCCATCGTTGTCCCAGTAATTAGGCGCCCGCATATAGGGCATGGTGAGCTGCCCTTGTTGCCCATATCCAGGCGGCGCGAAGCAGCTGGGATTGAACCGCTGGCTCTTTTGCAGACCTTTCGTCGGATTACAGGTAAGAGATGGCACCAGAGCGTTATAGGCAAACGTTCCGAAATAGGTCGATGGACTGATGCCTACCGCCTTCAACCCGTCCGGCAATGTGATGCTGTTGTCGGGGAGGTTTGGGTTGGCTACAGTGGGCACGGTCAGCCCGCCCGGATATTGCGCATTGAAGGTGCCCCCGGTAAGCATCTGAAGGTTATAGCCGCTCTGGAATGCTGTATAACCGGAGAACTGCCATCCATTCACCGCGCCGCCGAGTATCTTCGTCCCGATGCTGCTGCTGTGAATGAAGGTCGGTAAGTTCAAGTTATACACAAAATTGAGAATCTGCGTATGGTCATACGCCAACGGACCATAGTCGTTTCGAATCACGAAGGGGTCCAGCCCAGTGCCGTTTCCGGAGCCGTTATTGGATCCTCCGTCGCGAATCCCCAGCGCCTTTGAGAAAGTGTAATTGGTCATGAACGTCACACGTCCAGCCTGTTTGGTATAACTGATCTGCAGCCCGTTGTAGTTGGACCACGGGGCGTGAGTGATCAGATAGAAGTCCGTGTAATTTCTCATTGGCCGGAAATCATTCTGGGTATAGGTTTGCGAGTAAACGGCCGGATTTGCTTTGCAGTACAGGCTCTCATCGGCCGGATTCGTTGTGGAACAGGGCGGGGCCGCCGGCGAGACATAGCTGCCCGTGATCGGATCCTTTTGGAAGAGCCCGCCGATCGGAACATTGTTCAGGTCGAAGAGCTTGCTGTTCGATCCATCCATATATTCGTTTGCGCTGCGATTGCCCACATACGACACGTCCAGCACCGACCGCCACGGAAGCGCCTGAGAGACGGTCACGTTCCAGTCATTGGTGAACGGCTCGCGGCTATCGCCCTCTTGCATTGCATCGACACTCGATCCGTTTTGAGCAACGCTGGAAGGGGGCGTGAAGGTTGTGACGTTGGCGACGCCATTGAATGGAGTTGGGGTTTGGTATTCAAACGATCCGGCAGGTCCGCTGCCAGCCTCCGCCGTTTCGCTTGTCGCCTGGTAGCGGAATACGCCGAACCCTCCGCGGAACACGGTCTTGCCATTGCCGAAGATATCGTACGCGATCCCGCCACGCGGCGCGTAGTAGAACATTCGCGATACGAATCCGGAGAGCGGAATGCTTTTGTCGATGGCATGCCACTCCAGACCGGTGTTATTGGGCGCGCTGGTGCCGTTGTCATAGTTTGCTGGCACCCAGACCTGGTTGCCGGCGGAAAAGTCGTTAAATCCGTACCACTGCCCAATGTGGTCGAACCGGAGGCCATAGTTAACTGTCAGCCTCCTATTTACTTTCCACGAATCCTGCGCAAAGAACGATACCTGGTGGTAGGCGTTGTCCGCAGCGACATCCAGGTTTTGCTGCTGATACGAACTGACATAGCCCAACATCATGTCAGCTACGTCGTTCGTTGTCGAGTTCTGACCGCCGGTGAAGTTATAGGTTCCGTTGTCGGGACCGTTGCTATTCTGCTGGTTGGAGCTTTTGTCCCAGTAAAACCCGACCTTGACGGTGTGAGGACCAAATACCTTGGTGAAGTTGTCATAAAAAGCCGGCACCTGCTTGATGCCGCCGAAGGAGCCAGATCCGAGCGGGCCCGTCTTTGAGGTCATCGGGTAGTAGTTAATGCTCGCGAGCTGCTCGCTGCAGCAGTAATCCGGTTCGAAATTCGGGATTTGAGTCGATGTGTTGCCGAAAAGTCCTGTCGCGCCGAATTTGTTGGTGGAACGCTCGACCGCGTTCAGGTTGCTCAGTTTATAGGGATTGACAAAGTGCGACAAGCTGAAGACCGCTTCGTTGGTGGTCGTGGCATTGAATACGTGCGTCAGGTTGATGTTGATCACGTTTGTGACCGTTTCCGATGCCCCGGCCGACGGATACGGAAGCGTACTGGGGATTGCCCACCAGATGGAAATGGGAGCCAGATCGCTCTCACGCTGGTAGGTGTACGAGCCAGTCAGCTTTGTGTTGTCGCTGATGGCGTAATCGACCTTGCCGGCGAGTTCCCAACGGTTCTGAGGCGAGGTGTTGGAGTAACTGTAGTTGTAGTAACCATTCGCGGCCGAGGGAGTTTCATTCGTTTTCGGATAAAGAGCCAGGATCCCCGTCATGTTCGGATCCTCGTCTCCTAGCGGAAGCGACGTCGCCGTACCCCCGGCCGGCGCGTTTTTTGCCAACTGATTATAAAAATTGGGCCACTGTTTGATCGCCGCCGCAGGGATCCCGGTGTTGCTGAAGTCGCCGGAAAGCTGCGCCGCGTTGGGAACGTTGTAGTTGATAATCGAACCCGCCGGCTGCTGCTTCATGAACTCATAGCCGACCCAGAAGAAGAGTTTGTCGTGGTTGCTGTTGAAGTGCGTAAACGGAAACCGCACCGGGCCGCCTATATTGCCGCCCATGTAGTAATAGCTCTGGCCGGCATTCGTGCCTCCCTGGCTCTTGGTGTAGGCGTCCACAGTATCCAGGACCGCATTGTGGGTGTAGAGGTATGCTTCGCCATGAAACTCCCGCCCGCCGCTCCTGCTGTATGCCTCAAAGATAGTCGGCCCTTTGGCGTACTCCGCGCTGTAGTCCGCTGACAGGAACTTGATGTTGCCAACCATATCCTGATTGATGTTGGCGATCTGCGTGCCGAAATTGCCGGGATCGACCAGATCGGCGCCATCCAGCATGTACGCCATGGTTCCGTTGGGCTGCGTGCCGTTCGAAGAGTAGTCGCCCACCGGGCCGTTGTTGGAGCCGACTAATACGTCACCGGTGGCGAAGGTTTTCGAAGCGCCTCCCGCATTGTTATTGAGCGCCATGCCGGGCATCACCTTCAGAAGTTCACCGGCATCGCGTCCCGCGAGCGGAAAGCTGTCGACCATCTTTTGGTTGAGCGAGGTGCTGATTTCAGCGGTGTCCGTCGGCACTATCGCCTCGCCTCCGCCAATTACCTGGACCGTGGCCGTTGCCCCGCCTACGGCGAGCTTGATGTTCGGAATGTCGCGCGCATCGCCCGTGCTCATGGCAATGCCGTTTTCCTGCCACGCCGTGAAACCATTGGCTTCGACCTTGAGGGAATAGTCCGCCGGCTGCACTGCCGTGATCACGAACCGGCCTTGTGCGTCGGCCGTCGCCTTGCGCACGTCGCCGCTGGTCTGGTTGGTCAGCGTGACCTGGGCGCCGGGAACCACTGCGCCGGTCGAGTCCATAACTGTCCCGCTCAGCGTGCCTGTCAATTGCTGGGCGTTACTTGCTGGAGTGATGAGCGCCACGAGCGCCAACAGCAATGCTGGAACCAGGCAGAGCATCGCCCAGTTTCTGGATCGAGTTAGATTTTTTGTGCGAATCATGATGCCTCCTGTGCAAAGGTGGTAATACGGCCCGCGAAAGTACGAGTCCCTCGCGGTGTTGGATTATTCGAGTCGATCAATTCTGTTCGCGCGATCCGCTGCAATTTTCGGTACCGTCCTAACGCTGCGTTGCTAACCAGCAACGCCGTGAATGCCATCCACATAGACCAAAAATCCCGCCGGGTATGCGGTCCGGCGAAATGCTAACACCGCGCCGTGTGATTTCGCCCTCTGGCAAAGCCAGCCCACACTTTACCGCGCCAAAATAGGCCAATCTGTTCACTTTTATACAATCAATGCCGACCGCCATTCGTGCAGTGGCACGATGATGCCATGGCAACACCGTGCTTCAGAATGAAGGACTCGAACCGTCCCGTCTGCGGCGTTCAAAATGTGCCGCTCGAACCGGGGCAACTCCCCAGCGAATTGATCGCGTCGGGGTATATGAGCTTCGCGTTCCTTGCATGCCTGGTGAGCTGCAAAGTGCTCAATGACGCAGCAACGCACAAATAGGGCAATGCCCAATTTTCGCAGCGACGGTTGAGATTGCTGCCACGACAGTATCTTTGAAAAGCGGATTCTGCCTCAAAGCGGTGACTCCCTTTGAGGAGTGGGCTGCTGAGGTTCTTTAGGAAGCGGATTGTGAGGACGTCGCGAACGGAAACATCATGGCGGCTTTCCGACCGGTGAATCGAGCCAGAAACCAACACGGCCAATCGCGGCCCCGGTTGCGTAATATCGGAGCCATACTGCGGCGAGGCGAGCACGAAGTTGAGGAAGCAAACAGCGCCGTGAAACCGGACGCACTAACGCCCAGGCGTAACAGCCCTCTCCCGATCCCTGGACCCCCATGAATGCCTCCTGAATACCGGCAGAATTTCTAGGGTCTCGCCAGTTCCGGATCGCACCAGGCTGAACTCTGAATCACGCTGCGGAGATCTTTGAGAAGTGAAGAGTTCTCCTAATGCGATTTACTAAAACGATTGACTTATACTCCCATCGATAAACGGCTGTCAAGCACAAAATGAAAAGGGAGTGCACGACACCAGAATGGGATTTGGCAAGAATCAGGGGTTTTCTTGTTGTTCTTACGGCTATACATGCCGTAATATGAAGATATGAACGATCAATCTCCTCCCGCCGAACTCCGCCACCTTGCCGCAGAACTGGCTGAACCAAAACCCATGCGCCGTGGCTCGTTGTCCGAACGCATGGTCAAGTGCAGCAAGCCGGGATGTTCTTGTGCCGAAAACCCCGATGCTCGTCATGGCCCATATTTCAGCTTGACTCGTGCGGTGCAAGGCAAGACCCGTTCGCGCTTCTTAACTCCAGAACAGGCCGCCCTCGTACGGCAGCAGATCGAGGCTGGGCACGAGTTTCGAGCGAAGCTCGATACCCTTTGGGAAGGCTGCGAGGCCTGGGCTGACAGCCAGTTGCAGGGTTTCTTAACGGCATCCATTGCAGAGGCCGAAAAAGGGGGCTCCAAGCGAACCTCAAAGACGAGACCGTCCAGGAAATCGAAGCGCTCCTAGGCCGCCAATCTATTGCCAACCTGGATTTCGAGGCGGTGGAAATGGCGGCGCGGCGGCAGGTTCTGGAGCGGGCGGCATGGGCATTGGAACAACGCCTGAACGCCGACACCAGCGATCATATCGGGCCGGAGTTACCCTGCACCTGCGGAGCAATGGCCCAGTATTGCGGCCGTCACCGGAAGACCTTCACAAGCGCTTTGGGACTGCTGCACCTCGAGCGGGCTTACTATCACTGTGCCCGATGCCAGAGTGGATTCTGCCCACGGGATCGGGCTTTGGGCTTGGAATCGTTTTCGCTGACACCTGGGTATTCGCTCACAGCGGCCAGCTACATGGCGCAGGACGATATCGCGAGGATGACGGGCGGCGAGGCCGTTTACAGCTCCAATGACTTGGTGGGATCGCTCGAAAAAGTAACGGAAGATGAAGGCAGCTATTACACGCTCTCCTATTCCCCATCCAACCGGAATTTCGACGGGCAACTCCGGCAAATCCGGGTCAGGCTGGAAGAAGGCGGCTACCGCCTTTCCTACCGCCGCGCTTATTACGGTTTGAGCACCCAGGACGTGGATGTACCCGCGGGCGACACGCTCTCGGCAAGCATGAAACACGGAGCGCCCGAGGGCCATCAGCTGGTCTTCATGGCGCGCGTCACGCCGACGGGTTCGCCCGCTCCCGGCACCCGAAACGAAATGAGGGACCTTGAAGAAGCGGAGACTGGAAAGGTCACTACACGGCCTCTGAAGCCCATCCCACTACAGCTTTATGCCATCGGCTACACCCTCCCGGCGGAGCAGTTGCGGCCTCAGAGTGGCGCCGCTCCGCAATTCGAAATGGCCGCTGTCGTTTACGATGCCGATGGACGCCTACTGAATTCCGTCACGAACAGAACCATCGAAACCGATTCCCCGGCGAGTGAACAGCCTGCTTCGCAGAAAGCGTTCCGCATGGAACCACAGCTGGACGCGCCGCTCGACGCGAGGTTTATGCGCCTCGCCGTCCGCGACCTCCGAACCGACAAAATAGGATCGATGGAGACTCCACTGCCCCTTGTCCCGGAGAAGTGAAGCGCAGTTTGTCAGTCATGGTTTTTGCGTCGTTCTGTTAAGACCGGTTATATCAACGGCAGTCAGGGCTGCTGTATCTTCGGGGGGCCCTGGCTTTGTTGCTGCGCGTTCAGCCTGGCAACAATCTCCCGCTCTTTGGCGCCGTCAGTCGGACGGTGGAGGCGATAGTAAACATTGGCCAGTTCAACATGCGGCTCCAGCCAGTCGGGGTTGGCCTTCTCAAGGGCCTCCAGGCCCTTCGCCGCTTCCTCATATTGCCCGGATGTGCTCTCCCACATGGCGAGTTCATATTGCGCCGTCGCGTTCGAGGGCTTGAGCTGAAGCGCCCGGTCGAGATAGGATTTCGCGTGAGCCATGTCGCGGCGCTTATACAGAATCGATCCAAGGTATAAGTTGGCATCGAAGTCGTCCGGATCGCGCCGCAGCGCTTCGCGAAAGAGCGGCTCAGCCGCGGCGGCGTCTCCGCTCATGTCCCGCGCCATCCCCGTCAGAGCATGGATGTGAGGCAGATTCGGATTCAGACGCAGCGCCGCCTCCAGGTCGATTCTGGCCTGGGCAAACTCGTTCAGGTCCAAAAGCGTGGAGCCAGCCAGCAGATAAGCGTCCGCGCTGTGCGTCGCCTGCGCCACCTTATCGAGCCGCTTCGCTCCGTCGCGGCGACTTCCGGATGCGATCAGCGCTCTGCCGAGGACATACTCGAAATCGGGGTTCGCCGCATTGTCCACTTCCAGCGGAGCGAGCAAGGCGGCGGCGGTGCCAGCCTGGCCAAGCCGAATTTCAGTATCACCCAGCAAAATCGCGAGCTGAACATTTCTTGGTTGCATTTTGCGGACCTCTTCGAACTCGGGGTACGCATCTTTCAGATCGCCCTTTTTGTAATAGGCGATCGCCATATTCATACGGATCTGATCGTTGTCCGGGGCGGAAGACAATGCCAAGCGATACTGCGCAACGGCCTCGTCAAAACGCCCTTCATGCGCCAGCGCAGCGCCCAGATTAGCCCTCGCTTCGAACATATTTGGACGGAGTTTTAGGAGCTTTTCGTAATCCTGGATCGCAGTTTGATTGTCTCCATGCTGTTGAGCCTGGATCGCGCGCATCAACAGATCCTCCGCTTCCGGCTGTTGAGCGAACGCGAAAGCAGCGGAAAGAAGCAGTAATATTCCGGCGGTACGCATCGCAACAAGAATATCGTAGCACGTAACGAAAACGACAGGGCGGCCCGAAGTCAATCTCGGTAGAAAGTACTCCTCGCAATTTCTAGGTCATTGGCGACTCGACACCAGTGCCATGACCGCATATAAGGGTAATCAATAATATAGATACTTGTCGGATGCCATTCCAGACTGTATAGCTGGAGTATGAGCTGAGGCAAGCGACTTGAAGTATCACTCGCTGGTACTCGAGAATCTGCGACGGTGAACACCCAAATTCCGAGTTCTGGATGTATTGTCGGCAAACCGTCAGTACTGGGTATCCATTTGACTCAGGTAAACGCAGCGGATTGTGGCATCGAGTTGCTGAACATCGCAATATCTTGGGGCCACCTGAGTCAAATGGATACCCAGTACCGTCAGTTATAAGTTCATCAATACTCGAACAGTAACTGCCGGTCGGCCGGTTGGCCGGTTATCCAACCGGAGCTGTGCCGAAGCCTCAGAAAACGTTCGACGGTTCGTTACGAATGTGCGAACGAAGGCTGCAAGCTCCGTATTTGCAGACAGCTGCGGTGCCCTTTGGTTCATTTTGCGAATTCCCGTAGAACAAAGGCGAGACCTGGCCCTCAAACTTCTTGCGTATCGGACATGGGCCACGCCAACGCCAAAAAACGACCCGACGGTTTCGCAACATTTGACCGGGAGCTCCAGGTTAGTTTCACCGGGCTTGCGGACAACGAAGTTGGCTGAGTCTTGACTTTGCCGATGCCACGCGCCTAGCATTCAACCACATCAGCTCGCTACTGCGATGATGCTCGGCCCCCCCCGCCCAGCATTGGAAGACGAAGCCTCGCTGCAGGATGGTCTCCATGTCGGACGTTGAAATGCGTGGGCTTAACCGGCCAACCCTTCGCTTCGCTCTTGCGGTAGTTGCCGTAATAGCGGCCTTTCTGCTGCGGCAGACCCTGGTGTTGCGCTTCGGCATCGAACTCCCGGTTTTCATCATCTTCTATCCCGCCGTCATGCTGGTCGCGTTGCTCTGCGGCCTTTGGCCCGGACTGCTGGCCACGGCGCTCGCCGCGGCGTTGGCGGATTATTGGATTATTCCGCCAGCCGGAAAGTTCAGGATTGCGCGCACCTCGGACGCCATCGCCCTGGTCATCTTTGTTGGTATGGGCGTTTTGATGAGCTTGGTGGCGGAGCGCTACCGCCGCAATCTCGGACGGATGGCAGCATTTGAAAAGGAGCAGGCGCTGCATGGGAGTGAGGAACGCTTCCGCGCCCTGGTGATGGCCAGTTCGGATGTGGTGTATCGCATGAGCGCGGACTGGAGCGAGATGCGCACGCTGCTTGGCCGGGATTTTATCGCCGACACGGATGTTCCAAGCGGCGCCTGGCTTGAGAAATACATTCACCCGGACGATCATCCACGTGTGCTGGCCGCCATCGGCGAGGCCATCCGCACCAAAGGTATCTTCGAATTGGAACACCGGGTTCTGCGAGTGGATGGCAGCATAGGCTGGACGTTCTCGCGTGCCGTCCCGCTCAAGGATGCGAAGGGCGAAATCGTGGAATGGCTCGGCTCTGCGAGCGATGTTACCGAGCGCAAGCGCGCGGAGCAGACCCTGCGGGAACAGGCTGAAATCCTCGACTTGGCCCACGACACCATCATGGTGCGCGGCTTGGATGGAACGATCCGCTTTTGGAACCATGGCGCGGAAGAGATGTACGGGTACTCCAAAGAGCAGGCCGCAGGCAGAATCTTGCACGAACTGCTCCGCACCGTCTTTCCACAGCCATTGGCCGGGATCGAAGCGCAAGTTCTGCGACAAGGACGTTGGGAGGGCGAACTCATACACACCGCTCAGGACGGCACACGGATCGTGGTTGCCAGCCGCTGGGTCCTGCAGCGGGACAAGGATGGCCGAGCCCGCGGCTTGATGGAAATCAACAACGACATCACCGAGCGCAAGCGGGCCGATGAGGCGCTCCGCGAGAGCCGGGAACTAATCCAGTTATTCATCGACCACGCGCCGGCGGCCCTGGCCATGTTCGACCGCGAGATGCGCTATCTGGCTGCTAGCCAGCGCTGGCTGCAGGAATACTCTCTTGCCGGCCGGGACTTTATCGGGCGCTCCCACTATGAGATCTTTCCCGAGATTCCGGAGCGTTGGAAACAGGAACATCGCCGCGGCCTGGCGGGCGAA
>Ga0187890_10003893_pt1 | contig 10195 bp, 6 predicted proteins | sample June2016WEW_21_1_FD_133005 | JGI IMG/M metagenome (GOLD analysis project Ga0187890, IMG submission 133005) | Peatland microbial communities from SPRUCE experiment site at the Marcell Experimental Forest, Minnesota, USA - June2016WEW_21_10 | ecosystem: Environmental > Terrestrial > Soil >...
CACAATCATTCCCGGAAGCGCAACCAGCAGAGCGAAAAGACTGATGCGGCGTTCGTAAAGCAGGCGAATTCGTTTGCGGGGAGGTTTGCGCGCGCCGGGACGGGAACTCCCGCGCGGGCTAGAGGCCATATTTTTCCATCCGGCGGTAGAGCGCGCCGCGGCTCAGTCCCAGTGTCTCCGCGGCCTGGCTCACGTTCCCCTGCGAGCGCTGCAGTGCCTTGCGGATCAGAATCGCTTCCACGGATTCCAGGCTGAGTTCTTCCAGATTCTGGCTCTGGTGGCGAGACGCATCCAGGCCAAGATCAGCCCGCTGAATCTCGCTGCCGCGGCACATCAGCACCGCGCGCTCCAGCGTGTGTTCCAATTCGCGCACGTTTCCCGGCCACGGATACTGCATGAGCAATTGCAAGGCGGAGGCCTCGAACCCTTGCACAGCGCGGCGGTAGCGCGAAGCATAACGCGTGAGGAAGTGCACCGCCAGAGTGGGAATATCCTCGCGTCGTTCGCGCAGCGCCGGGACGTGAATCTCAACGGTGTTCAAGCGGAACAACAAGTCCTCGCGAAATTGTCCGGCGGCGCAGGCCGCGCGCAGGTCCGCATTCGTGGCGGAGATCACTCTCACATCGATCCGGCGTGTGCGCGAAGAGCCGACGCGCTCAATCTCGCTGGTCTCGAGTACTCGCAGCAGCGTGGCTTGCTGGCGATACGGCACATTGCCGATCTCGTCCAGAAAAACCGTGCCGCCGTCGGCCAGTTCAAAACGTCCGATGCGGTCCGTGCGGGCGTCGGTAAACGCACCCTTCACATGCCCGAATAGCTCGCTTTCAAATATTCCTTCAGACAAGGCGCCGGTATTAACGGCGATCATCGGTCGCAACGCGCGGCGCGAAACTGCGTGCAGCGTTCGCGCTACGACTTCCTTGCCGGTTCCGTGTTCGCCCGTGATCAGAATGTTCGCGTCGGAAGGACCAACGCGCGAGATGGCCTCCAGTACCGGTTGCATGGGCGCCGCGCACGCGATGAACTCCGGGCGGCCCTCCACCTGCAACAGCCGGTTCTGCGCCGCCAATCGTTCCGCTTGCTGCAAAGCACGGCGCAGTTCGACCTGCGTTGTCAGAATCGTGAGCAGCCTCTGGTTCTCCCACGGTTTTTGAATGAAGTCGCGTGCCCCGCGCCGCATTGCCTCGACTGCGAGTTCAATGTTTGCCCACGCCGTCATCACGATGACTGGAGTGCTGCTGTCGAGCGAGACGATCTCAGAAAGCAGGTCGAGACCCTCGCGGCCGGACGTTGTATCCCTTGTGTAATTCAGGTCAATGAGCAGCGCGTCGTAGGAGTCTGTAGCCAGCGCCTCGCGCACCAGCGCCGGAGATTTGACCGTCTCGACGTCGTATCCCTGCGGACGCAGGAGGAGTTCCAGGGCCTCAAGAACGTGTTGCTGATCGTCGGCAGCCAGAACCCGGGGCCGGTCGCTGTTGGCGGGCGTGGCGAGGCGGTCTTCTGGTTTGGCCGAAGTCTGCATCAGATCAGTTTAAGGGCTTTGGGGATTCGCCGCACTGCTCATCTTGGCGCTCATCGTGCCAGTGATTGCGTCCTGCAACCGAATGCCATTATGCTCCAGAGTCGTGCCGGTTGCGCGGTCAAGTTCAACTCTTGCTTTTTCAAATACGGTCATCGCGCTCACCAGATCTAATTCCGCCAGTGCCAGATCCCGCTGCGCTGAAAGCGTCTGATAGCTCGAACCCGCGCCCAGGTCTTGCTCTCTCTGTGTAATTTCGAACGTGCGTTTCGCCAGGTCACGCGCCTTGCGGGCCGCCTTCACCCGAGCTCCAGTCTGTTCCAGTGCATATTGCGCGTTGCGAACCTCGATGCGAACTTGCTTCTTCAGTTGCTCCATCCGCAGTTCTGCCTGCCGGTTTTCGAGTTCCGAGCGGTACTGGTCGGCCTTGGCCACACGATTCCGGATGGGAACATTCAAGTTCAAGCCAACATAATAATCGGGAGAAGAACCGTTGAAAGCGTTTTGCAGTGCCCCGCCGAAGTTGGCGGGTACGGTAGATGTACAGCCCGTACAGAGAGGATTCAGCGGACCAGCCAATCCTGAACTGCCCCAGAAACCGACCAGTGCCAGCGAGGGCAACAACGCATTGCGCGCCGCTTGCTGGCTCAGCCGGCGGTTCGCCAAATCCACTTCCGATTCCGCGAGCTCTGGCCGATCATGCAAGGCCGACGAAATCAAATCCTGAATCGCCGGAACCGCCTCGCCCGTTGCCTCCTGCATCCGGTCCGTAGGAATCACCGGCATAGCCTCAAGCACAGGATCGTCGAGGCTTTTGGTGATCGCATTTTTCATCAGCGTTTCCTGGAACTGCAGACTGGTGCGGGCAACGGTCAGGTCCTGGTCGCGCTTGGAGACTTCCGCTTCGGCCCGCAGCACGTCCATCTCAGGGATAGCCTGCAATTGCAGTTGTTTTTTTGCGTTCTCAAATGTCTGCATGGCAAACGCAGAGGATTGCTCGTTCACTTGCGTCTGTTCGTAGGCGCTGACCAAGTCCCAATAAATATTCTCGATCTGGGTGACGGTGGCAACGATTTGATCTTTGAAGGCAATGTCAGAAATCTTCTTGTCGTTCCTGGCAATACGGAGATAGCGCAAATTGGGTCCGAATCCAAATCCCGCGAGCAATTCCTGCTGAATAGAAAACCGAAACATTGATCCATAGGCGGGCGAAAGGTAAATATCCGGACTATTTCCCGTCTGCCGGTTGTTGTTGAACTGAAAATTAATGCTCGTGCCCGTTGCAAAGGCCTGCGCAAAGCTGAAATTGGCTTGGGAAGTATTCAACTGCAGCGAGGGCACGCTGTAAATCTGCAGGTTGGCGAGCGGCGTGGTCTGATGCTCCACTCCAATCGAGCCGCTGACCGACGGATCATAAGACGCAACCGCTGTTCCTGTGCCCAGTGTCGATTGCACCAGGCCGGACGCACCCGCGCCCGCACCGCCGGCGCCGCTGGTTGTGCCACCGGCGCCTGCGCCGGGAGCGCCCGTACCGAAACCTCCCACGCCCCCGCCCGGCGTCCCTTGCACGACTCCGGTATTGACGCCGCGGAAGAATCCGCCCGCTTGGGTGCGCAGAATGTCAGTGTCAGCAATTGGCAGGTTGTAGCGAGCGATGGCCAGATCCAAATTGTTTTCGAGCGCCAGGTCGATCGCGTCCTTCAGCGACAAGTAAAGTTTGCCGTCTCGAATCAGACCGTCGAGCCGCGCTGAATTCGCCATCACCGGTTCTGGAACTTGATCGGCCTCGTATGCTCGCAGTGGGTTGCGAGATTTCGGAATATCAAATCGAGTCGCAACGGCCGCCTGCGGAGAACTTGCTGCCACGCTCCCGGCGGGAACCGTGCCGGTTTGTGCCATCGCGGGCGGAGCCAGGATTCCACAAGCATAAACGATCGAAACCGCCAGATGCGCGAAACCGGAATTCTTTGCGACTGCGCGAATTCCGTATTGCCTGTCTTGCCAGAAAGTCTCCATGCCCGTCCTTTTTGAGCTCCAATTCATCATCAGCGCGATTGCCCGGCGCTAGCCTCTACTCGTACCGCAACGCTGTCATCGGATCCACCTTGGTCGCGCGCCTTGCCGGAATGTAACAAGCCGCCAGAGCAGCCGCGACCAGCAACAGCGTTACTCCCGCAAATGTGAGCGGGTCGGTTGCTGTCACGCCGAACAGCAGCGACGCCACCGTCTGTGTCAGCGCGAGCGATCCTACGATCCCCATTGCGACACCGATCAAGGTCGTTCGCATGCCCTGTGACAGAACCATGCGTAGGACTTCCCCCGAGGTCGCCCCCAGCGCAATGCGTACGCCGAACTCGCGCGTGCGGCGGCTCACCGAATACGCCATCACGCCGAAGACTCCGGCAGTTGCCAGCAGCAGCGCAGTGATTCCGAAGAAGCCGATCAGGATGACGTTGAACTTGCGCGAACCGAGCGACGCGGAATAGATCTGCTGAAAGGTGCGGAAGGTTGCCGGAACTTCCGGATTGATGTCGTGTAAAATCCCGCGGGCTGCGGCACTGACCGACCGCGTGTCGGAATCGCTCAGCATGGTCACCGTCATCTCCGGACGCGGCCGCTGGAATAAATCCACATAAACCGTTGACCGAGGCGCCTCTTCGAGAGCATATTCACGGGTATCGCCCACGATTCCTACGATGGTCAGCAGGCGCATATCGCCGTCCATATTCCCAAACTCAATGGTGTGTCCGATCGGATCCTGATGAGGCCAGCGGTCGCGTGCCAGCGACTCGTTGATCAGCGCCACGTGCGGCGTGTTGGCGACGTCTCGATCGTCAAACATACGTCCGCGGATGAGCGGGATTCCCAGCGCCTGAAAATATCCCTCGGTCGCAACACAGAAGTCCGCGCTGCCGAGCCGATCCTTTTGCTTGAACAAGGCGTCAAAGCCGTCCGCCGCTTTAGGAACTTCATTCTTCGTCATGAGCAGGAACATTCCGTCGGGCAGTCCGCCAGTCATGGGCAGTGCGCTGGCCGCTCCTACGCTGCGCACGCCGGGGATTCGTTTCAATCCATCGATCAAGTTCGCATAGAACATTCCCTGGACCAACTTCGTCTTGGCATCGTCCGTCCACGACGCTTGTGAACCCTCCGCGATCGGCAGCGAGACGTCCATCGCTACGATCTTGTCCACGCGGAATCCTGGATTCACTTCGAGGACCTTCACCAGGCTGCGTCCCAGCAAGCTCGCACCGATTACCAGTACCAAGGTGATGGCGATCTGGGCCGCGACCAGCGCTCGCCCAACGCGCTGGCTGTCTTGCGATCCGGCCTGACCGCGTCCGCCCGCCTCGAGGCCTTGCCTCACATCGCCTCGCGTCGCCCGCGCGGCGGTAAACGCTCCCAGGCCGGCAGCCACCGCGGTGCATAGAATGAACGCAAAGAGCAGCACCGGCAGGCTTACGGAAACGCTCTCGAGCCGCGGCAAAGTTTGTGGAGCGAGAGCCACTAACCCGGCGACACCCCAGATCGCGGCGAGCACTCCAAGAACTCCGCCGACCAGCGAAAGTAAAAATGCCTCAGTCAAAAACTGGCGCACCAGGCGGCCGCGCGCCGCCCCCAGCGCGCTGCGAATCGCCAGTTCGCGCTCGCGCACTGACGCTTGAGCCAGCAGCAAGTTCGCCACATTCACGCACGCCACCAACAACAAGAACCCCACCGTGCCCAACAGAATCAGCAGCGGCGTTCGCACAGGGCCAGTTATGGACGCCTGAAGCGGAACCACGGCTCCGTCTCTGAGCAAATAGTCATTCTTCTCGCTCGACACCTGGTAGATCCTGCGCGCGATGGCGCCGATGTCTTCGCGCGCTTGCTCGACGCTTGCGCCATCTTTTAATCGGCCTACGGCAGAGTAATTGTGCGAGGTGCGGCTGAGATTCTCGCCCGAGATGTCGGCGGCCAGCCACACTTCCGCGTCATCCGGATATCGAAATCCTTCAGGAAGCACTCCAATCACGGAGTAGATCGCGTTGTTAATCTTGAGATGCGATTGCGAAAGATCCTGCGCCGATCCGAGGTATTGTCTCCAGTAACCGTAGCTGACGAGCGCAACGGGGGCCGCTCCCTTCTTGTCATCACTCGCCGCAAAATCCCGGCCGATGATCGGCTCGACACCGAATACGGTCAGGAACTCCGGCGTCACGGCTGCCACTGTAGTGCGCGTCGGCTGCGCCGCTCCGGAAACGGAAAGAATATCGTCGGCGTACTTCGCCATCGATTGAAAGCTATGGCTTTGATCGCGGAAGTCATTAAAGTTAGGATCCGCGAGTCGTGAGAGCCTGCCGTGCGAGTTCACTTCAGAAATCGCCATGATCCGGTCGGAGCCGGAATAGGGCAACGGCCGCAACAAGACTCCGTACACCACACTGAAGATCGCCGTCGCCGCGCCGATCGCCAGAGCGAGCGTGAATACCATTACGGCGGTCACTCCGGCATTTCTGCCCAGCATTCGCGCCGCGTACCGAATGTCCTGCCAAAATGTGCTCATAGTGGTCCCGCAGTCAAAACCAAGAAGTCATCCTCATCCATCAACAATTCGGTCCCAGGACAATTCACGACGCGCCGACCTCCGCCGAATGATCCAGCGATGGATTGGCTGTATCCGCGACCAGCCATCCATCTCGCAGTTGAATGGTGCGGCTCCCGTAAGCGGCATTCGCCTCGGAGTGCGTGACCTGGACAATCGTCGTGCCCTGCTGGTTGAGTTCGCGGAAGAGTTCCATGATTTCCTTGGCCTGATCGGAATGCAGGTTTCCCGTCGGCTCGTCCGCGAGCAGCAGAGGAGGTTTATGAATGACCGCGCGAGCGACTCCCACCAACTGCTGCTGGCCGCCGGAAAGCTGGCTGGGATACAAGTCTTTTTTGGCGACAATCTGAAAACGGTCCAGAACATCGGCGACCATGCTCTGCCGCCGCGCACGAGGGATATCCTTGTAAGAAAGCGGGAGATCGATATTCTCCTGCACCGTCAGGTCGTCGAGCAGGTGATAGCTCTGGAAAACCATGCCGACGTTGAGCTTGGCAATCTCACTCCGCTGCTTGCGCTTGAGCGTGTGCACGCCCTGCTCCCGAAACCAGTATTCCCCTTGCCACTCGTCATCCAGTAGCGCGAGCACATTGAGCAGCGACGATTTCCCCGCGCCCGACGGCCCCATCACCGTAATGAACTCGCCTTCCCGAATGTCGAGGTTCACCCGGCGCAGCACCCAGGTCTGTCCCGCGCCAGTCTTGTAACTGCGTTCGATATTTTTCAGCCGGATCATAGGGGCCGTCGATTCACTTTCAGAAACGCCTACTCATACCTCAGCGCCATGATGGGATCGACCTTGGCGGCGCGTCGCGCCGGGAGCAGCGCGGAGGCAATCGCAACCACCAGGATCACAAGCGTTGCCAGGCACAATGTCAACGGATCCCAGCTCGAAATGCCGAACAACTGGCTGCGCACCGCCATCCCCAGCAAGAGCGACGTCGGCAGCGCCACAGCAATGGCAATTCCCGTCAGCCACAACACTTCGGCCAGCACCACGCGCATCACCGAAGCGCGACTCGCGCCCAGCGCCATGCGAATGCCAATCTCCGACGTTCTCTGTGCGGTCGAGTACGCCAGCACGCCGTACAGTCCGATGGCCGCCATCAGAGCGGCCAGCAGGCCGAAGCTCGCCGAGAGAAAAGCAACTACGCGTTCCGCAGTCAGGCTGTCGTCGATCTGCTGATCCATGGAGCGGAAAGCATCGAGCACCAATTTCGAATCCAGCGCCTGCATTGCGCCGCGGATGGTCGCTTCCGCGCTTTCCGGTGTCTGCCGGGTGCGAATGTAGAACGACATCCCGCCGGGATCAGTTTCTTGTAGGTAGGGAGTGAAGACCGTCTGCCTGATTTCCTCACGAACCCCGGTGTGTCTTGCGTCTTTCACCACGCCGACAATTTTGGTATCGGTTTTTACATCGCCGCCACCGTTGCCGAAGTAATGGTCCAGGGCTTGTCGCGGATCGGCGAAGTAGTGGCGCGCGAAACTCTCGTTGACCACCGCAACTTTCTCCGTGCCCACCCGATCCGCATCGCTCAACTCGCGGCCCGCCAACAGTTGCATCCCCATGCCCGCAAAGTATCCGGGACTGACCCTGGGATGCTCGACGTCCATATCCTCGCCTTCCTTTGCGGTGTAGCCCGCGATCGTAACGTTGTTCGTCCGTTCGTCGTCCGCAAGTTCCGGCACTGTAGTCCCGGCAACGGACCTGACGCCGGGAAGGGCAGAGAGCGTGCTCAGCACGCGCGAGTCAACTTGAAGATCTTGAGTGCGTGGATATCCGGCGAGAGAAGGATTAATCCTGAAGGTCACCAGATGATCGGTGGCAAATCCCACATCGAAAGTCTTAAGGTTGTGCAGCGTGCGCGTGAAAAGACCGGCGGCCACCAGCAGCAAAAGACTCAATCCAATTTGCAGGCCGACCGCAATGCGGCGAAAGCGCAGCGGACCTCCTCCGGCAATCACTTGCTGCTTCAGCGCAGGCGTAAGGTTAGGACGCCAGAACTGCACCGCCGGCGCCAGACTGAAGAGCAGGCTGGCAACGATTGTCAGAGTGAAATTGAAAAGAAGGATTCTCAAATCCACGTGCGACGAAAAAGGCAGCTCCATGCCGCTGCCGCCCGACATCATTTTGATCAGTATGGAAGAAATCTGAGGCGCCAGAATAATCCCGAGGGTTCCACCCGCCAGGCCAAGAAGCAGTCCCTCCACCAGAAGTTGCTGAATCACCCGCTTCCGCTTTGCGCCCAGCGCGTAGCGCACCGACATTTCGCGCAGCCGTCCGGCTGCGCGCACCAATAACAAGCTGCCCACATTGGTGCAAGCCATCAGCGCGACCAATCCCACCATCGCCATCAGAATAAGCAGCGGGGTTCGAATATCGTTGCGATTGATGGAAAATCCCTTTGCGCCGTCCAGCAGTGACAGGTGCGACTTGGCGAGAAAACTGTCGCGGAAACTCTCGCTGCTGTGTCCCATCTGCTTGAGTTCGTCAGCGCGGATTGCATACCACAGCGGGCTGATACCGGCTTCGGCCTGGTCGCGCCTCGCTCCGGGTTTTAGTCTGGCGACAATATTGAGCCAGCTCGCACGCCGATCCTCAAGTTCATCCCCTCCCGGCATCACCTGCGACTTCATCATCATCGGCACAAACAGGTCAGGCGTGTCGCCCATCACGACGCTGTGAAATCCCCGCTGCGCGACGCCAATTATGGTGAAGGGATGGCCGTTCACCAACACGCTTTGATTCAGAATCGTCGGGTCCGAACCAAAGCGCCGCTGCCAATAATCGAAACCCAATACCGCTACAGGATTACCGTCAGGCACGGTGTCATCGGAGGCAACCAGCAGCCGCCCCAGCGCCGGCTGCACGCCGAGCACATCAAAGTAGTTGCCGGAGACCATCTCGGCTCCCGCCAGTTCCGGCTGGTTGTGCCATTGCACGCCGGCCTGCGTCAACGTGGTGGCGATCACTCCATTGAACACCGTGTTCCGGTCGCGGAGATCGCGGTACATGGGATAAGAGAAACAGAGCTTATCGTCGCCCCGCGAATGGGTATGTCCGTGAGGACCACTGCCGGAAAATCGCAGCAGCACCAGCCGGTCCGGATCCTTCACCGGCAGAGCGCGCAACAGCGCCTGATCAAGCAGTCCGAAGATGGCGGTGTTCGCTCCGATTCCCAGCGCCAGCGTAAGCACCGCCACAGCGGTGAATCCCGGCTTCTTCCGCAGTTGCCGTATGGCGTAGCGCAGGTCCTGGATCAAGCCGTTCATGCATGCACATCCGCCATCAGCTTTTTCAGTTCCTCTTCCGCCACCACTTTGCCGTCGAACAGATGCACTTCGCGTTGCGCGTGTTTCGCAAACCGCGGATCGTGGGTCACCATGCAGATTGTCGCGCCCTCGCGGTGCAGATTTTGCAGTAGTTCCATCACAGCTTCACCATTGCGCGAGTCGAGGTTTCCCGTGGGCTCGTCTGCCAGCAGAATCGAAGGCTTTCCGCCCAGAGCGCGCGCCACAGCCACACGCTGTTGCTGACCACCGGAAAGTTGCGAAGGATAATGCCGCACGCGGTGCGCCATGCCGACGCGCTCCAGCGCCTCCATCACCCGCTTCTTCCGGTCAGCGGCTGGCATTTTCTGGCGATATGTAAGCGGCAGCTCTACGTTCTCGTACACGGTGAGATCGCCGATCAAATTGAAGCTTTGGAAAATGAATCCGATCTCCTGGTTCCGAATGCGCGAGCGCTCGGCAAAATCCAGGTTCTCCACCGGCTTGCCATTCAGCGAGTAGCTGCCATCCGTGGGCGTATCCAGCAAACCGATAATCGAGAGCAGGGTCGATTTACCGCAGCCCGACGGCCCCGACATCGCCACATACTCGCCCTGATTGATGGAGAGGTGGACGCCTGACAGCGCGTGGGTCTCGATTTCGTCGGTGTAAAAGACTTTGGTCATATCCTGAATCTGAATCAATGCCTGCGTCGCCTCGGTCATAGATTTCTTTCCTCTGAGTGTGATTGGAGTTCTTATTCCAGCCGGATGCGGTCGGTTTTGTCTTCCCGCGACATGTCGGAAAGGATCACCGTGTCG
>Ga0187890_10003894_pt1 | contig 10193 bp, 10 predicted proteins | sample June2016WEW_21_1_FD_133005 | JGI IMG/M metagenome (GOLD analysis project Ga0187890, IMG submission 133005) | Peatland microbial communities from SPRUCE experiment site at the Marcell Experimental Forest, Minnesota, USA - June2016WEW_21_10 | ecosystem: Environmental > Terrestrial > Soil >...
ACTCGCCAGAGGTTGAAGGCACGGTGATCTCGATAGACGGACGCCGAGCACGGATTTATTGGTCGCAGCATTTTTCGCAGCTAGTCGATCTTGGGAAATTGACGCTCGCCCCACGAATTCACGAAACCAAAAACCGAAAGGAATACTCGCGATGACTGAAACAGGTACAGGATACGATTTAAGCGCCTTCAACCTGCCGCCCGGACCGGCGAAGGCCCAGGCCGCCCCGCAAAGGGGGAACAGCTCTGCTCCCGATTCCAGTCCGGGGGGCTACGACCTCAGCGTGTTCGATCTGCCGGAGAAAATCGAGATTCCGCAGCGCACCTTAGACGGAAGGCAAGCGACTGAGAAGATTTATATCCGCGACTTTGGTAAACACGTCCGAAAGCAAGTCGAGGATGCTATAGACAGGGGCAAGCCGGGAGCAGCCGCCGCAGCCTTGCATTGGCAGATTGGGGTGGCGCAAGGTGCCTCACTGATGCCCGCGCAAACAATGAAGCAATTCGAGGAATTAGGCCAGGGGTTTGCCGCATCGAAAAATCCCCAAGCCTATTTCCAGAAAAACTTGATTCCATTCCTTAACACTCTTACCCCCAAAAGGAGAAAATAGCCATGCCAATTACTATCACTTCAACCGTCGATTCACTGCTTCAACAGCTTCACACAACTCTAGCCGGGGCAGTCGCCAAACTGGAGGCCGAGCGAGCGGCCCTTGAAGCAGATTCGCAGGGAATCTTGAAAACAGCTAATGAATTGCGACTCCCACTGCCTGCTGCGGCGCGTGAGGCGCAGCGTCAAGCCGATAAACTTTTGCTGGCAGGCAAACCCGAAGAAGCCGCCGCCAAGTACGCAAAGCAACGGCAAGCCGAAAGTGCGCCGGGAAAACTTGAGGATCGGAGACGCACGATTGCTGTCCGCATCATAGAGATCGCCAGCGAGAAAGAAGCCATAGCCCGACGCTGCTTTGCAGAATGGTACCCCCGATTGCGGGCCGCTCTCGTTGCGGAGCAGTTAGCGATGGTAGACGCCTTGGATGCAGCATGGACCGGCATAGTGCGTTTTTCTGGGGAGACCGGAACCGGTGGGATAGGCGGGGTAATCAAAGCAAGCATGGAGAACGACTTGACCGCGCGTGACCAGGGAGATGAGCGTGCCATCTACGGGCGCTTAGTCGATTGGTTTGGGGGCAGGCGATGAATAAACCACAAGGCAAGCCAAAGATTCCGCCAACCGTCGAAGAGACTGAGACAATCGTCACCCTGGCCGCATCGGGAATGTCTCAAACAAAAATCGCTCAAACCGTAGGGAGATCGAGAGGCATGGTGCGCAACATGATGGACGAGCCGGAGATTCAAGAGAAAATCGGAGACGAGAAGTCTGTGATGGCGAAACTCTACCGCGACAAGGCCCGCCGCATTGTCGATTCGATTAACGATGTGGACATTGAAAAGGCGTCGTTGCAACAAAAGAGCATTTCTTCCGGCGTACTGCTAGACAAGAGCCTTTTATTGTCTGGCGATCTTCCTCAAGTCAGCGTCACTTTGTTGCTGGACCTAATGACGGCGGCTAGGGACATGAGAGATGCAGAAGACGCACGCTTACGGGGCGAGTACTGCGCGACTCACAAATTGCCCGCGACGATTACGGGACAATAAACCAAGCCAGATGATTCTGGCAGAATGAGGTGATTTATGCCATTGTTGACTGTGACTTTAGGATCGGGTGCTACGCGATTTACTACGCTTCCCTTACGCGCTATGCAGTTGAGGGCGCGGCAGGGATCGGCGGCATCGTTCATCGGCGACTCTTCGGCAGTTGCCACGACGACGGGAATCCCTGTCAAGGTGGCGTCACCTACGGCGGACCCGACAATCATCGGTCCATTCACCAGCGGAGCGATCAACCTGAACCAATGGTACGGAATCGGGACCGCCGCCGATGTCATTTACATCCAGTACACGCCGGAAGAGTAACGACAAAGCGGGATACGCCATAGGATTCCCTCACCCCACGTCCTGCAATCGCTCTCAGGGCAACTGTGAAGGCTGCTTTTATTCTTCTGAGTCAGGGTCGAGCGATCTGATGCTCTCATCTATCCTTTCCTGCGAGAGGATGAGAGCTACAGCCCTTCTGAAAAGGCCGTCTTTGTCGAGACGATCTTCGTCCAGTCTTCTTGCCAATGTCTCGTTGAACCAGGTGTACACAGTATGGAGTTGGGTTGTTTGCCGCTCCTTTGCCGCATCGGGGTTCGTCTTGTAAAGCTCCTGAATTGCCTTGCCCTCCCTCCCGAATGCATCCTGTTGTTCGTTGCTGAGGGTGAGCAGGTAGCGGAATATCGCGTCTTCCAATATCTGCTTGCTTGATTTTTCTCGGAACATGTATTCGGCAAAGACAGCAGGGTAATCCATCAGGTCCTGCATATTCTGCCTGACGGCTATCTCCCTGATTTGGCCGACGAGGTTTGCGACTTCCTTTGGATCGAGCATGTGTTCATTCTCTCTCTCGTTCATAGAATGCCGCAACTTCGGCGTTAAAGGTGATCGATCAAACATCCTGAGTCCCTTTTAGCGGAAAATCTACAGGGCGGGATATGATATGCGGGTATGCCGGGTGCATCGAAGGGGGGCACGGGGTCGGCTGGGTCCTACTTATTGGGGCATCGAGTCAAAGAAAATTCTGCCGCTAGATTAGATCACAGCCAAGAGGCGCTGTACCTGTACCGCAGTCCACTGCCCGCCGCGCCGTGTCGGTATGCCGCTCTCATTTAGAACGGTTGCAACCCGGCGTAGAGACGTGCTCTCCTGGCCTTGAGTGACAAGGCGCGGCCCTGCTTCCCGTAGTCGCTGATACTGAATCCTTCACGCTTCCCGCCTAGCTTCACTCCGCGCTTGGGGCAACGAAGAGAGAGGGTAACAGGACAGTGTGTGTGCGCCCCATCGGACACCTGTCGGACACAGGAAAGAAACCGGGGTTCACTGGCCAGTAGGTCGAATATGCGTAATGCTTTGTAATTGATAGACTTGGAATGCGGTACACCTGCCGGGAGCTAACCTTAAACCCGCAGACACGGACTCAGTGGCAAGCCCTTCCCGTGGCTTCAAGCACGCCTCTTCCCTGGCCGAAGCGCCTTTTTTAATGTAGGCATTGCCCGTAAGAGACATATCATTCCCACTGTCTTTTTGATCCCCGGTGACGGGTTGTGACGGGTACTCCTATATAGGGCGTTACGCGCGCGCGCCATGCGGATAACCTGTAGACCCGTCACCATCCGTCACCAGCCCTCTTATTGCACCATGCGAGCAACCGGCAAGATCACCGGGAACAGGTTGGCAGCATCCCGCTGTGGATTGTAGGCAAGGTGTGCGTAGCGCATGGTTGTCTGTGCTTGAGTGTGGCCCAGGAGCTTGCCCACAACCGGCAGGGACACGCCGCTAGAAACCAAGTGCGATGCGAAGCTATGCCGCAGATCGTGAACGTGTACGCTTTCGAGCTTTGCCAGCTTGCACACCTTGGCCCATGCGGATTTTACATCTTGCAGGTTTCCGCCCGCCCTGCCGGGGAACAGGTACTCGCCTATGTGTTCCATGCGTTCGAGCAGAGACAGAGCTTGCTCGTTCAGCGGGACGTGCTCGGTTTTCTTCTCTTTCGTGCGATGGCTTGGCTTTGTCCACACGCCGCGAACGAGATCGAAGTCCGCCCATTGAGCGGTGAGAGCTTCACTCTTGCGGCATCCCGTTACCATGATGAGGCGCAAGGCGTCCATTGACCGCCGTGCTTCCGTCTGTAACCACTCCCGCTGCTTTTCGGAGAGAGCGCCCTGCCCACACTGGCGCGGGTACTTTTCGAGCGCGTCCGCCAGCCGTTGCAACTCCTCTTCGGACAACCAACGGTCGCGCCGCTCTTCGTGGTACTTCTTACAGCCGTCCGCTGGATTCGTGGCCACTGCCCATTCGCCGCTATCGTCGGCCATGGCCCACACGAACATATGGTGGAGCAGACCTAGAGCACGGTTGGCCTGATACGGCGTGTCTTTCAGGGATGCGTGTAGATCGGCAATGTCTCTTCGTTTAATCCCGGCAATAGGAAAGTCCCCAAGGGCTGGCAGAATAACGCCGTCAAACAAATGACGGTCGTCGTAAACCGTAGAGGCCCGTTTGTTGGGTACTGAATACTGCTCAAGGTACGCATCGGACAACTGCTTGAGTGTCCGCACCTTGGCCCGTGCTTCGAGAGATTCCTGTTTCCGCTGCTCCAGCACGTCGAACGGATCAATCCCATCCCGTATTGACTGGCGCAACTCGACCGCCTTAGCGCGGGCCGTCTCCGCTGTGTACTCACCCAGGCCGCCGATGGTGTAGCGGCGCTCGCGTCCGTTAATCACGTAATTGAGAATGAAACTCTTCGCACCCTTCGGGGTGACGCGCAAACCAAACCCCGGAATCTCGGAGTCGTAGTGAATCTGGTTGCCCGTCGCTGGCGATTTAACGCGTGTGGCATACGTCTGTGTGATGCGTGTTTTCATCGTTGCGCCTCAAACCTCAAAAATTCCTGTGTCCGATGTATGTCCGACAGGAACGTCTCTTACTGTCTCACCTTGTCTTTAGGTTGTCAAGAATTACTCAATGTTTATGCGGGTGCTAGGAAACGCCTTTGTTTCGTGTCCGACCTGTGTCCGAAAGAATAAGACTACGAACCAGTAGGTCGGGAGTTCGACTCTCTCCGGGCGCACCATACATTCCCCGATTTATTGTTTCCCTTGGAGCTCATTCAATTCCCTGGGCTCTCGATTTTGGCGGGAAGAGCCGTCGCACATCAGACTGAACTCCCGGCGGGCTTTTGCTGACCAGCCGGGAGTTTTAGTCTGTCTCTGCAAACACGAAAAGAGCGAAACGCTGTGCGTCTCGCTCTTTGGTAGTCTAATCGCTCTAGACTCAATACAGGTGGAAATCCACTTCTATGGGCTGCCAAACCGCGACGGGCTTGCCGGCCTTCATACCGGGCCTGAACTTGTACTTCATCACCGCTTCGATGGCCTTTTCATCCAATCCCATGCCCAGTGAGCGTACCACTCTAGGATTTTGTGGATTCCCATGGGCATCGACAATGATTTCGACCAGGCATGTGCCCTGATACTTTGCCCGGCGAGCCTCGTCGGAGAACTCCGCTTCTACGCTATTCAGCAATACCGGTGCGGAGACACCACCACCCACACGGTACACTCCGCCGCCGAAATTGCCACCCTCACCGGGTCCGTAGCCGCCGCCATGCCCTGAACCCAGGCCTGTGCCTGAGCCGTTTCCGCCCGAAGCGAGTTTCACATTTCCAGAGTTCGAGACGCCGAAGTTCGGCAACTTCGTATCCGTGGGAATGACGTCGCTTTGCAAGTCGAGCGAAGGAGCCGGCGGCTGTATCGGGGACGATATTTCTGGAGCCTTCATCGGCGGAGGAATCTTGCCCTTGATTGCTTCGATTTTGTCGGGGCTTCCGCCGCCGCCGCCCGCGGAAATGTCGGACTTGGGAGCCTTGAATTCAGTAATATCGACCGGCGTAACCTGCAACTGCTGCTTGCTTCTATCGATGTAGTGTTTGACTCCGAAAAGGACGCATAGCGTCGCAAGCCCCACATTCACGGTAGTGGAGATGCCGAAGGCCCAAGGATTGCGCTTGACCGCCATCCGATCCGGCACCGGAATCGGCTTTGAGGTCAGCACCAGCGGAGGCAGTTTGGGCGGGAAAAATACGTCGCGGATGCTCTCGTAGAGATCAACCCAGATGGGTTTCGACTCAACAGGAACGCCGAAAGTGAGGTCGAGTTCGCAGCGGTCCATAATGGCCGTGGCAGTTTCGGATTCAGTGTCTGGCTGGATGAGCAAATCGTTGGCCATTATTGCTTCTGGTTCCGATGCCTCTGGACACCTGGTCTCGGTTAAGAACGGAATTTTCTCCGTCTCAGGGCCCGTCTCTCCATTATGCTTGATGCGACCCGCTTGTGTCTCGTCGGGGAAAGCCAAAAAATCCAGACTCCCATATTTCGTCGCGGTCGGGCTTCCCATAAACAATAGACGGTCCGTGTCCGGAATTGTTGCCAAAAAGATCTTGCCTCGCCATTTACACTTAGGAATGAACCAGATCGAGAGCACACAGGGAGAGAAGATGTCCTCAGCACCGGAGTTGAAGGCGACGCTTACCTTGCCGCAAACCGCCTTCCCGATGAAGGCTAACCTGCCGCAGAATGAACCGCTTCGCCTGGCCCGATGGGCCTCGATGGGGCTCTATGAAGAACTGCGAAAGGCCGGCGAAAAGCGCCGCAGCGCCGGCGGCTCCTATTTTTTGCTGCACGACGGCCCCCCGTATGCCAACGGGCCCATTCATCTGGGCCATGCGCTCAACAAGGGGCTGAAGGATTTCGTCGTCAAGTCGAAGACTATGGCGGGATTCGACGCGCCGTATGTTCCCGGCTACGATTGCCACGGGTTGCCCATCGAGATCAAGGTCGATGAACACTTGGGCCGCAAAAAACTGGAGATGCCCGCTCCCGAGGTTTTGGAGGCCTGCCGCAAATACGCGCAGAAATACATTGATCTGCAAACCTCGCAATTTGAACGAATTGGCTGCTTTGGCCGCTGGGATTTGCCTTATAAGACCATGTCCCGCGACTACGAGGCTCACACACTGGAGGCTTTTTACGGCTTTCTAGAAAAAGGCTTCGTCTATCGCGGCCTGAAGCCGGTCTACTGGTGCATACACGACCACACGGCGCTGGCAGAGGCAGAGGTCGAATATGACATGCACACCAGCCCATCAGTCTATGTGCGCTACCGGCTCACATCGAGGCCCGAAGAGCTAGCGCCAGCATTGGCTGGCCGCGAGGTTTACACCATCATCTGGACCACAACCCCGTGGACGCTGCCCGCGTCAATGGCCGTGGCCTTCCATCCCGATTTCGAGTATGTGGCATTGGCGACGGAAGGCGGGCCCGCCTACATTGTTGCGGCCGAGTTGGCCGCGTCTGTGGCCGTTGCATGCGAACTTGGGGCAACCACCGAACTGGCGCGTTTCAAAGGCAGCGTGCTTGAACATGCCACCTTCCAGCATCCGTTTCTAGAGCGAAGCGTCCTGGGCGTGCTGGCCACTTACGTCACCTCCGACACAGGCACAGGCGCGGTACACACAGCGCCCTCGCACGGCGCGGACGACTTCTACACCGGCGTTCGCTACAACATCGATCCCACTTGCCGCGTGGACGCTTCCGGCCGCATTCACGTTGACCCGAGCGCATGGAATCGCAGCAGCCCGCCGGCTTTCGATGGATTGAAAGTGTGGGCCGCGAATCCAGTCATTGTGGCCGTACTCGAAGAGAATGGCGCTCTGCTTGCCAGCCACGATCTGGAACACTCGTACCCGCACTGCTGGCGCTGCCACCACCCGGTCATCTTCCGCGCCACAGAGCAGTGGTTCATCGGCCTGGAAACGCCGGTTAGACGTGCTGACGGTTCCGAGACCACTTTTCGTCAACAAGCTATCGAGGAGATCGACAAAGTGGTCTGGGACCCGGCTTGGGGCAAGGAGCGCATCACCAACATGATCGCTACACGCCCAGACTGGTGCATCAGCCGCCAGCGCATTTGGGGCGTGCCCATCGCGATCTTCATGTGTGAAGGCTGCAAACAGCCCATTCTGGACCCGGCGCTCAATCGCAAGATTGTGAAGTTGTTTGAAGAGCACGGCGCCGAGGCATGGCACACGAAGGAGATCTCCGCATTGCTTCCGGCCAACGCAGCCTGCGCTCACTGCGGAGGCAAGGCGTTCCGCAAAGAAACCGACATCCTTGACGTGTGGTTTGACTCCGGAACAAGCTGGTTTGCTGTTTGCGAGTCTGATGCGGAATTGAGGCCCGCGTACACTGCTTTCCAAAGCGAGACTGGCTCGAAGGCCCCGGAGATTTTATATCTCGAAGGCGGCGATCAGCATCGCGGGTGGTTCCACTCCTCGTTGCTGACATCGGTGGCGTTGCGCGGACGCGCGCCTTACTCGCACGTCTCGACCGCGGGCTGGACACTGGACGAGCAGGGCCGGGCTATGAGCAAATCGCTCGGCAATGGCGTGGACCCGGTAGACATTGCCAACCGCATGGGCGGCGAGATTGTTCGCCTGTGGGTGGCGTCCATCGACTTCCGCGAAGACATGGCAGCCAGTGAAAACCTGATGCAGCGTTGCGCAGAAATCTACAAGAAGTTGCGCAACACTTTCCGCTTTCTGCTCGGCAACCTGAACGGATTCTCTCCCGCGCACGACCGCGCGGCTGAATCTGATTTGTTGCCGCTCGACTGTTATATGCTGGCCCGGACACGCGAATTGACCGAGAATGTTCTCGCCTGGTACGAGAGCTTTGACTTCCACCGCGTTTATCACGCGGTGAACGAGTTTGCGGTCGTCGACTTGAGCAACTTTTATCTGGATGTGCTGAAGGACCGGATGTATACCTTCGCACCTACGAGCAAGGAACGCCGCTCCGCGCAAACTGTGTTGTGGCAGATTTCGGAAACTTTGGTCAGGTTGGTCGCGCCCATTCTCTCGTTCACTGCCGATGAGATTTGGGAATATCTGCCGAAGGTTGAAGGCCGCGAAGCTTCGGTGCATTTGGCTCAGTTTCCTGCCCCGGTGGAGATTTTTTCCGAAGATCCCGCGCCCGTGATCGACGAGTGGAAGCAGCTCTTCAAGGTTCGCGATGAGGTAATGCGTGCGCTTGAAACTGCAAGACAGAAAAAGACAATCGGGAAGGGGTTGGAAGCAAAAGTGGTGCTTCACTGCGGTCCTGAATCTCTCGCCGTGCTGGAACAAAATTTTACGTCATTGAAAGAATTCTTCAATGTATCTGATGTCGAGCTAACGTCGAAACCTATAGTTGATAGTGACGGCCAACCTCCATTCAATGTTCGTCCACTCGATGGATTTGAATTTCTCCCATATGTGGAGTTGGCCAGCGGCCACAAGTGCGCACGCTGCTGGAACTTCATGCCCGAAGTCTCGAATTACGGCATCTGGCAGAACGTTTGCACTCGTTGCAGCGACGCTCTGACCGAAATGAAGATCGCCCCACCAAAATATACGGAGGCCAAATGATGAGATTTACCGCGCCCCGCCGGCTGCACTGGCTTCTGCTGATCTCTGCTGTGGTCATCTTTGTTGACCGGCTGACCAAGACATGGGTCACGCTCCGCGTTCCGTTTGGCGGCGCCATCCCGGTTGTGCCTCACTTTCTGCGCATCACACACTGGACCAACGAGGGCGCTGCTTTTTCGCTCTTTGCTAATACGGCCTCGCCCAATGCGGTCCGCTGGGGCCTGATCTGTTTTTCCTCGGTGGCCGCGTTATTGGTCCTCTTCTTTATGGTCCGCCTCGCCGACCGCTTCACGTTCGCCACCTTTGCGCTGGCGCTGATCTTTGCAGGAGCCCTGGGCAATGTGCACGACCGCATCGCCTACGGCTCGGTTGTGGACTTCATCGAGGTCCACATCTTCGGTTACCACTGGCCCGACTTCAACATAGCCGACACGGCCATCGTCACTGGTGCCTGTCTGTTGCTGCTCGATTCTCTTCTGCCAAGAAAAGAAAGCGTTGAAATAGAGAAGCTTTGAAGCAGGGGCCTTCTCATGGAAAGCCCTGATTGAATCATTAACTTGTACGGGAGACGCCTTGAGCCGCCGAGAGGCTTGCCAGATTACAATGGCACCTGTCAGGTTCTTGGTGATTGATAACTAACCGAGGTTCTATGAAGATTCGCCACTGTGTCTTATTGAATGTACTTCTATCGCTGCTCTCTGCTGTACTGGTCAGCGTGTTTCTTGCATCGTCCTGCGCGTTGCATGCCCAGAGGCTGCCGCAGACTGTCCGCCCGGAGCACTACATGCTTAACCTCACGCCCGATTTGAAGGCCGCAACCTTCGCCGGGGTGGAGTCGATAGAGTTGAACCTTGCCGAGCCAACGGATCACATTACGCTGAACGCCGCAGAGATCGCATTTGAGAGTGTACGCGTGACGGCTGACGGCAAAGAGCAGAAGGCCACAGTCTCACTCGACAAGGAAAAGGAACAAGCGACCTTTACTTTTCCCGAAGGACTGCCCGCAGGCAAGGCCACGCTGGCCATCCACTACACCGGCATTTTGAATAACGAGCTGCGCGGCTTTTATC
>Ga0187890_10003898_pt1 | contig 10189 bp, 10 predicted proteins | sample June2016WEW_21_1_FD_133005 | JGI IMG/M metagenome (GOLD analysis project Ga0187890, IMG submission 133005) | Peatland microbial communities from SPRUCE experiment site at the Marcell Experimental Forest, Minnesota, USA - June2016WEW_21_10 | ecosystem: Environmental > Terrestrial > Soil >...
AGCGGCCGCACCCGTCCCCGTACCAGCCGTCCCCGTACCAGTCAGCCCCGTACCAGCAGGCCCAGCCCGAGCCGGGCCAGTACCAGCAGTACGAGCCGCCTGCGGGCTTCGAGCGCGGCGGGCAGCCGGGGCCGTATCAGACGCCCAGGCGGTACGAGGAGTCCATGCACTACGGCCAGTACCAGCCAGGGCAGGGCGCCCCGGCCGGCGGGTCAGGCCAGGACGGACGGCCAGATTCCGACCCGCGGGAGCGGGCCGCGCACTACGCTACTTTCGCTGAGCAGGATGCCACCTACACACGGCCACGGCCGCCAGGCGCCCGCGATGACTTCGGCCCGCAGGACGAGACCGACCCGCTGAACATCGCCCCGCTGAATACCGGGAATTACTCGTGAACTCACTTGCGCCACCTCAGGCGATGCGGATTGGCCGGGCCCGGCTAACCGCCGGCCTGGACCGCTTTGAGCGCATTGATCTCATTACGCACCAGGAGATCTTTGGGCCTATGCGCCGGGTAACCGCGCGCCAGCTGATCGAAATGGTGGAAAGCGTCGACTTGCGGGGGCGCGGCGGAGCCGCTTTCCCTTTCGCCCGCAAGGTGCGTGCGGTGGTCGACACCGCGGCCGCACGGAAGTGCAAGCCGATCATCCTCATCAACGGCTCCGAGGGAGAGCCGGGCAGCGCCAAGGACAAGATGCTGCTGCTCCGCTCGCCGTACCTGGTGCTGGGCGGCGCCCTGCTGGCAGCACGAGCGCTCAGCGCCAAGATGATCATCATCGGGGTGACAGACAGCGGGGTGGCCGCCTCGGTAGCCGAGGCGGCCCGGGCCGAGCCCGACCTCAAGAAGATCGTGCGCGTCGTGGAGGTCCCTGACCGGTTCGTGTCGGGTGAGGGCGGCGCCCTGGTCAACGCGGTGAACGGCAAGATCGCGCTGCCCCCGGGCAAGAAGCGTCACGCCAGCGACGGCGGGGTGGACGGGCTGCCCACGCTGCTGTCCAACGCCGAGACATTCGCCCAGCTGGCCGTGCTGGCCATGCTGGGGCAGGAAGGCTACGCCTCGGACGGCGCCCCGGACGAGCCGGGGACGGTGCTGCTGACCGTGGGCGGCTCCGCGGGGCGCCCGGCCGTGGTGGAGGTGCCCACCGGGATCCCGCTGGGTACGGTGCTGGACATCTGCGAGGCGACCGCGTTCGACGGCGTGCTGGTCGGCGGCTACCACGGCATGTGGCTGCCCGCCGAGCTCGCCGACGACGTGCCGGTCTCCCGGGCCGGCCTGGACGCGGCGGGCGGCACGCTCGGCGCGGGCATCGTGATGCCCCTCGGGGGTACCTGCCCGCTCGGCGAGGTCGCCCGGGTGGTGCGTTATCTGGCCAAAGAATCGTCCGGGCAATGCGGGCCATGCAAGCTGGGCCTGCCCGGCCTGGCCCGCTCGATGACCGAGCTGGCCGATGGCTCCGGCGGCGTGGACACCCTCGACACGGCCCGCCGCACCGCCGCGGTAGTCCGCGGGCGGGGCGCCTGCTCCCACCCGGACGGTGTCTCCCGGTTCGTGCTCTCCGCGCTGGACGTGTTCAGCGACGACCTCACCACGCACCTGTTCCGCGGCTCGTGCGGCCGCAAGACCCGCGGCATCCTGCCGCTCGGGCCGGAAGAGTCCGAGGTGCGGCTGAAGGTGGACTGGGCGCGCTGTGACGGGCACGGGCTGTGCGCCAAGATCGCACCGGAGATGGTCCAGCTCGACAGCCAGGGCTACCCGGCGTTCCTGGACATGCCGGTGCCGTTCTGGCTGGAGCGTGAGGCGCAGCAGGCGGTCGAGATGTGCCCGGCCATGGCGCTTAGCCTGGGCTCGGGCACGGGCCTGGGATACGACAACAGCCTCCAGTCCCGCCCGGCCCTCAGCGCCTCGCAGCCAACCGGGCTCCTGCTGTCATCGTCCAGGGAGCAGCGCCAGCTTCCGGGCGCGACCCGGCAGCTGCCCGGCCTGAGCCGCTGACTCCCGCCTCGTGAGTCTGGCTTCCGCTCCGGGACGCTGGCTTCCCGCTTCGCGGCGCTGACTTGCGCTCCGCGATGTTGGCCTCATGCTTCGCGCCGCCCTCCGGCCGCGCAGTAGCCTCAGGCTCCGACACCACCCGATTTCGGCGAGACGGAGAACCAGATGAGGGCTGCCCGGTTGCACGCGGTCGGAGACCTGCGCCTGGCCGACGAGCCGGTGCCGGTACCCGGGCCGGGAGAGAGCCTCGTCCGGGTCACGGCCATCGGCATCTGCGGGTCGGATCTGCACTGGTGGGACCAGGGCGGCATCGGTGACGCGGCCCTGGACCACCCGCTGGTACTGGGCCACGAAGCGGCCGGCGTGATCGAGGAAGGGCCGCGGCGGGGCCAGCGGGTGGCGATCGACCCCGCTATCCCGGACGGGACCTGCCGGCCGTGCCTGGAGGGTTATCGCAACCTGTGCCTGCACATCCGGTTCGCCGGGCACGGGAAGCAGGACGGGGCCATGCGGGAGTTCATGACCTGGCCGGACGAGCTCCTCCACCCGCTGCCGGACGAGGTCAGCGATGCGGATGGTGCGGTGCTGGAACCTCTGGGCGTGGCCATCCACGCGTTCGACCTCGGCCATGTGCACCTGGGCACGCCAGTCGTGGTGGTCGGCGCCGGCCCGATCGGCTTGCTGCTCGTGCAGTTGCTCCAGGTGGCGGGCGCGGGCCCGGTGACCGTGTTCGAGCCGCTGCCGCACCGCCGCGCGGCTGCCGCGGCCCTGGGGGCGGTTGTGGCGGACCCGGCCGAGGCCGCCGACCCCGCGGCCCTGCGCGCGCTCGTCGGTGAGGGCGCGGCCGTGGCCTTCGAGATCGCCGGCAGCAGTGAGGCGGTACAGCTGGCGATGGCCGCCACGTGGGCCGGCGGCCGCGTGGTGCTGGGCGGCATCCCCGATGACGACACCACCACCTTCCGCGCCGCGATGGCCCGCCGCAAAGGGCTCACGATCGCCATGGTGCGCCGGATGAACGAGGTCTATCCCCGGGCCATCACCCTGGCCGCGAGCGAGAAGGTGGACCTGACATCGCTCGTCACCGACCGCTACCCGCTGGAGGACGCGGCCACCGCGTTCGGGAACGCGTCCCTGCGCACCGGCCTCAAGGTCGTCATCGAGCCCACCCCCTGACCGTGGCCAGCTGTGCGCCCGCCCGGTCATGGCCAGCGCTGACATTTCCCGCCCTCGCGTGCGCCATGGTGGGTGTTTTGCCCGGTTGAGGCGAACGTTCCGCGGGAAAGGTGGACGGGAGGGCTGGCGCGACGGTGGGAGCGCCCCCGGCCCCGCACCCTGGGTCGCGCAGCGGCGGGCGGCGACCGGCGGGTAACATCCGGCAGGTGGCCGACACCTTCTACATTCCGGCAGGGAACGGCACCTGGCGGGCGACCGCGCACACCACTGGTCCCTGGGACGAGCGGGCCCAGCACGGCGGGCCGCCGAGCGCACTGCTCGGCCGGGCCATCCAGCACTGCGCCCCCCGCGACGACATGATCGTGACCCGGTTCACCTGCGAGATCCTCGGCGCGATCCCCGTCGGTGACCTGGACGTGCAGGCCCGCCTGGTCCGCCCCGGCCGCAGCGTCGAGTTCCTGGAAGCGCTGGCCACCGCCGGCGGCCGCGAAGTGGCCCGGGCCAGCGCCTGGCGGGTGCTGCGCACCACCAGCGAGAGCGTGATGCAGGCGGCCGACCCGCCGCCTGCGCTGCCGGACCACCCCGCCGCCTCCCCGCCGGAGGGCTGGATCGACGGGTACCTGTCCGCCATCGAGTGGCGGCCGGTCCGCGGCCACTTCGGCGAACCAGGGCCGGCCACGGTCTGGGCCCGGCTGCGCTATCCCCTGGTCCCGGACGAGGAGACCGGCCCGCTGGAGAGGGTGCTCGCGGTCGCGGACAGCGGCAACGGCCTGTCCGGCGAACTCGACATCACCCAGTGGCACTTCATCAACCCCGAGCTCACCGTCCACTTGCACCGGGAAGCGGCAGGCGAGTGGGTCTGCCTGGACGCGCAGACCGCGATCTCTGCGGGCGGGGCGGGCCTGGCCACCACCGTCCTCTCGGACACCAGCGGACGGCTGGGCGTAGGCGCCCAGTCGCTGCTGGTCAGCCGCCGGCAGCCAGCGCCGTCCCGAGCTGTGTCTGCTGGTACATAACCGCGTGCCGGTCCCGCCGGCTAGTGACCAGCCGGGCGTCCCGCAACGCGGCCAGGTGCTCGGACACGGTGCTCGCGGCGAGTTCGTGCCTCCGGGCCAGCGTGTGGGTCGAGGCGGGCTCGGCCAGCGACTCCAGCAGCGCGGCCCGGGTCCGGCCCAGCAGCCGGGCCAGCGCGTCTGACTGGGCCGTCCGGGCCGGCTGCCACAGTTCGGCGATGCCGCGGGCCGGGTAGGCCAGGGCTGGGCGGGACGGCGGGTCGATCACGGGGGCCAGGCTCGGCCAGCCGAACGCGCTGGGGATGAGCAGCAGCCCGGCCCCGCCGAGGTGCCGCCGGGCCGTACCCATCCCCGAGATGACCAGCGACCGCCCGGTCCAGCGCACCCGCGGATGCAGGTCGCCGAGCATCCGCTCCAGTCCGTAGTCCGCGAGGGTCCTGGTCCGGAAGGCCACATCCGCCTCGATCCGGTCCCGCAGCCGCGGCCAGTGCGGCTCGACCAGCAGTTGCCAGCACTGCGCGAGCAGGTCCGCGACCCGGTCCCGGGTGGCGGCCGGATCATCCAGCAGCTCCCATGCGCCCGGCGGGACCGGGGCCCCGTAGCGCTCGGTCAGTGACCGGCGCACCTCGTCGGCGACCTGGTCCGGCGGCGTGGCCCGGACCCGGGCCAGCTCGCCCGCCATGTCCGCGTTCGCGGTGTCCGGTACCGGACTGAGGAAGTCGGGGGTCCAGCCGCGCCGGGGGCTGAGCGCGAGCAGCGGGCCCAGGTCCAGCCGCTCCGCCTGCGGCCGCACGGCTTCGAGCCAGGGCAGGTGGTACTGATGCCGCCCCGGTTCGGCGATGACCCGGATCGCGTGCATGGTCTCCCAGGCCGGCGAGACCACGAAGCGGGTGCGGGCCGGGTCGTCCGGTCCGAACACCATGGTCACGCTCATGCATCGCTCCGGGCTTTGATTCGGCAGACACCGAATGTCTGGTAATGATACCAGCTGCCGGCCAGCCTGATCCCGTGACCTCTCCCGCCCCGGTGAGTCAGCCGGCCGCTGCCCCCGCCCCCGATGCCGGCCGGGCCCGGTACCGCGACGTGCTCGGGTCGGCCGAGTTCCGGGTCATGTTCCTGGCCGACATCGTGTCCATGCTCGGCAACGTGGTGGCCGCGGTCGCGCTGACCGTGCTGGTCTACGAGCAGACCCGGTCCCCGGCGCTGGCCGCCTCGGTCATGGCCCTGGCCTTCCTGCCCTACCTGCTCGGCGGGGTGCTGCTCGGCGCGGCCGCGGACCGGCTGCCCGCCCGCCGGGTCCTGGTGACGTGTGACCTGCTCGCCGCGGTGCTGGTGGCCGGCATGGTGATCCCCGGGATGCCCGTCGCCGCGCTGCTCGGACTCCTGTTCACCAACGGCCTGCTGTCCCCGGTGTACCAGGGCGTGCGCGCCGCCGTCCTGCCGGATGTGCTGCCGCCCGGGCCGGGCTACATTCTCGGCCGGTCCATGATGCGGATGGTCGCCCAGTCCGCGCAGATCGCCGGCTACGGCGCGGGCGGTCTGCTACTCACCGTGGTGTCCCCGCGGGGCGCGCTGGCCTTCGACGCGGCCTCATTCGCCGCTTCGGCCCTGCTGCTGCGCGCGGGCATGCTGCGGCGCCCGCCGCGCGGTAGCCGGGCCGGGGCCGGGTCGATGGCGGGAGACTCGGTGCGCGGGATCCGCCGCGTGCTTGCCTGCCGCCCGGTCCGGCGCCTGCTGCTGTTCGGCTGGCTCGTCCCGGTCTGCGCGGTCGCCCCCGAGGCCCTCGCCGCCCCGTACGCCAGCCACATCGGCCAGCCGGTCCGGGTAACGGGTTTCCTGCTCATGGGCATCCCGGCCGGGACCGTGGTGGCCGACCTGATCGCGGCGCGGATGCTCACGTCCCGGCTGCAGCGGCGCGTCATCGTCCCGGCCGGCCTGCTGACGTTCGTGCCGCTGGCCGGCTTCGCGGCCAGCCCGCGGCTGGGGCTGGCCCTGGCCCTGCTGGTCACCTCCGGGCTGGGCAGTGCCTGGGGCGCCGGGCAGGACGGGCTGCTGATCGCCGCGGCCCCGGCGGAACTGCGCGGCCGCGCGCTCGCGCTGTCCAGCGCCGGCCTGATGTTCCTCCAGGGCGCCGGGTTCGCGCTCTGGGGGGTGGCCGGCCAGTACGCGCCGGTGACCGCGGTCATCCCCGCCGCAGCCGTGGCCGGTGTCCTCGTCGTGCTGCTGCTGCGCCCCCGCGCCCCCGTGTAGGCCCGGTGCAGCGGTCGGCGTACCCGCCGCCCGCTGTTTTGCCGGCGGTCGGCGTACCCGCCGCCCGCTGATTGCGCATGACCTGTCACGGGCACGATGACCTGCGTGTTTGCTGATCTGTCCCGTGAGCCGGCGCTGGAGCGGGCCATGCCCGCCGACGCCGTGACCGGCTCCACGATCCCCGAGGACAGCGAAGCGGAAATCCTGCTCCGCGACGGGACGTGGGTCTGGGCGCAGGTGATTGGGCAGCGAAGAGACCGGCACGGCCGGTGGTGTGTCGGGGTCCGCTGGTACGCCAGCCCCACCGTGGGCGGCCGGGAAGGCTGGTATCTCTACGATCCGCGCCTGATCCGCCGTCCGCCGTTAACGCTGGCCGCTGTTAAAGCGGCGCGCCCGGCTGCGGCGGCGTCCCGCCCAGATCCCGGCTGTGCCGCGACGCCCGGTCGTACCCAGCCCCGTACCCCGGCGTCCCGAAGTCAGGCGTCTCGAAGTCGGCCTGGCCGTACCCCGCGGTCCCGAAAGCGGGAGTCCCGAACCCGGGAGTCCCGTAACTGGGTCCGTTGTAGACGCCCGCCCCGTTGGCGCCCGCATCGTAGCCGGGCAGGCGCATGCCCAGAAGATCAGGAAGATCGCGTTGCGCGGAGTTCCCAGCCTGCTGCTCGAACAAATGCCAGGCCCTGAACTCCTCGACCAGCCCGTCAAAGATCGTCCGCATAGGGCGACTCTTCCACCTAGCCGACGCGAAATCCAGGCAATGACCGATCCAGGCGAGCCCGGCTAAAAGTATCCTGATATCCCCTGTTAACGGTGAAAACCGGAATGAAAACCAAAATTCTCCGCAACGAAAACCGTGCCGCCACCCCGGCCCGCGGCCTCGCTGATGCGACCGCGGGCCGGCGAAAGGCCTGCTCAGTGGGCTTAGCCCAGCGTCACGGTGAACAGCGCGGGAGCCGGATCGAAGACCGCGCCGGACTGGTCAGCGCCCCTGGTACATGCCACGTCGTCGTACGGGAATGCGTATCCGCGGCCGCCGCTCGTGGTCGCACGGACGATTCGCGCGTATTGATTGGTGGTCGCGTAGGGATAGTAATCGGCGGGCCACTGCTGAGAAAACCCGGCCACTGCTGGGTGCCCGCAGCCGCCTAGGGGTGCTGCGGACTCCGGGTCCAGCCTCGCTGGGTCCGGGTGGCGGTATGGCCAGCACCATGGCACCGGCCAGTTCGGGTCCAGGAACGGCGCAGCTTCGGCAGTGATAAGCCCGCGGGGGACGATTCCCTGTCGCACGCTCAAGCGCGCGGCGCTACTTCCACCGATCGGCCAGCTGAAGTTCTGTTTCCCTGATCAGCTCGCGTAGTTCCGCCGGGTGCTTGCCGCGGACTACCCGGGGCGGGCTCGACATGAGCCGCCGCGCATAGAGCAACCCCGCGATCCCCCGCCAGACGTGCCAGCGCGGGAACTCGTGCCCGTAACTCCACCAGTCCGGGTCTTCAGAGCCAGCAGTCATTAAATCGGCAGCAGCTTCCTTGTTCATCGGCTCGGCTCTCCCTGGGCCACAGGGTCGCAGCCCGTGTCCGGCGTGACCGGAACGGAACCCTGAATGCAAATGATTGCAGAGACGTGGCGGCACATCAATGGGTGTACTGCACTCTTATCGTGACGGATGTGTGCACTCCGCCCTCAGTGCCAGCCGTGCCCGCGCTCAACCACATCCTGGCCAGTCCGCCGCTGGCCGGGCTGCGGTGGGTCAGCGGCCGCGGCGACCCGCACGTTGCCCTGGTAGCTCGCCCTGACCTGGATGACGCTCCGGCCCGGGGTCTGGTCGCGCTGTCCCAGACAGCGTCAGCCGAGGTCACCGGCTACGTCCCGGGCACGGGGCTGAGCTAGGCGGCGGTCAATCGCGGCCGCGATAGCGGCTTTCCCTCCATGCGGTCGCTCTCGAGTGTCCAGGCCGTGGATAACGTCGGGCGGCCCGAAGATCGCCCTGATTTCGATCTCGGCCCGGACCACGGCAGCCGGGCTGATGCAAGCGATTGCACACGAGAACGGCGACGGTGTTCTCGGCGAGGCGGAGGAAGGGCCTGACGCGAGTGGTGTCCGCCGAGGCGGCGGGGGCTGGCCTCGACGGACCACGGCTGGCGCGGGGCTGGATACGCCACGACCGGGCCGGTGAGTTCGGCGGGGTCCGCGCTGCCCCATTGCTGTGCGACGACGTACAGCTGCGGCTCTCATGGCGAGGCAGCCGGCTGGCAGCGCGGCCGGACTAGCGGAGCGCCAGCGCTATCTCCCGGGGGACTGACAGCGTTCCCGCCTGCCAGTCCAGGTCACCCGCCAGCCGTGCACGGGGGAACGTCCCGAAGAACGCCTCGAGTGCGGCGCAGAGCCAGACGCGGGTGAGCGCGGCCCCGGGGCAGTAGTGCGGGCCTGCTCCGAATGGGATGCTGGGTGAGGCCGGCCCGTCGTGCACCGCGGCGATGAGGGACGGCAGCACGGTCGCGCCCTGGGTGATGTGCCGTCCGCTGAGCCACGTGTCGGCCAGGGCGATCCGCGGAAGGCTGATGGGGAATATCGTGCGCGTTCTCAGCAGTTCCCCCGCGACGGACGCCCAGGTGCGCTCTCCCCGGGCGCACGAGGCGATGACGTTCGGCTGCTGGGCGAGTTCGGTGATGGCGACGGCAAGGACGGGCAGCATCGCGCCGAATCCGTTGGAGACGGTGCCGGTGACGTGCGCGACCTGGGCGGCGGTGTGCCCGTCCAGTGCCGTGGCGAGCTGGCTGGTTAACCCTCCGCCCCGCCGGGCCGCGGCGCGGGTGTAGTAGCCGTACAGGTCATCCCACGCCGCGGCCACGTCGTCGATGGCGTCCGGGCCGGGGACGACGGCGAACGCGATGCGGGAGGCTTCGAGGATCCGGTCCCAGTCCGCCAGCGGTGTCCCCATGGCCGCGCTGATCGCAGTGGCGGTGAACGGCTCAGCAAACCCGGTGAGGGCGTCCGCGGTGGCGCGGCCGTGGAGCGCGTCGGCGAGGCTGCGGGCGAGCGCCCGGGCCAGCGGGCGGGTCGCTTCCGCGGCGCGGCGGGTGAACAGCCCGGCGATCCGCCGTCGGTAAGAGCGCAGCCGGGGCGGGTTCATGTTCAGCAGGCCGCCGTCCGGGGATTGCATTTCCGCGCCGGTGAGCGGGCAGCCGAGCAACCCTCCCGTCCTGGTGACGCCGGCCATGCCGAAATTCCTGGTGTCGGTCAGGACGCGGACTACGTCGGGGCGCCGCCGCAGGACAAGCATCGGCGGCCCGCCGGTGGGACGGAAGGCATAGTCGTGGCCGCTGGTGTAGAGGATGGGTGGCGGGCCACCGTCCGGCTGGGAATCGAAACGGAGGATTGGCGGGTGGCCCGCAGTGGTGGCGGTCACGGTGACTCCTTCGGGCTGCCTGGGCAGGGGCCTCCCCCACCCGCCACCCAGCTTCTGAGGCCGGCCCGGATGCTTTCATTGCATTTCGCTTGCAGGTCACCCCGGTGCGCCGGGTGTCCGGGCAGATGCGGCGCGGTCGGCGGATCGGCTGGCGCCCTTGATCGCGGTCTGGCGATTGGTCCGGCCACCAGTAGGCTGCAGGCGCGCTGAGCCTGCTGCAGGTCATAGCGGGACGCGACGGCAAGGGCTCGCGGCGGCGCGGGCCCAAGCCGCGGCAGGCTCGCGCTGTGACGCCCCTGTCCCGGACCGGCCGGTCCCTGCCACCCCGGTGACCGGGCGATCCGCAGGAAGACGGCGGCC
>Ga0187890_10003899_pt1 | contig 10188 bp, 5 predicted proteins | sample June2016WEW_21_1_FD_133005 | JGI IMG/M metagenome (GOLD analysis project Ga0187890, IMG submission 133005) | Peatland microbial communities from SPRUCE experiment site at the Marcell Experimental Forest, Minnesota, USA - June2016WEW_21_10 | ecosystem: Environmental > Terrestrial > Soil >...
CGCCCGGCCGCGTCACCGCCGCCCTCGCCTCTGTCGAGGACTGCGCACTCGAAGATCGCTCATCCGCGTATTCGACCGCCGGAAAAAACACTTCAATCGACGTGCCGCGTCCCGGTTCGCTCTCCACCTCGATCCTCCCACCCGCTTCACTGACGATGCGCTCGACCATCGCCAGCCCCAGTCCCGTTCCCTGGCCCGGATTCTTGGTGGTGAAGAAAGGCTCGAACAGCCGCGCGCGAGTTTCCTCATCCATCCCGCAGCCGTTGTCTTTCACCGCCAGCGAGACGGCGCGCCGGGCACTCCCGGGCTCAGCTTTACTGGAAACTCCGCTGGAAGCTTCACCAGGAAATTCCGCCGCCCGCGTGCTCAGCGTAATCGTGCCTCCATGCGGCATCGCATCGCGCGCGTTCAACACCAGGTTCATCAGGATCTGCCGCAGTTGCGCCGGATCGGCCCGCACCCGTTCGGAGCCCGAGTCGAGCCCCGAGTCCAGCAATAGGACCAGCTCAATCTGCTCGCCAATCAATCGCCGCAGCAGATTTTCGGTGGAAGCCACAATCTCGTTGATCAGGATGGGCCGTGGCTCCGCCGCTTGCTTGCGCGCGATCGCCAACAGTTGATGCGTCAGCGCCGCCCCTTGCTCGCCCGCTAGGCGGACTTCTTCAACGTGCTGGCACAAGTCCCTCAGCTTCAAGCCACCGCTCTCCAATCCACCCGTCTCCAATCGTCCGCTCTCCAGACCATCACTCTGCAGACCAGCGTCCTCCAAACCAGCGCTCAACAGGTCGCAGTACAGCAGAATGCCGGTCAGCAGGTTATTGAAGTCGTGTGCGACTCCTCCCGCCAGCCGTCCGATGACTTCCATCTTCTCGGCTTCGCGCATATGTTCATCCACCCGCTTGCGCTCGGTCGCGTCCACCAGCATCGCGATCAGGAAGGCGGGTTCGCGTCGCGCGTCGCGCCCCAGCGACACCGTCAGATGTCCCCAGAGCTCGGAACCGTCTTTGCGCCGGTAGCGTTTTTCGCTTTCGATCGAGCCGCGCTCGCCCCGCATCAGCTCGCCCAGCGATCGTTCGCCGGGCAAAAAATTGCCGGGATAAATTTCGCGGCCAATTTCCCTCTGAACTTGCGGACGAACTGCCGGATCAATTTCCGGAAAGAAATCGCCAGCCTGCGCGCCGGCCAGTTCCTCCGCGCTGTAGCCCAGCATTCGGCTGAGCGCGGGATTCGCTTCCAGGATCCGCCCATCGAGCCCGCAAATCCCGATGCCAATCGCGGCCCCTTCAAACATTGCCTGGAAGCGCAGTTCGCGGTCGTAATCGTGGGCCGCCGGAAATTGGGTCAAGACGTTCATGCCGACACCAAACTCCTCAAAAATTCAGGCCGCCGCCCGACCATCGCTACCTCTGCCTGCGGTCCGGAGAAACCGCAAGAAAATGCTGGGCAGCGCTGCACATTGCGGACCATTGCGATTCCAAGTTGGGAAAAGCCAGTGCAGCTTTTCCGCGAATGAACCGCGCTAGCCTGATTAGGGAAGAGTGTAGTGCGAAACCCATCGCCGATAAGTGCCAGCCGTCACACCAAATTTGTGATGATTCCGGCGATGATTCGTGAGGAATAATGATGCAGAAGAAATAAGACCAGCGATGCCGGCCCCAGCGCCGGAATGCCAATACGGGCAAGCCCACCCGCCCCAGTCCGGACCAAGCGGAGAATGCCGCCGCGAAACTTGTGCACAAAAGTAGCCCTACGAAAGTACCGCGAGGCAGACCTGCAATTTGCATGAGCGCGATCTCGTACGGAGCCAGCCGCTTCCTCGCGTACGAGTACACAGACGTGTAGGAAAAACTGGAGGTTCTGTTCCCTACCGAACAAGGAAGTCGAGCCGGTACCCCCACTCCTCGAAGCAATCGCCAGCAACGGCGAACTCTCGTTTACGCGAACCGGCAACAGCTTGATCGCGCCGCTACCCCTAGTCGGCCTGCGAGATAGAATCTTCGTTCAACGTAGACGCTGAAATTCGACGGAATTACTGCTTTGGTTCCTTTTTAACCAGCCACGTCTGTTTTCGGCAGTTATCGCAGGCGCGATGAAATCGTCCCGCCTTTGCGGGACGATTCAGGCCTGACACGACTATGCCATGACGACGGTTTTACTCTTATCGAGGGGCACCCTCGGGGATAAGTCTGTATCGGCAGGGCCCCCCGCCAGTTTACTCTCGGCTGCATGGCGACTTGGCAACGCTGCACCGTGCTTGGGGAATGCTTCCAAGGTAAAGTAAAACGTTGCTCCTTGCCGCCCCAAGCTTTCGGCCCAGATATGTCCCCCGTGCCGGAAAACAATGCGCTGCACAGATGCCAGTCCGATTCCGGTTCCTGGAAATTCGCTTTCCGCGTGGAGACGTTGGAAGGCGCCAAAAAGCCTATCGGCATATTTCATATCGAATCCGGCACCGTTGTCGCGTACAAAATAGACTGCCCCTTTGTTGGTTTGAGGTGCGACTCCAAACTCAATGCGGGCAGAATCACGATGGCTGGTGAACTTCCAGGCATTCCCTAACAAGTTTTCCATGACGACGCGCAGCAGGGTGGCATCGCCGGCAGCGGTGACGTCTTCGCCGACGACAAATTCCACATGGCGGCCGGGATCGCTTTGTTTCAGTTCGGTCGCGATTACATGCGCCATGGAAGTTAGGTCAGTTGAATTCCACTGGAGTTTGCCGGTTGAGAAGGAAGCCAGCTTCAGAAGAGCTTGGATTAGACCGGTCATGTGCAGCGTCGAAGCTTGAATATCCTGGATCAACCGCTTCCCTTGGGAGTCCATCTTGCCGGCGCAATCTTCCTCCAAGGCCTTCACCAGGCCGGCAATGCGGCGCAGGGGCGCGCGCAAATCGTGGGAAACGGAATAGTTGAAGGTTTCCAACTCCTTATTGAGATCCTCGACCTGCACAGTGCGCGCGTGTACGCGTTGTTCCAGGTCGGCGTTGAGGTTACGGATTGCCATTTCGGCTTCTCTGCGTTCGGAAATGTCGCGGATGTTACATTGGATCACTCGCTGGTTTTCAACCAGGTAAACATTGCTTATAAACTCTACGTCAACGCAGCCTCCAGATTTGGTACGGAGGGGGATATCCTCAAAACGAATATAGCTTTTCCTCTCCAGTTCCAGGAAAGCGGCCTTGGACGCCTCACTGTCTTTGAAGACCCCGACTTCCCACAGTTTCTTTCCCAAATACTCTTCTCGAGAATAGCCCACCAGGTTCAACAAGAACGGATTCACGTCGTCGATCTGCCCGGTGTCTGCATTCACAATCAATATCCCATCCTGGGCGGTTTCAAAGAGCCGCCGATAGCGAGTTTCCGAAACCTGCAGCGCCTGCTCCCACGATTGTTGTTTGCAGCGGTCTTCTACATCGTCCAACACCCGTTCGATCACGGGGACCAGCCTGACCAGTTCGTCTTTCTGAACGTAGTCTTCGGCGCCACCCTTTATGAGCGAAACACCCAGATTGAGACCAATTTCGCCGGACACGATGATGAAGGGCACGTTGGGGCACAGTTCCAGGGCCAGTTCCAGAGCCGCTGGGCCGCTGAATTGGGGCATGGAGTGGTCCGACGTGATCACATCCCACTCCTGAACTTCCAATGCGGCGCGCATGGCCGCCGCACTATCCACCACTTGATAGGCAGGTTCGTAGCCTCCAGTACGCAGAGTGCGCAGCAACAGGTCGGCGTCATTCTTGGAGTCTTCAACGATCAACAGGCGCAGAGGCCGGGGCACAGTATGGTTCGCGACTGATACTCGGTTCATTGATCTACCCCCTCCGAACAGTGTGCTGGGGTGGAGAGGGCGACGCAGTACTGTATTGCTCAGCTTTCATAACCGCTGGCTCGCGCGTGCCGCTTCGGGAAGCTGTTCCCGAATCGGAACGGGCAAGGTGCTATCGCGCACGAGAAGCGCAGCATAGGAGGAACGTGCTGTCTGCCCCGTTTGTTTCTTGCGTTTGGAGGCTTCCGTGCGTGGTGCTCGATCCTGGCGATATGATCCAGATCTGAATTCCACCTATCAAGAGTTCGCGGTGCACTATGGGATGAGAGTCCTGCCCGCGCGTCCGTACAAGCCGCGAGACAAGGCTAAAGTAGAAAGCGGAGTGCAAGTCGTCCAACGCTGGATCGTGGCGGCTCTGCATAGCGACAGTGCTTGTCGTGATCGGCCTCGCTGCCAGATGGGGGCTTTTTCGGTAGAGCCGTCTTTCCTTTACTTGTTACGTCTGGTTGCCTTCCAGTTCGCCCAATGTGCACGCTGGGCAGCCGCAATTGGTTTGCGCGCCGTCGCGGACAGCGAACGTCGTTTCTTGGGTCGCCCGAATTCCTTAGCCGCCTTTCCACCCAGATTCCCGAGACTTCTCTAGGCAGCCAACGCTGCGTTCAGCCGCCCATTTCCCTGTGCGCGCGCTGTCTTTCCTTCGCTAGTGGCCGGATTACCCCAGCCACGTTTGTCATGGTCCCCTTGAGCGGGCATCGTAGCAGTCCATCTGAGGGACTCGCCGTCCCAATTGCCACACACCCACACGACCGATTTCACCGAGTCTAAGGGGATGCCATGCCGCTTCGTTGCAATGAATACTGCCCGATCCACAAATCGATTTCCTGCTGCGGTCGGGAACCCATGCTCAAACCCAGGACGATACGACTCGGGGTGCAGCGGATCGAGGATCCGCACCACCGGAAGAGGATATCGAGAACTCAGGTCTCCAGCGGAAATGCGGAAACTGGTGAACCGGAGAATTGTCGAGCAGGACAGGAAATGCTCCATCTGCCATGAAGAGTTCACGGATTACAACGATGTCGTGCCAGACCACAAGGATCCCAAAGGAATGGGAGGGGCGTGGAGAGACGATCACCCAGACATATCCAAGCAGCACATTGTTGGTGCAACGGGGTGAAAGGATCGATCAGGGTCGACGACTGACGGCCGATCATCCGACTTCAGGTCGCGATTTCTTCTCAACTCATTTTGACATCAACTACTTACCCGAAAACCAAGCCCGCACGGAGGCACTTTGGGAATCCAGCGAGAATGGCGGTCGTGCTGCATATGACGGCGAAAGAAGGGTTACGTTTGTGGCACGGTTCTGCTGGTCAAGGCGGGAAGTGTGTTTTCAAGAGGGGGAGCGGGTCGAAATCCGAACCCTACTCTGTCGAGGTGTCGAGGGCCAGATTTTGTCAGTGAGCGATATGGGGATTTTTCAATAACATCACCTAAATAAAAAGAAGCCCCTGGGTAGTGGGCTGTTTTACAGCCCACTACCAGCTCCTGCCTTTCATTGACTTGCCGATTCCGGCGACGCAACATCCCGAGCCATGGTTGACCAGACCATTTCGCATCCATCTGCGAGGAGGTGCTCAGTCCCCCGTGTCGGCAAGTTCAGGAGAGCTATGAACTCTAGATGCGTTCGCACTCAAGCCGCGATATCTATTTTTGTTTGCATTTTTCGGCAACTGCTGCGTGGTCTCAGGAGATAACCGGTTTCGGACGGGACCAAACACACAGACTAAGATCAGTATCAGGAACTGTGCGGCGTGTGGGGATTGTAGTGGTACATGCATTTCATTCTATCGTCGCGGGGAGAAAGTTTCCGTCTTCGCTCGTCATTGGCTCGTCAGTGGCCAGCGGCTCTCGCGGCGGCTAATTTCTGCAAACGGAGATCCAGGCTCTTTTGACGATTGACGCGGACGAGCACCGTCTCCACGGCGGCGGCCAGGCGGTCGGAACTCTTGTCGAGTTCCAAAGTGGACTTCTCGAAATAGGCGGCCGCGCCTTCTTGGAGGAGTCTCTCCTCGTTCCTCTGCGACAGGCTGGTCAGCACGATGACCGGAATGCGACTGGTGGCGGGATTTGTTTTGAGGGCTTTGAGGACATCCGGACCACTGATCTTGGGAAGCATCAGGTCGAGCAGGATGATGTCGGGCAGTTGGTCATTGGCGACCTGCAAGGCTTCCTCACCGTCGGAGGCGGTGATGACCTGGAAGCCGGTTTTGCACAAGGCGCGCTCATTGGCCATCCGGAGAAGTTTGCTGTCATCGACCACGAGCACTTTGGCATTCAACACAGACACAAGCGGATCTCCTGTAGGTTTCATCGGCAGGGGTGGGGGGAAACTTGAGGGGGCGGGGATGCAGGGTGGGCAGCCCCTAAAGGGTGTCTGGTTTTGGGAAGTTATGGTGTCGCTAAAGCGGCCCCGGAGCAATACTAGGCCACATCACGCCGCGTAAGCGGGGTGCTGCGGCAGAGGAAAACTAGACCGCCGGCCTCTGGCGGCGAGGACAGAATAGTCTTGGAAAAACTCGCCAGATACTTCTGCAATTGCTGGTCGCACTCGATGATGCGTTGCTGATAGGTGTCGTACATCTCGACCTCCTGCTGAGTACAAACAGCAATTCCGGTCGCCAGTTGCCTTCCAGACTCTTGGCCACCTCTTCGTGGCTGGCTTGAATCCGCGGATGACTGAACCGAGCTAACTTCACCGGATCGCGTTCTCCAGCCAGAATCGCCCGCACGATCATCTGTCCCGTCAGCCCACTCACATCGCTGATGACGTTCGCCAGCTGTACGTTCATCTGGGTCAGTGCTTTCTGCATGCGTTGTAGGCATATCGCTGCATCTCAGCTCCGTCTCTTGTCCCGCACACCCAATCCCAGGCCGATATCGAAGGCAATGCGCCAGGCTAAAGTATTCGCTCGGCGTGGCCGATTGCTGCTGTGAGAAGGGATGTCGACTCGCAGTCGTGTGCGCGGGCAGTCCGGCAATTGCGGGCATTCACCATGGGATCATCCGGCGAAAATCAAAGCAGTGCCCAATCCATCTCAGAGCGGCTGAGAGCGGCCACGAACGAGCTGCAAGTATTGGAGCAACTGGTCATCTCGAGCGACTCCTCTCCCCGCGTCCTGGGCGAATTCCGCGGCGCGGTCGACAGTATCCGCCAAACCGCATGGGCCGTCCAATAATGGACTGAGCTGCAGCGGCAACATCGCGACCCGTACACCGTACTGGATGTGCTGTCGGAGGAGCGGGTTCGTCGCGCCACTCAAATCGCAAACGACTTGACCATGGACCTGGAGTCACTGGAACTGGGCTTTGCCACCAAGGGACTGGCGAATCTCTTTCGCGCCATCGAAGGTCTATACGAGCGCCTGATGCCACTGTTCAGGAAAAATTCCGTCTAGCAGGCCGGCAATCTGCCAGCTGCCAAATTGTATGTACGAAATGTTTCATATGGAACATTTTCTACATGCCTAATTGGACGTGTACAGATGTACGTATTGATAAGAGAACACTCAACCTGGAGCTGCGAGTGGTTGCTGCAAGTCTTTGATAACGCTCGGGGTCATGTTTGGCTAATCGCCACTGGCGGGTATTTGTCGCGGCGAGGATTTCAGTAAGCACGAAAGGGGGTGATGTGACCAACGGCGCCTAGGAACATGACTCTCTCTCTCGCTTTAAAGTTTTCCGTAGCTATGGAAGTTGACGCCACAAGCAAATCGAGAGTTGCAGTCCTGCTCGAAGAGATTGATTTAATCCAGTTCTCCAACATTACGTATTGGCGACAGAGGGTTCCTAGTCACGCAGCCAAGGCCGGATATTATCGCAGGCAAGATCGACTAGAAGAACTTCGCGGCAAACTCGCTGACTTACAAACCGCACAAGGGAGTGACGGACTAAGCGGAAGCCGTCGCTGAGCAGCTTACCTTACGTCATCGTAGCCTACCGAGAAGCCGCACTAGCATCGGGCGTAGGGGCCGCAGCATTTGCGCGGGCATATCGAGAGCTGTTTGACGACAGCGAAGAAGGCCCTCGGCTGGCGTATTTTGACCAGCCCTTGATCGAAGCTCTTTAGCATAATCTGTCAGAGTTGCTGGGAACAGATTGCGATTCAGTGAGTTGCGTTTCTGGGTTTTGATCCGTCGCAGCCGGCCGATTGCACTGGAACACGGAGCCGCCTCAGAGGGCCGGTGTGGGTTGAGGAATTCGGGGCAGAGCGAACCGCAACCGCACATTAGTAAGGAGGGAGATCCATACGTGCGAACATTGCTGGAGCAGGGTGCGCCCACATTCTGGGACCGTTTGGAGCCGACAGCGATTTACGACGGTGGGGACTGAAGTTGGCGGAGCGAGGTGGGAAGAATGGAAACAAACGAGCGGTGATCGCAGTGGGGCGAAAACTGGCGGTGCTGCTGCGTCGGCTGTGGGTCAGTGGAGAATTACGAACCGCTGCGCAACCGCCCGCAAGTCGGGTTGGCGACAGCCGCGTGAACAATGCCCGCCCGGGATCGAGGGCCGCTTATGACGGTCGTTCACCCCAGCCCCACCCCGCCTGCAGGCTGGCGCGAATCACTCCCAGCAACTCCTCGTTATCAGCCGGCTTCTGGAAGAAAGCGACCGCCCCCGCTTCCAAAGTACGTTTTTCATTGGACTCCGGATCGCGAGCCGTAAGAACAATCACCGGGATGTCCGAAAGTGCCGGATACTGCTGCAGATTTTTCAGCACCGCAAATCCGTCGCCCGCCGGCAGCCCCAGATCCAGAATGATCAGGTGCGGACGTTCCTTCTGAGCCATGGCAATGGCTGAATAACCGTCGCAAACATTCACGGTATCGAAGTTGTTGGCCCGCAGACGCAGACTCAGAGCCTGTCTGAGATCGGGATCATCATCCACGACCATAATCTTCGCTCGATTCATGGGCTGCCCCTCGCCGTAATTCTCACTCCGCATTTTGGTTCTCCTTTTCGGTGAAGTTTTGTTTGCTCCAGAGACCCTGCTGAATAGCTTCGGTGACATAATCGGCGACGCCCCAGACTTGTTGTTCCAACGTCCTCGCGTCGGCAGTCGGCGGGCCAGGGATCGGCTCGGCCGCCACGCGCAAAGTGCCGCTGGCTTTCAACTGAGGCAGCGCGCCCACTTGGTCGCGGATGCGGTCCATCATGATGCCGACCCTCTCCATGTCGGTGGAGGCGACCACGAAGAACGTTTCCACCGCGCCGCTCGTTCCCATGGGCGGAAGAACCAGATCCTTGTCCACGAAGATGCACCGGCGCAGACGCTCCAGACACCGCTGGCAGGTTTCTTTCCAGCTTCCGCGCAATGCCTTGGACCGCGGGGTCAGCTCCACCCGCACCAGCACCATGGCACCCCGCAACCGTCCCCGGTGAGTGATCACCGGAGAAAGAAGCTTCGCCAGGGAATAGAACGGCAAGGTGAATGAGAACGTGCTGCCGCTTCCAGGTTGGCTTGCCACCCACATCCTCCCGCCGTGGAGAGTGATAATTCCTTTGGCAATGTAGAGCCCCAGACCGAGGCCGGTCCGATTACCGTCCACCGCATCGGGGTCCTGGTAGAGGCGTTCAAAAACCTGCGGAAGCGACTCTGGAGGAATGCCACGCCCGCTGTCGCTGACCGCGAGATAGACGGCGGACGGGTCTGTCTCCACCCTCGAGGCTTTCACGATCACCGATCCATCCTGTGGCGTGAACTTGATTCCGTTGTCGATAAGGTTGATGAGGACTTCGAGCGTGCGGTCCGGATCCGCATAGATGAGGGGGATGGTCTGGTCCAACCCAACTTCGAGGCCAACGTGTTTTTCGGCCGCGGCGGGCCGCATCATCGCGACTGCCTGCTGGATCAGCTCACCGATATCGATGCAGCGCGGTTCGATGCGCAGCTTGCCGCTTTCGGCGCGCGTGGCTTCGAGCAGGTCGCGGATCATGGCGTGCAACTGATTCACACTCTTGAGGACCGTTCTCAGATAGTCGGTTTGGTCCGGCGCCATGGGACCAACCAACCCGTCCAAAAGCAGCGTGACGTACTGGTGAATGCAGGTCAGCGGCGTACGCAATTCCTGCGAAACGTGCGATAGAAACTGGTTCTTGAATTCAATTTGCTGCTTGCGGGTGATTTCCAGAGACCGCAGCAGCGCCTGCCTTTCCACCGCATAACGCAGGGCTCGCTCCAGTTGTTTGCTGGTGATATCGCCTTTCACCAGGTAGTCCTGAACGCCCATGTGCACGGCTTTGAGCGCCAGCGCCTCATCGTCCTGGCCCGAAAGGATCACCACCGGCACGTTCGGAGCCTTCTGCATGATCCGGCGAAAGGTTTCTGCCCCGTGGCTGTCGGGAAGGTTCAGGTCAAGC
>Ga0187890_10003900_pt1 | contig 10187 bp, 8 predicted proteins | sample June2016WEW_21_1_FD_133005 | JGI IMG/M metagenome (GOLD analysis project Ga0187890, IMG submission 133005) | Peatland microbial communities from SPRUCE experiment site at the Marcell Experimental Forest, Minnesota, USA - June2016WEW_21_10 | ecosystem: Environmental > Terrestrial > Soil >...
ATAGCGGCGGCGGCAAGCACCGCTGCGACGGCAATCGACCGCCGAGCATAGGCGCCGTCGCGAGCAGGCCGGCGACGACTCACACGGCGAGATTATCGAGGATCGCGGCCAGCTCTTGCCCGAGCTCTGCGACCGTTCCCTCGTTGACCACCGTGTAGGTGGCGCGCGACGCCTTCTCCTCCTGCGGGAGCTGGCGCTGCTCCCGCGCCGCCAGCTCCGCCTGATCGCGCAGGGCGAGCCGCTGCGCGCGCAGGCTGTCGCTCGCGACGATCGCGATCGTGACATCGAAGCGCGAGGCGGCGTCCGCCTCGAACAGCAGTGGAACCTCGACAACGCCGGCCCGAGGCGCGGGCTCGCGCGTTTCGAGGCTCGCCTTGAAGGCGTCTGCGCGCTGTGCCGAGAGCGGCCAGAGGAATCCCTCGAGCCAAGCTCGCTGGTCGGCGGAATCGAACACGATCCGCGCCACGGCGGCGCGATCGACGGCGTCGCCGGTGAACACGTCATCGCCCCAACGCAGGTGGACTGCGGTCTTGACGACCTCCGTGTCGTAGAGGTCGTGGATCACCTTGTCGGAGTCGAGTACGGCGGCGCCAAGCTGCTCGAATGCAGCAAGCGCTGTTGACTTACCAGCGCCAAGCGAGCCGGTCAGGCCGATGAAGAGCGTCGCCGTCGGGCTCAGGCGTCGCCGGCGGGCGAAGACGCGCTTTCGTCACTGTCGCCTGCGTCGGGCTCGGCCGCTGCTTCGGGGGCGACCTCGGCCGCCGGCTCCTGCGGCGCGGCTTCGACGGGCGGCTCCTCCGGTGCGGCCTCGACCGGCGACTCCTGCGCCGCAACTTCGACCGGCTGCTCTTCCGGTACGGCTTCGACAGGCGGATCCTGTATCGCAACCTCGGCCGCCGGCTCAGCGGGAGCTTGCTCGGCGAGCGATGGATCCTCGGCCTCCGCGTCGGCGGCGTCCGGGTCCTCGACGGGAAGTTCGATCGGGTGCAGCGGCAGCACCTGGCCTTCGACGCGCTTTGCCGAGAGCGAGAGGCGCCTGCGCTCGGAGTCGATCTCGAGGATCTTGACGCGGATCTCGTCGCCAGGCTGAACTACCTCGCGCGGGTTCTCGACGTGATGGGCGGCGAGCTCGGAGATGTGCACGAGCCCTTCGACCCCATCGAGGATCTCGACGAACGCCCCGAAAGTGACGACCTTGGTCACGGTTCCCTCGAGCTCGTCGCCGATGCTGTAGGTGTTGACGATCCGCTGCCAGGGATCTTCCTGGGTCTGCTTCAGGCCAAGCGAGATGCGCTGGCGGTCGCGGTCGATGTCGAGCACCTTGACCTTGACGGTCTGGCCGATCTCGAGGATCTGGCTGGGGTGGTTGACGTGCGACCAGGAAAGCTCGGAGATGTGGATCAAGCCGTCGATTCCGTCGAGGTCGACGAACGCGCCGAAGTCGACGATGTTCGAGATCTGCCCCTCAACGACCATGCCCGGTTCGAGGCGGTCGAGGATCTGCTGGCGGACCTCCTTGCGCTCCTCCTCGAGGACGGCGCGGCGCGAAAGCACGACGTTGTTGCGCGAGCGGTTGAGCTCGATCACCTTGCACTCGATCTGGGTGCCCATGTACTCGTCGAGGTTCGGCACGCGACGAATGTCGACGAGCGATGCGGGCAGGAAGCCGCGCACGCCGAGGTCGATGATCAGGCCGCCCTTGACGACCTCGATCACGGTGCCCTCGACGGGCTCGCCCGACTCAGCCGCAGCTTCGATCCGGCGCCAGGCCTTCTCGAAGCGGGCACGCTTCTTGGAGATGATCAGGCGGCCGTCCTGGTCCTCCTTCGTGAGGACGAGGGCATCTACCTCCTCGCCGAGCTCCACCTCGTCATGCGGGTCGACGGACTTGCGAATCGAGAGCTCGTTCGCCGGGATGACGCCCTCGGACTTGTAGCCGATGTCGACGAGAACCTCGTCCTGGTCGATTCGAACGACATGCCCGGTGACGACCTCACCCTCCTCGAAAGGGTGCAGGGTCGCGTCATAGTTGGGCACGATCTGCCCATCGATCTCGAGTAGCAGGCCGCCCGAGCCCTCGACGACCTTTGGGGATGCGTTCTCCACCACGGTGTTCACCGCGGAGAGCGTAGCGCAGCTCGGCGATTCGGCTGCCCCCCGCGCCCTATCATCCGCCCCGCATGCCGGTACGGGCCACGAAACGCGGATCAGCGCGAACTCCCCTCCAGCGCGACTGTGACGTCCTCGTTTGTGGCGCGAGCTTTGCCGGCCTGACCGTCGCGCGCGAGCTCGAGCGCAGCGGCGCGAGCGTGATGCTCGTCGACCGCTATGAGATCGGCGAGCGTCAGACGTCTGCTTGCGCGGCGCCAACCGAGTGGCTGGAGCTGCTCGACCTCGAGAGCTCGATCCGCCAGACCTTCGGCGAGCTCGTCGTGCACACGTCCCGCTCAACCGCGCGCTGGTCGCTGCCGTTCACCTTCTCAACCTTCGACTACGGCGAGCTGTGCGGCCTGCTGCGCGACAGCGCCCGCTCGAGCGAGTTCGAAACCGCGACCGTCTCGGGCATCGAGGACGGGGTGGTGCTCACGGATCGTGGCGCGATCCGCGCCGGCTACGTCGTCGACGCGCTTGGTTGGCGGCGTGTGCTGTCGAGCGCGCCAGAGCCGATCCAACCACCGAACGCGCGCCTCTCACGCGGACTCGAGGTGCATCCGCCCGGGAGCGGTCAGGAGCTCGAGCTGTGGATCGACCGCCGCTACGTTCGAGCTGGATACAGCTGGTCGTTCCCCGCCGGCGACGAGCTGCGCGTCGGCGTCGGCTCGTTCGAGCCGCGCGACCACGTGAAGGCCTCCACCCTCGCGCTCGCGCGCGACCTCGCGCTCGAACCAGACGGGTATCAGGGCAACTGGATCCCGCACAGGCTGCGCCCCGCGACCGATGGCAGCGTGTTCTTCGTCGGCGACTCGGCCGGCCATTGCCTGCCGCTGACCGCCGAGGGCATCCGGCCGGCGTTCTACTTCGCGATGGCGCTCGCGCGCGAGCTGCGCAGTGCCATCGCCGGGACGATCACGCGTGAGGAGGCGCTGGCCCGCTACCGCGCCTTCAGCCATACCCACGCGCTCAAGTACTCCTACATGCTTGCGGCGCAACACCTCGTCGGACGCAGCACGAGCAGCGCGCCGCTGCGCTGGCTGATCGACGCCTTCAATTCACAACGCCTGTCACATTGGGTCTTCCAGCGCTACCTGGAGATCACGCCACGCGCGGCGAGTGCGCTGCCCTCCCCGGAACCGATCCCGGCCTAGAGGATCACTTCGCCTCGAGCCAGTTCTCGCCGACGCCGATGTCGACGACGAGCGGCGGATCGAGCTCCCAGGCACCGACCATCTCAGCGGTCAGCAGCGCGCGGACCTCATCGGCCTCCGCCGGTGGCCCTTCGACCATGAGCTCATCGTGGATCTGCAGGATCAGCCGCGAGCGCAGGCCGCCGAGCGCCGCGTGCACGCGCACCATGGCGACTTTGATGATGTCGGCGGCGGTGCCCTGGATGACGGTGTTGACGGCCAGGCGCTCGCCGAGCGCATGCTGCTGGCGGTTGCGGGCGCGCAGCTCGGGGATCGGACGCCGCCGGCCCAGCAGCGTCGTGACATAGCCCAGCTCGATCGCCTCCGAGATCGTGCGGTCAATGAAGCTGCGCACCTGCGGGAAGCGCTCGAAGTAGGTCGCGATGAATGCGGCGGCCTCCTCGCGGGGGATCTGCAGGCGGTCGGCGAGACCGAAGTCGGTCAGCCCGTAGACGATCCCGTAGTTGACCATCTTCGCTTTCGAGCGCATCCGCTCGTCAAGCTGCTGCGGCTCGACCCCGAATACCTGGCAGGCGGTAGCGGTATGAACGTCCTCGCCCGCTCTGAAGATCTCCTTCAGCGCCGGCTCCCCGGCGATCTGTGCGAGCACGCGCAGCTCGATCTGCGAGTAATCGGCGCAGACCAGCACGTTGCCAGGCGCAGCGATGAAGCAACGCCGGATCTCGCGTCCGAGCGGCGTGCGAATCGGGATGTTCTGGAGGTTCGGGTTGGTTGACGAGAGGCGTCCTGTGCTCGCGACCGTCTGCAGGAACGTGGTGTGAAGGCGAGATTCGGAGTCGACGAGCGCGGGCAGCGGCTCGAGGTAGGTCTTGATCAGCGTCGAGAGCTCGCGCCAGCGCTCGATCAGGGGCACGATCTCATGCTCGGAGCGGATCGCCGCCAGCACGCGCGCGTCCGTTGAGAAGCCGGTCTTGCCCCGCCGCTTGCGCGAGAGCCCGAGCTTCTCGAAGAGAATCGCACCGAGCTGTTGTGGCGAGCCGATCAAGAACTCCTCATCGGCGGCCGCGTAGATCGAGCGCTCGAGCGCTGAGATCTCGGCCGCAACGCGTGCGCCGACCTCGCTGAGCAGCCCTACGTCGAGGCGCAGGCCGGCCAGCTCCATGTCTCGCAGGACGCGCACGAGTGGCAGCTCGACGTCGCGCAGCAGGCCGTCGAGACCGCGTTCGCTGAGCTCGACGCGCTGCAGCTCGGCGAGGCGGCTTGTGAGGAAGGCATCTGCGGGCGCGCCGTCGGGCTCGGCCGCCAGGCCGCGGTCCTCGAGCAACTCTCCTAACGGATAACCGCGGCGAGCCGGATCGAGCAGGTAGGCGCCGAGCATCGTGTCGTGCGCGAGCTGCGGCGGCACGCTGCCCAGTGATTTCGCGTCGTGCGCGACGATCGGATGACTCGCGAGTATCCCAACGAGCTCTGCCGGCTCGCCGACCTCGCCGCCGAGCACCTCGGTCGCCGTCGCGATGCCGAACGTGAACACCGCCGAGTCGGCGAACAGCGCCCCCTCTGGCACGACCGGCTCGCGTAGCGCCAGTGCAAGCTCCCCCTCGCCGAGTGCCGCCAGCTGAGCCAGGCTCGCCGTCCGCGGCTTGACCGTCGCGCTGGCGGCGGGCGCCGTTCCATCTGCGACCTCGCTGCCGATCGCCTCCTCGAGACGGCGCAGCGGATCGCGCAACTCGTAGCGGCGGAACGTGTCGCGCAGCGCTGTCATGTCGGGCTGCCCGGCGTGGATCGCCGCGATGTCGAGGTCGACCGGGAGATCGCGGCGCATCGTCGCGAGCTGCTTGGAGATCAGCGCGTCATCGCGGTGCTCGCGCAGGTTCTCGCGGCGTTTCTCGCCGCTGACCTCGTCGATCCGCTCGAGGATCGCCTCGAGCGAACCGAACTTCTGGAGCAGCTCCGCCGCGGTCTTCTCCCCGATCCCGGGGACCCCCGGGATGTTGTCCGATGTGTCCCCCTTGAGGCCATAGAAGTCGGGGATCAGCTCGGGCGCGATGCCGTAGCGCTCGATCACCGCCGCGCGGTCATACAGCTTCGTCTCGGTGATCCCGCGCGCCGTCGCCATCACCCTGACGAGTCCGGCTTCGTCGACCAGCTGGAAGGCGTCGCGGTCACCGGTGACGATCGTCACTGGGATGCCCTGGCTGCGAGCGCGCTCGGCGAGGGTCGCGATCACGTCATCGGCCTCGTAGCCGTCGAGCCGCGCGTTGCGGTAGCCGAACGCATCGACCAGTGGGTCGAACGCGGGCCATTGCTCACGCAGCAGGTCCGGGCGCGACTGCCGTCCCGCCTTGTAATCGCTGTAGAGCTCGTTACGACCGGAGCTGCCCGCGTCCCAGACGACGACCGTCGGCTCGACGCCGTACTCGGTGATCAGCTTCACGAGCATCGAGGCGAAGCCGAAGATCGCATTTGTCGGCTCGCCCTTTGAGGTGGCGATCGCCTCGGGCAGCGCAAAGAAGGCACGGTAGACGAGGCTGTTGCCGTCGATCAGTAACAGCGTGGGCACCGCCTCGATTATCGTCGCTATGGGGTTACGATCGCTCTTGCATGAAGATCGTGATCAGCGGAGCGAGCGGGCTGGTGGGCAGTCGCCTGGCGAAGGGGCTCGCTGAGCGTGGCGATACGGTAGTTCCGCTTGGCCGCAGCGACGGCTGGGATCCCGTGAGCGGCCTGGCCCCGGCGGAGGCGCTCGCCGGTGCGGACGCCGTCGTCCACCTCGCCGGCGAGAACATCGCGCAGCGTTGGAGCGCAGCGGCGCGCGAGCGGATCCGCGAGAGCCGCGTCGCGGGAACCGCGAACCTCGTCGCGGGCATCGAGGCCACGCAGCCGCGTCCGCGGGTGCTGCTCTGCGCGAACGCCGTCGGCTATTACGGCAACCGCGGCGACGAGCTGCTGAGCGAACGGTCGCGGCCGGGCGAGGACTGGCTCGCAACTGTTTGCGTGGAATGGGAGAAGGCAGCGACCAACGCGGCAGCGCTCGGCCTGCGGGTCTGCGTGCTGCGCACCGGCGTTGTGCTTGATCGGCACGGCGGCGCGCTCGCGAAGATGCTGCCCGCGTTTCGCGCCGGCGCCGGTGGGCCTGTCGCGGGAGGTCGCCAGTGGATCTCCTGGATCGGCGCCGACGACCTCGTCGCGCTCTACATTGCCGCACTGGACGACGAGCGCTTCGACGGCCCGATCAACGCGGTCGCGCCGCAGGCCGTGCGCAACGCAGACTTCTCACATGCGCTCGGACGCGCGCTGCACCGTCCCGCGTTCGCGCCCGTGCCCGGCGTCGCGATGCGACTGCTGTTCGGCGAGATGGCGGCGATCGTGACCGACAGCCAGCACGTCGTGCCCGACCGAGCGCAGGAGCTCGGCTTCCGCTTCACCCGCCCCGAGCTGGACGCAGCGCTTGCCGACGCCCTCAGCCAGTGAGCGAGCGCAGCTCGATCAGCTTGCCGGCATGCCCGACGCGGTAGCCGGCAAAGCGCGAGAGCGTCGTGTCGCCGCTGGGCTCGATGCGGTAGCGGCCGATCACGCTGTCGCGCCAACCAAGCTGAAAGTAGGCCTTGAGCACGTCGAGCCGATCAGCCGGATCACTGGCGTGCGCGAGCGCCGCGAGCACCGACTGCATCGCCTCGTAGCCATAGAGGCTGAGCGCCGTCGGTGCCGTACCGAACTTGGCCGCGTAGGCGCGGAGCACCGCGCGGGCAGCGACCGGGTACTGAGCCAGCGGCAAGATTGGACTAGTGACGTAGGTCGCCCCGGCGGACTGGGCGGTGGCCGCGAGAAACGCAGGCGTCGCGAGCGTGCTCGGCGCGAACAGGCGCAGGCCCGGAAGTGCAGCGTGTAGCTCTGTCCACAACCGCTCCGCCCCAGGGTCGGGCGCAGCGCCGAGGAATACGGCGTCGGCATGCGAAGCGGCGATCGCTGCGATCAACGCCGCGAAGTCTGGTTGCGCGGTATCGAGCGCTTCCGGGCCGTTGACGGCGAGGCCACTCGCGCGGGCGTCGCGCGCGACCATGGCGGCGATCACGCTGTCGTACGGATCACTGACCGATGCGGTATCGCTCAGGACATAGAGCCGCTTGACGTGCTCGTCGCGCATGAAGCCTGCGGTCGCAGCGGCTTCGTCGACATCGGACGGGATGAGCCGTGCGAACGTGTCCTTACCCGACGGGTAATAGCTCTCTGGCTCGCCCGCTTGGTCGAACGGAGTGGCGTCCGTGAAGCCGACGTAGGGGCTCCCCGGGCTGACCTGGAGGATGTCGTTCTCGCCCAGGATCGGCAGCGAGACCGCCGTCGCCGCCGACTCGAAGTCGCCGATATAGGCGATCGCGTCGAGGTCCTGCCCGGCGGCGCGCGGCTCCTTCCCGTCCCAGTCTCCGTTGGCCGGGACGTCGTTCAGCGAGGCGAAGCTGATCGGGCGATGGCCGACGCGGCCGCCTGCCTGCGCGAGAGCCAGGATCTCGCCGTCGACGATGCTGCGCATCTCGGGGGCCAGCGGACCCTGCAGCGGCAACCCGGAGTAGATCGTCAGCGTGCTCTCGTAGGTGAAGCCGCCCGGCTCGGTGCCGGCGCCGCCGCAGCCGGCAAGCGCGGCTGCGAGTACGATCACGACAGCTGCCGTTCGGGGGTGGCGCAAGCGGGCGCGGATTGTAGTCCGTATGCTCAGCTCAGCCGCGCAGGAACTTGCGAACCTCGTACAGCTGCGCGCCATGGATCGTCTCCTCCACCTGGTAGCCGACAAAGCGCGCGCGCGTGGTATCCCCGCTCGACTCGATGCGGTAGCCCCCGATCACGCTGTCCTGCCGGGGGAGATTGAAGTAGGCGCGCGCCACAGCGGCTCGGTTGTCCGCGTGCTTTCCCGCGGCCTTGATTGCTTCGAGTACCGAGTGCATCGCCTGGTAGCCGTAGAGCGACCATGCGGTCGCGATCGGCCACAGCTGGTGGTATTGACGCAGGATCCGTTTTGCCTGCGGCCCGTACTGGCTGATCGGCAGGATCGGGCTCGTCACGTAGGTCGCACCGACCGCGCCACCAAGCTCGTCAAGGAACCGGTTGGTCGCCAGCGTCGAAGGGGCGAAGAGCTTGACCGACGGCAGCTCGTCGTCGATCGTCTGGAAGAGCGCTGCGATTCCGCTGTCCGGAGCACCACCAACGATCACGGCCTGCGCCCCGCTGGCCGCGATCGTGCCGGCAAGCGCCGCGTAGGCGCCGGCCGTCGCGCTCGAGCTGTTGATCTGGGCCGAGCCGGCGAGCGCGATCCCGGCGTGCTGGGCGCCGTTCGCGACCATCGTCGCGGTGACCGCGTCGTAGCTCGCGTAAGGAGCCGTGTCGGTGACCGCGAAGACACGCTTGACGCCCTCATCGCGCATGAAGCTGAGCGTCGCCGTCGCCTCCTGCAGGTCGGTCGGTACCAGCCTCGCAAACGTGTTCGTGCCGCTTGGCCGGTATCGCTCCGGCTCGCCCTTGTCGTCGTAGCGGCTCGGATCGGTCAACCCGACGTAGGGGCTCGCCGGGCTCACCTGCAGCAGCCCGGCCTGGTTTGTGATCGGCAACGAGGTTGCAGTTGCAGCGGAGTCGAAGTCGCCGATGTAGGCGACCGCGTTGACGTTCTGAGTTGCGGCCGCTGCCGCGGCGTTCGTGTCGGCTGGATCCCAACCGGTAGCGTTCCCGTCCTCGAGCTGTTGGAGGGTGATCACGTGGCCGTTGATGACGTTGCGCGTTGGCCAGGTCAGCAGCGCGAGATCCTCACCGTAGAAGATGCTGTTCATCACGACGCTCTGGGGCCCTGCCAACGGCAAGCCGGTGTAGACGAAGAGCTCGTTGCCGATATCGGGCGGGGGCGTGCTCGAGCCGCAGCCGGCAACTGCAAGTGCCAGCGCAGCAAGCAGCCAGCGTCTTCCGCTGAAGCGAACCGCGACGGCTTTCAGGGCTGTGGGCTGCGGGCTCCGCGGCCCGGGAGATGGCGGATCACAACGCGTCCTGCCGCCCCCAAGAGCATCACGAGCAGCGCCAAGAGGAACGCGTCGAGCCCGCTCGTCCCGACTGCCCAGAGAACGATCCACAATGCGAGGCCAAACGTGGCAGCGATAACGAGGCCCATGCTCGCGGCAGTCTATGCCACATCGGCGGACAATGCGCTCGCAATCTCGGCGACGAGGCGCCCGACCTCGGCCACCCCGTCTGGGCCCTCGCCGGCGGCGCGTACGAGGCGCGAGCCGATGATCACCCCGTCAGCACCGGCCTTCGCAGCAGCGACCGCCTGTGCGGGCGTCGCGATGCCGAAGCCGAGCGCGACCGGCACGGAGGTGCTTGCCTTCGCTCGTCGGAGTAGCGGGCCGAGATCGTTGCCGGCAGCGCTGCGCTCGCCCGTCGTACCGGTGACCGAGACGACGTACATGAAGCCGCGCGCGCGGGCGCCGATCGCCCCCAGCCGCTGCGCCGTAGTCGTTGGCGCGATTAGCGGTACCAGCGCCACGCCATGGCGTTCGCTCGCATCGGCGAGCTCCCCGCCCTCCTCGTAGGGGAGGTCGGGCACGATCAGCCCGGCTACTCCGGCCTGCGCGAGGCGCTCGCAGAAGCTGTCAGCTCCGGGTGCAAGCACGCTGTTCGCATAAGTCATCGCGATGACGGGCACCCGTCGGCCGAGCTGCTCGGCGATCGCGAGCACGTCGACGAGCGTCGTCCCGGAGGCGAGAGCGGTCGTCGCCGCGGCGTGGATTACCGGGCCGTCCGCCAGCGGATCGGAGAAGGGCACGCCGAGCTCGAGCAGGTCGGCTCCCGCGTCGATGCAGGCCTCGCCGATCGCGAGCGAGCGCTCCCGGTCGGGGAAGCCGCCCA
>Ga0187890_10003901_pt1 | contig 10186 bp, 9 predicted proteins | sample June2016WEW_21_1_FD_133005 | JGI IMG/M metagenome (GOLD analysis project Ga0187890, IMG submission 133005) | Peatland microbial communities from SPRUCE experiment site at the Marcell Experimental Forest, Minnesota, USA - June2016WEW_21_10 | ecosystem: Environmental > Terrestrial > Soil >...
AGCAGGCCATTGAGAATTATCATGATGGTGGCGAATACGGTGTCCCGCGCCAGCGCCGTAGCCGCGGGGCCGCCGGAGAGCATCAACGACACGATGAGAGCCACCTCAATCATCGTAACCGCAAGCGCGAGCACCAGCGTTCCGAGCGGCTCACCGACCCGGTGAGCAACAACCTCTGCGTGATGTACTGCAGACAGTACGGCTGAAATCAAACCAATCCCCAGCAGTGCCGCATAGATTGTCCCGCGCGCACCGAACGCCAGCCCCAACAGCAGCAGCCAGCACACCGCGGGGGAAATGATAGACCATGCGGGAATCTTCAGCGTGCTTGGCTTTCCGGCAGCAGCTGTTCCAGATTTGGTATTCGATGAGCTCATAAGGAACATCCCTTACCGCGAGGTCGAATCGTCAATTCAGCGCCGCGCGAACCGAGCTGTCATCATCAAGCATCAGCCACTCGATCACCGACAGGGGCAGAGAACCGTAGCCGATCAACTCGTCGTGAAACGCACCAAGCCGAAAAGCTGTGCCCTGGCGTTCGCGATAGCGACCGAGCAGACGCATGATCTGCCACTTGCCGGTGATATATGAAATCTTCTGTGACGGATTTGAGGCCGCTCCGGCTGCCTCGCCTTCGGCCGCTTCTCGATCGAGACCCCCCGCATCCATGAAGTAACTAACCGCCTGCTCGAAACTCCAGCGTCCACTCTGCAGGTTTACATCCACGCCAATGCGTGCGGATCGATAGCGGCTCAATCGCAGCACCTGCCCTTCGGCTGCGGAGTTGTCGGGATAGAGTCCTTCTCGTAACAGCATTTCCTCCCCATAAAGCGCCCAGCCTTCAATGAACACGGTATCGCTGTGCTGGCGACGGATCTCATCGGACAGATGATTGGCTATGGAGAGCTGCAGGAAGTGGCCGGGGATGCCTTCGTGGCCGAGTATGGGGCGCGGATCCTCTATCGCAGCGCGAATATAGAAGTTACCGCTCTTTGGATTGTAAGTCGGAATGTAATAAAACCCGGTCGGATCCTTGTCATGGATTCCCGGCGGATTCATGAACCCGCCAGGCGCGGTCGGCTTGAAAGCCTCAGGCAGTTCGCGGATCTGAAATTGACCGATGTACGATGGGATCGTCACCAGGCGATTCGCTTGCAGAAAGCGGACCAGTTCGTCCAGATGCGCCTGGTAGCTGGTCAGGAATTCTGCCTGATCTTTCGGGACATGTGCCGCTCTCGACGGATCGGGCGAGGCGAGGCTCGGATCTTTCAGCATGGCCTCGAGTGCGCGATAGCGCACAAGCTCGACTTCGCCCAAATGAGCGAGGTCGTGCGCATTGAGCGGCAATAGCAGCACATGCTTGAGCAGATAGTTGTACTTGCTCTCGCCCATGGGCTGCCAATCCGGCATCCGCGGCAGTCGCGACTCGAGCCAGTCGGCATAGGCGTGCAAGGCCCTCAGAGCGGTGTCCCGTGCCTTGATGAGACGGCGCTGCTCGGTGGCTGTGAGCTGATCGGCTAGGGTCATCAGGCTCACGGTATACAACTCATCGCCTTCGCGGGCCGCTTGAATCGCCAGGGACGCATAGAGCTTCACAGGCTGCGTGAGATTCGCACGAGCGGTCAGCAAGAGCACCGGCATTTGCTCGAGTCGCGCCGTAGCGGCAATTGCTCGCGTGCGTCGCGATGCGTACTCCTTTTGCAGCAAGCTGAAGATGGCGTTTGAGCACTCGTTGATGTATAGCTGCGGATCGGAGGCTTCGGGATTGAGCTCACGTCCGAAGAAGTCTGCGTAGGCCAGCTGCGACTGGAAGAGCAGATGATCGACTCGATCATCCTTGTCCCAGTCCGCATCGCTCATCGCACTGACCTGCCCGAGCAACTGAGTTACGTGCTCGCGGCGTTCAAGTACTGCGCTCATGCGATAGTCCGTCAATCGACTATCGAAACGATGCTCCCCCGCGCCGCTGGTCGCCACCGGATAGGCTTCATCGCGCCACTCGTAGTACTGATGTGCCAGGTCTCGAAGCTCGGAGGGGCCGGCCTCAACCTGCAGGGGCAACAGCGTCATGAGCGCGGCCAAGGCCACTCGGTTCGGGTACATCATGCGGGCGGCACAGTTGTATCGATTATTGATTCGAGCCCGCGACCAGTTTACATGAGTGGACACCACGTCGTGCGGCCCGCCTAAGCAGGCAGTCCGCAGCGCGACGTCGCCCAAGGTTATGCCACATATCGGTGCACGCATCCCTCGGGTTACGGCGCCCGTTCCGAGGGGCTCCCGGGCGCAAGGTAACTTCTGCAACATCGACTGTGTTACTTTCCGCGCTCTCTCCCGGTTCTGATCGCGGATGGCCCATGGCAAACATTTTTTTGATAGGCGGTGAGAAGGGAGGCGTCGGCAAGTCGATCGTCGCGCGCCTTCTCGCTCAATATTTCATCGATCACTCCATTCCCTTCCTGGGATTCGATTCGGATCGGTCGCACGGCGCGCTCATGCGCTTCTACCCCAACTATACGTCGGCGGTACTCGTCGATCGATACGAGAGCCTCGATGCAATCGTTGAGGCCGCTACGGAAAACGCCGAGCGCCGAATACTCGTGGATCTTGCGGCCCAGGCTCAGGAGCCGCTCACAAAGTGGATGGATGAATCGCAGTTGCTCGAGGTGGCGCGCGAGATTGGATTGAACATCTTTTACTGGCACGTCATGGACGCCGGCAAGGATTCGGTCGATCTCCTCAAACGGCTCTACGATCAATACGAGCAGCGCTTAGGCTACGTAGTCGTCCGGAACCATGTGCGCGGCGATGACTTTGGGATTCTGCAGCACTCCGGGCTATTGGAACGGGGACAGGCATTGAACGCGCGCCTGATCGACATTAAACGATTGCGCGATGCAACGATTCTGAAAATCGACGCTCACAGCAGCAGCTTCTGGGCGGCCACTCAACCCGAGGATCAGGGTGGCGCCCGGCTCGGCCTGCTGGAGCGACAGAGATTCAAGACGTGGCTGAGAGGCGCCTACGACGCAATTGCTCAGACAAACCCGTGATGTAATCTCGGATCAAGTAGCCGCGACCTGGTCTGGGCTAGCCGGGACACTGGACGGTTGCGCCGACTGAGCCAAGACGGCTGCGCTCGATCCGATCCAGCAACTCCAGCGAAGTTGTCCAGAGTTCCTGCTGTTGTGCACAGCGGACACCGTAATCGAACAGGGCCTTCATTCTGACCGGTTGCACATCGAGCGGTCCCCGGTACGGATAATCGTTGGGGATCTCCGTGATCCGCAACTGCATACCGTTCCGCTGCGCCAGCGACCACGCGATTTCTACGGCTTCCAGAGCATTACCGTTCAATGCCGCCTCGATGCTGCGCCTGACGATGGGTGTCGTTTTGATCGGGGTCGTAAGTACTTGCGTACCGATCTGGCCGTTGACAATGATGTAGACATTGGCACCTTCCAGCAGCGCGCCTTTGGCTGGTAGCAAGTTGGCCAACTCAGGGGCGATGAATAGTGGCGAAGTCGTTCCGCCGTCGACGTGCATCTCATCAAAGCTGGCGCCCGACTTCGTGACACGGATCATGACGGGCGGAAAGAGACCCGGAATACTGCAGGAGGCGATGATGACGTCGCGAAACAGCCTGCGTGCGCTCTCGCCACCCTGAGCCGCAACGGTACCGAGGTTCCAGATTACCGTCTCTTCCCGATCGAGATCGGTCGTCGCTATCAGAAGCCGCCGACCCTTGGCGGCCTCTGCAGCGACGGCTCGCAGCAGCTCATCCGTCACGTAACGATCCACGAGCTTGAAAAGGGGTTCGCCCCTGTAAATACTCGCGCCGAAGAACGCACCCAGCCAATGCGATTGCAACAGGTGCTGAGTGCGTTCCCCGGAGAATATGTCTGTCAGCCTGTCGTCCCAGAGGGGACCAAGAAAGGCAAACGGCGCAATCAACGCCCCCGCGCTGACACCGGTCACGACCTGAAATTCCGGACGCGTACCGAGTCGGCTCCATCCCACCAGGGCACCGGCGCCGAATGCCGCGCCGACGCCTCCACCCGACAATGCGAGCACGTTGAGCGGACCACCGCTTGCCGCCGCGTGAATCTGCTCAAGTACCCTCGGCATCCGGGCCTCGAAGGCATGTCGCGAGTCATCGATAATGCGTATATCGCCGGAAAATCCGACGGGCACTGCATCGGCGTACCCGACGTGCGGAGCATCTCTGCGAGTAAGGCCAGCACAACCCGTCGCCACCAGTGCCAGCGAGGACCCAATAATTAAAGCCGCACGCGCCCCTTTTACGGACTGTTCCATTGTAGTGACTATCAGTTATCCCCAACCGAACCTTTCAGGATTTATCATGAATCTATTGGAGCGCTCATCTATCGGCACTTGTGCGTATAGGCTGGCCTAACCTCAAAATTCCTCCCACTCTGTATCGCTCGGCGCGCTGCTTGCGACCTTTCGCATGGCCTGCGCAGCTGTCTTTGCAGGCGGCTTTGCTGAAGTGACCGCGCGTGTTTTCTTGATGAGCTGGTCTTTTGACCATGGACGCCCCGGGGCTCGGCGTTCTGGAGTGGCCGCTGAGGTCCTCTCTGCGCCAACCTGATAGGACGAAATGAGCGCCATAAGCGACTGCACCTGCTCGACGATGGCCTGACTGGCGCTAGAGGCCTGCTCGACGAGGGCCGCGTTCTGCTGGGTAGTCTCGTCCATCTGCATGACCGCCTTATTGACCTGCTCGATTCCAGAAGACTGCTCGCGGCTTGCCGCGGCGATTTCGGCCACAATGTCTGTCACCTTATTCACCGCAGCGGTGATCTCTTCCAGGGTCTTGCCAGTCTCATCGACGAGCTTGCCGCCCTCGTTGACTTTCGCCACACTGTCTTGGATCAGGGCTTTGATCTCTTTGGCTGCTGTGGCACTACGCCCGGCCAGATTGCGCACCTCGGTAGCCACGACGGCGAATCCCCGACCCTGCTCGCCCGCACGCGCCGCTTCGACCGCCGCATTCAACGCCAGTAGATTGGTCTGGAACGCAAGCTCATCGATGACGCCGATGATGTCGGCGATCTTGCCGGAGGCGGCATTGATGGCACTCATCGCCTGAATTGCAGAAGCCACGACAGCGCCACCCTTTTTCGCCTGCGAGCGCGCGGCCAATGCCATGTCGTTTGCCTGACCAGCATTGTCGGCAGTCTGCTTGACCGTGGCTGTCATCTGCTCCATGGAGGAAGCGGTCTCCTCGAGGCTTGAAGCCGTCTGCTCGGTCCGCTGCGAAAGATCATGATTTCCTTTGGCTATTTCCTCGGTGCCAAATTGAACCGCGCCCGCGGCGTCCTTGATCTGCTGGACCAGTTGCAGGGTCTTGTCGAGCATGCCATTGATGCCTGTGGCCAGTTTCTCAAAGAATGCATTCTTGCCGTCCATGGGAATGCGTTTGAGCAGATCGCCGGATTGAGCCGCCGACACCACAGCCGCGACTTCATCCTCCACCTTGGTTTCCTGCGTACGATCGACCCATTCGACGACGGTACCGACTCGCGTGCCCTGCGCGTCAAGCACTGGATCGGCAATGATGCGGAGCTTGAGATCGCCGACGCGCACCTGTGTATCGATTGTGCCTTGCATATCATGCAGCAGCTGCGTCTGATGAGCCGGCTTCTTATGGAACTGATCAATGTGCTCACCTACGAGCTTGTCGGGGTCGAACTGAGGAAGCTCGCGACGCAATTCCGTGGCGCACCTGCGCATCATGGCCTGAACAGCACGGTTCATGTAGATGATGCGATTGTCCGCGTCCGCCATCATCACGTTGGCGGAGACGCCGTCCAATGCCGTCTTCACGCGCAGGCTCGTCAGCGTCTGCGTTCTTTGCTCGGTGATATCGGTCGCATACTGCACGACCCGGTAAGGGCTGCCGGCCTCATCCGCGAGGGGGCTGAAGTAGCCCTGCAACCAGAGCTCCCGGCCGTCTTTGGCGACGCACCGATACTCGCCTGCCACGAATTGACCTCGGCCCAAAGTGTTCCACAACTCCTGATACTGTGGGCTTTGCCTCATCGCCGGACCCGCCAGAATGGAGTGATGTCTGCCCTGCAGCTCCTCGAGCGCGTAGCCGAATATCTTCAGTAAATTCGGGTTGGCGGTGCGAATCGTGCCGTCGAGCTCAAGCTCGACAATCGCTCGCACCTTGTGAATCCCCGCCAGCTCGCCCACGTATTGCGCTTCACGCGCCCGCTGCTCCGTTACATCCGTGGCGTATTCGATGATCTTGAATGGCTGGCCTCTGGCGTCCAGAATGGGTTGATAAGATGCCTGCAGCCAGATTTCGCGCCCGCCCTTGGCGAGGCGCCGGTACACGCCTTCATCCGGTTCGCCACGCCGGAGCTTCGCCCAGCAGTCGCGGTATTGAGTGCTCTCGCGTCGGATAGCGGGGACCAATAGCCCGTGCGGCTGTCCCTGAATCTCTTCGAGCGTATAGCCGATGGCGCGCAGATACTTCTCGTTCGCCGTGCGGATCGTGCCGTCCAGCTCGTATTCGGCCACTGCCAGCGCCTTGCTGATCGCTACGGTCTGGCCGCGCCAATTATCGAGTTGCCGAGCATCCTTCATGGGCTCGCGGCTCGTGTGGCGCTTGGCGCCATTCTTGGACGAACGCCGAGGTACGTACGGTGCCATGACACATCCTTGGGACTGATTCGGTTACGAGGGACGAGCTTGGGCAGCTTGCGGTTGCCGACCGGTGTGCAGTGTTTCGGCAAGCCGTCGAGCGTCGAGCAGGATGACGGTCTTGCCGTCAATGGTCGCCAGGCTGTCCACGAAAGAACGGGCGACCTCGCTGCCGAGTTCAGGCAGCGCGCGGCAGTGTGAGGGGCTGATGTCATAGACCTCGGAGACCGCATCGACCACGAGCCCGAAGTTACGCTCCACGGCTCCGCCAGTTACTCGGATTACGATCAGGACCGTAGACGGCCCAAATTGCGCCGACTCGAGGCCGAAGCGCCGACGCAGATCGATAACCGGGACAATGCTGCCGCGCAGGTCAAGAACTCCTAATACCCAAGGCGGTGCGTGTGGAATGCAGGTCACCGCCGTCCAGCCGCGAATCTCCTGAATGTTGCGGATGCCCAGTCCATATTCTTCTCCGGCCAGATGGAACGTAAGTACCTGCTGGGCAGAGCGGCCCTCCTGATTGCCATGGCGCAGCAACGACGCCTCGGAGGGGGCACTGCCGTCCTGGCCGTTGGTCGAGGCATCGTCACTCATGCGGAGTTCCTATCGACAATGACACGACTATTGGCAATGTAGCCGCCCCGCGGATCCGTAATTTCCGAAGGTGCGGCGGACCTGGTTCACAGAAGTGAGGAATTACCTGTGAACCTTTCATGGAGCATCCCTGATCGGCATAAACCTTGTACCCTGCGAGATACAAGTTCTCCATCAGGTGGCGTCGCGCGAGTATCTGAGCACTTATCGACCAAAGGCGAATTGTCTTGAGTAACGAGATTCCCGAGTGGTAACTGATCACCACGCTCGGCGCGACAGGAGCGCGCCCTAGCGGCTCGAGGTCGCAGATTCAGAGAGAGTGCGAGGGAGCCGGCAGAGCGCCAGCCTGGCGCCGGGCAAAACACCGAGGCGCATCACCCGCGGGCGCTCGCGGACTTCATAGATGTATTCGCCTGCAGCCAACCTGGATCTCTTACCGCAACTGGCTGTCCTTGCTCCCGCGCCGGTTGTAGCCGCTGAAGGTCTTGGCATCGCAATCCTGGGCGTCCTGACAGCTGAGGCACAGCCGAACCCCATGGATCGCCTCTCTGCGCGCCTGCGGGATTTCGGTTCCGCACTCGGCGCAATGCGTCAGGCTAGGACCCTGAGGCAGCTGACTTTGTGCCCGGCGGATCGCATCCTTGACCGTTGCGTCGATCTGCTCCTGAACCGCGCCTTCTTTTGCCCAACCGGTGGCCATATCTGATCCTGATTGCGTGGCAGCGATATTACCCCAGCACCAAAGCGGGACCCAAAATTCGGCCGTCTCCGACGATGCCCTCAGTCTATGGGTCCTATAACCGGCTTTTCAAGCCGCCGTATAGCCGCCGTCCACCATGACGACAGCGCCGGTCACGAAACTTGCCTGGGGGGAGGCCAGAAACACGATGACCTCCGCGACTTCTTCAGGCCTCGCCGAGCGACCGATCGGGTGATGCGGCCCGAAACTCTCGAGCAACGCGCGACTGTCGGGCACCGCGTCTCCCAGAAAGCCCGTTATCACAGCGCCGGGTGCGACGGCATTGACCCGGATGCCGCTGGCAGCGAACTCGACCGCCAGGACTTGGTGATCTGGATGATGGCGCCCTTCGACGCCGCATAGGCCACCTGTCCTGCGATGCCGATCACGCCTGAAATGGATGCGACGTTGACGATCGATCCCGATCGCCGTTCGCTCATGACCTTGAGGGCTTCGCGGCAATGTAGAAATGTCCCGCGCGCGTTGGTTTCCAGGATTGCATCCCACTGCGCGCTCGAAGTATCGAGCGTGGAGCACTGAAGGTGCCGACCCGCATTATTGATGAGAATGTCGAGTGCTCCGAAATGAGTCAGCGCCGCCGACACCGCGTCTTGGGCGGTCTGTTCCTGTCGTAAATCACCGTTGACACAGACAATGCGGCCCTGATCGGCGAGCGACTCTACGCTGGCCTTGACATCCGCAGCGACTATCCGGCATCCCCGCTCACGCAGGCGCTCGACTACGCTGCGACCGATGTCGCCGGCTGCGCCGGTTACCAGCGCGACTTTGTCCTCGAGATCCCGATTCCGCTGACCGGTCATTACAAACCCGCAAAGCGCCACGAGTCGCCGTCTGAGACGATGTGGCCGGCGGTCGGTTGCGGGAAATGACTGCCGATGACGAGCATCGGCTTATCCGCAGAGGCCCGCACGAGGCGTGCGCGTTGCTGGGCGCCCAATGCCGGGTTCATGTCGAATTTCCCGATCCAATCCGGGACCGCAATCTGAATCGGGCTGTGCATCACATCGCCGGTGAGGATCGCCTGCTCGCCTCGGGAGCAGATACGTACGCTCACATGCCCCGGGGTGTGGCCTGGGGTCGGCTCGAGCCAGACTTCATCGCTGATCCGGTGATTCATGTCAATGAGATCAACCAGTCCCGCCTCGATGATGGGCATGATGCATTCTTCCACGTGCAGCAGATGGTGATAGCCCTTGGTCCGGTAGAGCGCCATCCAATGCTCGTATTCGATTCGGCCAAAGAGATAACGAGCCGTCGGAAACGTTGGCACCCAGCAATCGTTCACCTTCTGCGAGTTCCACCCGACGTGGTCGAAATGCAGGTGTGTGCACAAGACGATATCGACATTGTCGGGTTTGACGCCGATGGACTTCAGATCCTCCAGAAAATCCGACTTCAAATGACAGAAGACATCATATTCGCGCTCCCGATCCGCGCCGATGCACGTGTCGACGACGATGTTGCGACCACCCGCTTTGACGACGAATCCCTGAAAGTTGATGATCATGCGGCCGGCGGGCGTTGCGTAATGCGGCTGAAGCCACGGGTACTTCAGCAACAGATCGGGCGTTGCATTCTCGAGCAGGACGTTGATGTCGTCGTTCAGGGCAATGACCTCCGGAATGCTGAAGATCTCGACGTCGCCCACCCGCCACCGGCCTATATTCTGAATCGCCATCACTTGACTCCCTCAGCAGGAATGCAGAGCTGCATCGTTCGAATCCAATGTGGCCGCGGGCAAACACGAGCGACGCAGTCGACTTAACGTGCCTATGCGACTCGATCCGGCGCTGGATGGATGCGGATCGGCAACTTGGCAGGCCCATGTCCAATGGTGGTCACCCAGGGTTCCAGCTCCCCAGCCAACTCGATGCGTTCGACCTGCCGCACGACCTCGGTGAGCAGAATGTGCGCCTCCAGCTGTGCGAGCGCGCGTCCGACACAGGCATGTATGCCATATCCCCAGCCGACTTGTTTTCTGAGGTCCCGCGCAATCTGATAACGGTCAGGGTCGGGCCACGCACGCGGGTCGCGATTCGCCGTTGCAAACATCAGCCCCACCCGCTGGCCAGCCGGGATGGTGAACCCTTCGATCTCAACTTCGCGCGTCGTAATCCGGCCGGCCATTCGCGATGGTGAGTCCCACCGCAGGCT
>Ga0187890_10003903_pt1 | contig 10185 bp, 10 predicted proteins | sample June2016WEW_21_1_FD_133005 | JGI IMG/M metagenome (GOLD analysis project Ga0187890, IMG submission 133005) | Peatland microbial communities from SPRUCE experiment site at the Marcell Experimental Forest, Minnesota, USA - June2016WEW_21_10 | ecosystem: Environmental > Terrestrial > Soil >...
ATGGCCCTGCTGACCAGTTTCCTGGCCTACGCCTGCGGTCTCCTTTTGCTCGGCATCGACGCCGGCCGCCCGTGGAACTTCTATTGGATCGTTTTCCCCTGGAAATGGAACATGCACTCGCCGTTGGCAGAGGTTGCCATCTGCATGTCGATCTACGCCATGATCCCCCTCGCACTCGAAAACATTCCGCCGGTGCTGGAGCGGCTCTGGTACTTTGATTCCCGCCTGCGTCCTGGAGTGGAGCGACTGGAACGCGGTCTGCACAAATTTTTTCCCTGGATCATTGCCGCCGCCTACCTCTTGCCGGGCATGCACCAATCGTCGCTCGGCGCGTTGATGCTGCTGGCCGGAGAACGAGTCCATCCCTTGTGGCAGACCCCGTGGCTGCCCTTGCTCTACCTGGGCGCGGCCACCTTCATGTCGTTCGGTTGCGTCGCCGGTACCACTATGTTGTGCTGCCTGGTATGGAAGCGCGCCATGGACATGGAGGTTCTTGACGAAGCCGCCCGCATCACCGCGTGGCTGATTTTCGGCTGGCTCGCACTGCGCCTGCTTGACATCCTCTTCCGCGGAGCCCTCGGTACCGCCTTCCACTTCGATCGCTTCGCCGGCGTGTTCTGGCTGGAGATGCTGCTGGTTTCGACCGGCGGCTGGATGCTTTACCGTTCGCTGCAGAACCACGAAACCCGGATGATGTTCCTGGGCTACATCCTCAGTTCGTTCGGCGGCATGATCTATCGCTTCAGCCCCACCACATTAGCCTTTCGCCCCAACCCCGAGTCCCTCTATTTTCCGTCCACCATCGAAGTCCTGGTATCGCTTGGTTTCATTTGCATGGGCATCGCGGGATTTCTTTTTGTGGTGAAGCGCTTTGGCATTCTTCCCGCTCCGATCCAGGATTGGCACGACATGGCAAGCTACTTCCGGTTCCGCCGGCCCTACATTCGCTGGACTGGATATTTCAAGTATGGACATTTCGGCGAAAACGAATCTGAAACAACAGACTCCAACTGACAGCAGGCCCTATGGCGAAACGAATCACGATTGATCCCATAACCAGAATTGAAGGCCACCTTCGCATCGATGTCGAAGTTGACAACTATGCGGTCACCAATGCATGGGCTTCTTGCACCATGTGGCGCGGCATCGAGAACATTCTCCGCGGCCGCGACCCACGCGACGCATGGCTCTTCACCCAGCGTTTCTGCGGTGTCTGCACCACGGTGCACGCCATGGCCAGCGTGCGCGCCGTGGAAGATGCCTTGAAGCTCGAAATTCCGCTCAACGCCCAGTACATCCGCAATCTCATCCTGATTGCGCATGCCTTGCACGACCACATCGTTCACTTCTATCAACTCTCCGCGCTCGACTGGGTCGACATTCTGCAGATTCCCAAGGCCGATCCCGCAGCCACGTCAAAATTGGCGGAGAGCCTCTCGCCCTGGACGCGCAATTCCCGCAACGAATTCAAGGCCGCGCAGGATCGCGTCAATGCCGTCGCCAGCAGTGGTCAGCTCGGAATTTTCATGAACGGTTACTGGGGCCATCCGGCGATGAAGCTCTCTCCCGAAGTCAACCTGCTCGCCTTCACCCATTACATGCAGGCATTGGAATATCAGCGCAAAGCTCTGCAAGTGGTGGGAATCCTGGGATCGAAGACCCCGCACATTCAGAACCTGACCGTCGGAGGCGTAGCCAACGCCATCGACTTGGACAGCTCCAGCGCCCTCGACATGGACCGCCTGGAGATGATCCGAGTTCTGCTCGACGAGGTCGTGCAGTTCGTCAACCAGGTCTACTTCGTCGATGTCTGCGCCGTCGCTGCTATGTATCCCGAGTGGTTCAGGATTGGCAAGGGCGTGAACAACTACCTTGCCGTCCCCGATCTGCCGCTGGACAGCGCCGGCACCGCCTACGATCTTCCCGGCGGTACCATCATGAATGGAAACATCTCTGGCGTTCATCCCTTCAAGACCGCATCGGACAAGGAGTTTCGCGATGCCGTCAGCGAAGATGTAGCGCATGCCTATTATCACGCGGGTAAGCCGCTTCACCCCTGGGTGGGAGAGACCGAGCCCGCCTTCACCGGCTGGGACGGCGATCAGAAGTACTCCTGGGTCAAAGCGCCGCGCTACAATGGCGCACCTATGCAGGTCGGCCCGCTGGCGCAGGTGCTGGTCGGTTACGCCGGAGGCCATCCCCTGACTCGCAAGTATACGAATCTCGCCATCGGCAAGGTCGGCGCCGTCGGCGGCATTCACGTCACTCCAGACATGTTGGAGTCCACGCTGGGCCGCCATGCCGCGCGCGCGATTCGCGCTTGCATGTTGGCGGAACTCGCGCAGAAGCACTTGCAATTGCTGATCGACAACATCGCCAAGGGCGACTACACGGTCCACAACCAGCCGGTGTTTAATGGCCACGAAGTCGAAGGCGTCGGAACTCATGAGGCGCCGCGCGGCACGCTGTCCCACTGGGTCGTGGTCAAGGACGCAAAGATCAAGAACTACCAGGCGGTTGTGCCCTCAACCTGGAATGCCAGTCCGCGCGACGCCTCCGGCGCTCACGGACCCTACGAAGCTTCGCTGCTGCACACACCGCTCGCGCGCCCGGAGGAACCGTTGGAGGTCTTGCGCACCGTGCACTCTTTCGATCCCTGCATGGCTTGCGCCTGCCACACTTTCGATCCATCGGGCCGCCAGATTGCCAAGGTGAAAGTGTTATGAAGATGACGAGAGTGCCATGAAGAAGATATTGATCGGCGGGATCGGAAACGTCTTGCTGGGGGATGACGGCGTCGGGCCATACGTAGCGCGGCTTCTGGCCGCCCGCTACGAATTCGACGATGGCGTCGAAGTCGCCGACTTGGGGACCCCGGCCCTTGACCTGATCGATCAGCTCACCGAAAGGAATGCCGTCATCCTGATCGATTCCATCAATGCCGGCGCAGCCGCGGGAACGGTGCTGCTCTACCGCAAAGCCGACATTATGTGCCACCGTCCCGCCGTGCGCATGGATCCGCACTCGCCCATGCTGGTCGACGCGCTGCTCAGCGCTGAGTTGTTCGGAGTCGCGCCCGCCGATGTCCTACTCGTGGGAATTGCCGGCGGCTCTTACGAGGCGGGCTGCAGTTTGAGCAAGCCCGTGAAAGCGTCGTTGGATAAGGTGATCGCAGAAGTCTTGCGTGAACTGGAGCGCTTGGGCGTCGAGTACCGACGCCGGGAACATCCCGCCGAACACGGCATCTGGTGGGCAACCGAAGAGAAGATGGAATCCCCGCTGGCTACGTAGAGCTTTCTTCAGACCTTCAACCAAACGACGGGAAAGCGGTGGCCGAGTTTTCGGAAATCGGAATCGCTGGTCACCAACGTAGCCTGGTGTTCGATCGCCAGCGCAGCCGCGAAGCTGTCGGCGTAGTAAAGGTTATGTTTGACCTTCATGTCCGCGGCTCTGCATGCCCTCTGCGGCGTTGTGTCGAGCACTTCGATCGATAGCGGACTCACTGCCTGTATTGCCGCCCATGCTTGTTCTTGGCCATTTTGACGAAGGATCAAGCCATATACTTCCCCGTAATTAACTGCCGACATCAGTACACGGGTGCGCCCACGCATGGCTTCTCTAAGAAGTTCGTCGACCCTGGAAGCCCCTGGCTGATCCCGCAGAAAAGCGATCAGCGCGCTGGCATCGAGCACGTATGTTTTCATTTATCGTGCTTGCCCTCTTCGCGATGTTCCTTTTCCCAGATTGCTAGCAGATCTGGCCCGTCCGCCAGAAAGCCCCGGACACGGTCGATGTAGTCCTCGGTGACGGGTAGCAATACTATGCGGCCGAACTGGTCTTCCAGAAACTTAACCTTGGTACCCGCTTCGATTTTGTGTTTCCGGCGAAGCTCCGCGGGAATCACAAGTTGGCCCTTGGACGTGAATGTAGAACATAGATCCTTCATGTCTTACATGATATCACAAGTAAGGCAATATCCAATTATGTTGCACGCAGCATCCTGGCCGCTGCCACTACCGCCTGTCCCAAACTCAAACCGCCATCTCCGGCCGGCACTTCTTTCTGCGTGAACACCTCAAATCCAGCTTCGGACAGCCCCGCTTCGAGCCGTTCGGACAGATAGACATTGTGAAACGTCCCGCCACTCAGGCACACCCGGTTGAGATCGGTTTTCTTTCGCATCAACGTTGCCAGCTCAACGAACCCCGCGACCAGTCCGTTGTGAAAACGCCGGCTGATCGCGGCCACAGGAACATTTCGGCCAAGATCATCCAGCAGTGCTTCAAACAACGGACGAGTGCTGATGATCCAGCAGTCGCTTTCCGGCAAGAGTTGCGGCACGAGCTTCATCGGGTAGCCAGTGTCTTCGTCCGACGAAGTCATCGCCATCTCCAGTTCGATCGCCGCCTGGGCCTCGTAATTGACCTCTTGACGGATTCCGACAAGCGCAGCCACGGCATCGAACAGGCGCCCGCAACTCGACGTGAGCGGTGAATTCACGCCTTGTTCCATCATGCGCAGCAAAAGGTCGACCTTTACCTGACTGAGTTGGCGCACGAACGGAATATCCAACTTCAGAAACTCGCGCCCGAAATGATGTGCCAGGTAGCTTACCGCCATCCGCCATGGCTCACGGATCGCGGCTGCTCCACCGGGCAAAGGCACATACTCCAAATGAGCGGCGCGCTCGAAGTCTTCATAACTGGCGATGAGCACTTCCCCACCCCAGATATTTCCGTCGGCGCCGTAGCCAGTTCCATCGAGGGCGAAGCCGATCACGCGGCTCTCAAGGTGGTTCTCCGCCATACAACTGGCAATGTGCGCGTGGTGGTGCTGCACGCCAACCAACTTCACCCCACTCTGTTGTAGCGCCCATTTGGTGGAGAAGTAGTCGGGGTGAAGATCGTAGGCGATGATCTCCGGCCGGATTTCGAGAATTCGCTCCAGATGCTCGATGGCTTCGTGGAAAAAACTATAACTCTCCACGTTCTCCAAATCGCCGATGTGCTGGCTCAAGAAAGCGTGCTTTCCTTTCGTGAGGCAGATAGTGTTCTTCAGTTCGCCGCCGACGGCCAGCACCGAGGGCTGATCGTCCTTCAGGAAAACCGGCACCGGAACAAAACCACGGGAACGCCGCAACTGCCGCGTGATGCCGCCGGCAACTCGCACCACCGAATCGTCGCAGCGCAGCAGGATGTCGCGGTTATGCACGAGGAAGTAGTCGGCGAGGCCGCCCAATCGATGGACTGCTTCTCGATTATCGATCGCGATCGGCTCCTCGCTCAGGTTGCCGCTGGTCATCACCAAAGCCTTGAACCCTCCCTCGGTGAGCAGCAGGTAATGAAGCGGCGTATATGGCAGAAAAATTCCCAGGTACCGATTGAAGGGCGCAACCTCGTCGGAAAGCAAGTGCGGCGATTTTTTCGGGAGCAGAACTTTTGGCAGCAAAACAATGGGTCGTTGTATCGATTGCAGAACCGCGCTCGCCGCATCGTTCAATTCGCAGACTTCCGCGGCAGCCTGCAAATCAGGAACCATCACGGCGAACGGCTTTTCCACCCGGCGCTTCCGCTGACGCAGCAGAACCACCGCCGCAGGGTTCGTTGCATCCACCGCTAGATGAAAGCCGCCCAGTCCCTTTACCGCAACGACCAGTCCGGTATGTAGCCCAGAGACCGCTTCAACAATAGGATCGCGGCATTCAATTCTCCGTCCAGACTTATCCCAGAGTTCCACCCGTGGCCCACACTCCCAACAGGCATTGGGCTGGGCGTGAAAGCGGCGGTCCAGCGGATTCTCGTACTCCGCCAGACATGCCCGGCACATCGGAAACATCGCCATCGACGTGCTCGGCCGGTCGTAAGGAATATCGCGAATGATGGTGAAGCGCGGCCCGCAGTTGGTGCAGTTAATGAACGGATAGCGATAGCGCCGGTCATTCGGGTCGAACAGTTCGCGCAGGCAGTCCGCGCAAATTGCGACGTCCGGCGAAATGAGCGTGCGAACTTCTTCGCCCTCGTGACTATGGACAATGCAAAAGTCCTGATCGCCATTACACGGCACGTCATTACACGCTACATCATGGCACGGTACATCGAGGACCGTCAGGTTCGTGATCCGCGCCAGGGGCGGCGCTTCGGCGGGCAAGCGCTCAACGAAATCCTGAACCGTTTCCGCCGGCCCCTGGATTTCGATGGTGACGCCGGCGGAGGTATTGCGAATCGTGCCTCTCAGTCGCCTGCCGGTGGCGAGACGATAGACGTACGGCCGGAATCCAACTCCCTGCACGATGCCGGAAACCTCGATCTGGCGCCGCACTTCCATACATCGTCAGCTCGCAGTCTGCTGCACCAGCGATTTATGCGCCCTGCGTCGCTCCGCCAGCCACATCTTCCACTCGTGCAGACCGTTGCCCATCAGGCAAGACACCTTCACAATCTCCATCCCCGGATGCACCTTGCGCGCATTCTCCGCCGCCACGTCAATATCAAATGGGACGTAGGGAAGCAGATCGATTTTGCTCAGCACCAGCAAATCCGACTTGAAGAATATGGAAGGATATTTCAGCGGCTTGTCCTCGCCTTCGGTCACGCTCAACACCACGACCTTGGCCGCTTCACCCAGATCATAGCTGGCGGGACAAACCAGGTTGCCAACGTTTTCGATCAGCAGAAGGTCCAGATCTTCGAGTTTCCAATCCGCCAAGTGCCGCTCGATCATGCGAGCATCCAGGTGGCAAGTACCGCCGGTCGTGATTTGTTTTACCGGAAAGTGAAATCGCTTCAGCCGGTTGGCATCATTTTCCGTCTGAATATCGCCTGTCAATACGGCCACGCGATCGTGCCGCGGCAGCGATTCCAGCGTGCGCTCCAGAAGACTGGTTTTGCCGGAACCGGGAGAACTGATGAGGTTCAGGCACAAAATCCCGTGCTCCGTAAATCGGGCACGCAACTCAGCGGCGATGCGGTCATTCTCACTGAGAACTTTTTGCTCCAACGGTACTCGCTCCATATTCTTCCACCTCCAGATAGGCGAACTCTAACTCGTCTCCGCTGATGTATGTGGTTTCGAGGCTCGCGCATTGCGGGCAATGAGAATCGTAGTCGCGCACCACGAACTCGCGTGCGCAGACCTGACAACGATAGCGGAGAGGACAGACCTCGATCGCCAGTTCAAGTGACGCCAGATCGGTATCTTGAATCATCGCTTCAAAACAAAAGCGCAGAGCGTCCTGATCGATGGCTGCCATTTCGCCAATCCGGACGCCGACTTTGCACGGATATGTCCCCGGATGGCGGCCCATCTCGGTTCTGACCGCGTCCAGCACCGAATTCGCGATTCCCATCTCGTGCATAATTCCTCAACAGATGCGCGGCAATTGATCGCCCGCCAGCATGTCCACAATACGCGTCGTGCCGAACGGCGTTCGCATCGTCACCAGCCCCGCATTTTCTTTCTTTACTGTGCCAATGATCTGCGCTTCCGCTCCCAGCGGATGACATCTCATCGCCTGCAGCACCGCGTCGGCGGCCTCGGGCGCCACGATTGCGATCAGCTTGCCTTCGTTGGCCACGTATAAAGGATCGAGCCCCAGCAACTCGCACGCCCCTCGAACCTGCTCGTGGATAGGAAGTGATCTTTCCACCAGTTCGATCCCAACCTGCGAACGCTCCGCAATCTCGTTCAGCGTGCTGGAGACCCCGCCTCGCGTCGGGTCGCGCATGCAGCGAATTTCGGGAGTTACAGTGGAAGTTACGCCAAGCATCGCGGCCACCAGCGTGTGCAAGGCAGCACTGTCGCTCTGAATCTGAGTCTCGAACTCCAACCCCTCGCGCTGCGCCAGAATCGCGATGCCGTGATCGCCGATCGAACCGCTGAGTAGCACCTTGTCGCCGGGCCGCGCGCGGTCGGCAGAAAGGTCGACTCCTTCTGGCACCACTCCAATTCCTGTGGTGCTGATGAACAGTCCGTCGCCCTTGCCTTTCTCGACGACCTTGGTATCGCCAGTAACCACATGCACGCCCGCTTCCGCAGCCGCCCGCTGCAGCGAAGTGACAACGCGCCGCAGTTGCTCCATCGCGAAGCCCTCTTCAATGATGAAACCGGCGCTCAAAAACAGCGGCGTTGCCCCGCCCATCGCCAAATCGTTCACCGTGCCGTGAACCGCGAGCGAGCCGATGTCGCCGCCAGGAAAGAACAGTGGCTTTACCACAAAGGAATCGGTCGAGATGGCGAGACGCTGGCCGTTTACATTCACGATGGCCTGATCATCCAGACGCGCCAGCACCGGATTCTGAAACGCCGGCAGGAAGATGTCGCGAATCAATTCGGCGCTCAACTTGCCGCCGCTGCCGTGCCCCAGCAGAATCGTGTCTTTCGCCGCGAGCGGCGCCGGGCAACTGAGTTCGAAATTTATTTCGGCGTGGGTTTTCGTTGACACGCGCCCTCCTAACTCGCAACCTTGTGCCGCCGATAGCGATAGTACGCCGCGCATGCTCCTTCACTCGAAACCATGGGCGCTCCCAATGGATTTTCGGGCGTACATCTCATGCCAAATGCGGGACAATCCGTCGGCTTCTTCAATCCCTGCAAAACCTGGGCGCTGATGCACTCGGCGGGCTCGTCCACGGTCATTTCGCCCAAATCAAAGACTCGGTCCGCGTCAAAGGCAGCATATTCCTCGCGCAAACGTAAACCACTCTGCGGGATCGGCCCAATGCCGCGCCACTTCTGGTCTGCAACTTCAAACACCTCGGCCATGATCTGTTGTGCCGGCAGGTTCCCCTGGTAGCTCACCGATCTCACATACTGGTTTCCGAGGCGCGCTTCTCCCGCTTCGAGTTGCCGCACCAGCATGAGGACTGCTTCCAGAATATCCACCGGCTCGAATCCCCCGACCACAATCGGTATGCGAAAATCACGCACCAGGTCTTCGTACTCCTTGCACCCCACAACCGTACAGACATGCCCCGGCGCAATGAAACCCTGCACCCGGTTGGTCTGAGAAACCATCAGGGCGCGGATCGCCGGCGGGACCAGCACGTGTGAAACCAGCATGGAAAAGTTGTTGAGACCTTCGCGCCGGGCTTGCCACGCGGCCATCGCATTCGCGGGAGCGGTAGTCTCGAAACCAATCGCCAGAAACACGACTTTACGATTGGGATTCGAGCGCGCGATCTTCACCGCCTCCATCGGGGAGTACGCGATGCGAACGTCCGCGCCCTGGGCTTTGGCCCGAAACAGATCCGAACCGGACCCCGGCACGCGCAGCATGTCTCCATAGGAAACCAGGATGACATCCGGCCGCAGCGCTAGCGCGATTGCTTTGTCCACGGTTTCAAGCGGCGTGACGCAGACTGGACATCCCGGGCCATGCACCAGTTCGATCCCGCGCGGCAGCAGTTCGTCAATGCCGTAGCGCATGATGGTGTGGGTTTGGCCGCCGCAGATCTCCATCAGCACCCAGGGCCGGGTTGTACGCTGGACGATCTCAGCCGCCAGGGCCCGGGCAATACGATGGTCACGGTACTCGTCAAGATATTTCATATCAAGAAAGCGCGAATCCCAGAACCGGTACACGGCGTGCACGCGAGCGAAAGTTACGGTTCCGCTGGCGGCAATTCCGCTTCCAGCGCTCCCATCTCTTCCAGAAGCTTGTAGGTTCGCTCGGCTTCGTCTGCGTCCACGCGGCTTATGGCGAAGCCAACATGGACCATCACATAATCGCCCAGCACGGCCTCCGGGACAAAGTCCAGCGAAACCTGGCGCACGATTCCGCCGAACTGCACGCGGGCCGCACGCAACGGACCCACTTCTTGAATTTCGAGGATCTTCCCTGGTATGGCAAGGCACACGGCAGTTCACCCCATAGTAAGTACAATACTAGCCGTTACCGCGATCTGTGACGTGCGACACACCTAAGAGTGACGAAAGCACGAAAGGGATATTCATTGGGAGGGGATTTTTTGCGACACCAATCGCCGTAAGGAGTAAACTTCATCTCTTTCCCGCCCAGAGGAGCAAGACATGAAGGCCGCATCGCTCATACTCTCGTTTATCGCCCTTTTCAGCCTCATGGCACCAGTCCGCTCGGGTGCGCAGGCGGTCGAGTGGCGCGACGATCTGGTTGATCACATGACTGGCGCCTGGAAATTGGAGGGACAGGTCACGGGGCGAGACGCGCAC
>Ga0187890_10003905_pt1 | contig 10180 bp, 11 predicted proteins | sample June2016WEW_21_1_FD_133005 | JGI IMG/M metagenome (GOLD analysis project Ga0187890, IMG submission 133005) | Peatland microbial communities from SPRUCE experiment site at the Marcell Experimental Forest, Minnesota, USA - June2016WEW_21_10 | ecosystem: Environmental > Terrestrial > Soil >...
AGGAGAGGCGTCTGATTCTTGCTACCGTCGGTTCGAACCTTGCGTTGACCGATAAAAAACTCAATATTGACGCGCGTAAACCGTTCCGCCGTTGGCCGAAACAGGCGGATCCTTCCACAATGCGGAGGTTCGTGAGGGATATCACCGCCCTAGATACGCCAGACGCACGCCAAATGTTAAAAACGATTCATTTGATTCTTGCACGGAATGCAAAACGCGCCGCCCTAGACAAAGCGGCTTAGCAGACCTTCTTATGAGCTAGCGTGGGGAATGCTGCCGCGAGTCCTTCGGCAATAAGGATCGTGAGCGTGAGAAAAAGGATGAAGAGCGGCAGCTCGGTAATGCCGGCAAGCGAAGCGATATATGCCCCCATGTCTATTAAGTACGACAAGTGGTTCGGGATGTTGATCGGGCCGTATGCGGTAATTGTAAAGAGTGTGGGCAGCGCGAAACAGGCAATGCCAGCGAGCAACGTCCAATCAAGTATATGGAGGGTCAGTTTTATCGGCGGGAGGAGCTTTGACAGTTCGAAGACCACGTACGCCAAAATATAAATACCCACAATGGGGAAAAAAACGAACGCATTTTGCTGATCCTGTTTGGTTCCCCCAGAAACTGAGTAAAAGGTTGCCATGAGGACCGGAAAGAAGACACCGATGGTGAGGAGGATCGCGAACTTCTGTTCTATTTGGGTAATGAGGCCCTTCATTTGAAAAGGGGGATTACAAACCCTTCAGCCACTGCCAAAATCGTGCGATTATGCCAGGACGTTCTTGATTAAGCGCATCGTAGCGGGTGCGCAGTCGTTCTCCTTCGCGTTGACGACCCGCAGTAATTTGTTCGAATGTCCATCTAGGCGCCCATCGGATCTTACCCCGCTCAATCCAATAATGCGATTGACAAGGCTCCTGCCAATTCCCTATAGATGGATCGAGCGAGGGACCGTCCGCTGTCTCTGTAAGGGACCATCGATCCAGCGGGGTTCTCACTATTGTTCCGCAACCGCAGGCGCACAGATGCGCTGCGGCACCGAACTCCTTCGAGACATACAGAATCCCCGGATCCAGCTTAGCTGGTATGTACTTGACCCTTTGTAATTCAATCCGTTGGGTCATAAGGCTTCGTGGATCGTCTTGATATTGCCCACTTGCACAACGAGGCTGTTTAATGCGTCCCGATCCGCATAGAACCCCCGGATCTGCTTGAACTTTATGACAGCCAGGGTAGCATTCAAAGCGTTCAATTCAGCAGTTTGGATATGAACTTTGTACTCATCTGCGGGGTCATCAACGAGTTCTGCCAAACCCAGGTCGCGCAACCGCTGGCCATCTTCAACTGAGTAGTACGTCGCCCTCAACGTTCCATCGAGAGGACCCTCTTGTGATCGTTTCAGGCCCATCCCGACGTCGATAAACGGAATATGATTGGAAATCAGCAGATCGAATATTCCTGCCCGAGATTTACCCTGATCGACACACACGAATGCAAAAGTGACCGCGCTGAGGCTTTCCAACGAGTCAGCATTGATATATTTCGGTTCAAACCGAAGCCCATCGCGAAAATTCTCATAGCGAGATCCGTAGACCTCGGCCTTGTTCTTGCCGAGTTCGGAATACTCGTCATTCGCTGTAAGCCGACCCGGAGAACGGTACGTCGTATGAACATGGAAATCATCGAAGTCGAACCCGCGGATCTCTTTGACGGGCATTTTCACCAAAAAGTCGAGAACGTAGGAGCCGGTGCCCCCAAGTCCAATTACCGCGACCACATCGTTTGCAAACTTGGAAGAGAGATCCACGATCTGCGCCCGACTGGTGAGGGTGTCGCGGAATTTAAAAACCGATTTGGTCGGGGTTTCTTCGACAAGACGGAAGGTGTATGGCGATCGCTTATATTTTTCTATTGCCGGTCCAGAAATGATGCGAACGTAGTGCTCGATCTTTTCAAAAAAATCCGTATAGTCCCGCATCTGACCATTTGCATCCGTCAATTTATTCGAAAATGAACGCTGTACCTGAACATCAGGGCTGGACGGGAGCACCAAGTTGTTCGGGCCTCCGCCCAAGCCTTTCATGGGCGTGCCATCCATCTCACATGGATGGGAGCCAGAAAAAAAGATTTGATGGTCTTGAGGCTTTACTTTTTTTCCATCAATATCGGACATCAAAGAAACTATTGCGCCGATTTGAAGCTGCGCATTATTGTCGAGGTAAGGGATATCCCGGACCACAAGGTGGCCGTGATCTTCGGTGACTGCGTAACCTTTCTCTAAAAGGCGCTTCAAATCGTCATTATGATTCGCCAGTTCGAGAAACATGGAATGTCATCCCATCCTTAACTTTTACTGAGCCGCCCTTGACGAGCTGCCCGTCAGGCTTATTGCCCGGACCGTGTTCATACGTGACTGTGTATGCCCGTCCGTCCGTGGGCGAGTAGTCCGGATAGACCCAGATCACGACCTGATGAAAAGAGATCTCCTCGTCTTTTGGCCATTCGTGCGGAGTCCCTTCCACGATAATCGTCACCATTTTTTCGTTTGCCATTGGTTTTAAGTTCCTTTTGGTTAATTATGACCTAATTTGACATTCGCCATTGCTGTGGATTGGCACTCTTAACGACAGATTGCCATCTCCTTATGTTACAACGGTTTGCCCGGATAAAAGTTACTCGGATTCAGTGTTATCCCCAGAGTTTTCGACGCTCGGATTCGGTTTTGCACCGGGATCGGCGAGAATGAGTTCAATTGCCCGTTGAAGAACCTCGTCATTCCTCTCATGAGGCACCGTTTCCCAGATGACTTCTACAATATCTTCTTCCTGAAACCGTCTAGAATTTGCCATTGTATTTCGTGTTGTTCGACCTTTGTTTTTTTGCTCTGCTCAAGATACGCAGCAAGAAAGGTCACTCAAGCATAGTTCAAAACGTCAAACCGTCAACCAGATTGACCCCAAACCGGGCGAACACAGCACTAGACCCCTTAGAGCGCAACCTCACCAAAGCAAGATTTGCATTCACGGCACCAATGATTTGGGACTATCCAGCGAAGCGTGAAGCAAGCCTCGCTAATTTAGTCAAGGCAAACGAGGCGCTGCGCATACGGCGGATGCGCAAACCGTGAATAGATATCCAACATTGAATACGCCGTTCGGTCTCGGCTTCATTGCGGCACCTAGGCCTTGTACGGCGGAAGAATTGGCAGATGGAAGGGCGTGTCTTCGTCCTCCTCTACGATCCGCTGAGCCATCCGCTTTACTTCGGCCACTTTGAGTTCGTTGTCTCCGAGAGCCTTGAGAAGATCGTCATCTTTTGCACTCTTGACCGCTTCAGCCGTGTTGAGATTTCTCTTCAAAAGAGCCAAGTAGTCGCCTCTCGTGAGCCGCCCCGCAGTGACCGAGGCAAGTTCCGCAATCGACGAAGGAATGCCCGCCTCCAGACGGACTAGCAACAATCTACATCGAGAGGCGAGGTCGAGCCCAGGATGCACAATTTCGGCGATTCTGGCGACCGCTGGAAGTAAATCGCAGGTTCTCGCGGTTACCGAGCGAATTGGGCCGGCCGCCCCGTCAAATGCGCCTCCAAACTGAGTCAAAATTGACTCAATGTTAGCAATGGGCATTTCTGTTATCCAGAGAAGACATGCGACCGTCTTTTTTGCACGCAGGGTCCCTTGCGTCTGATCTCGGATATTTCGATCGAAAGCGCTTAGAATCGCAGCCGAAATACCTTGTCCTCGCAGCTCTTGCCTCCATGTGAGGGGCTCTTTCTGGGTGCTTTTTCTGTTCAACGGAAATAGGATGGCGTCCAATTCCAGAGTCAGCTGCGTCAATGCTATGAGTGCAGGATCGCTTACGTCCGAGGCGGATGCTCGCTTTAATGCATCTACGACACGAGTTATCGATTCGACCTCAATTCCGCCTTGCCCGGCAAGCCACCCCAGTTCGGTGAGGCGGTATCCGCTAGTCTCGTTCTTTTCAATGAGTCCGTGCTGCTCAAGATTGTTAAGCGCCCCTATCAATTCAGCTCTATTCCAACTCCAACTGCTGTTAATTTGTGCCCGCTGAAAAGCACCGAAGCTTCCATTCAAGAAGTTGACCATTTCGTCAGTCGTCAGACCAGTATGCGCGAAACGCTTCGCCGCGACCAGAACTCGCACGAGTAGCGAGCGTGGATCGGTGTCTTGGACAATAAAACGCGATGCTAGATCTTCGGGAGACCCTAACACATAGCGATTCCAAAAGTCGTATTGGTCCCTGAAATCGACAGCTAGGAGGAACGATGTTCCCTTAACACTGAAACCGAGACGTCCGGCTCGACCAACAATATTCTTATATTCAGCGACCGAATAAGGCGTCGGTGTTGGCCCTGGGTGCTCCAGGCCTACAATAACCACTGATTCTGCTGGAGTATTTACGCCCATTGCTAAGGTTGTGGTCGCTGCAATAACCCGAATAGCACTATTCGGAGCACGGAATTGTTCCTCGATCACCAAACGCTCCGCGCGATCTAGATCCGAAATATGGAAGGCCACTCCGCCGTTCAGGACCTTCCGAAGAGCTTGAGAAGCTACCGATGGATCTCCGTCAGGAAGAGCACGAATGGCATCCATCGCAGGGGATAAGCCAAGCGATTCCGCGAGATAATTTGCGCAGCCGCGAGCATTACCCTTGGTCTCGCGAAACACAATTACCTGCTTGTTTTCCCGAACCAGTTTTCGTACAAGAGGGATCACCCAGTCCTGACTGGTCCCCTTCCGATACTCACTCGCGATATACCCTTCGATCCTTTTTTCCGATCCGTCTGCCGGATCAATATAACGGAATGCACCATCGTTGAGCAGGAGCCCCTCATCGAGCGGTATCGGGCGCTCGGTACGACGCAACAATTTTGCATCCAACCAACGCTCGAGCCCGTTAGTACTGCCTATTACCGCCGAGAGGGCAATGAGCTGTGGCTCGATTCCCTCGCGTCGCCGCATCCTCAGCAGTGTCAAGAGGAATTCGAGGTTTACGCCACGACCTGCATCGGCGATCATCTGTACTTCGTCGACGACGATGACCGCAACCTGTTCCAGGATATAAGGATTTCCCAGAACGATTGCGGCGAATTTCTCGTAGGTCATAAGACATATGTCGTATTGACCTCGCATTAGAGCCGGGATATCGTCGCTAATCTCGCCAGTTGCGCGTATCGTTTTTATCCCGAAGGCCCCGTATGTTCGAGAGAAGGCCTGATGTTTGTCGTTGACAAGAGCCTTCAAGGGCAACAGAAAAAAGCTTCGCCTTCTTTCCAGTGCAGATTTGATCGCCGCGAGCTCACCAACCATCGTTTTCCCGGAGGAAGTTGGCGCCGAAACCACGAGATGTTCACCGCGGAGAAGTTTAAAGTCGTTAATCGCGTCGAGTTGCAACTGATTTAGCGATGGAATTGAACCGGCCCAGGCTTCGAGTATTCTGTGCGGGAAACCGAATGATGCAAGAGTCGATATATCCGCCTCCGCTTTTTTCTCTACCAGCTCCGGAAATGCTTCGCGATACTTTGGCCCGGGCGAGAATATTGGCCAAGCCACTTCGCCGTCGATCTTTCCACGAATCGTTGGGTTTTGGCTTCTGCCGACGATTTTTACAGCATCGATGACGTGTTGGCTGACGTATTTGAGCAGATCGTAGATGTTGATTTTCCCATCTACTCTGAATGCAGTTGCTCCCTGTAGCGCTTCGAGTAGATAGTAGGTTAGGTATCCGTGTCCGAAGCGGCTACTTTCCCACGCCTTTTCGTTTGCCGCCGACGCCGTGAGAATCAATCGCTGATTTCCAGATAGTTGATCGAGGATGACATCTTCCGAAGCGACGTCCCGAGCAGCAATGTCTAGATGAATCGCTTTCGATCCCATCCCGCCCGAAAAGCAGCAATCCAGGACAAATATCAAGCGACGCGAGGGAATCTTTAGAAACCACTCGTGCAGAAGTTCGAGTGGGATACACGTTGAAGCCAGATCGTCTATATTAGCGTCGAAGGTAACGAGCTCATGTGTTTCGGTTCCGTGGCCAGAGAAACCAATAACCACAACGTCGTCGGGATCACATTGAGATAAGGATGAGAATTCCTTTTCAATTGCCGCGCGGGTGGCTTCAGCATCAGTAAGGAGAACTGATGTCCCTCCAAGAGTGTCCAAAAACAGCGCGTTCAGTGCCGTAGCGTCGCGCCTCGCACAACTCAGCCAGTTGATCCGTGTCGATGCGTATCGATCGATTCCAATGAAAAATCCCCGGAAGGCCATGTGAAAACAATAGCGCTCTACCGGGATACTGTAAATCGAGGGGGATTCTAGTGAGGCAATTACTTTTCTTTCGCTCCGGATCCCCTGAGTATAAGCTGGATCGCTCTTGCGAGCAGTTCCCTGGCATCCTTGTGGGGAACCGTCTTCCAAACCACCCGGGGTCGCGGCTTCTTCTTTAGCTTGAGCTTTCGCATGATTGCTTGTCGGGTTCTTCGACCTTTGCAACCATGCTGAGTAGGATGCATTCAGAAGTCGAGATTATTCCCTCGATGTCTCCTTGCTTCCAATGCAAACTTTACCGTCTTTTCTTCCACATCAAGGGGCGTAAGATAGGAGCACAATTTAAAAAGTTTCACCCTACAATCGGGACTGTTGTTATGGCCACCCGCTTGTACCCCTTCAGCGAATCAGATTCCGCGCGTGTTTTTAGTTCACCGGGCTGGCCACGGGGGTAGACCCCTTGGAGCGCAATACAGCGCCACCCCTCATCGCAAACTTTGTAATCACATCAGTGGTGGTGCGAGATATGACAGCAAAGATTGCGGCGAGTAAAGTAAATCTCGTAAAGGCTATGGCTGCGCGCTGGCGCGGACACAAGAGGAATGATGTATGAGCGATACGGTGGCAACTTATGCGTCTAGTGCACACAACAAACAGTTCACCTTAAAGCCGCGGACTATCGCTTAAGCTGCAGAAGCAGATCCTCAAGTTCTTTGAGCTGGGCAAGGAGAGTGTCACAGACTTCGGCGACCTCACGCTCGGCTGCTCTTAGCATTTGTTCGACATTCTTGTCATCCATAGTCCAACGTTAGCAAGACCGGAGTAAAGAAAAGTTAAAGACCAAGCCGGCTCCATAGTCGGGCTCAAGTATCCTACACTTTTAAGTGCCGCTCATTCGGGATTACGAAGTCGCCCAGGCTGCAAGTCGTGCCAATCTTGTAGAAGCAAGTGATGCGCTACGCCTCAGGAGGGCCATTCGGAAGCGAGTGGCTTGACGTCACAATTTGCGCTGAGCGCGAATTGTGGACAAATGTTCCGAAATTCGTATTGTTATTGACATGAAGCAAGAAATTGAAACCAGGCTCCAAGTACTCATTACCATTTCCCTTTTCTTTCCAGTACTGCTTTACGACCTCGCGAAAGTGGTTGGCCAGAATGAAGGGCAAGCCCTAGTGTTGTCGATCCAAACGAGCATCCTTGTGGCCTTCTACCTGCTGAACTACGTGCTATTTCAGATCCGGAAGGATGCCCTTAAGCAAAAGTCGCTCAAGAGAATCGGCGAGTGGCTCATGGTCGCCATGGGAGCATTCATCATTCCGATTGCTGGAATGGCGCTCGGAACCCTGAATTACCTACCCGTATGGCTTCAGGCAGTTGTTGCCTTTGCATCGAGTACGGCGGTATTGTTCATCCTCGTCTTTCCGCCGGTTATAGAGGTTATCATTCTGTTTTCGGCGGATAGATAACATTGGTGACATTCGAATCACCGATTGTGTGGTTGACCCACTTGGGGAGGATAAGCGTTAAAGTGATGGTAATGAAACCGAGCCCTTCGCAGTTCAGGGTCGCCCTCACGGTGGCAGCGCGATGGCCGCGTGGGAAGCAATAGTGTCCAGATTATTTGTGAGAAAAGCCCAGCCGTTGCAAAGCCCGCTTTGCAATCCAGGATGGGATTTTCTTGCGCAGTTCGACTAACTCCTCTAGATGACAATTCCTTAGTTTCTGCTGACTCCCGCACGGACATTCCCAGTGCCCTTTTAGGCTCTCACGACTTAAGTATTCAAGATATACGCGAATCTTTGCCGGCTCTTTCGCACCCACCCACTCGCCATACGATTGAAACAGTCCATCATTTCCATGCTTCCGCTCCCCGAATGGCCACGGCTCGCCGTGCTCAAAAAGAATCTGGCCCAGAAAAAAGTTCTGGACGGGCCCCGCGAGAAACGCTGCGATGGAGGCCCTGTCAGATCGTAATAGCCACTCTTCGGGAACAATCGGACATGCCTCACCTGTATCACGGTTCACATGCCTATCGGAAAACCAAGGTATCCGCCCACCAGTTTCTCGCAGTATTGGCGTGGAATTGGGGAAATCGTCCGGAAATTGGATCTCTATAAGGAAACGATCGAGGATCTGGCCGCTGTCATCTTTGACCGGGAAGCTCCCGCGAATATACACGACATCATTTTCTATAACAACTCGGAGATCGTGATATCCGACATCAATCTCCGCGGCAACGCTACGGAATAGGTCCGGCTTCGCCTTATGCCAGACCTTTTTCATGCATTCTGACACCAAGGCCGGTTTGGAGACGTAGCCGTTGCCGCAGCTCGTTGCGCGCTCGCGACAACCGATGCTTTGGACACTTCGGCGATCGGCCCAAAGACGGCCTCCCATCCGGAATTCTGGATCGTGTTGAGGGTGCTGGCGGCAACTGCGACAAGTTCCGGCCACGCACTCTTCACGGCATCGGACAAATCATTACCGTTCGGATTTGCGGGATCCTCGATACTGATGGGATCGTTGCTATCCTTAACCATCGTCCAGAAATAGGTCAATTGATCGGCCAAAGGTTTGGCTTTCTGATCCGAGAGGACCTTGATAATCATCAGCTCGAAGACGAACTGCTTGATATGGAGTACCTTTCGGACCTTCCAGAGTTTGAGCAACCGAATTGCGTCTAAAACCCCGCTGTTCTTGATGTGCTCGATGTGCACATCAAGGTTAGTTTTCAAGCGGCACTTTTCTGCGGACTTCTGATAGATGAAGCAGTCCTTGTTCTCCTCATCAGTAAAGCGGCCTGGTATGACGTCGATATGAAAATCTCGCTTGTAAGTCTTCATCTCCTTGGAGCGAAGGCGAAGAGCTGAAGTCTTCGGATCGACGTAGTACTTATCCTCCAAGGCCTTGCGAACGTTGTTGTATATGTCCTCAAGGCTTTCACCTGCAGCATCGCTGCCGGAAGGCAAATAGCAGGTCAGATCGAGGTCGTAATACTCCTTGATCATTGTTCCTTTAGCCCGCGAGCCACCATATCGGATCGTGGGCGTGGCCCCGAACTTGTCACGGAGCAGCTTCTCTACATTAGCCCGCTCGGTCTGGAGCTCTTTCACTTCCGCACTTTCATCGCCGAGAATTTGAGCGGCGAGGATTTTCTGGAGGTATTCGTTATTGTTCATGTGTATTCACCGTTAGTTGATATGTGAAATTGTTTTTGGATTTGTTGAAGTCGTAGACGAGCAGCTCTGGATGAACTTTCGGAAGCAACTCCCTTCCGCAGAGAATCGCAACCGGTGCTGGGACTGCGGGGAATAAATGTAGCTGCGTCATTCCCGGGTGGTCCCTCATGAGTGCCGCGAGCCCATCCTGGTATGCCAGCCGGAACTCTTCGAGATCAGCCATCGTCCGTAGGAACGTAGGCCTCGGCGAGGTTCCGGAAAGGGTCAGTTCATAGAGTGAGTACTGACGATCTATCTCCCCAGGAAGGTCTCGCGGCCGAATTGTTCCGCTCAGCGACAGCATGACTGCGACCTTTCCTGGTGCAGTTCCGTCGCGTATCTTTTTGAAGCTGTACTTTGTCGAACTGCGCCCACGCTTCCATGTCCAGTTTTCAAGGTCGCGGTGTCGCTGAAATAAATCAGTCGGGATCTTGTTGCTGAGCTGCGTTCCCAGGAAAACCAAGAGCGGTATCGGTGCCAACGCGAAAACGGAAAGGTGCTTGGCCTTGTCTACATCGCCTCCCACATCGTAGACACGGCTAACTTCTCGGCGGATTGTTTCGCAACCAGCTCCCACAGACGCAGGATCTTCCATGCGAAGCGCATTAAGGTCGATCACCTTGCCCGGTCTCGCGATTGGATACCGCGGCGCCAAGGCTTCGAGAATTTGGTCGAAGGGAATATA
>Ga0187890_10003908_pt1 | contig 10173 bp, 10 predicted proteins | sample June2016WEW_21_1_FD_133005 | JGI IMG/M metagenome (GOLD analysis project Ga0187890, IMG submission 133005) | Peatland microbial communities from SPRUCE experiment site at the Marcell Experimental Forest, Minnesota, USA - June2016WEW_21_10 | ecosystem: Environmental > Terrestrial > Soil >...
AGCAGCCAGGCGACGGTGTCGTAGGTGTCGGTGCACTCGTCGATTGCTGCATGGTTGCTATGATCGGCCAGCGGCCGGCTCATGACAAACTTGTCCTGGCTTTTGTAACGCCCGCGAATATCCTCGGCGACGTAGATATAGCCCTCGCGGGCAAGTTCGGGCCGGCTATAGGAGAAGGACGCCCGGCTGGTTCCGTCCACACCATACGGCGTCCGCTGGATCAGGAAGGGCAGCGCAGTCACGATGTCGGCGGGCTTCAAAATCACCGCGTGCAGCTTGACGCCGTCGCGCATGGGAATCATGACCTCGGTGCGCTGGTAATCGTGAAAGACATGCTGAATCGGCTGTCCAGTGCGGTGATAAACAATGTTGGGTTCGTTCGAGCGAATCAGACTTGCGCCGCGGCCCGACTCATCGAGTGTGAAACGGAAGGTCTTGCTCGGTTCAGGCAGCGCAAATTCGACAGCGGAGAGCGGCTTGAGTTCGATTGGAACGTCGCGCTCGGTTTCAACGAAAAACTGGCCGCCCTTCGCGTAAAAGCTGATCGGCGTGTCAGGCTCGTTGGGATCGGTGTACTCGCCGGAGAGGGCGTCGAGTTGCGCCGCAGTTGGCAGTGAGACTTGGGCTTGCGCTGGAGGCGGCTGCGAGAGAGCGGGAACGACAGACGGCAGCGCAAGACACAGAACAGCGAGGGCTATTCGATAACGATTCAATCGACCGTTCTCCTGACGATTAGTGGGATTAATGCTTGTGCCCGTGATGGTGTCCGCGGCCCTGGGTTCCGATCATCTCTTCGATGGGAACAACGCAGCCTTTCAACTCTTCGCAGCCCAGGTGCTCAAACTGGATGGTGGCGTGGGGGATATGAAAATGTTCTTTCAGCACGTGGTTGAGCTTGATGAGAATGCAGGCGCTCTCTGATGGTGGAATGTCGGCGATAGTGACATGGCAGGCGAGTGCGCTCGAGTTCGAACCGAGACTCCACACATGCAAATCGTGGACGTTGATCACGCCTTCCACTTCTTCCATGCCGGCACGAATGGCGAGCAGCGAAACGCCGCGCGGCGTGCCTTCGAGCAAAATGTTAAGGCTCTCGCGAACGATACCCACGCTGGTCCAGAGGATGAGCGCGGCGATGACCAGCGAGAGAACGGGATCGATCCAGTTCCGGCCCGTGAGTAAAATACCCGCGCCGCCTGCGATCACAGCAGCAGTCGAGAGCGTGTCGCCGGCCATATGCACAAAGGCCGAGCGGAGGTTCACGTCGCGGGCTACGCGCCATAGCAAGGCAGCGATCACGCCGTTCATGATCACCCCGGCAGCGGCAACGTACATCATCAGCCTGGGATGCACGGCCACCGGAGCCGAGAGTCGATGGACGGCTTCGATTCCAATCCAGATGGAGATAGCGATCAGCGTGGCTGCGTTCACAAAGGCAGCCAGCACGCCTGCCCGCTGATAGCCAAAGGTCTTTGAGTCGTCGGCCGGCCGGGATTGAAAATAGACGGCCGCAAAGCTGAGCAGCAGCGCCAGAAAGTCCGAGGCATTGTGTCCGGACTCCGACAGCAGGGCGAGTGAGTGCGCGCGCAGCCCGGCCACAAAGGTCACCACCACGTAGGCGAGCGTCGCCGCCAGCGAAAAACTCAGAACGGATTGAGTTCGATCTGCGCCCGCACCGGTAGGCGCTGCATGGACGTGCATAAAAAAAGTATACCGGGGCACCTGCGGTGCGGCAGCCGCTCGCTTTTCGCTCGCATTTGGACTCTGAAACTTCCCTTAGTGGGAGGATTGGGAACTAACCCAACATCAAACGAGACGAAAGGCCAACGGACCTCCTGCGAGCGGGTAGTGAACGGCTGCCCCACCGCAGGTGGTGCTACTCGTCGGCTTCGATGCGGCGACCGTGCGCCTCCTGCAGGCTGCGGGTGTTCATCTTGTAGAGCGCGGCAAAGGCTCGCAATTGTTCGCGGCTCAGGCTGAGTTCCTGCTCGAAAACAAACCAGCGCACACCCTCCGTGCACGGCGGCGCGGTCAGAGAACCCACATAGGTCCAGTAGCCGCGATCGGCAGGCAGCAGGCCCCCTGCGCTCACCATCTCCGTTACCTTTTCAGTCGCTCCGGCGGTCTGCGGCAGATGCGGCCAGAGCGCGGCCAGCACGGCGTTGGGGTTGCCGACCTCTTCTGCCAGCCGCACAGCCACCACGGCCAATTTGCCGTCGGCGCTCTTATGCACCAGGTGCGCTTCCATGTCGGTCAGCTTGCCTTTTACGGCAGCTTCGCCGGGGTGGTGGAAGTGGAACTGGACCAGGTCGTAGCGCACGCCGCCGGCGACGATGTAGCTGCCGGGATCGACACGCGCCTCGACGGTGTGGCCCGTGTTGACGAGCGTGACTGGCCCCGCAATGTAATGGAACTCGATCGGCTGGAGCGCCTTGTTCAGGCGTGCGCCGCGTATATTGATGGGCGATTGCTCATGGCCCTTCGAGCAGGCTTGGTAGGCAGGATCGAGCTTGCCCCAATTCAATTCGCCGCGCTTGCCGGTGTAATCCCACGGAGCAGTCGTTGGAGCGGCGGTTTGTGCGGCGGCCAGGGTCGCCATGCCCAATAGAAGAACGGCAAGTGCAGGAAGACGCATCGATTGCTCCTTGAAAAACGAGCGGGAAGATCAGTCGCGCAACACGCTAGAAAGCATTCTAAGGCATTGACCGGATGACAGTAACCGGAGGTCGGGACAGCGTGTTTTGCTCACTCAAACGGTGACCGGCAAAAAACTAATCTCCAGCGGAAAGTGTGATCTTCAGCGCCGATTTTTGCTGGAATGATGGTTCCTTTCAGGGAGCCACTACGGCGCGATATGCCTATGCGGAAACCAACGACTCCCGGTGATTGCCGACTGCCTATTTCATGTGGACGAGATCAATACGGAGCAGAGCCCAGTGCGGCATTCTTGACAAATATAACTCATTTGCGTAATCTGGTTGGCGAATTCGCAACCACCATTTACCTGCAGGAAACACTCGGCCCCAAGAAATTCCCCGGATGTAAATAAACGAGGAGGTCGGATGACCAGCACACAAATACCACTGGGCGAACTGCCTGCCGTGAAAGAGTGGCTTGGATCGAAGAGTTCCGATCCTGCCTGCCGCCCCTTTGCCGTCATCATGAAGAGTGCGGATCGGTGTAACTACTCCTGCCACTATTGCTATGTAGAGGAGCACTGTTCCGTACCCCTGATGTCCATCGATACGGCCACCACCGCGATCGACAAGGTGATGTCTTATGTTGGCCCTCACCGCAAGGTCAGTTTCATTTGGCACGGCGGAGAACCATTGTTGGCGGGCAAGTTGTTTTACCGTGAGGTGGCCCAATTTTGCAAGCGTTTTCGCGACAACAAAATTGACCACTGCATCCAGACGAACGGCGTTTTGCTCAGCGACGAGTTTGTGGAATTCTGCATCTCGAACGGCTTTCTTCTCAGCCTGAGTTTGGATGGACCGCAGGAGATCACCGACGCTCATCGTCGTACCGCAGCGGGTGGCGGCACCTTTGGAAACACAATGCGCGCATTCGAACTTCTCCGATCGCACGGCATGGTGCAGGGCTGTGTCTGCGTGCTGCATAAAGGAAATGTGGACCGGATCGAAGAACTCTACTCGTTTTTCGCGGACCTGGGAATCAACGTGCGGATCAACCCTGTGGTACGGTCTGGCCGGGCGGCGGACGATTACAACACGCTGTCGATAACACCAACTGAATATGGTCAAGCCATGTGCCATCTCTTCGACCTATGGTTCGAAGATAACTACCGCATTCAGGTCGAGCCGCTCTTCACGATTCTCGGTAACATGGTTTCCTCAACGGTGTGGGGCTGCGACTATCACGGCCGTTGCCTGGAGTCGATTATCGCCATCAACCCGGACGGGTCGGTGTACCCTTGCGGCAGATTCGCCGGCATAAAAGACTTCCAGTTGGGAAACATTATGCAAGACCCGGATCTGGGCGCAATCTTTTCCCGTGAGCCCTTTCTCACACTCAACCGGAGAGGGCCAAAAACGGTTGAGGGCTGTGACGCATGTGAATTTGTCGAGATCTGTAACTCGGGTTGCATGGTAACTGCGTATATGGCAAGGAAAATCTTTGGGGACCGCGATTACTACTGCGAAGGCCGTAAGATGTTGTTTCATCACATGGCAACGAAACTCAAACAACATTTGCAAACTGTCCAGGAGGTATGAAGAAATGACGGAAGAAAGAAAGGTCATAAACATCCTCGGGCACAAGGTGCCCGAGCAGCAACTGAAGGGATCACTGAAGGACGTGCTCAGCAAACGGGGTCTCTCGGCGAACCTTCACGTCGAGCGAGCCATGAGCGATGAGGAACTAAGAGTGTCGCTCGGAGACGATCCACCACCGTACTACAACGTCTATAAGTACGCGTTCTTCGATTAGCGAAATCGCGACAGATCGAATGCGCGGAGTTATATGTCTTGAAACATAGCAACCCAAGCGGTCCCGTGGAATAAAGTGGTGACCGATTGAACGAGAGACTGAACGTCAGGCCCGCGTTCAACCGGGAGACACTAATCGTCATCCGCAAACATTGTGAGGATACGATATTGTTTGGTGGTCAGAGAGTCAGGCCCCCTCTCTGACCACTTTTTGAATCTGTGCTTTTTGCATCGGCAGGATCGAGCTTGCCCCAATTCAATTCGCCGCGCTTGCCGGTGTAATCCCAGGGAGCAGTCGTCGGAGCGGCGGTTTGTGCGACGGAAGGGTCGCCATGCCCATTAGAAAAACGGCAAGTGCCGGGAACTGGCGATTCGCCGCAGAAAGCAGAATCGCCCGGAAGACTTCCGGGCGATTCTATGCACCGAGGTGAGTGTCAGCCTTGATTGGCTTACTTGCTATAACAGACACTTTGGCAACTGTTCATCTGCGCTTCGCAGGCGCCGATGCAGGCGGGATTGCCTTCATAGCATGATTGCGCGCATTGAGACATCTGGGCTCCGCAGGCGCTCATGCACATTCCGCACGCTTGGTCGCAGCCTGCTGCCTTGACTGAGCTGGGCATGCAGAAGACGGTGATTGCGGCCATCACGACAAATGCGAACTTCAATGCGATCTTCATAATTCTCCTTGAAGGGTCAAATGACCCCGGTTGATGAAGCGGGGGGAGGTTGGAGTGCCTTACAGCACCAGGGACTGCACTTGCTGTCGGCCCTTGTCGTCAAGTTTCCCGACCCAGGCCTGCTGCACTTTGCCGCTGCTGTCGATCAACATCAGCGTTGGAGTGCCCGTTACGCCGATTGAATCCAGGCGGCTCGATACCACCTGAATCGAGGGCGCGATCGTTCGCCGTATGTATGGCTCCGCTTCGTCCAAAGACTCCGGCAACACCGCCACAATCTTCACCCGTCCCTGGCTCCGCGCCACCAGATCTTTGTAAAAGGGTTCACTGTCACGGCAGAAGTGGCAGTTTGTTGAGATCGCCAGTACCAGCGTCTTGCTCTGCTGACCAAATTGCACGCCGGAGAGCGTAATCGTCTGCCCCACTAGCGCTGTCGCAGGCTTGATGGATTCGGCATGGCGTTGAAATTCCTGGCGGCCAAGAAATGCCACTAAAACCACCGCTGCAATAATGACCGATACGTTGGCTGCTGTTTCCAAACGTTTCATGCTGTGAATCCTCCATGTTGTTCAATGACGGGTGCGAATTCAACCTGGGTTCCCACCGGGGAAACGGTGATCTGTGGAGGGAACCGTGTAGGCTCGACGCCCGGGTTCGAGCGGTGATTGAAACAAAACCGAACGCAGAATTGAAATCATCCGGGTTCTCGATGGTTGGAAAACAGTAACCATCAATCGCGCAAATAGTAATTACTGTAGTAATCATTGTCAAGCGAATATTTGTAGTCTATAGTAACGTTACGTCGGGCGTTCACGCGAGGCGATCGTCAATCTCCCGATCTTTGCCGTGACACCCCGGAAAGCACGAGCCGATCGTCGATTTCCGGGCCGCGAGCGCATCGCCGACCGGTCGGACATTCATCCCATATGAAAAGAGACCCTTCTCACGAAGGGCCCCTTTGTTATTGCGATGGTGCCGTGGTGGATTTACTTGGCAGCAGACTTCAGTCCGGCTTGCTCGGCAAGGGTTGCGGCTTTGTCGGTGGCTTCCCAAGTGAACTCGGGCTCGGTGCGGCCGAAGTGGCCGTAGGCTGCGGTCTTCTGATAGATGGGCCGGCGCAGGTTGAGGGTTTCGATAATCTTCTTCGGCGTGAGCGAGAAGTTCTTGCGCACTAACTCAGTTAGCTTGGATGGGCTGAGCTTGCCGGTGCCGAAAGTGTCGACGAGCACGCTGACCGGCTCGGCAACGCCAATCGCATAGGCCAACTGCACCTCGGCGCGATCGGCCAGGCCTGCGGCCACGATGTTCTTGGCGATATAACGGGCCATGTAGGCCGCGCTGCGATCGACCTTCGTCGGGTCTTTTCCCGAGAAGGCTCCGCCGCCGTGACGGCCCGCACCACCATAGGTGTCGACGATGATTTTGCGGCCTGTGAGGCCGGTGTCCCCCATCGGTCCACCGATGACAAAGCGCCCGGTCGGATTGATGTGGTACTTCGTGTGTTCGTCGAGCCACGCGGCGGGCAGCACGGCCTGGATGACGTGCTTGAGGATGTCTGCGTGCAACTCTTCGTTGCTCACACTCTCAGAGTGTTGGCTCGAGATCACCACAGCGTCGATGCGAGCGGGCTTGCCATTTTCGTCGTACTCGACGGTGACCTGGCTCTTGCCGTCGGGACGCAGATAAGGCAGCTTGCCGGATTTGCGGACTTCGGTGAGCTTGCGGCACAGCTTGTGGGCCAGCGAGATCGGCGCGGGCATCAGTTCCGGCGTTTCGTTCGAGGCATAGCCAAACATCATGCCCTGGTCGCCCGCGCCGCCCGTGTCAACGCCTTGCGCGATGTCGCCCGACTGCTTGTTGATGGTCGATATCACGGCGCAGGTGTTGGAGTCGAAGCCGTAGAGCGCGTTGTTGTAGCCGATGGAGGCCACGACGCCGCGGACCAGAGTCTGGAAATCGACGTAGGCCTTGGTGGTGATTTCGCCGGCAATGACCACTAGTCCGGTGGCTGTCAGCGTCTCGGCGGCGACGCGGCTGTAAGGGTCCTGCTCAAGGCAGGCGTCAAGAATAGCGTCGGAGACCTGGTCGGCGATTTTGTCGGGGTGGCCTTCGGTAACGGATTCAGATGTAAACAGGAAACGGTCGCTCAATGTAAAGCTCCTCCCATTGCAGGGAATTCAATTTGGGCAGTCTCGAACGAGGACCGGTTCACGCTGGATCACCGGGGCGCGAGAAAACTCTCTCACGCATCGGACCCACTCTCGCCAGAGGAGATGCCAGCACCGTCAGGCATGCGCCTTGGGATGCATTCTTCCATGTTAATTGTCGCGAGCGTCAGCGGGCAATCAATCGCAGCGAACTGGGCGCGGGGAGGGCTCAAACGAGTTCTACCGCCGGTGAGCGGTAGTTGAATGGCCAGCAACGATGCACCGACAACGACGCAAGTCTTCGCCTAGCGTTTCGCCACCGCCAACTTGAAGCCAAAGCCGACGAACACGCAACCGGTCAGCCGATCGAGATTTCGCACCACGCGCGGCCGTGTGAGGAAGCGGCCAAGCGGCACGGTAAGTGCGACCAAAAGCGTGAACCATGCCATGGTAATCAGTACATGGATGCAGGCAAGCATCAACGAAAACCCTGCAACATTGATGCCGTGCGGGATGAATTGCGGAAGGAACGTCACATAAAACACGCCCACCTTTGGGTTGAGAATGTCGCTCAGGAAACCCCTATAAAATGCGCCTTTATTTCCACTGTCAGTGGTCGGACTGTTCGACCTCGCACTGTCCACGTTCATCGAGGTTCGCGGTCTGGCGATGAGCTTGATGCCGAGGTAACCGAGATAAGCCGCTCCTGTCCATTTCACGATGTCGAATGCCAACTCTGAGGCTGCCAGCAGTGCCGTCAAACCGAAGGCTGAGCTCATCCCCCACACCAGCAATCCCAGGCAGATGCCGGCAGATGCGGCCAGCCCGCCGCGCGGTCCGCACGAGGTAGAGGTTCTCAAAACCATTGCGGTATCGACGCCGGGTGTGATCGTCAGCAGACCCGCGGCAACAATGAAAAGTAGAATGAGCTGAATCATTGACAGCCACCCCTTATGTCGAGAATACCGCGAGAATACAGCGGCAAACGCGCAGATATCGACGAATGAATAGACGCTGGAGTCGTTCAAGTGGCCTGAGAATTCTGAATGAACCACTCCCTCATGCGCCCCCGGTTTGCTCCTCTCGCTTGGGGTGTGCTAACCTTAATTTCTGTGCCGTAGTACGTGCGTAGCGGTAGTGTGCCCGTACGGATTTGCGGGTCTCCGGGCGGTTTCCGGGTGGAAAGGGCTGGCGTAGCTCAGCTGGTAGAGCATCTGATTTGTAATCAGAGGGTCGGGGGTTCAAATCCCTTCGCCAGCTCCACTTTCAGGAATTGCGAAACGGGGCCCCAAAAATGAAATTGGTACGGCGGAATGATTTCCGGCGCCGTTTTTTTGTGGCGTCGGGCCTGTTCTCCGCGGTGATCCCACTTCAGGTGCAGGCTCCAAGTTGCCGGAGGACCTCCGGATGGGGCTCTAATGCGCTGAAACGGGTGCAGGCGAGGTGTAAACGAGTTGGGTGGTCCCCAGAGACATTCGGGGTCCCCGGCAAGCGGTTTTTGCTTGCTGGGGTGAACGAGAGGTCTTCGTCGCTGGGGTGCCTTGGGCACAGGTGGCCGAGCGGTTAATGGCAGCAGACTGTAAATCTGCCGCTCCTTGGAGCTACGGAGGTTCGAATCCTCCCCTGTGCACCATGATCTGTGATGTTGGATCTGTGGTGTTGGATTTGAGGGTCAGCAGCGCGCGAAGGATCGCAGCCGGAATGAGTGATCAGGGGCGCGAACTCGACCGCAAGATGAAAGGCCCGGAGAGTGCCGGGTCGGAGTTGGATCGGAAGTTTTGGGTAGCGCTGGCGCTCTATGTTGTTTTGGGAGCGCTGGCTTGGTTTACTCTAGGCAAAGGCAAGATTTTTGTAGCAGGCAGGTTGGTGGAGTTGCGGTTGCTTCCGCTGTTGGTTCTCGCCGGATTTGCCTTGCGTACGGTATTGGCCCGCCAGGCGCATAAGATTCGCGAGAGGCGGGGTTAAGGGTGGTAGCTCGAGTGAGTACGTGTAGCAGCTCGAGCTAATAGAGGGCTGATGTAGCTCAGTTGGTAGAGCACTCCCTTGGTAAGGGAGAGGTCACCAGTTCAATCCTGGTCATCAGCTCCAGAATTTAGGGATCAGGGAACAGGGATCAGGGATCAGTAAAAGTGCCGCATGGAAGAGCAATAGCGGCTTTGATCGGTGCGGAGAAACTGATCCCTGACTACTGACCCCTGACCACTGTTTTTTCGGCGGGAGTAACTCAGTGGTAGAGTCACAGCCTTCCAAGCTGTTGGTCGCGAGTTCGATCCTCGTCTCCCGCTCCAAGATCGGGGTCCCCGGCGACGGGTCTTTGTCGCTGGGGTGAAAGAGTTGGAAACAGGCGAAAGGGCGGAACGAGCCCGGACATGAGGCAGGAAAATGAAGTTCGAGCAGGCAGCGATTGCTGTCCAGGATCAGAAGGCATATGCCGAGCTTCAAGCGCGCATTGACGCAGCCTTTGATGTGCACGATGTCGAGGTTTTCCTGAATCGCGTAGGGAAGTCGAAGCTGCGGATTCGCGACTTCGAGGGCGTTCTGACTCGGGAACTGCTGGGCAAGGATGCCGCTGGGATTTTTCAAGCGCTGCCGGTCTCGGACCAAGCCTTGACTCGCGAGCACTACCTGCAGAAAGTGGAAGCGGTACCGCTCGAACTGAGGCAACGTTATCTCAAGGTTTACGCCTACTATTGAGGCGCGCAATACAAGCTCTTGCGCTTTTGTCACATTGGGGGCGCGACAAAAATAAAGTCTAACGGAAGGAACTGAAGGGCAATGGCGAAGGAAAAGTTTGATCGCACGAAGCCGCACGTGAATGTGGGAACGATTGGTCACATCGATCACGGCAAGACGACGTTGACGGCGGCCATCACCAAGGTATTGCAGAAGCACAATCCG
>Ga0187890_10003911_pt1 | contig 10165 bp, 7 predicted proteins | sample June2016WEW_21_1_FD_133005 | JGI IMG/M metagenome (GOLD analysis project Ga0187890, IMG submission 133005) | Peatland microbial communities from SPRUCE experiment site at the Marcell Experimental Forest, Minnesota, USA - June2016WEW_21_10 | ecosystem: Environmental > Terrestrial > Soil >...
AACGTCGGTACGAGCGCCTTGTTCGTAGGCGCTGTCGGTTATCGCCCGAGAGCAGCGCGCCGCCGTACGGCGTCGAAGTTCGAACATCGCCAGCACGATCACGATGGCTTGATCAACCCGGCGGATACCACGGAGCATCCAAGGCGACGACGACAGTAGATCATGAAACGGTTCCAATCCGAGCGACAGGCGCGTCGATTCTTGGACATCCATGATCAGATCGCAATTCTCCTCTGTCTTCTCCACCGGGAATATCGGACCGTCGAAAACCTCGGTGTCCATCGTGCGTGAGCCTTTGCGATCGTGCGCGAGCTTTCGGAAACCGAGCGGGCCGCGTGAGGCTTCCGAATGCCGCCGCGCGCCTCCCTTGCAACCGCGCCCGCTTAACTTGAGGGAGCCCGCGCAATTCGGTTTAACCTAAGCTTCGCCAGACAGTTCCCGGTTCGGATCGTGACATCGCCCGATTTTGGGCCGCGAGCAATTTTGACGTTTTTTTGCTGGATTGGCTCTAAGACAAGTCCAGTATGCCTTTCGGGTGCAGTCGTCCGCGGATGAGATCCCGGAAGCCGAGGGCGTTGCCGAGGGCGCGGCCGCGCCGATCAACCCAAGGCTCCGGCCGCAAAAGCTTAGCATAATTCGCCAAGATATTGCGGCAAATCTGCACAAGAGCGCGATCGAGCCGAAGCGTGCCTTTTCGCCAGAGGTAGAGCGGATTGGCGATTTGCGAATATCCCGTTCGAATTCCCGAGCCGCGGCCCCCTTTGCTGCCGAGATGGACGCCAATCATTCGCTGATTGCGAATGATTTTGCCAAAAGGAGCGAGCTGTCTCGAAAAATCGACGTCTTCAAGCCAACCGTAGAGCGGCAAGTTCTCATCAAAATTCACACCGTTCGCATAGACGGCCGACAAGCGCAGCGCCATATTGCATCCATAGAGATTATAAATTTCAATGAGTGGCGAATCCCCGGGAGGAGTGAACGCAGCCAGCGCGGCGCGCGCCGACGTGACATCCATCCCAGATCCCGTGACGCCATCGGCAATAACGCGCCCGGTAATTGCGACAATGTCTGAACGTGCGAGGAAACACCTCTCGAGTTCAGCAAGATATGACGGCAAACAAAAAAAATCGTCATCAATAAATACGAGGATTGTGTAATCTCTCGCAGCTCTAAGGATCGCATTTCGTTGAGCTGGTAGTCCGCGCGGACCGGTCACGACAAGCACGGAAAAAGGCAAATCGAGGGCCGAGGTCTCGTCAAAGTCCGCAGTAGTGATAGGGCAAATGAAGACTTTATCTGGAAGGCGCGTCTGTTTCGCTAATTCCCGTAGAGATTCCGTTAAAATTTCTTTACGGCCGGCGGTGGCGATTCCGATAGCGATTTTCAGATCGGCGCGCATCTGAAGCCTCTATTCAAGTAAACTACCGTATCTCCAGCATCTATCGGTCCACAATCATTGTCAAGAGCGTGCTGGCCGAGCCTGCTTCCAAAGCTATCCATGCCACCGCGATGAATGGCGTCGTCAGTTATTGTCGCCGGCGGGGCTCCGCGCCGTTTGGAGGGTCTCCAACTCGATCACTAGAAGGACGCGGCTTTCACCACCCCATAACGCTCGAGCCGCGCGAGATTGGTGAACGACAACGCGGATGTCAAGGCCCGGCCGCATATTCATGCTTGTTCCAACGACCTCCCTTATAGACATGTCTGCTCAGTTATTGCTGACGGTTGCTCTTGTGGGCGCGGCTCCAGATACCGACATGATAAGATCCAAATAAAGGCGCGCGCTGCGCGCCCAGGAAAACCGCTCAACCTGGCGAGCGGCTTTCGCGCGCAGATGTTGAGCGGTTTCGGGTTGGGTGCGGAGGCGGTCGATTTGATTGAGCCACGTGCGCGGCGATCGAGGATCGGCATAAAGGGCGGCTTCGCCACAAATTTCTGGCAAGCTGGTGGTATTTGAGGCGACCACTGGACATCCGAAAGCTAAGGCCTCTAATGCTGGAAGGCCGAATCCTTCCGCCAGCGACGGAAAGGCAAAGCAGAACGCATTCTGATACAAATACGCGAGATCGTCATCTGTCACAAAGCCAAGAACGTGGACATTAGGTGGAAGCGGCGGGGTGTCAAGGGTAGAAAATATACTCATGGACGTCCCGGCTACGAGTAAGTCTAGGCCCAATGCATCGAGTTCGGGGGCGATAGAAAAAAGCATCCCAATATTTTTGTGTGGCGCTCGGCTTCCAAGGGTAAAGACGAAGGGACGTGCGGGGGCCGCTTTTGAGCTAAAAGTTGAATTGTTTGGTCTCCAGCGCTTAATATGCTCGTGACCATTTGGTATAACCGTGATTTTTTCTGGGGCGCAAAACCCGGACTCTGATAACATTCGTGCCGAAAAGTCCGAGACGGTAACGACCCGAGCGGCGGTTCGAGAAAGAATTGGCAACATAATACGATAATAGGAACGGAATGCGGCACTATAGCTCGAAGGAGCAAGAGCAACGTTAAGGTCATGAATACATATTATGTGCTTGGACGCAAATATTGGCCCTTGATTACCAAGACTTAGCAATACGCCTCGTTTAGCAAATGGCAAGGCGAATTGGTCCCATAGAACACCCATTCCAGCCGTTCGCTGGACCTTGAACGCGGACATTATAGGAACATCGGAACCGGCTGGAACTACAACGTTTCCATTCACGGCAACATGCGAATCCATCCGACGGTCTTGAACCAAGAGATCAAGCTCCGCCAAGATTTCGCGGGCGTATCTTTGCACACCTGTCGTGGGTTGGCTGAAAAATCGCCCGTTGACGGTTAGGTCTATCATGTCAGACTCGCGTCGTAGCTTTAACCCAGTGTCCGCAGGATAAACCGCGTCTCGGACCGTAATATCGCCCGCTTTTGGGCCGCGAGCAAGTCCGTGCCTTCGACGAGAGTTGGCGATGAAGGCCCGTAATCGGCATCGGTAGCAGATTTTTCATCTTGACACAGCCGTCTCGCTGCCTCCGCCCCCGTGGAAATTTTGCGAAATTATTAGCAAGCGCGTGAAACTAAAGATGCATGGCGTTGGCGCGGATTCATCTTAACAGCCATTCGCTGGATGAAATATGGTCCTTCTGCACAAATTCGCGTCAAACACGATTATCAACGGATTGTGGTCCATTGATTGAGGCGATCATGATGAACCCGACGACACGGGCGCCGCCTCGAGACCGGGATCACAAGGCACAAAGGAGCCTGGCGAGCGTCCGCCAAATGGTGTTTTCCTCCGCGTGGCGTTAGCCCAACCCATGGCGAACAGGAGAACAGCATCTGGAACGGACATTATGCTTGGCTTGCGGTCATTAAGCACGAAACCCTGTCGCGGATGATCGAAGACGACGGACACCCCGCGCGTCGGCTGCCCGCGCGGCTTATCAAATCGCGCGAGTCGGGGCAGACTTGCTTAGCAACTTTATCCTATTGGGGGAACGTCGGCTCAATTCGTGGGATATTTCAAAGGCAAGCGCGCGTTACATTCGGCGTTGGTTTGTGCCGAGAGGGACGCAATTTCGACGTGCGGCGTCAGCCAGCCCCATGGCCTCCAGGAGCGCCTCAAACCCCAACCCCCGGCTTCGCGGGCGATACTTGTCTGATTTCAATGAATTTGTTCCGCGCGTTCTCGCCGTAGGCGTCAGAAAACAAGCGGTAAGGAGATCCAGGAGGGGAACCGCGTTATGAACACCACCTTTCCTTTGCTGTCGGATGACGTCCTAACGAAAATCGTCAACGACATGAACGAGCACGGGTTTGGAATCGCAGCGGACTGCATTGACCACAGCTCGCTGACATCGTTACGCTCGTTCGTTGAAAACCAAGTCGCGGAGAATGGCGGAGAATATATCGCACTTGCTGGAGCTGAACCGGTGCGTGGCGCATTTCTTGAAGAATGGCACATTTCTTGACGAATTGAATCGTCACCAGAATTTATATGGGCAACTAAAGTGATCTACGAGAAGGGAACTGGAAAGGCGCCCCCCTGACGTGCCGTTCGCCCGGCTCCTCCGATGCCTCTCTGGAAAGTCTGGCGAAAAACATGCGTTTTTCTTCCATTACGATTCATACGTTGTAACCGCGTTGATCCCGGTAATCATACCTTCGGAGGGCGAACGCGGGGACCTTATTATGCTTCCAAATATCAGGAAGATAAGGAAATATTATGTTCAAAATTTGATTGACAAGGTGCTTCTTGAAAATAAGGTTTCACAGGCGCTGTTGAAACACCTCAAATCCGGAGGATATTTGCGGGCAACGAAAGTTAGGTTGAGTCCAGGAAATATCTACTTTTTTTGGGGCTGCCGCTCCATCCACGCGAACGTGTCTTGCGGGCCCGAAAAGATCCGGGCGACGGCGATATTTCATTATGTTGACCCGCACGCCTCCAGCTGGCTACGGGTTAAAATGCGCGGCAAGACCATGCAGAACAAATATTGATATCAACGACATTTTGGTTGAAGGTGGTCAACCCCGCGCTGTTATGGGCGCGGGGCCGTGTAAATCTAAAGGATGCCGCTGAGAAACTCTCTGGCGGTTTAATTTTCGCCGATTGGAACGATCGGTGATCGGGCGTGACTCAAACGGAACGGGGGCCAGTAAGCCGGGGCGGTTAAGGTCCCCATTCACCGCGCCATGGAATCTCCGGCGCGCGGCGCGCGTCCACGCCATTTCAAAGGCTTCTTCGCGATGCGACCGACCGCCGTCTCGAAGTTCTTCTCTGACGATCCCGGTTAGAGAAGATGACTCTAACAAAATGCTAGACCGCGCAGCACCAATAGCATACTATGCACCATAGGAAGGCTAGACTTTTCCGTGCGGCAATGATGACAGAACATCAACAAGTTCAATATCAGTTGGCGACGGCCCTGGGTCGTCCGCGAGCGCGTGTTAGCTATAATAGCATGGTCGAACTTCTTCGTGTTGGCGAGGAGATCGCGCTAATTTCCACGGATGTCTTCGATACGCTACTCCTGCGCCGTTTTGGATCGGAGCGGTCGAGGATCATTGAGGGCGAGCGATTATTTTCCGATTTCCTCGCGAAGCGGGGGAGAAAAATCGATCCTGATTTTTTGGTTGAGGCGAGACTGCAATCTCAACGGCTCGCTTTTCGCTCCTTGAACCTGAGCGGAACCGCCGGGGAAGTTAGTCTCTTGGATATCATCAGTCGACAACTGGGCGTGCTTGGTTTGCCGCCTTCGCTGGTCATCGAACGATTGCGGATCGAAGTGCAGGTGGAAAAGCGCTCGCTTTTCGCCAACAGGGAGCTCGCGGATGTTTTGCGAGAACTTCGCCGCGCTGGTTCGCGCATCGTTGCGTTGAGCGACACCACGCTTCCGGCCGACGCGGTCCACGAGCTGATCCGACATTTTCATGGCCCCGAGCTTGTCGAGCGAGTGTATAGCAGCGCCGATCAAAACGCGACGAAGCGCGAGGGAAGCTTGTTCCTTGCTGTCGCGGAGAGGGAAAGCGTTCCCTTAGGCAAGATCTTGCACATTGGCGATGATCTCCTGGCGGATGTGGCGACTCCTTCGAATCTGGGCGTTGTCGTGAGGCATGTCCCGCGCCCCTCGTACGGTCGATACATCCGCTCAGCCAATGGCGCGCTGGCGGAACTCGGGAGGCGCCTGCGCCGCGACGCACGATCCACGAAGACGATCTGTTGTCACGACGACGCCGTTTCCTTTGGGCGCGATGTCTTCGGTCCAATCGTGACGCAGTTTTGTTTGATGATTTGGCTTTACGCCGTGGAGGCGGAGAAGGGGGGCGATCCTTGTTTGCTATTCTGCGCCAGGGGAGGGGTCGGCATTCGCGAAGCCTTCGAGCAAACGCTGGCCAGGCTTCGACTCCCACTAAAAATGCGACGCGAAAATATCATGATCTCGCGTCTAGTCGTTGCGCGCGCCGCCTTATTGGCAAGGAGCCCATCAGCGATCGAGGAACTGAACCGAGAGTTTCGGGGAAGCGTGCTCGCGGATGCGGCTTCCGCCATTGGTGGCCGCCATTATGTGCTGTCGGAAGATTGGGGCCAGCCTTTTGACGGGGAAAAATTCGTATCCTTGCTCTTTAGCGGTTCTGGCGCGGAGGTGCTTGCCGATATCGAGGAACAAAATACGCTGTTCACTCGCCATTTCAAAAACCTCGTCGGCAGCTCAAGCCGAATTATTTTGTGTGATACCGGGCTTTATGGAAGCACTCAACGCTTGCTTGCCAGCGCTTTCCCTCAACTGCACATAGAAACAATTCAATTCGCGCGCTCGAATTACAAAGGTCATAGTGACGAGCATTTTCCGAAAGTAGTTGGCGTTATGGTCGAACAGAACGTTTACAGCCCGTTAAGTCCCCATTCTTGCGTATTGAGATATTGGCAATTGGTGGAGAGCTTGTTTGAGCCCCCAGTCGCATCGGTCAAATTCTTTAGCAAGGACGATCGAGGCGAGATACAGGCTAATTGCGGAGCAATAAATTTCGGGGCGATAGATCCGTCCACAAATAATCCCCTGCTTTCCGGGGCGCTCTCCTATATTAAAGTCTTGCCAGCGGAAGGTGGCGCTGTTGTGTTCCGTGATGTTGAAGCTGCCTGGCTTCGGCTGAAAAGTGCGATCATTCGTCCGACGGAGCTGGACTTGCGGTGTTTAGCGGTCGGCGACCGGTCGGTCGATTTTGGGCGTCCCGAGGTGTTACAAATTTTCGAACGTGAGCGGAAGAAGACGTTCGTAAGCAAATTGCTTTCTCTTCAAGCGCAGCTGTGGCGCGAAGGGGCCATTGCGCGCGAATTTCCTCTTTTAAAGCACGCCCTGCTCCCCACCCTAGAAATGGCACATTGCTTGCGTAGAACGTTAAGCCAGAAACGTTGACGCCTCAAGCTCATAGGCGCGTGTTCGGTCCAGAGGGTGGGCCGGGGCGCCGGCCCGATCTGCAATGCTCGAAAGCCGCCGAATGATTTGGGGGTGTCGAAGCGTAAAATTCAACCTTCAATGCCGCGGGCGAATTGGCGGGAGTCAAGTGCAGTGAGTATCGATCTTATTGGTGTATTGACCGTCTTGGCCGGCTTTTTTTCCCTGATGTTGGGGACACGCGCCGTCTTTACCACCTTCATATTGGCCAATCTTTTGGGATCGGCGGCGGCGTTTCAAACGGGCTCCATCACTATTCAGCCCCCTCATCTGCTGCTTGGCTTCGTCGCGGTAAGCGCATTCAGCGATCGTATTTTGTTGACAGCCTCAATAAGGGCGTTGCGTTTTCCAAAACCAGGCTATTGGCTGGCATGCTTAGCGGTTTATGGCGCGCTAACCGCAGTTTTTTTACCATGGATTTTCTCAGGAAGCATGCTAATCATTCCGCTCGGAACTTCAGAGTACGGCAATACTGGTTCGCCCGTTCCGCTTGGTCCGGTCTCAAGTAACTTTACACAATCTGTATACATTATGGCTGACCTTCTATGTTTCTTGTTTGCCGTTGGCTTCTCATCTACGGAAAAAGGCTTTAAAGCGAGCGCTTTTGCGCTATTGCTATTTGCCGCAGGAAACGTATTGTTTGCATTCTTGGATATCGTCACGTTCCACACCGGGACGCAATCTATCTTGTCCTTTATCCGGAATGCTCAGTATACTCTACACAATGAGGAGGAGGTGAACGGCTTGAAGCGTATCATCGGATCTTTTACGGAGGCGTCGGCATTCGCGCGCACGTCGCTCGGAACGTTCGCGTTTACGGGCACCTTGTGGCTGTCCGCGCGCCGTCCCGTATTGACCGGCGCTCTTGCAATGATCACGTTTTGCTTGATTATCCTGTCGACTTCCTCTTCGGGACTTGCGGGAGCGCCTTTCGTTCTCGCGCTCCTCTACGTGACGGCGATTGCGCGCAACGGTGTCCGCCCGGATCGGCCCTACGAGAGCGCCGCGATCATGTCCGCGCCGCTGCTGATTGGCGCCGTGATCGCGGCTGTGCTGCTTGATGATAAGACCTCAAGAATAATCAGCGATCACTTCGACCTCCTGCTATTTTCAAAGTCAGGAAGTGATTCGGGCATCGAACGCGGGTCATGGAATGTTCAGGCGATGCTAAACTTCTTCGATTCCGGTGGACTTGGAGTTGGCCTCGGTACGGTCCGCACTTCCGGTCTCCTTGTCGCGCTTCTCTCAAATATCGGGGTGTTGGGGTTCCTCTTTTATTTGCTTTTTGTGGTGACAGCCTTCGGAAAAAAGCGGGGCGCGGCTCGCTCCTTCCCTTCCGACATGCGCATGGCGGCGAGAAATGCCTGTATCGGTCTTACGGTGGGAGATCTTTTCGTCGCGCCGGTTGTCGGTCTAGGGTTGCTTTTTTGTGTGTTCGCTGGCTTAGCTTGCGCGGATTTCGAACGAAAGGAAGGAGAAACCTAGGTAAAAGCCGGGCTGGCCGCCGCGGGTTTAACAGCGGAGGAGCTTGGGCGCGAGCAGGATCTGATACTAACCGTCTAGGCGGTCCGCGGCTCCCGAGCTTCATTCTAGCTCAGCCGTCAAAGCGTTAGGGGCTGGTATAATGATAACATCTTTGCACCGATGCTAAGCTATACACCGCACAAGGCTTGTGTTGCGCAACGTTAGTGAGGTTTGTCATGCGGGTAGCGTTGGTCCATTACTGGCTCGTCAAAATGCGTGGCGGCGAAAAGGTTTTAGAGTCTTTGTGCCGCCTGTATCCGCAGGCGGATATTTACGTAAATGTTCTAGATACCGATAGAATATCCGAACTTATTGCGAGTCACCGCATTGAAACAACATTTATAAACTCGCTACCGTTTGCGAGTAAACTTTACAAAAACTACCTGCCTTTAATGCCAATTGCCTTAGAGCATCTCGATCTTAGGGGCTATGATCTTGTAATTAGTAGCGAATCTGGCCCGGCTAAAGGGGTTATTGTGCCGCCAGAGGCGATGCACATATGTTATTGTCATTCACCAATGCGTTATATCTGGAATATGTATCATGACTATCGGCAGCGCGTTGGGTTGTTTAAGCAAATCATTATGCCGCCCTTTGCGCATTACCTCCGTATGTGGGATTCAATAACAGCGACGCGCGTGCATCATTTCGTTGCAAACTCCTCGGGCGTGTCGAGGAGAGTCGAAGCCTATTATGGGCGGAAGGCTGACGTTATTTATCCTCCGGTGGACGTTAGTTCGTTCCAGCCCGCTCCGGCATCCGAAGTGGGTGACCATTATTTGATGGTCGGGGAACTCGTACCTTACAAGCGCCCCGATTTGGCGATCGAAGCATTCAATCTTACCGGGAAAAAATTAATCGTGATCGGTGAGGGCGAAATGGAGCGCAGGTTACGTATGATTTCGTCTCCAAATATAACGTTTATGGGCAGGCAGCCATTCGATGTGCTACGGCAGCATTACGCTCGGTGTAAGGCCGTCATTTTTCCGGGCGAAGAAGATTTTGGTATTGTGCCGGTCGAGGCGCTCGCGAGCGGCCGCCCGGTGGTTGCCTTCGGCAAAGGCGGGGCGACAGAAACTATAGAGGAAGGGCGGTCAGGAGTTTTCTTTCGCGAGGCGACAGTAAAGTCTCTAATTGATGCGATTGAACGATTAGATAATATCGATATTGATCCAGTCGACCTTGTTCAGAAGGCATCACAATTCAATATCGATCGGTTCGAGAGGAGCTTTGGAAATTATGTTGGCAAAAAAATGGAGGAGCACAAAGTAAGTGTCCCGCCATATAGGGCGGACTGGTGACCTGGCATGTATCCCGCGGCGGCGAGGAGTAAGCATTTTTGCGTGGGGTGAACTCGGCGAGCAATGCGCCGATCTTCTTGCAGAGCGTGGCGACGGTTTGGGCCGCCTTTCCGCAACAGCGCCTTTAGTTTCGTGAAGGCATTTTGGATGTGTTTGAACTCGAGACGGCGGTGACCTGCCCCTGAAAGATTCCGCCAGAAGCGCTTAGAGTCCGGCCCATTGAGGACGGACACGATGAAGAAGCAACGGTTCACGGAAGAGCAGATCATCGGGATTTTGCGGGAACAGGAAGCCGGCGCGAAGACGGGCCGATTTGGCTCGCAAATACGCGGTTTCGCAGGTGACGCTCTACAATTGGAAAGCCAAATTGGGCGGCATGGAGGTTTCCGAGGCCAAGCGCCTGAAGGCGCTGGA
>Ga0187890_10003912_pt1 | contig 10163 bp, 10 predicted proteins | sample June2016WEW_21_1_FD_133005 | JGI IMG/M metagenome (GOLD analysis project Ga0187890, IMG submission 133005) | Peatland microbial communities from SPRUCE experiment site at the Marcell Experimental Forest, Minnesota, USA - June2016WEW_21_10 | ecosystem: Environmental > Terrestrial > Soil >...
ACGAAGTCGGTGATCTCGATGGTCCGGGAACGACCCGGCTCCACCGACTCGAGCTCTTCGGGGGTGACGATGACGTACTCCCCGCCCCCCAGGTCATAGCCCTTCACGACATCGGCGTACTCGACCTCGTCGCCGGTGCGCTCGTTGACCCGCTTCTGGCGGATGCGGTCGGGCGTGCCCGCCTGGAACTGGTTGAAGTGGATCGCCTTGTCGTCGGTGGCCGAGAACAGTCCGACCGGCACGTTGACCAAGCCGAAGCTCAGCGACCCCGTCCAGATCGCTCTGGGCATCTCGACTCCTTTCGGCGGCGGGGAGACATCCAGTCAATCACGGTCCCCACCGCTCTGACCAGGACCTGTTCCCCGGTCCACCACGCCGTTACACCTCCGGAGCACACTGACTTGCAGGACAGACGGACGTGCTGACCAGGAGGTTCCGGTGTCAGGAGTGAGGCTCGAGGTCGTAGAGGAGGAGTCCATCGAGCGCTTCGCCCGCGAGGCGATGCTCGGGCTCGCCGACCTCGAACACGACGACCTCACCCCGGGGAACCTCACCGTCCCCCTCGGACTGAGCCTGTGGATGCGCCGGGGCCGCATCCGAGTGGAGACCGCCCGCGAGGCCATGCTCGTGCTGCGCAGCGCGCTGCTCGACGCATCGGGGCTCGACGAGCGGACCGAGCCCGTGCCCCTCCTCCTGGCCGACCCGGTGGCGGGCATCGTCAGCCTCGCGCTGTACATGGACGGGCTGCTGCAACGGGCGGCCCGGATGACGGCGACGTCGCGCGTCGAGGTGGCCACGCGTGCCCTCGCACTCGTGTCGGAGTGAACCCCCGGGGAAGCGTTCGCTAGCTGGCGGGTAGTTTGAGACGTCGTGCGCTCGCCCGGGACATCTCCCGTCGCTGGACCGGCATCTGACCAATCCTCCGAACCGTTGGTGGTGGCGCGCCGGCTCACCAAGCGCTTCGGTGACTTCGTCGCCGTCGACGCCATCGACCTGGAAATCGGACGGGGCGAGTCCTACGGGCTGCTGGGGCCCAACGGGGCGGGCAAGACCTCCACCATGCGGATGATCGCCTGCATGTCACCGGTCTCGGGCGGGACGCTGCGGGTGCTCGGGATGGACCCCGCCCACGACGGCTCGCGCATCCGGAGCCGCATCGGCATCGTGCCGCAAGAGGACACGCTCGACCTCGAGCTCACCGTTCTCGACAACCTGATGGTCTACGGCCGGTACTTCGACCTGCCTCGGCGCGTCATCCGCGAACGGGCCGAACAACTGCTCGACTTCACCCAGCTCTCCGACAGGGCGCATGACAAGGTGGATCCCCTGTCGGGTGGGATGAAGCGGCGGCTCACGATCGCCCGCTCACTGATCTCGAACCCCGAGATCCTGATCCTCGACGAGCCCACCACCGGACTCGACCCCCAAGCCCGCCATCTGCTGTGGGACCGCCTCTACCGGTTGAAGCAACAAGGCGTGACCCAGGTCATCACCACGCACTACATGGACGAAGCCGAACAGCTCTGCGACCGGCTGGCGGTCATGGACAACGGCAGGTTCGCCGCCGAAGGCTCGCCCAGCGAGCTCATCGCCCAGTACTCCACCCGTGAGGTGCTCGAGCTCCGTTTTCGCGATCCCGACACCGACACCGAAGCCGTGGCCACCGCCGTCGGCGCCTTGGCCGAGCGGTTCGAGGCGCTCCCGGACCGTCTCCTGCTCTACACCGACGACGGTGAGGCCACCCTCACCGAGGCCCACCGGCTCGGGGTGCGTCCCGACAGTGCCCTCGTCCGGCGGTCGACGCTCGAGGACGTCTTCCTCCGGCTCACGGGCCGATCGTTGGTGGACTGAAGGGCGCCGGCGATGACGATGACGACACGGGCCGGCGCCCTCGCCGGCTCGGACCGGGCCCGGCGCTTCGGGTCCTCTCCCCCCTGGGTGCGGTCCATGCGCTACTGGATGTATCAGTACAAGCGCACGTGGCGGGGGTCGATCACGACCAGCTTCCTCTACCCGGTGCTGTACCTGACCGCCCTGGGCCTCGGGTTCGGGTCGTTGGTGAAGACGCCCGTGGGCGGGGTGCGGTATCTCGACTTCCTGGCCCCCGGGCTCCTGGCCTCGACGGCCATGCAGATCGGCGGGAACGAGGCCATGTACCCGGTCATGGCCGCCATCAAGTGGTTGCGGACGTATTTCGCCATGCTGGCCACGCCGCTCACGGTGGTCGACGTCCTCGTGGGCCACCTGGCGTGGATCGCCGTGCGCCTCTTGATGGTGACCTCGATCTACCTGGCCATCATGGCCGCCTTCGGGACGGTGCACTCCTTCCTCGCCATCCTCGCCATCCCCGTCGGCATGCTCACCGGCCTGGCCTTCGCCGCACCGATCGCGGCGTTTGCCGCCGCCCAGCAGAACGACACCGGCTTCTCGGCCATCTATCGATTCGGCCTGATCCCCCTGTTTCTCTTTTCGGGGACGTTCTTCCCGATCACCTTGTTGCCGGGCTGGCTCCAGCCCGTCGCCCAGGCCACTCCCCTCTACCACGGGGTGGCGTTGTGCCGGAGCCTGGTGGGCGGTCACGTCGGCCTGGCGGGCGCCGCCGCCCACCTCGGGTACCTGGTCGGGCTCACGGCGCTCGGGTTCGTCCTGGCGCTGCGCTCGTACCGGCGGAGGCTCGTGACGTGACCGACACCTTCTCTGCGAAAGACACCTTGTCGTCGGGGGCGGCGTCGCTGCGGATCGCACCCCCGGCGCTGTTCGGCACGCGCCGCGCCCGCCGCCTCGTCGAGCGCAACATCATGGTGTACCGCCGCAGTTGGATCTTCTTCGCGTCGGGCTTCTTCGAACCGTTCTTCTACCTCTTGTCCATCGGGGTCGGGCTCAGCAAGCTGGTCCACCACCCCATCCACGTGGGAGACCAGCTCATCGCCTACACGACGTTCGTCGCCCCCGGGCTCCTGGCGACCTCGGCCATGAACGGCGCCACACTGGACGCCACGTTCAACGTGTTCTTCAAGTTGAAGATCGCCAAGACCTACGACGCCGTGCTGTCCACGCCCCTGGGTCCCGGTGACGTGGCCCTCGGCGAGCTGACGTGGGCGCTGTTGCGGGCGACGATCTACTCGGCCTCGTTCCTCGTGGTGATGGCCGGTCTCGGGTACGTGATCTCGCCGTGGGCGATCCTGTGCCTGCCGGCGGCCATGACGATCAGCTTCGCCTTCGCGGCCATCGGGATGGCGGGAACGACCTACATGCGCAGCTGGCAGGACTTCGACAAGGTCTCGCTGGCCCTCATCCCGATGTTCTTGTTCTCGGCCACCTTCTCACCGTTGTCGGTGTACCCCGGGTGGCTCCAGGTCGTGATTCGCTGCACCCCGCTGTACCAGGGGGTCGCCTTGCTGCGGGGCCTCGACACCGGCATCTTGTCGTGGACGATGGCCGGCCACGCCGCCTACCTCCTGGTGGCGGGGTTCCTCGGCCTCGTCGTCGCCACCCGGCGCATGGCCACCCTGCTGCTTCCCTGACGGCGCCGATTCCCCGAGAGGGCTGCGGCCCGCCCTCGCCGGCGGCCCTCTCCGGTAAGATATCCGTGTACTAGTGCGGATATGCGGAGATCATGATGCCCGAGACCCTCCCTCACGACCATCCCGTCGACCTCGAAGGCCTGGCGGGCGCCCGCCGGGGCGTGATCTCACCCGACGACGCGGGCCGGCTGGCCGGCCTCCTCGGACTCATCGCCGATCCCGTCCGTTCCCGCCTGCTGTTCGCGCTGTCGGGCGTGGACCGGCTGTGCGTCGGAGACCTGGCCCTCGCCCTCGAGGTGACCGACGACGCCGTGTCCTACGGGCTCCGCATGCTCCGCACCGCGGGCCTGGTGACCTTCCGGAAAGAGGGTCGGGTCGTGTTCTACTCGCTGGCGCCCTCGTTCCCCCACCCCCTGCTCGAGCACTGCCTGCGCCAACTCCTGACCGTGGCCGCGCCCTCGGACCACCGATGAGGGAGGTGCGCGCCCTCGGCCACGCCCTGGCCGTCACCGGGTCGATGACATGGGAGATCCTGTGGGCCCTGATCCTCGGGTTCGCCCTGGCGTCGGTCGTGCAGTCCGTGGTGCGCCGCAGCACGGTCGAGCGTCTCCTCGGGGGCGACGGTCCGCGCGCCCTGGCCGTGGCGACGGGGCTCGGGGCGGCCTCCTCGTCGTGCTCGTACGCGGCGGTGGCCCTGGCGCGGGCGCTGTTTCGCAAGGGGGCCGGGTTCACCGCGGCCATGGTCTTCGAGATCGCGTCGACGAACCTCGTCGTCGAGCTGGGCATCATCCTGGCCCTGCTCCTGGGGTGGCAGTTCACACTGGCCGAGTTCGTCGGTGGCCCCCTGATGATCGTGTTTCTGGCGCTGTGGTTCCGCGTGTTCCTGCGCGCCCGGGTCCTCGAGGCGGCGAGAGCGCAAGCCGCCAAGGGACTGGCGGGGAGCATGGAAGGGCACGCCGCCATGGACATGTCGGTCTCGGGACCCGGCAGCGTCTGGCGTCGCCTGTGGTCCGGGCGGGCGATCACCGCCATCTCCCACATCTTCGTCATGGAGTGGGCGGCGGTGATCCGGGACATCGTCGTCGGCCTGCTCGTCGCCGGGGCGCTGGCGGCGTGGGTTCCCTCCACCTTCTGGCGACACTTCTTCTTCGTCGGCCATCCCGTGCTGTCCAAGGTGTGGGGACCGCTCATCGGCCCGGTGGTGAGCCTGCTCAGTTTCGTGTGCTCGATCGGCAACGTCCCGCTGGCGGCGGTGTTGTGGAACGGGGGCATCAGCTTCGGTGGTGTGGTGTCGTTCGTCTTCGCCGACCTGATCATCCTGCCGATCCTGGCGATCTACCGGAGGTACTACGGCACCCGCATGATGCTCTTCGTGCTCGGCAGCTTCTACATCACGATGGTCAGCGCCGGGTACGTCGTCGAGCTCGTCTTCGGGGCCCTGGGCCTCGTCCCCACCGGTCGCCACGCCAGGATCTCGGAGGTCGCCGTGCAGTGGAACTACACCACCGTGCTCAACATCGTCTTCCTGCTCGTGGCGGCGGCGCTGATCGTCCGGTTCCTCGTCACCGGCGGGCGGCCCATGTTGAAGATGATGGGGGGCGACCCCGGCGACAGCGACGGGCCCGGCCACGAGATGTCCTCGCACATGGGGTGACACAGAAGCACCGGGGGCACGCCGGCACGGGTTTCTGATGTGCGCACCGCACCCTGTACTGTCTCGCTCGTGAGCGATCAAACCCCCCTGCTGCCGCCCGCCGTCATCGAATTACTCGACGTCGCCCTCGTCGGAGAGCTGACGGTGATCGACGAGTCCGGCGTCCCCATCACCTATCCCCTCATCCCCCTGTCTGACGGCAACGTCATATACCTCACCTCGTCGGTGCTGTTCTCGCGCAAGCTCCGCCACATCAAGGCCAACCCCAAGGTGTGCTTCTCGCTCAGCGATCCCGTGGCCATTCCCGTCCAGCCTTTCCATCGGGCGACGATCCAGGGCGATGCCCGCGTGGTCGAAGACGACGTGCACGACGGCTGGGAGCGCCTGCTGCCCATGTGGCGGGCCAAAGAGCCCGCCATCGACTTCTTCCTCAAGAAGCGCTTCGGGATCCCGCTGTTCTTCGAGCGCTCGGTCATCGAGATCACCCCCCAGCGCGTGCTGTGGTGGGAGGACGGCCGGGCCAGTCAACCGGCCCGCGTCTACGAGCTGGCGGGGGTGTCCTGAGATGGCCGCCCTCGAGGTCGCCGAGGCCCTGCGCCGGGCCGGGTCCTACCCCCATGCCGTCCTGGCCTACGTGGGCGCCGACGGCTATCCGGTCAACATCGCCGTCGAGTTCACCGAGTCCGTCGACGGTGCTCTCGTCGACGTCGGGCCGCTCGACCAGGATCTTCGTCCCGGCCCCGGCCAGGAGGTGGAACTCACCTTCAGCCACATCCGCCCCCAACCGGGCGTGGGCTACGACGAGCGCCGCTACGTGAACCTCTGGGGCCCCTCGACGCCGGCCGGGGACGGTCTCCGGGTCGCCGTGCGTCGGGCCAGCGGGTGGGACGAGGCCGAGACCCCGTTCTTCGAGTACGCCGAGCGCGGGGTCCCCGCCGGGCGCGACTATCTCGACGAGCTGGGGGCCCGGCCCCGACTGAGCGGATTGTGGACGGTCTTCCTCGCCACCCGGCTGCCCTTCCTCACCGCCACGCTCATCCCCGTCGGCCTGGGCGGCGTCGTGGCGGCCCGCGACAACGCCTTCCACACCCTGTGGTTCGTCCTGGCGCTGGTGGCGGCGATCGCCGTGCATCTCGGCCTCAACATGGCCAACGACATCTTCGACGACGCCAACGGGGCCGACGCCGCCAACGTGACGCCGACACCGTTCAGCGGGGGATCACGCGTGCTGCAGTACGGGCTCGTGAAGCGCCGCACCATGATCGGCGGATGCGCGGCGCTCTATGCCGTGTCGATCGGCCTGGGCCTGTACCTCGCGGCCGAGCGCGGCTGGGGCCTGGTCGGTATCGGTGCCGTGGGCGTCGCGCTCAGCCTCGCCTACTCCGCGCCACCGCTTCGCCTCGTGCACCGCGGGCTCGGCGAACCCGTGACCGCGCTCGGGTTCGGCCCGGTGATGGCCGTGGGGACCTACTTCGCGTGCGCCGGCCGGTGGAGCTGGCAGCCCGTGCTGGCCTCGATACCCGTGGCGCTGCTCATCGCCCTGGTGCTGTACGTCAACCAGATCCCCGACCGGATCGGCGACGCCGCGGCCGGCAAGCGCACGCTCATCGTGCGCTTCAGCCCGGGGCAGGTGCAGGCGGGATACGCGGCGGGCGTGGCCGGCGCGTACCTGTGCATCGTCGCCGAGGTCGCGGCGGGAGTGACCCCGGCGTGGACCCTTCTGGCCCTGGCCACGTTCCCCCTCGCCTGGCGGGTGAGAAACGGGCTGCGGGCCCACTACGAATCCCCGTACGCGCTCATGCCCACCATGCAGTCGAACATCCTCCTCCACTTGCTCACCGGGCTTCTGCTCGTGATCGGCTACGTGATCGCCGTGGTCTCCTGACCCCACCGCGGACCCCGACCGGGGCGCCCTCATCGGCCTGTCGTGCCCGTGTCAGGATTAGTGTGCGCCCATGGAACCACCCGACCCGCTGCGCAGTGACGTCGACGCCGTGCTGCAGCGGCGCGGCTGGCCTCAGACGGGGGCGGCCGAATGGGGGTTCTTGGACCGGAGCGGCTTCCTCGTAGACGCCGCGGCCGAAGACGACCCCGTCGCCTTCCTGGCCGAGGAGATCCAGGAGTTGCGCGACGAGGTCGACGCCATGGCGGCCGAACGGGCCACCGCGCCGCTCAGCATTCCCCGGTCGCCGGTCGACCTGGCCTCGAGAATCCAGGCCGACCTCGAGGCGTCGGAGCCTGTCGGGGGCGACGACGACTCCCCCGGGCTGTGGGAACGGGCCCGGGTGGCGGCCATGCTCTTCTACCTCGAGCGCACCGGGCGGGTCCCGCCCGACGGGCGGCGGTCGACCTCGGGCGCGGCGCCCTCCGACGAGGCGGCCGCCTTCGAGATCGCCCACCCCGTGCGGGTGCTCGGGATCACGACCGTGGGCGAGTGGCAGGCGACGACCAAGGTGACCCTCGCCCTCGATCCCACCCTGAGCGCGGCGCAGGTGGCGGCGATGTGGCAGAAGGTCCGCTCCGGGGTCCTGCGCCAGGGCGCCCGGGGACGGACGGTGAGTCGCAAGTCCCTGGCGCTGGCGCTGTTCGTGGCCCACCATCCCGGTCGCACGTGGGCGGATCTGCGGCGGATGTGGAACCAGCTCTACGCCCACTGGGCCTTCAAGTCCCCCGACCTGCGCGTCTTCCGCAATGCCGCGGTGCGGGCCCGTCGCTACCTCCTCGAGCCCCCCGAGCTCGACGACATGGCTGCGGGCAAGTGGCAGTGGGTGCAGCGCCGCGCCGCACGACTGGCCTCGGGGGCCAACAGCAACTGATCGCCCTCCGGGGCGTCCCCGGGCACCGCCCCGGCGGGCCGTCACGGCGGGAAGAGCCCCGAGCCGATGAGGCGCTCGGTGCCCGCCGAACTCCTCGATATCGTCTTTCCATGGACCTCCGGGTGCGGACCATCGATGCGTCTGAGATCCACGAGTGGGTGCGGTGCATGGGAGTCGGCTTCCTCTTCAACGTCGCCGAGGGGTACGGGGACTACTTCCTCGGAGACGTCGACCTCCACCGGACGTGGGGGGCCTTCGACGGTGCCCAGGTGGTGGGGACGCTGCGCTCCTTCGCCACCCCCTTCACCGCACCGGGCCCCACCGAGGTCGGGGTCGCCGCCCTGACCAACGTGACGGTGGCACCCACCCATCGGCGCCGCGGCTTGTTGACGGAGATGATCACCTCCGAGCTGCGCGCCACCGCGGACCGAGAGGAGCCGGTCGGGATCCTCATCGCCTCGGAGTACCCCATCTACGGGCGCTTCGGCTACGGCGCCGCCATCGAGGCAGCCTCCTACGAGGTGGACCTGGCCCCCACCCGTTTCCGTCGCCCCGGGGACGGCCACGTGGAGCTGCTCGACCTCGCCACCTTGCACCGGGAGGCGCCGGGGCTCTACGACCGCTTCCGCAGGGCGCAGGTCGGATCGATCGGACGCGACGCGCGGTGGTGGGGCCGGGCTCTGCACCAGGTCGAGGTGCCCGGAGCGAAGCCGCCCGAGGGGTTCCAAGCGCTATACCGGTCGCCGGCAGGGGTGCCCGAGGGATATGTCCGCTACCGGGCCAAGCAGACCTCACAGAGCATGCGTCCCACCGGCGAGCTGACGGTGGACGAGCTGGTGGCGGTGACGCCCGCCGCCTATGAACGGCTGTGGCGCTATTGCTGCGACGTCGACCTGGTGACGACGCTGTCAGCCCGCGACCGCTGCGTCGACGAGCCACTCGGGTGGCTCCTCGAGGACGGTCGCACGCTGCGACAGACGGGCCGTCACGACTTCGTGTGGGTACGCATCCTCGACGTCGAGGCCGCGCTCTCTTCACGTCGTTACGCCGGGGACGGTCGCCTGGTGATCGAGGTGGTCGACACCCTCGGGTTCGCGACCGGACGGTACGCGCTCGACGGCGGCCCTTCGGGCGCGACATGCACGCGTGGCGACGATGCTCCGGACCTGTCGATGTCGGTGGACGCCTTGGGCTCGCTGTATGCGGGCGGGGTGTCCCCCCACACCCTGCACGACGCCGGCAGGATCGACGAGCACCGTGCCGGCGCGCTCGACCGCGGCGCGGTGATGTTCAGGGTCCCCACCGCGCCGTGGTGTTCGACCTGGTTCTGAGCACCACGGGCAACACCGGGGTCGTCGCACCCGACGGGCCCGCTCCCTGAGAACCCGCTCCCACGATCCCGGCGCTGAACATCGCGTCGTGCTGCGTCGTATCCGACCCTGTGGGGTTCATCCGGGCCCCGCAGGAGGTGCACCCATCATGAACCACCGTCCGGGGCGTCTGGCCCGTCCACCGGTAGTGCCCACGCATCGGTCGTCGTCCGAACAACCCCACAGGGCGCGGCGGCTCACCAGACGCTCGGCCGTGGTCATGGGGGTGCTCTCCCTCGCCGGCACCACCCTGGGTGTCGTGATCACTTCGGGTAGTGCACAGGCCACGCCACCGGGATTCCTGACCCGGTTCGCCAACGTGGTGCCGGGGCCCTCGACGGTGCCCACCAACGGCGATGTCAACCCCTACGGGATCGTGGTCGTGCCCCAGAGCACCGGAAATCTCGTGCAAGGTGGCGTCCTCGTGAGCAACTTCAACGACACATCCAACGCCCAGGGGACGGGAACGACCATCGTGCAGGAGATGCCCGACGGCACCGTGACCCAGTTCGCGCAGATCACCCAGGCGTCGACGTCGGGACCGTGTCCCGGGGGGATCGGCTTGACCACCGCCCTGTCGGTGCTGCCCGGAGGGTGGGTCGTCGTCGGGAGCCTGCCGACGACCGCCAACGGGACTGCGAACGACGGGACCCCGCAGGGCATCGGGGCGGGTTGTCTGCTCGTGCTCAACTCGGCAGGACAGCTCGTCGAGACATGGGCCGGCGGCGCCATCAACGGTCCCTGGGACATGACGGCCACCAGTGACGGCGACACGGCATTTCTGTTCGTGACCAACGTG
>Ga0187890_10003913_pt1 | contig 10162 bp, 12 predicted proteins | sample June2016WEW_21_1_FD_133005 | JGI IMG/M metagenome (GOLD analysis project Ga0187890, IMG submission 133005) | Peatland microbial communities from SPRUCE experiment site at the Marcell Experimental Forest, Minnesota, USA - June2016WEW_21_10 | ecosystem: Environmental > Terrestrial > Soil >...
CGCGATTCCTCGTTTGCTACGCAAACGAATCGCGGCAGGGTCACAACCCTGCACCCAGCGGTCCTACGGACCGAAAAAAAGGAGCGGCGTCAGTGGCGATCATGCATCTATCCGTGAAATCCTCGTCTGCTGCGCCGCCGTCTCGCGGTCATGCCGAGTACATCACGGCCAGTGACCGCTACGAGAAAAAGCAAGGAGTGGAGCATGTCGAGCATGGCAATATGCCAGTTTTTGCCGCCGCCGAGCCGCTGCAATTCTGGAGCGCGGCTGACGCGCAGGAGCGGGCGAATGGACGCGCTTATACGGAGATTCAATTCGCGTTGCCACGCGAACTCAGCCGCGAAAAACAGATAGAACTTGCCCGCACTGCCTCCAAAGAGTTTTTGGGAGACCGTCACGCCTACACGCTGGCCGTCCACGCGCCTGGAGCGCGGGACGGAAAAGAGCAGCCACACGCCCACCTGATGTTTTCCGAACGCAAAATTGACGAGCGCACCCGCGAGCTGCCAGAGGAGCGGTTTTTCAAGCGTAACGGTGCGACGAAAGACCGGGCATGGAACGATAAGGAGAAGCCGGAAGAGTTGCGCACAAAGTGGTGCCAGATGATGAATCAGGCCATGCGAGAAAATCAGGTAGAGAGCCAGGTGGACCACCGTAGCTATGAGCGGCAAGGCAGAGAAGACCTTGCTGCGCTACGGGAGCCTAAAATCGGCTACGGACCAGGCGCGGATGGCCGCGCGTCGCAGGTTGAGCAATTGAGGGAAGAGCGGGCCGAAACACTGAGCCATCCGAAGGAAACTTCAGAGCAGGTTGAGCAGCATGCCGCGAAGCGAATTGAGGCCATCGAGCAGGAAGCCAAAAGAGAGATAAGCCTGATCGACCGCGCTATTGCCGAGGTCAAGGTAAAGTACGAACAGGCCAAGCAGTACGTGCGCGAAAAATTCGAGGGATGGCGGGCGCAGAGCACGCCGGAAACGCCAACACAGACGACAGGAGAATCTCCGCCACGAGCGGAAATATTTGTCGAGAAATTCCGCCGCGAAAAGGCAGAAAAAAGTGAAGATCGGAAGAAACAGCAACAGGACAACCAAACTAACAAACCGAGGCACACACAATGAGATTTCCAGGAATCTTCGGAAGTAAAAAAAGCCCAGAGCAGTTGTGGGCCGAGAACAAGGCCAAAGAAATACACGGCCAGCTACAGAAAGCGGGAAACAAAAACTTTACCGTTACCGTTGAGGTGCCGCAGAAATCCGCAGCTCAGGAGGCGCGGGAGAGGCAATCGCAACCGCAGAAGCAATCATTTATCGAGCGTTTCCGCTCCGAGCGGTCCACGCAGATTGAGGCGCGGCAGCAGCAGCGGCAACAACAGAACCAAACCCACAAACACACGCAGAAGTGAAAGGAGACTTCTCTTGGCACAGCTTTTTCTTTTGATACCTCTGGCAGTGGCGTTCTGGTACTGGCAGAAAACTTCAAAGGCGCTTGGTATGTCTCTAGGAAACCAGATGTGGGGCACGTTCTGGCGCACCTGGGTCTACTTCTGCTTGTTGAATATCCCCATCGGCCTCCTTATTCGCATACTGCAACTGAACCGGTTACTCCCCTTCATCGATTCAAGCCCCGGCCCCGTCCACACATTTATCTACTCGACTTTGGTTGTCATCGGTGCGGTCTATATCGCACTTGTTGCCCGCTACGCGGCGGGAAAGTGCAAAATGTCAGGCAATAATGTAACGCCGCAAACGTCGCATTTGGGTGGCGCACTTGTGGCGGACGCATCGGCGCAGCAGAAAGCAAACGCTGAACAAGTGCGTAGTCTCATGGCGAACAAAAAAGAGAACGAGTACCTTCCGAACGTCTTGCTCGCCGGTCTGGGATGCCCGCTGGAAAGTGAGGCACGGCACTTCAAGATCATGGGTACGACCGGCAGCGGGAAGAGCGTAGCTATTCGTTCGATGCTGTCTTTTGTGCAGCAGCGAGCCCCCCATACGGGCGACCGTGTTGTGATTGCCGATCCGGACGGCGGCTATCTTGCCCGCTTCTACAACCCAGGGCGCGGCGACGTGATCCTTAACCCATTCGATGCGCGAAGCGCACACTGGGCACTGTTCAAAGAGCTGCACACTCCCTACGACGCGGACCAGTTCGCCGCCTCGCTCGTGCCCGACCTTGGAGGCGACAACAGCGTGTGGGCAGGATACGCGCGTACGCTTGTCAGCAGCACCATTCAAGCACTTTATGCAAGCGGCGATGTGACGACCCGTGATCTATACGACGCAATCAGCGTAATGAATAACGCGGAACTTGGCGAGTTGCTTTCGCACACAAGTGCGAGCAGGTTCTTTGATGGAGCAGAAGACACACTCGGCAGCATCCGTACAAACGCATCCCAGGCTTTGCGTGCCTTGAGCTACCTTTCGCGCAACGATGCTTTTTCCATGACCGAGTGGATACGGGGCGGTCGCGGCTGGTTGTTCATGCCCTACAAAGCGGACCAAATTGCGGCTCTGAAACCGATCATCACAACCTGGATGCGGACGGCCATCTTCTCAACATTGAGCTTAAATGAAGGGGATTCGCGGTTGTGGTTTGTGATTGACGAGCTCGACGCGCTCGGCAAGATTGACGGACTATCAGACGCTCTCACGCGTCTTCGCAAGTTCGGCGGCCGTGTTGTCCTGGGCTTTCAGTCCATCGGACTGATAGACACAATCTACGGCAAGGGCTATGGCGCAACGATCACCGAGAATGCTGGAAACACCCTGATTCTTCGGTGCAGTTCGAGCGATGGAGGAGGCACGAGCCGCTTTGCTTCTTCCTTGGTTGGAAAACGCAAAATCAGACGCCTCATGGAGTCTTCCACGCAGAGCAGCGGCAGCAGCAGCGGCGGTGCGCACAGCGGCAGATCGTCTGGTTATTCCGAGCAGATTGTAGAAGAGGACGCAGTGATGCCGAGCGAAATTGAACAGTTGCCAGACATGAACGGCTATTTGAAGTTCGCCACATTGCCAGCGTGGAACCGCGTCAGTTTTGCATATGATGGATTGCCGACGAAGGCAACCGCCTTTGAGCCATCACAGATGGTGCATGTGTAGTAGGCAAGCCGTGGAGAAGCTCAATGTTAATTGCCCATAAGATCGCGCTCGATCCGAACAACGCACAGGCAACTTACTTTGCTCGTGCAAGCGGCACAGCGCGGAAGGCTTTTAACTGGGGGCTGGATGAGTGGCAGAAACAGTATGCGGCGCGGAAGTTGGACCCCAGCCTGCCCGCGCCGTCGGAGGCGGCTCTCCGGCGCAAGTTGAACGCGATCAAAAGGGCGCGTTTTCCGTGGATGCTTGAAGTCACAAAGTGTGCGCCGCAGATGGCGATCATCCAACTCGGCCAGGCATTCTCGAACTTTTTTGCTGGTCGCGCCAAGTATCCAACACACCGCAAGAAGGGCATTCACGACCGCTTTACCATCACCAACGACCAGTTTGGCATCAAAGGTTCACGCATTCGCATCCCCAATCTTGGCTGGGTGCGTATGTGTGAACCATTGCGTTTTACAGGCAAGGTCATGTCGGCCACGGTCTCCCGTGTGGCCGACCGCTGGTTTGTTTCCATCACCGTTGATACCCAGGACAATTTACATCTCCCAAAAGCCGAAAACCAAGGCGCAGTCGGTGTGGATTTGGGTGTCAAGGCGCTGGCGACGCTCTCAACGGGAGAACCGCCGATCCCCGGCCCCAAGGCCCACACGGCCCTGCTGGACCGGGTACAGCGCAGGTCACGCAGCCTAAGCCGCAAGCAGAAGGATTCGGCCAACTGGCGCAAAGCCAAGGCCAATTTGGCAAAGCTACATGCCCGCATCGCCAACATCCGTTCGGATGCTCTGAATAAGCTAACGACCAATCTGACATGCCGGTTTCACACCATCGGCATTGAAGATCTGAACGTGCAGGGTATGGTCAAGAATCGACACTTTGCACGATCCGTGTCCGATATGGGTTTCTTCGAGTTCCGCCGGCAGTTGGAGTACAAAGCGGCAATGCGTGGCGGATTGGTGGTTGTGGCGGATCGTTGGTTTGCCAGCAGCAAGACGTGCTCGGACTGTGGGCACAAATTGGGTGATTTGCCGCTGTCGGTGCGCGAGTGGATGTGCCCGACCTGCGGAGCACATCACGATCGCGACGTAAACGCCGCGATCAACCTGAAGAATATGGCCGTGAGTTCCACGGCTTCAGCCTGTGGAGAGGAAGGCTCTGGCCGCTATCGCAAGACAGCGGCGAAACCGGCCTCTGTGAAGCAGGAAGTCAGCTTTGAATCTGTTTTAAGCAGGTTTGAGTAAGTCTGACAGAACGGCCAGGGCGTTGTTGTTTGCATTGCGAGATTGAAAACGGATTGAAACAAACCGAGAAAAAGAAACTGGAGAAGCTCATGGATGAAAAGAAAACACCGCCGCCATGGCCAGGTTCCAGCCCCGGCACCAAACCCCGAATTCTTTTTACTCCCAGCGCAAAGCAGCACGGCGAGTATGCGGCAAGGTGGCTGAGAGAACACCCAGCCGACCATCCGCACAGGATTTTCGTTGAGCGGATACGGGAAGCGGCTAAATCTCACCCGGAAAAGGTGACCGAAGAAATCGTGCGGTTTATCAAAGTGATTCAATCTGAGAAAAAGTCGGATGGCGGCACGGGCGCGCAAGAAATTCCTGACCTCCCCTAATTTCGGTTTTTCGGATGGCGGCAGGGTCCTATCGCGCGGATTTTGCGCGATGGGTGCCGCCGGCCGAAAAATGCGCGCCTTCCACTGCGCCCGGTCCCTATGCCAGGTGCCTCCTCTATATAATTATTCCAACTGCCAGTTCCCCTCACCCAAGCCCCGCAGTACAATCCTCCCCCTACGCCCTGAATGCACGTAAATCAGATCGATTCCCTCAAAACTGGCAAGAGCCGGGAGGAATTCCGGCTCATCGTCTCTAACAATGCACCATCAGGACACAACTGAGGCCCTTCCTGATTGGCCTATTTCTGCCGGCGACGTGCTTGGAATAAGAAGTGTCCAACTGATTTTTCGGCAATACGGATATGTGGACATATCCACCGAGCAGAATACTTCGTTGAAGTCTTCCAACAAGGGATTTTCACCGATCAATGCATCACAATGTTTGCACCCCTGTGACACATACGGGTGGCCGACCGTCCGAGAAAAGCGCGGCTTAATACATCCGAAAGGTTCAAGTCCCATCTCTTTGCGAATCTTCTCAAGTTCTTCGATCACATGCGGCTGGTAAAACAGATGTGTAATGCAAATGGAGCGATTAATTGCCCCGTGAAATGCGCGCGTTGTCTGTTTGCATTTCCAACAGTTCCACGGAACAAAAACTACTTCGGGCGTGCCGATTCCTCTATACTCATCAAATTTTTCTTTGTTGAGCGGAGCGAGTTCCTGATGTAGTGCATGCCCAGCAAGCCACCGCGAAAATGGACGTGAATCGAGAGCAGTTGGAATCCACCAACACTTGGTTGTGTTGTCCCATCTGGCCCCGAGAGCCTTGGCACTGTCCTTTTCTTGATATGGAACAGACAGCACGACTCGATTTTGCTGTGTCACTGAGTGTCTCCTCAACCGCGAAGATTTAGGCTGCCTATGTGTAGCAGCAGCCCTTTAATTATGCCGGCCGCTATACCAGAATCGTTGGCCAGGATGGCTACAAGCCAAGCTCTGAATGCGATCCTAAGCGGACGAGCTGCAAGGTTTCATCATCAGGCTTTCGGTAGATAAGAACCAAGTCTGGTCTGATGTGGCAATCGCGATGATCTTTCCATTCACCGGTCAGTGAGTGGTCGCGGTGACGAGGCTCAAGCGCCTGGTCGTTGGCCAAGGCTTGCAAGACAGGCTTCATGTCTGTGTCGAGTGTTGCGCGGTGCAGGCCCTTCGTCTCTCGCTTATAGTCGCGCTTGAATTGCGTGGTGGGTTCAATCCTCCGCATGCAAGTCGTCCATCAGCGCCTCGACGCTATTAAAGCTCTTGAGGTGGCCAGCGCGTGCTTCGCGCATGGCGGCGATTGTTGTTTCGTTCGGCGTTAAGGGCTCGAAAGGGAGAGCCTTTTCGCGTGCAACGCGCGTAAGCATGAGACGAACCGCATCAGAAACGGTCAAGCCAATCGCCTGGAGAACTGCGGTAGCCTCATTTTTGATCTCTGAATTGATACGGGTCTGAACAAGTGTATTCGCGGTCATTTGGCACCACCTGCATTACATTGTAATGCGGATAGGCGAAATTGTCGAGATATTTTAGTTCGCGGATCGAGGAACTTGTTATGTACAAATCTAAACCAGCGTTTAGAATTTGTACGTGACTGCTTCCCTGCCCTGTTTCGTTGCCTACTACCGCGTCTCCACCGACCGCCAGGGCGCAAGCGGACTGGGTCTGGACGCGCAGCGTCAGGCCGTCGCCCGCCAGGTGAACGACGGCCAGCTCGTGGCCGAGTTCACCGAGATCGAGAGCGGACGCCGGCACACGAACCGGCCTCAGCTCTTGGCCGCCCTCGAAGAGTGCCGGAAGCGCCGCGCTACCCTGCTGATTGCCCGCCTCGACCGTCTGGCCCGCAACGTCGCTTTAATCGCCAACCTGATGGAGAGCGGCGCGGATTTCATCGCCTGCGATATGCCCCAGGCCAACCGGCTGACCATCCACATTCTGGCCGCTGTCGCCGAGCATGAGCGCGAGATGATCTCCCAGCGCACGAAGGCGGCGCTGGCCGAGGCCAAGCGCCGAGGGACCAAGCTAGGCAATCCGCGCATCGAGGCGGCGCGGACGTTGGCGCTGGCCGCGCATCATGCCCACCGACCGGCGCCCGAGGTGCGGGCGCTAATGGTCGAGTGGCGCGGCCAGGGCAAGACTTTGCGGGCTATCGCTCGCGACTTGAACCGGCTTAATATTCGTCCGGCCAGGGGCCGCGAGTGGTACGCCAGCAGCGTTAGGGGGCAGCTCCTCATTTGTTGAAGTCTAACAAGTGTGATAGATTTCATGAAAGGCAGCCTTATTGAAAGCTGGTTTTCATGAAAACAATCGTAATTACTTCGCAAAAGGGCGGAAGCGGAAAGACGATGCTAGCCGCACATCTGGCTGTCGAGGCAGAGCGTGCAGGTGATGCCCCGGTGTGGCTGATCGACACGGACCGTCAGGGAACATTGAGCCGTTGGCACGAACGGCGCACAGCGGAAACTCCCCAGCTTGGGCAGGTTCCCTTTGCTCAGATCAAAACTGGCCTGGCTGCTTTGGGGCAAAAGCACAGTGCGGCATTCTGCCTGATCGATACCGCTCCCACGATTTCAGACCAGACAGCCAACTTGGTTGCATACGCCGATCTTGTTGTGATCCCAGTACGGCCATCGCCCTCTGATCTTTGGGCTGTGGCTGAAACAGTCGAGCTTGTACGGACCGCAGACCGGCCATTTATTTTCGTTCTCACTCAGGCAAAGCCCCAGGCGAGCATAACGGCCCAAGCCGCTGCGGCCTTGTCTCAGCATGGCAGAGTGGCTCAGGCGTTTATTGCTGATCGTGTGGCCTACGCCTCTGCTATGACCGGCGGCAACACAGCCCCTGAGTTGGGGACCAAAGGACCGGCCGCCGAAGAGATTGCGGCCTTGTGGAAAGAGATTAAATCATGTTTTCATGAAAAGGTGAAATCAGAAAGGAGAGCAGCCAATGGCTAAACCACAGCCCATCGCTCTGGACGGAGCTGATCTTTCTCCCGTCAATGCGCGTTTTCAGACGGCCTCACGGCAGCGTGGTGTTATTCCATCCGCCGATCTTGTGCCGCTACAGTTCAGGATGTCCCCTTCATTCGTCCGTTCCTTCAAACAGGCCGCGTTAGATCGCGGAATGAAGCTGAATGAATTGCTGAATTGGTGTTTTAATGAAAGCATGAAAACAGCAAAATAGAAATGCGTCAGGAAAGGGCTGAGTATGAGCGGTAAAAGAACCAGTGATCTATTGCCGCTGGCCGAACTTCTGCCAGGCTTTGAGCTTCTGGCTAATCCGCCTCAAGACGTTGCGCCTAAGGCGCTAACGAAACAGGGGCGGTATCACTTTACGCGCAATAAGCAGGTGGACGCGCTCTCCGGCATTGGCGAAGACCCAACTCCAGATCTTGGATTCATGGGGCGGCTTCTGACGCTCTGTTCTTTACCGCGCACCGATCCGGGGAATAGACAACAGTACAAGCGCCAGAACGGCCCTTATAAGCTCATCATGATTGCCGGCGGAGACAACAAGCTGCCTTTCGGAAATCTTCCGCGCCTGCTTTTGGCATGGGTTTGCACGGAGGCTATCAAGACACAGGACCGCAAACTGGTTTTGGGGCCATCGCTATCCACATTCATGCAAGAGCTTGGAATTGATAGCAACAGCGGCGGCAGTCGGGGAGATCGTACACGGCTCAAGAGCCAGATCGACAGACTATTCAGTTGCCATGTGGACCTGATCTATGAGACCAGCCGTGGCAAGATTTCGACTGGCGGCCGTCTGGCTCCCAAGTCTGTTTTGTGGTGGGATTACCATCAGCCACAACAGGACACTCTCTGGAAGAGCTGGGTTGAAATCGGAGAAGAAATGTTCGACGAGATCATTGCTCATCCTGTTCCGCTCGATATGCGGATACTAAAAACGATGCGGAGGTCCTCTTTGGGCCTCGATCTCTATATGTGGCTGTCGTACAAGTCGTTTACTCTCTACAGCCAAGGGAAGAAGCCAGAGCGCCTTTCATGGGAGCGCCTGTACATCCAGTTCGGGGTCGATCCATCCCAGGCAAAGGACAAATTTGTTGTCCGCGACTTCCGCAAGGATTTTCTGCGCGAGCTGAAGAAGCTAAAGCTCTGCTGGCCAGCTCTCAGCTACGCCACGCCCAAAGGCAGCTTTGAGGTTCATCCTTGCCCGCCGTCGATCAATCCAAAGCAAATTGCAGGGTAGTTCTGCACAAATGCTTGTGGATCCCGGACTTTTTCCACGCTGAAACACCCTCACTGGGGTTCTGACATAAAAAATGCAAATTACTCATTTACTTTCAGTTATTTATACATTTTAAACCCATCACAACTACCGTTTGTGACGCGCTGAAACACCCTCACCGGTTTGCGCTGAAACACCCTCACTACTACAAGTAATAGAAACAAATATAAGCCAGATAGCAGAGCACACCCCATCTGAGGAAAAAGGAGCGCCCTAACGGGCGGTCAGCGAGCTGCGCTCGCATACGGTGGGAGGGCGCTGAGCGCCCCTCCCACACCCTCCCCGCCAAAAAACCAAAAGCTTGCTGAGGATGATGGGGTCGGTCCGGCTTTTGAGCCTGCAATTAGAACAGTGCTGGATCGAACAAAAAGCCCCGGTGACGATCCCGAAGGTGTTCGGCCTATCCTTTCCTATCCAAATCCGGTCTACGGATGTCCTGCCATCGACCCACGGATTATGAATCCGTCGCTCAAGCCGACCGAGGTTTTCCGCGCCGCGCCAGAATACCAGGCCGATCCGCCGCGAATTGGCCTGGCCGCAGCGAGTCAGGCGTTGTTGATGTGGTCAAAAAACAGCACCGCACAACCGTTTCAGCGTGAACGGCAGGGAATAAAACGGTTACAGTCCGGGTTCGTAGCAACGGACTCGGTAGACGAGATAAAGCTCCACGGATTTTCACTTTGTGCACTTTCATGTAAAAGCGCATTGTTTCATGCGGTTCTTCTCAACATTCCAGATCACTTCGAGGCACGAGCAACCCCTTCAAACGCGGCACTTTGCCTATGTGGTTTCCAAAAATCTGCCATCATTCGCCGTATGTGCACCTGCGGGTATATCTATAGGGGTCCCTTCATTTCAAGTCCACGTAGCCGCGCCCACTCTTCGTAGGCTGTCTTCCGAGTCCAGGTCGGGACGCGTTCGAGCAGAACCCCATCAAACTCGCGATCCATGATTCCACTGATCCACTGATCCTCTTCGCCAGCAGGAGGAGCACTATACCGCGTGTTTTGCGGCAATTGCTCGTAAAGCTCCCGCATGACGGGCGACAATCGAAAGTACCGGTCAACGACAAACAAAATTCCCGACCAACGACAATAGGCCAGGCGTATTCCGGTTCATCGGAACGGAGGCGGATTGGTCACCGACAAGCAGGTGCGGA
>Ga0187890_10003914_pt1 | contig 10161 bp, 9 predicted proteins | sample June2016WEW_21_1_FD_133005 | JGI IMG/M metagenome (GOLD analysis project Ga0187890, IMG submission 133005) | Peatland microbial communities from SPRUCE experiment site at the Marcell Experimental Forest, Minnesota, USA - June2016WEW_21_10 | ecosystem: Environmental > Terrestrial > Soil >...
GTATGGCCGCATCGGTTTCGACAGGTTGTAATGCAGGCGCACGGCCGCGACTTCAAGTGCCGCGCGACATTGCCGGATTCGGCGTCCTCCGCGGGCAACAATTCCTGGCGACATTGCTGACATTCGTGAAGGATACTTCTTGCCTGAGAGGATAAAATGCCGAGAATTCAAGAGGCGGCGAACACAACGCACAAGACGATACAAGGTGGCGACAAGGCCCACATCCAGAAGTGTGAGCCCGCGATCGCGCACAATGCTGCGCCGGCCAGAAACCCTGACCATCGTATACATCAATCAAGAGGGAGGCAAGATGGGAATCTCCGGTTTTGATGTCGAAATCCGGACTCTCTAGGCGCTCCGGCGACCCTAAAGCTAAATCGGCACGCCTTCAGCGCTCGAAGACGGAGACTTCGCCAGTGGAGCGCATTTGGACCAGTTCTTGCATGTCATGTGTGGCAGGAGTGAACAGCAACTCATCGAGACTACATGTCCGTTCAGGCCAAAACCCGCGGAATTCTGGGCAGAGCAAAACTTGATTGAGCAAAACGCGCTAGTGCTGGCCTGCATGCAGTCGACTTTCAGTGATCCACAATGAAGAGGTGACATTTTTTATGAGCAAAACACAGACTATTTCGGCGGCAGCCTCTGGAACCCTTACTATCGGGGGCGATCTCACCGTCAATCGGATGGGATATGGCGCCATGCGCATCACAGGGCCCGGGATCTGGGGGCCTCCCGCAGGTAAGGCCGCCGCGCTTGCGACACTGCGGCAGGCAGTTGAACTCGACGTGAATCTGATCGACACTGCCGATTCCTATGGGCCAAAGGTGTCGGAAGAGTTGATTGCAGAAGCACTGTACCCCTATCCAGCCGGTTTAGTGATCGCAACCAAGGGCGGATGGGAGCGGCCCGGTCCGGGCCAGTGGACCCACAACGCGAGCCCAAAGCATCTCACCGAAGCTCTGGAAGGAAGTCTCAAGCGTTTGCGTGTTGACCGTATCGACATCCACCAGCTCCATGCCCCCGACAATGCCGTCTCCTTCGAGGCTTCTGTAGAAGCGTTGGCCAAGCTGCGGGAACAGGGCAAGATCCGGCATGTGGCGCTTTCCAACGTGACCCGCGAGCATATTGAGCGCGCCCGCAAAATCGTGCCGATTGTTTCGGTCCAAAACCGTTACAGTTTCGCCGACCGTGAATCGGACTTCATCGTGGATTACTGCGAACAGAACGACATCGCTTTCTTTCCCTGGGCGCCGCTCGGTCAGGCCAAAGAAGCACATGCTGCCATCAAGAAAGTGGCGGATGAGCTCCACGCTACGCCGCTGCAGGTGGCGCTGGCGTGGTTGCTCCAGCGCTCCAAAATGATTGTGCCTATCCCGGGAACTTCATCGGTTACGCATCTCGAAGAAAACGTCGCAGCTGCGGGTCTACAAGTTCCGCAGGCGGCATTTGACCGTTTGTCCGCCGTGAGCCATCCGCCCGCCAGCCTTCGCGGCTGAAGGGGCTGCGCTTTCCATGCTCTCTACCGACCGAACATGGGTCCTGGAAACGTGCGAATCGCGGCGGTTGTGAGGTCATCCCGGATTCCCATGAAGAACGACAACGTTATTGGTTAACGCTAGGATTTCCTCAGCGAATTTGTTTGCGGCACGGATGGGTAGATGTTAGGGCCGCCCAGTCGGTGTCGCAGGAGGTCATGATGGAGCTCCTTACGTGACCGACGACGGCTCTCGTAGCATCTGGCGAGTGTCCTACTCTCGCAAAGAGTGAGCACCTGGATCACGGAATTGCCAGCCAACATTACACAGGGAGAAACACTAAATGAAACTCAAACACCGTACCGTCGGAATAGCAGCGATACTCGCGGGAGCCAGCCTGACGGCCGTCATTGCCGCAAATGATGCCAAGACCGTTGCTAGTGCCCACGCCGAAATCCTGCTACAAACCACCCAATCGTGGAACGGCAAGTCGTACACGCACTATCCAACTGGCCAGCCGCAACTAACTACCATCCGGATGACTATCGCACCGCATACTGCCCTACCGTGGCACACCCATCCCTTCCCAAATTCCGTCTATGTGCTTTCAGGTACTCTGACGCTGCAAGACAAAGCCAGTGGCAAGACTCAGGTTGTTCATCAGGGACAGGCTGTCGGAGAGTCAGTTGACGATATCCATCGTGGTGAGTCCGGCGACGAGCCCACCGTGCTGCTAATCACATATGCGGGCACTCCAGGCGTTCCGACTTCAATCCCTGCTAAGGGAGAGAAGGCAGAGTACTGAGCTGAACGTGGACCCATCGCCACGGAACATCTGTTTGCTCAACTGGACCAGGACGGCACGGCGATCGAGTCTCCGCTTTCAGGGCTGCTGCGCGAAAATGTCGGTGCCTCCTTATATACTTGGCATGTCTGCCAGCGCCTGGACTCCTCTGCACGCCGTTTCGTTTCGATCGGGCTGATGACTCTGGCTAAATATAAGAGCGAATTGAAGCGCATCCGCTTATGCCCTGATGCGACGAGCTTCGCAGACTCCCGCGCGCTCGTGCGTGAGATGCACCGGGTTTCCATCGAGCGCGGAACATCCAGTGTGAAGCTCGGTAGAGGGTGGAATCCGCGAGCCCTGCGTCCCCGCGAGTCTCTTTTGCAATCATGGTCGTTCAAAGCCCCGGAACACCCACATCTTCCAATCACGCACTCGCCACTTACGTTTGGAGTCGCCAAACTTCGTGTCCCCGCGCAGCGATCGTTATGTTTGCTAGGAGGAAGGCCGGGGCGGTGTGGCGATCAAACCGGCAAACTGATGTGCACGGGAGGCCAGCATTGACGTTCGCTCGTAGGATCGTTGGCGCTGTCTATGATTTTTTCCAACCTGCCGGGGAGGTCGGGTATCTGCGGCCAGATCTCCCGCAGGGCTCCGTTCGATACCCCGGGCGCAACAAGCGCTCCGGACAGCGCTGGCAAGACGCTTTCGCGCTCGAAAATGGCTCGCTTTGGTCGCAGCTTTCGATCTGTCAAGTGCCTCCGCCGTTTCCGTGAGGCTCAAACCCTCGAAATCGCGCAATCGGATGGCCGCGCGATCCCGCTCGGAGAGCTTCTCCATGCCGGCCTGCAACCATTCCAACCGTTCCTTTTGTTCGACTCTGGCCAGCGGCGATAGCTCTGAATCGCGAGAATCGATATGGGGGAATTCATCCAGCGACAGGGTGGGTCGATCTCTCCGAAAGAACGTGCGGACCTCGTTCATGGCGATCGAACAAAGCCAGCTCTTGAATTTTGAGGTCGCTAGCAACTGGTCTCGGTGGACGAATGCGTGTACCAGGGTCTGCTGAATTATGTCGTCTGCGTGGTCTGAAGTTCTCAGTCGTGTTTGCACGAACCGCCGTACCGACGGCAGACTCGGCCCGAGCAAGGTCTCAAAAGTGTCTCCTGTCATAGTTACTTGCCCTCCTTGAAAGTTCGTTTGCATACTAGGTCTGCCCCCGGATATAGGCCATTCGGCTCTGCCAAGCCACCTTTATCCTGATCCCCCTGAAAAACGGTTAGCGGTCAGGCGTTCGCGACTGCCAGGTGCCCTTGAACCTATCGGCTCTTGGCAGTTTGCCAGTTGACGCGCAAGCCCGGCAGATGATCATGCGCGTGCCACCCCAGACAAAGGAGTCTCGATTGGAAGGCCGAGTTCACGCCAGGCGGAGAATCCGCCCAGCAGCGCGTGAAGGTGTGTGATGCCGTGCCGCTTCAGTCGAAGAGCCGCTCGCACACTGCTGATCTCGTCGGGACAGGAACAATAGAACACAACTTCCTTATTTGCGATGGCTGGCAGCAGGGAATCCAGATCCTCGAAGGCGACCGCGAGCGCTCCGGGAATGCAGCCCTCCTGCCTTTCGACTTCCAGTCGAAGATCCACTACTACCAGCGGCTCGCCCGTTTCCATCCACCGTTTGAGTTCGCGTGCTGTAATGCGACGCGCCCGGTGGATGCGGTATAGCCGCCGGCGGCGGACAAGTTTAGAAATTAGAAACATCAACAGAGCGGACCCCAATGCGATTCCAAACCAGGCGCCAAATTTGGACATTGCGGCGGCCACATCTTCCAATTGCTTGCGAAACATCCAGCCAACCCCGATATAAGCGCCGGCCCACACCAGGGCGCCGCCCAAATCGACGAGGAGGAACTTCCAGACCGCCAGATTGAACATGCCGGCCAAGGGAGGTCCAAGGTTACCGAACCATGGGAGGAACTTCGAGATCAGGAGCGATTCGGGGCCATAGCGCAGATAAGCGGAATGTGTCTTGGAAACACAGGTATCCGGCTCGATGGAGACTCTGCAAACAAACTTCAGGACCGAGCCGCCTTGTCGTCTCCCCAAACTAAACCACAGAGAGTCGGATATCAACGAAGGCGCGACTGCCAATGCGAGGACAGGTGCCAGGGAGAGACGGTGAAACCCCACCAGAGCCCCCGCTGCCAGCAGCACCGGACCCGAGGGAACCGGCAAACCGATTTGTTCGAGAAACACCGCCACAAAGATTACGATGTAGCCATGTTTGATCAGAAAATCCATCGCGTTGTGCATTGCAGGTTCACCTCAGAGGGTCAGAGAAAGAGCAGGACGGCAGTCCCCGATCTTTCCGGCTCCAACGCGCCACAGGGGGATCCCGTAACGGACGGTATACGATTCATGGTCTGCTCCCACCAAAACCGATTGCCTGAAAAATCCAATCCACGGATTGCCCGGGCCCTGGTTGCAGGACGCCGCCGGGAGAGAAACCTGTGATCAGCAGGAAGGCTTCGATGTCGCCAGTCTGGTGGTTTTCCCGGCCTAGGATCAGAACGGAGTCGCCTTCATTCAGGTCGCCAATAGTTGCGCTATAGAGCCGGCGGTCCCGGGCGCCGGGCGCCTTATTCTTTCCCACCACGTAGATCGGCAAGAAATCGAAGTGGACTGGCCGGTCGCGGCCAGAGCGAAAATCGCGAAGAAGAAGCAGTTCCTTGAGAGGTTCCATCGATTCGATGGAGCCGGCGACAGTGCGGAATCCGCCGGAGACGATCAGCCTGGCTCGCATAGTTGGCATTCCGGCAACGCGTTCGCCGCGGACGTAGATGGTGTCTCCCAGGGCGAGGGATTCCCAGCCGCCACTGACGGAGTCAGACGGACCATTGGCAGAGGTGGGCAGTATCCAGAACGCTGCGGATCCCGCCGCGTCGACCGACACATCAGTGGAGGCCGAGACACGCACGGTAATTCTGTGGTTGGCGGGGTCCAATGCCTTCACGGTGCCAAAAAGTGCTTCGCTCTGCCAACGGACCAGTTCCCGCTTGTCGCGGGCGTCTATCTCTGAACGGTACGTTACCCGAACACGGGATGCGATTTGCTTGTTGTCCGCGCGAAACGCTTCTACACACACGCGGTCGTCTATGTTTAGCCCTTCCAGTAGCCCTAATTCATCGGGCTGGAAGGTGGCGTCGGCGGTTCTGAATGTGGTCGAACGGTCATAGTGGAAATCGGAATAGTAACCGGAATCGCTCTTGAGACTGAGGGTATACGCCACAGTGTCCCATCCGGCAACCTGGCCAGCGGCTTGGCACGCCGCGACGGGAGGGTTAGTGCTCTGCCATGCCTGCGCGAAGAGAGGCGCCGCAAGGAGGCAGAGTAAGATGCGGCAGGTCGGGAAACATACCAGGGAATTCGGGATTTCCTTCCAAGAACGAACGGCACTCAACGCAGTCATATATTTCCTCTACTGGTATTCAATTCCTACTTCGACAATGCAGAGAAGCAACCAGGACGCCAAGAAGTTGAGGCGGCCTCTGCTGACACGATGAGACTTCTTCGGTGGACGATCGAACTAACAGTCGCTCAAGCGACGCGGATGCCCTCGGCTCGACACCTGCGCGGGAAATACCTCTATGGCGACGCGAGAAGATTGCCGGTTTGCGAATCTGGCTATTGGACTGCATCAATCTTGAACATGGCCAAGGATTTCACTCCCACTCGACTACGCGACACTCTCCGCCGGGGATGGGGACGGGTTCGCTGGAGGATCGCGGCAATTATCGTCTTCACGGGAACTTCGACGATTCTGATCGTCTGCCTGGCAGTCGCAGCTTTGAACGTAGTTGTGCGACGCGAAAGTGCCAATGTAGTGGAGAAGCAGATTCAGGTGTTAGTTCAGGCGAGCCGCTCCGTGGCTCCCGCAATTTTGGATTACGCCGGCGATTGCACGGCGTCGCTGTCGAATCCCAGCAAACTAAGGCCGCTATTGGCGTACACAGACGAGGCGTTTCCCCAGGCTGAGGCTTCCCTGGTTGTAGAGAGCCCCCGTGGTGCGCAGTCTGTGCTGCCGGGCTCAGACCGCGTTCTCGTAAAGCATCCGGATTGGTTGCCGGCGGCCGATTTCACGGGCCTCGTGGTCGATCGGGGCCAACTCGAAATCCGAAATGTTCTATCGAGACAGAGGGGCAACTGCAAAGCGACGGCGATCTTCACCTTGCCGTTGGGGCCCGAATTGGCCAAGCGGCTCTCTTCGGCAGCCAGCATGGCGGTGACGACTGTCTCCTCCAGGCCGTTTCGTGTGCACTCGCCGAGTCAGCGGGTGTTCAGAACTATAGGGGGCAATTTCCTGCCTGGCATGACGCGGCCGGCTACCGTTGTCCTGACCGTTCGTAACTGGGAAACGGGCGCACCGGAGGACTGGATCGCATACAGCGTTCGACCAAGTTACTCAAGCACCTTCGACGATATGGCACGCCTGGGTAGCCAACTGGCGAACTGGGTATGGCTTTTGGCCGCGCTTCTATTTCTGGTCTTACTTGTAAATGCTGCTGGTGTGGGGATGTGCATCCGCCTCGGCAGCAGTATCGCGACCGCGATTGACGACCTCAGTCGCGCGGCACGCCAGATTGCGGGCGGTAACTTCGCCTGGAGGACGCCAGTGCGCAGTAAGGATCAACTGGGCGATCTAAGCTGCAACTTCAATGACATGGCCGTCGCCTTGGAGCGGCTGAAAAAGGAAGAGGCCGGCGCTCTAAGGGTTGAGAGCGAACTTCAAGTTGCGCGGAGCGTGCAGGAATACTTGTATCCGCGCGCGTTGCCCGTGCTGCGCGGCGCCACCGTGGCAGGACAAACGCTCGCAGCGAGAACGGTCGGGGGCGATCTCTTCGACTTTCTTGATCTCGGCCCGGAGCGAATTGGCATCCTCTGTGCGGATGTGAGCGGAAAAGGAATCCCGGCCGCCCTAATGATGGCAAACCTTCAAGCCGTCGCGCGAGCGCACCTCCACGAAGGGGGCGACGGTGCGGGCGCACCTGCCGGCCGTCTCATTGAAGAGCTTAACCAAGAGATCGCCAACCGCTTCGGAGACAACCGCTACGCGACTCTGTTTTGGGCGGCGTACGACGCCGATACTGCCGTCCTGACCTATGTCAACGCGGGCAATCCGTCGCCGATTCTGATCAGCCCAGGCGGCGAGATTGAAAGGCTGAGTTCGGATGGTTTCCCGATCGGAATGTTCGCGAATGCGCGATACACGGCGAAAGAGATCCGGATGCGCCCGGGAAGCCGGCTGGTTATCTTCAGCGATGGTCTTACCGACGCGCAAAACGCTGCCGGGGAAGACTTCGGAGACGAACGTTTGATTGACTGTTGCAGAACCATCGCGCCGGGTATTGATGCACAAGGTGTGGCCGAAAGACTGATGCAGGCAGTCGCGGAATGGGCAACCGGAATCGAGCAGTTCGACGACACGACGGTGGTTGTACTTAATGTGGCCGCGTCTGCAGAAAGGTCAATCGACGGCTCAATGGAGAGTGCACCTCGGCCCAAGGAAGAAATCGTCGTGCCCTGAACGCCCTGCGTCGGACAGAACCCTCACGGCGCCAAGGAACCGGCACGTGACGTTGCCGTCCCAGCTTCGGGAAGTATCGCCACCTTCCAGCCGCCGAGTTCCGATAATTCCTGCCTTCAGAGCAAACGAAATCAAACGAGCCGTTTTTGAATCGAATCGTGAACGTGCTGGTTTTCTCCGTGGAACGGACCGCGCCTCACCGGCACTCTATCTGACCTGCACTGGCCCGCGCCGGGGCCGTGCGCCTCCAGTCCGGCTCTTGGGACCTTTCCCGATCGCATTGCGCCGCGTTCGGGATGATCGGACGCGGTTTGCACCAAAGTACAGATACCAAGGATCTCCTGTGGGTTGTATTCTGGCTTCAGCGATGGATGAGATCAAACTGACCGAGGAAATCTCGGCATCACAAGTTCAAAGTGGTATGCGAGAGAATCCAGTCCGGACTAGGTGGAGGCGTGGTCGTGATTGAAGAGTCTGGCGTTCCCGTTATCGCCGTCGTTGACGATGACGAATCGGTACGGCAGTCGCTGGCGGGCTTCATTGAGTCGGTGGGTTATGAGGTCGCTCTATTCTCGTCCGCTGAAGAATTCGCGAGATCCGGCTGTCACCGCGACGATCTGCGGTGCCTGATTCTCGACGTGCGTTTGCCAGGTATGTCGGGCTTCGAGTTATATTCGCAACTAACTCTGAGCGGCCGGTCAATCCCGGCGATTTTCATCACGGCGCACAAAGACCCATCTGCGGCTGCCTGGGCCACGAAGCCCGGCGTTGTGAAGTTGCTGTACAAGCCGTTTCAGCCTGGAATCCTGTTGGAAGCCGTTCGAAGCGCGCTAGCCTTGCCTCAGTGAAATCTGAGGTTGGGAATTCAACGTTCGAGTTGGAGGTTATATATATGTCTACTACCGTTTTTGCGCCCATTCATTCCGAAGCTACGCTGAGCCAGACGATGTCCAACCGGATGCGGCTCGGTTTCGATTGCGCGGAGCGTCAAGACAGGATCGTAGGATCATGCCCGGCGCTGCAACATACATTGCAGCAAACGCGGATGGTGGCGCCCACCGATTCGACTGTCGTTATTTATGGGGAAACCGGTACGGGAAAGGAACTTTTCGCGGGTCTCATTCACGAGCTCAGCGGCCGATCCGAAGGGCCGTTCATCAAGTTGAATTGCGCGGCAATTCCCGAAGGTTTGCTGGAGAGCGAACTCTTCGGCCACGAAAAGGGCGCCTTTACCAGCGCCGTCGCTCAACGCGTGGGCCGCTTTGAGGCAGCCAACCACGGAACGCTTTTCCTGGACGAAATTGGCGATATCCCGTTTAACCTGCAGGCCAAACTTCTGCGCGTCTTACAGGAACAGGCATTCGAACGGCTCGGAAGCGCTCGCACCATCCGAGTTGACGTCCGCGTGATCGCCGCGACCAACAGAGACTTGTCCAGACTGGTGGAGGAAAAGACGTTCCGGATGGATCTCTTCTATCGCCTCAACGTCTTCCCCATCACCCTGCCGCCGTTGCGTGGACGGCGCGAGGATATCCCTCGCCTGGCACAGCACTTTATCGACGATGCCGCACAGCGAATGCAGAGGCCCATTCGAACGATTCCCCCCGAGGCGATGCAAGCTCTGATGGACCACTCCTGGCCCGGCAATGTGCGCGAACTTCAAAACTGCATCGAGCGCGCAGTGATTCTCGCTCAAGACGGCGTTCTTCGCATTCCGCCTTTCGAGCCCAGGCGGAATGCCTTTGGATTGCCGTTCGGAGGCACGCTGGAAGATGTGGAACGCGATCACATTCTACAAGTCCTGGGCGAAACGGGGTGGGTGTTAGGCGGATCGGCCGGCGCCGCCCGGCGCCTGGGTCTGCCACGCACGACGCTGATCTCCAAGATGAAAAAACTAGGCCTGCGCGGCCGACTCAGCGGACATGACCAAGCTTCTCAGCCTGTTTCACCAAATCGGCCAGCGATGGCGCTCCCATCTTACGCATGACTTGTCCGCGGTACAGCTTGATGGTTCGCTCGCTGATCCCCAGTTCAAATGCGATTTGCTTGTTCAGGCGTCCCGAAACTACCAGGCTCATGACCTGGCGCTCGCGCGGCGCCAGCGAATCGAAGCGCTGACGAAGTTGCTCGAACTCGGCGCGCTCAGGGCGCGATTTGCGATCCACCTCTAACGCTTGCCGGATCGCCTCCATGAGTTCGGCTTCCCGCACCGGCTTGGTTAGGAAATGAACGGCGCCCGCCTTGAGAGCCTGTACGGTCATGGGTATGTCGCCGCAGCCCGTGAGTAAGATCACCGGCATACGAATCCCGGAGAC
>Ga0187890_10003917_pt1 | contig 10159 bp, 7 predicted proteins | sample June2016WEW_21_1_FD_133005 | JGI IMG/M metagenome (GOLD analysis project Ga0187890, IMG submission 133005) | Peatland microbial communities from SPRUCE experiment site at the Marcell Experimental Forest, Minnesota, USA - June2016WEW_21_10 | ecosystem: Environmental > Terrestrial > Soil >...
AAGTGCCGTCGCTCGTGAAGGTGACGAGACCCTGAGACGGCGCCGCGAGCTTCCCGGCAGTGACATCGGGGCAGTAGACGGGAGTCAACTGCAAGCGCCAGGTACCCACCAGGCCTTGCGGTTCATCGGTGTTCGTAGTAGTAGCCCTTACCCGGACAACGAAGCCCAATGCAAAGAGGCTAAATAGGACTACTGCTGCTGAAACAGATACGCTCTTCTTGTTAAACAGGGTTCTTCCAGACATCGTGTGCTGAGCGAAACTCAGGATCTTGCGGTTCATAACGGTCTCCTTTGTTGGGATCGGCAGCGGTGTTTGCCGGGGAGCTCTGAGGTCGCCGTGGAGCCGACTGCAAGCGGCTGGAGTCCATGATCGGCCTCAGAGGAACCGGGCGAAAACCGTGCCCAAACTGCAGACACTCTGGTGCGTGTGGTGGGCCGCGGTCAAACGGCAAGACGCGGGATCGGCCCGTTCCGTCAAATGCGGTCTTTTGCCGTATGAGCGGAACGGGGTACAATTGGGGTCATTTCCCTTGCGACTAGCTGGGCCGTCGCGGTAGATCGCCATGAGTGAGACCTCGTTCGTAGTACCTCCTGCCGAGACGCAGCGGGGAAAGCGACTCGATTCCTGGAAGGAGATTGCGGCCCATCTCAACCGCGACGTGACCACGGTCCAGCGGTGGGAAAGGCTGGAGGGAATGCCAGTCCACCGGCACGTACACGCCAAGAGGGGGTCGGTGTATGCACTGACCGACGAGCTAGATGCCTGGATGCGCAGCCGTAGTCTTCGAACAGCGCAGGGGAATGGCGACGGTGTCGTCTCGTCCGATCTTCCCTCACAGGCAACCCACCCCGCCGTATCGGCCGGCTCGACCCGATGGAAGCCTGTCCTGCTGGTCGCAGCCACAGGGGCCCTGTTGGCGATCGGCGCCTGTCTCTGGCTGCAGAGGACGGAGTATTTTTGGCGAAACCCCCTCGAGAACGCGCGATTTCAGACCGTCACCGACTTCGATGGAGTCGAGCAGTCGGCTGCAGTGTCGCGCGACGGCCATTTGGTCGCGTTTCTGTCCGACCGGGACGGACAGATGGATGTCTGGGTAACACAGGTCGGTTCGGGACAATTTCATAACCTGACCCGCGGAAGCATGTCGGGGCTTGTGAATCCATCGATCCGGACCCTCGCGTTCTCGCCGGATGGCTCGCTGGTGACATTTTGGGCTCGTAAGCAAAACGTCGCGAACGGCGAAGACATCAGCGTGTGGGGAGTGCCGACACTCGGGGGGCAGCCAAGCCCCTACCTCGAAGGCGTCGCCGAGTTCGACTGGTCGCGCGATGGCTCGCAGCTCGCCTACCACACACCCGGGGCTGGAGACCCGCTGTTCGTGTCCCTCAGCGGCCTTCAACCGGGCAGCAGGCCCATCTTTACCGCGCCTGCCGGACTCCACTCTCACTTTCCCACGTGGTCGCCCGACACAGCCTTTATCTATTTCGTTCATGGGACGCTCCCGGATAAGCTGGATATCTGGCGCATTCATTCGACCGGCGGAGCCGCGGAACGAATCACGTCGCACAATGCGCGCGTGATTTATCCCGTGATGTTGAATCGGCACATGCTGCTGTACCTCGCCAGCGATCCCGATGGCTCGGGACCGTGGCTCTACGGCATGGACGTGGAGCACCGCATTCCACACCGGCTTTCTTCGGGCCTTGACCGGTACACCTCGCTGGCAGCGAGCGCGGACGCCCGGCGTCTGGTGGTCACGCTTGCGCGTCCAACGAGCACACTCTGGCGTTTGCGAATTGCCGATTCACCCACCGCTCCGTCGATGGCGAATCAAATCTCACTGACCACGAGCACGGGGTTCGGTCCCAGACTGGGCCAGGACTATCTTCTTTACGTTGCAGAGAACGGCACAGGCGAGAGTATCTGGAAGATCGCCAACGGAAGCAGCAAACAGTTGTGGAGTGGTCAGGGGATGCGAGTTTTAGGTGCCCCGGCAATTTCTCCCGATGGGCGTTCTATTGCCTTCTCGGTCAAACAACAGAGTCAAACGTATTTGTACGTGATGCAAGCCGACGGGACAGGTGCGCGGGTCTTGAAGGATTCGCTCGAACTACAGGGCGCTCCGGCATGGGCGCCCGACGGGCGGTCAATCACCTCTGCGGTCATGGATCACGGCGTCCCGCGCCTGTTCCGCGTGCCCCTCGACGGCCGCTCTCCCGCTCCCTTTGTCGAGGAATACTCGGTCGATCCCACGTGGGCTCCCGATGGCCGCTTCGTTGTTTACTCGGGACCCGATATCGGTACCAGATTCTCGGTAAAAGCTGTTACGGCTGAGGCTGCACCGCATCTGCTCCCGGCTCTGACTCTGTCTCGCGGAGCGCGACGCCTGACCTTCCTTGCGGGAGGGCACGCAATCGTGGCCCTGCTTGGAGAGATTCAGCACAAGGACCTCTGGCTCATCGACCTGGACACTGGTGCTGAGCGGCAACTCACCCATCTCCCTCCTGAATTTGACATTCAGGATTTCGACATCTCTCCGGATGGTCATGAAGTGGTTTTAGAACGAGTGCAGGAGCGCTCGGATATTGAAGTGCTGGATCTGCCCTCCTCGTAATCTGATTCCTCGCTGCTTCATCCTCATAGGCTGGCCAACTGCCTACAGGGCACGCCACGCCGTCCAGTCCATTCTGGACGAATAATCGGCAGCCTCAGCCCTATCCAACTCCGCAGCAGAGCGCACAAAAATCGCGATCTCGCTCGGCTGAACACCTGCCTTCTTTACGTCCAGCAGCCAATCGCTCACGGCCTTGATCTCTCCTTCAGTGCTGGGAAGAACTGTGATGCTAGGCGCTGGCCCGTCAAATACCGAGATCGTTCCCTTGCGCTCTTCAATATGCGAACTGAGAGGTCAACCGATGGTAGTTCTGAATGCGCAAGCTCGTCTGGAGAGAGTTGTAGTTTGATCCCAGATTGCTTCTGGCCTCGTCGATCACCCTGAAGTTAGGGAACTGACTGTAATAAGGACGCGTCAAATTGGGATTGGCCAGACCAGCAGTCCCAACTGCGGCAGGATTGATATTGAATAAGCCCAGCAGGTGTGTCCCCTTGGTCCCGACATAACCCAGCTGCGCTATCACGGATTGTGTGAAGCTATGCTGGACATTCAGATCGTAACTCTCGGTATAAGAGGGTCGGAGACATTCTTCAATCTGCTGGCCCCCGCGGTGACTCAGGACCACCTGCATCTGGGCGCCACCTTCAGCCTGAAAAATGGGAAGGAGATCAGTCTTGCTTACGTTCATGCCTTCGACAATACGCTTGACGGCGTAAACTCGATTGCACCGTCGTTTGGCGGTGGAAACGCAAACCTGCGAATGTACCAGAATTCGGCTCAAGTCAGCTTCGGGTGGAATAAGGATAAGTATCATTTAATGGCTCAGCGCGGAAAGGAGTGAATCGCCGTAATGATGGAACCGTTTCTGTAACTGCTCGGTGAGGCGGCTCAATGTTGTGGTGTAGGACGAGAAGTAGATCCTTTGTCGTGACGAAACACAGTTCCAAGACCATTGAGGAGAACTCCATATGAAGCGACGGAATTTCCTAACGTCAGCCGCGGCTGCGACCGGCACTCTCCTGGCCAAGCCAGCTTTTGGCGTTATTTCTGGAGCGTCAAAGTTGTCGCACAAAGAGCGGGTCGATCGCGCACTGCGCGGGCAAGACGTAGATCGTCCACCGTTCACGTTCTATCACCATTACAAGCGGCCTACGGCGCAGCAGGAAGCGCAGGATCATCTCGATTTTCACCGTGCGTATAACACGGACATCGTAAAGGTGATGAATGATTTCGATTATCCGAAGTCCAGAACCGATAAATGGTATGAACTGAAGCCGCTCGATTCGCCGTATCCCGATCAACTTGCCACGCTCAAGTATGTCCGCGACGGGTTGAATGGAGACGCCTATTTCATCGACACCATTTACGGTCCATACATGACGGCAATGATTCTATATCAATCGCAACCCCAGTTTGCCAATCTGCCTAACTCCGAAGAGGTCAAAGACGAGCAGATCAAGAGCCTTCACGAGTTCCAGAAAGAAAACCCCGATGGCTGGCATACGGCGCTAGAGGCGATCACTCAGTCCACCATCAATCACGTCAATCATGCCAAGGAGGTGGGCGCGTCCGGCGCGCTGGTCAGCGTCTTCAATGCCGAAAGCAAGTTCGGCTCGGTGGAGGATTACCAGAAATACACGCGCCCCTATGACAAGCGCGTATTTGAGGCGCTGGCTGACACCAAGTTGACTGTGCTGCACCTGCATTATCTCGAACGTCCGTATCTGAACTTGTTCACAGATTTCAACGCGCCGATCCTCCAGTACTCGGTCAAGACAAGTGGAATCGCGATCTCCGAAGTGCGTAGACTTTACACACAACCGATTCTCGGAGGAGTAGACGAAATCGATTTCCGAAAACTGACCACGACAGAAATCCGTGCACAATGGAAAGCAGCACGCGAGCAAGCCGGTGCCAAGTATATTGCAGCACCGGGCTGCTCGGTTCCCGACAATTCAACCCCGGAAGAGTTGGCTCGCTTCCCGCAGGCATTGGGGATCTGACGGGTTCGATCGCCTAAAGTTGGAGCACACCCTGTAAAACTACGATGCCGCTGCCGGATAATTCGGGTTCAGGGTAGCCCGTACGCGCAGAATGCTACGGCAAGTGAGAGACTTCCATTGGAAGATCGTATTCCGAATCGATAATCTCCGCAGCGTGTTTCACCAGGAGATCCAGCCGGAACTCCGAGACGTCACCTGCTCCACGTGGGTCCCAGGATCGGCCGTGGTACACCATCGTCGGCGTGGTGGGCGATATGAAGCAAACATCCTTGGCGATCAATCAAGCCGACGCGGTCTATCTCGCCACCGAGCAGACCTGGTTCGTCGATGACACGCTGTCTTTCGTGATTCGAACCCGCGGCCAACCAGCGGAACTCGCTCCCGCTATCGAGAGAGCAATCTGGTCAATCGACAAGAGCGGATGAATTATCGCCAGATTCAAAAGCCCCACGATCACCGGGACGATCTGTGTTAGGCGTTCCATTTTCACATTGACCTCATTTGAGGGAATTCTGTTGTGAGCCCGGCAGCGGCTCACGCAGAGGATTCACAAACTAGCACGCAGGACGGGAAAGCAAAAACATAATCTGCAATGACGCTGCTGATCCATCACGTGGAGATACTCAAACCACAGTCAAACTGTCGTGAACGAACAGGCGATTACGCTCATCGATCCTGCCGGTTTGCGGTCGGCACGGTGGCCTCCAAACGCATGGATCGTTCGGGTACATTTTTGAGCAATCCGGTAGTTACGAAGAAGCGATCCTAGCTTCCGGTTGGCGAACGGTCCGATCCGAACTAACTGCTGGCTTCACCTCTGACCAAATCCACGCCTGCCAGATGATGACCAAGGTGCACACAGTTTCGATCGTCGCGAAGAACAAGTACTCAGGAAAAGCGGGCGGCCTGCCCCATCCGGCCAGAGGCGGAACGTAGGTCAGGCCACCGTTTACAAGTGTGCAAATTGCACCCGCGATGATATTCGCTAGCCGGTTCGCTCTAAACGGAAGTAGTCGACACGCCACAATCATGGCGATGGGTATTTCCATCAAGACCGCTGAACCCGCCAGAGCCCATGGTGGGAGATGTGGGGCGTCGGCTAGATTTGGCAAGCCCACAATGACCCACAGGGCAAGAACGTCCGCATACAGGTAGTTCAAGAACGCGAAGATCCACAATAGAGACAACCGCTCCTTTGTGTCATGCATGTCAACCTCCTCGGAATTGCATTCGGTCCCGCGGCAGAATAAATTCATCAGATTTTTCGCAGAGTTTTCCAGTTCTCCCAAAGAGCGGTCTGCTACTTCATAGGCGAAAAATCCGTCGGCCGCATGTACACGGCCTCTATTTTTTCCACCGTTTTGTTGGCCTGCTCAGATTTGATCACCTCTTGAAACTCTGGGTCGGCCCGCATAGCATCCCAGTTCTTTTTCGCTTCCTCCCGGCTGGAATGAGCCACGATGAAAATGAAGGTGTTGTCCCAAGCGGGCGTCTCCTCGGGCACCCAGTAACCCACGATCTTCAGATCATGTTTGGCGAGTAGCTTTGAAGTCGTGTCGCGAAACTGAGACTCCAGTGCCTGCACTTTGCCCGGCACGGTATGGTAAACGTGCATCTCAAAAACGCGATTGCTATCGGCCCTAACTTGAGTTACGTGCACCCAGTGGGCAGTCATGAGCGATCCAGCGACAAAGGAAAGCAGAGCGATGGCGTAAATACTCCATCCTTCAGGTCTCCAACCTTTAAGTTGCCAGCAATTGAGTGTCATGGAAGTGTCCTTTTTCATCTCAAGAGTATTGAAACGATGTCATCCCAGCGAGCCTTCAACAGTCAACCAGTTCGCAATCGCTGCAGCTCATTCTCAGTCTGATAATGTCGACATTGAATTCAGCGAGAATGCGGCTTCACCCTTGTGAACCACATCCTGTATCCACTCTTGCAATAAGGTCGATTCAATCCTCGCGCAGCAGCATCATCGGATCGATCGACAGTGCGCGCTGAGCAGGGATCCATGTAGCTAATAGGCCTAGCAAAAGCATGGCCAGCACAACACCTGCCAGGACCAGCGGATCGCGCGGCGTGGCCAGGTACACGATGAATGCAAGCACCCGGGCGGCGAGGACTCCAAGGAGCAGTCCTGCCGATGAACCGATTGCCAGCAATTTCAATGACCTTCCCAATGCCGCCTGTAATACTTCGCTGCGCTGCGCGCCGAGAGCCATGCGAATTCCCAACTCCCGCAGCCGCTTGCTGACCGAGTACGCAGCCATTCCGAAGATGCCTGTTAACGAGAGCATTGCGCCCATCAGCCCGAGCACACCCAGTGCCACCGTCGCCACACGCGAAGGAAACAGGGCTATGTCCAGGCCCTGAGTCCAAGTCTGGATGAACATCGGCAGGCCTTCATCCAGTCCTCGCAGCTTATTCCGGATGGCTTCCGCCAGTTGTTGCGGATCGCGCCCCGAGCGCACTACAAGGGTTGTCATACCAGTGGGAGATTGCAGGAATGGAAGAAACATCGCCGGTCGCGGATCCTCGGTCATCTGATAGTATTTTCCGTCTTCGGCAATTCCGACAACCTGGACCCGTGTTCCTTCTTCTGTCTTGTAATACTTGTCCAGCGCGTTGCTGACCGAGCCGAAAATCCTGCGCGCAAACAGCGCGTTCACGATAGCTACGCGTGGTGAGTTGCCGTCGTCCTGCCATGAGAGGCCTCTGCCGGCCAGCAAGGATGTGCCCGCCGCATGAAGGTATTCGGGAGATATCTTAAACACCTGCACATTCGCAGCAGCGTTCGACGTCCTCAAATCCGTCGTCTGTTCGGTGAAGACATCTTCGGTCGACCCGCCCCCACCCAATGGGATTTGGCTCACGAATCCCACGGTTGTCACGCCGGGAATCGTCTGCAAAGCATCGATCATGCGCCTCTGCATGGCGGGTATCCTGTCACCGCTGTATCCGGCCATGCCTAGCGTTGTATCCACCAGCATTGCGTTCCCGGGTTCAAAGCCGAAGTTGCTATGCATGGAGCGCGCCAAGCCACGCAAGGCCACCAGCGAAGAAGTCACCAGCACGGCACAGATGGCAATCTGCAACACGAGCAATACATCTCGAAGAGTGATCCGGCGCCCGGTATTGCCCGCAATGATGCCGGTCGATCCTCCCTTGACCACTTCGTATGGATTGGTGCGCAGTATCTGCCTTACAGGGACCGCGCCGAAAAGGAATCCGCTGGCTAGAGCCAAAAACAGTGCGACCAGGTAGACCTTTGCGTCCGGGTACAGGGGTACGTGCATGGGATATTCGGGGATCGGCTGCCAGACGCTCAGTTGGCGCAACAGCGCGACACTCCCCAGAAGTCCCAGAACGCCACCAACGAGCGAAATCAGCAAAGCTTCGGTAAACACTGCGCGCAGAATGCGTCTGCGACGCGATCCGAGCGCAAGGCGAAGGGCCACCTCACGGGAGCGGTCTGCGGCGCGTGCGGCAAACAGGCTGCCTAGGTTGGCGCAGGCAGCCAGCAGAATCAATCCCGCCAGCAGCATCATTCCCGTCATGAATCCCTTCACCGCTGGCCCAAGCATGTCGCCGATAAGACTTGGACGGGCCAGAGAGTAGGTCATGTAGGCATCGTCCTTAGGATAGGTCTTCTCCAGATAGGCCCCGATCGAGTTCAGATCTGCAATAGCTTGCGCAGGAGTCATCCCGGCCTTTACATGTCCGAGCACCATGAAAATGTTGCGCTGTCCACGATTGTTCAGAAAACTTGGTCCATCCTCCTGGTTGACCATCGGTACAAAGAAGTCGGGATAGAAGAACAGCAATGTACCGCGGAACTCAGGTGGCGTGACGCCCAGGATGGTGTACGGATGCCTGTTCACCTGAACGACGCGGCCCACGATGCCGCGATCGTCCTGAAAATGACTGTGCCAATAGGCGTAAGTCAGCACCAGGTAAGGTGCGCTGTTCGGGCCATGCTCGTCGGCGACGTGGAAGAAGCGGCCCAGATATGGCTGAATTTTCATCGCATCAAAGTAGTTCCCGGCTACTTCATAGCCCCAGACCTCGGACGGGTTCCTGCCTGTGTCGAGCACCACCTGCGTGAGGATATAGGCCGTCAGTCCGTCAAAGGTGCGGTTGCGATCGCGCAGATCGAGATAGTCGGGATACGAGGTCGCCTGTTGCTTATAGCCGCCGCGCTCAATCGTGTAGAGGCTCTGCGCATCCGGCACATTCAGCGGGCGCAGAATCAGCGCATTCAATACGCCAAACACCACGGCATTTGCGCCGATCGCGAGTGCCAGGGTCACGACGGCGGCGATTGTGAATCCGGGAGAGCGGCGGAGATTCCGCACAGCAATGCGCACATCGGCCCAGATGGATTCCAGTGTGGGCCACTGCCACTCCAGGCGACTGCGCTCTTCCAGCAATGTTCGGTTTCCGAATGCGCGGCGCGCTGCCTGCTGTGCTTCCTGAGGGCTCATGCCCTCGGCCATCAAATGCTCGGCCCGCTCTTCAAGATGCAGTTGCATCTCTTCGGAGAGATCATCGTAGAGTTTGCGGCGCCGCAAGAAATTCGGAATCCAGTCCATGGAGGTTCCTCCTAACTGGCTGGGGATTTGCCCGGATTGAGGACGAGTGCAATACCTTCAAACATGCGTTCGAAGCTGGAAATCTGCTGCTCCAAGTGGCGAAGACCTAAAGCCGTGATCTGGTAAGTTCTCACGCGGCGATTGGTGGAAGAGACACCCCACTCGGCCTTCACCAGCTTTGACTTGAGCAACCTTTGGAGCGCCGGGTAAAGCGAACCCTCTTCGACCTGCAGCAGGTTGTTCGATCGCTGCTGGATGTGTTGAACCAATGCATAACCATGCGCTGGCTGGCGGCGCAATGACTCGAGGATCATCATTTCGAGTGCGCCGGGGAAAAGATCGCGAGCGGTAGCTTCAGTCATAGGCCTTGTTACTAGAGGCATAGACTAAACAGGTATACAAGCCTTTGTCAAGAAGAATCTGTGCCGATCCGTCCTTTACGGCTGCGTTGCCGGATTACTCCCGTGCAGGTCGGCTTCGCGGATGTAATCAGTCGCGGGTCCTTCCGCCCAAGCCGCTCACCGAAGTCCGGAGGAGCTGTATCCGAACCTACAGTTTTTGTCACGGCCGGATTGATGAGATCAGGCTGCTTGTTTTGTGGGGTTTGGCGGGCGGGTTTTGAGACCCCTTTTGTTGCACGGCGAAAAAGGGGCTGATCATGCAGTTTTCCGAAGGGCGCGTTGTATTGTGGCCGTCGAGACGCTACGTCCTCTGGCGATCTGTCTGACGCTCTGGCCGCGCTGACGATCAGCGAGCGTTCCAGCTCGGCGATGGCTGCGATGATGATGACGATTGCCCGGCCTAGTGGGCCGTCGGTATCGATCTGCTCGCGGAACGAGATGAACTCTACGTCTGTCCGGATCAGATCATCGAGCACTGCCAGGAAGTGGCGTGTAGAGCGTGCGATGCGATCGCACGCCCAGACCAGGACAACATCGAACCGGCCGCG
>Ga0187890_10003919_pt1 | contig 10156 bp, 9 predicted proteins | sample June2016WEW_21_1_FD_133005 | JGI IMG/M metagenome (GOLD analysis project Ga0187890, IMG submission 133005) | Peatland microbial communities from SPRUCE experiment site at the Marcell Experimental Forest, Minnesota, USA - June2016WEW_21_10 | ecosystem: Environmental > Terrestrial > Soil >...
CACTTCAAGCGGGCATCGAAGTTTTTCGCACGGGGGGAGATGCCTCCTCCGCGATCGAGGCTTTGAACTTTGCCGCCAAAGGCGGCGAAGCGCTGGCGCGGTGGAAGCTCGCCCAAATTTATGCCAATGGCGACGGGGTTCCGCGCGACGATCTCAAGGCTTATGATTATTTTTCTCAAATCGCAGCGAGTTATGACGAGGACAACCCGGACCGGCGTGACCTCGCGATCGTTTCGAGCGCTTTTGTCGCGCTTGGGATTTATAATTTGAACGGGGTAGCCAACAGCAAGCTGCATCCCGATCCTCAACGCGCCCTCCAAATGTTCCAATTCGCGGCAACGACATTTGGCGATGCCAACGCCCAATATCATCTGGCGCGGATGCATCTCGAAGGTGCGGGCGTCGACAAGGATGGCCGCGAGGCGATCCGGTGGCTGTTTCTCGCCGCCGATAAGGGGCACCTGCAAGCGGAGGCTCTGCTCGGTCAGACGCTTTTCTCGGGCCGGGATGGCGTTCAACCGCAGCGGGCGCGCGGCCTCATGTGGCTGACCTTGGCACGGGAAGCGGCGATCGATTCAAAAAAAGATAAATGGATCATCGATCTCTATGAAAAGGCAGTGGCTTCGGCGAATGACGAAGACCGGCAGGATGCGCTTCTCTATCTCGAAAATCATCTGAAACGGCACAATTGAGCGCGGGGCGTTCAACCTGTCGCTGTGAGTTCCGTGAGAGCACAGCGGAGGACGTGCTTTAGCTTGACCCGCAGGTCTGGCGAGAGCTGGGCGAGACCAGCCTCGTACTCGGCCGATCGAGCTTTGTGGAGACGCAGGAGGAGCGTGCGCCCCTCCGGCGTCAGTGCGATCTGCTTTTTGCGCCGGTCAGCGGGCATTTCGATGCGCGTGACGAGTTTAAGCTGGTGAAGCCTGTCGATCATCTGGCTCACCGAGGGCAACGACATGTTGAGCGCGGCAGCAAGTTCCGACGGTGTGTTGATGCCGGGATCGGAAAGCCGGTGCAACATGATCACCTGTTGAAGTGTCACCGGGACGGCGTTCATGATCGCGAGCGTGTGTCCGCCGCGGTGCGCAATCCGGTTCACGAGATCCTGGAGCAGATCGCCCAGCTGATTGCCGTGCTTCGCCGCATCCATCATCCGGAGACTTCTGGCGCCCGAGTTAGGCGCACCCAGTTTGGGGGTCTGATGGGAATGACGCTTCCAAAGCCCAAACACGTTATTTCGAGATGATTCCCGAACGGATCATTAAAGTAGAGAGAGGCCTGACCTGGCGGACCAAGTTGAATTGGGCCGTCGAACGGAATGGCTTTGGCTTCGAGGAGCCTTTGCCACTTCCGCATGCCCCAGGGCGAGACCTTAAAGGCGAAATGCGGATGACCTGCCGCAGCAGACGGCTGGCCGGTGCTCTGCAAAAATAGGTCAATACGCGTTGAGCCACCGGCATAGACCGAGACGTGATGCGCGCCTTCGCCATGATTTGCCGCCGGCGGCCGGCCGAAGCGGCGAAAGGCCTCATCATCGAATGTCATCAGATAAGTCGCACCCAGCTCATCACAATAGAATTTGCGCGCTAAAACCAGATCCTTGACGGGGATGGTGATGTGCTCGAGCGGCCCTAAGCGTGGGTGGCCGTGCAGCGACAGGCGACGCCTCGCCCGCACGGACCACATCCATATCGTGATACCCCACCCGATGAGACGATTGCGCAACGCTCTCAACATAACCGTAAGCTCCATAGTTCATATATATTAATTATTCATCTATATGAATTAATTGCAGCCTGTCAATGCCCCACGGCGAAAAGTTCAGGTACCGAATAAGGCCCGGGCTTGTGGATGAAATCGCGCTAGCAGAGCATGAGGCTCACGGGATAGCGAAGCGTTCACTCCTCCAGTTTCGATTTCGGCTGACGCCTGTTCATTTCCTTCATCCGAAGTGACATTTTGATCGCGTGTCGAGCGTCGGCACGCTCTCCGGCAGGCTGGAGGAGTTTCCGGAATTCGTCGCGTTTCTCATGGATCGAGGCGATCACCTTACCCATGGGGACGCCCATGTCCACAAGCACGGCTTCCGACAATTGCAGGCTTGCCTCGATCGTCTCGGGGACGGCGTCGCTCACGCCAAGACCATAGAGCGCCGTTGCATGATGCGCGTCGCGGGCTCTTGCGACAATGGTCAGATTGGGATGAGCGGCGCGCGCATCCCGGACAATCGCTTCCGTGTCGTTAGGCTTATCCATTGTGACAATGAGAGCCTTGGCCTTGCCCAATCCGCAACGGGAGAGGAATTCAGACCGCGCCGCATTGCCCCAATAGATGTCGCGTCCTTCGGCTCGGAGCCGTTTCACTAAGCCGGGATCGGTATCGACGGCCAAATAGGGGATGGCATGTGCGTGAAGCATATCGCCGACAAGCTGGCCGACTCGCCCAAAGCCAATGATGATTGCGTCAGGCGCCGGGCCATCGACGCTCGGAACCTCAGGTTCCGCTAAGTCCAATGTGGCAGGCCGGGTCAGCAAACGCTTGGCAAGCACACCCATGAGCGGGACGGCGAACATCGAAAGTGTCACCGCGACCATCGCATCCGCGCCGGCTGCAGAGGGCAGGACCTTGGCAGCGAGGGCGGCCGTGATAATGACAAAGGCAAATTCCCCGCCAGGGGCGAGGAGGAGCGCGGCCTCGGTCGAGACGCGCGCCGGTAAGCGCAAAATCCAGCCGGCAATCCAGTTAATGCAAAACTTCACAAGGATAATGCCAAGCGCAAGACCGAAGGCCTTGAGCGGAGCGGAAAACACCTGCGACAGATCGAGGCTGGCGCCGATTGACACAAAGAAAAGCCCGAGCAGCAAACCTCGGAAGGGCTCAATCGTCACCTCGATCTCGCGGCGGTACTCGGTTTCGGCGAGGAGAATGCCAGCGATGAAAGCACCAAGCCCCATCGACAATCCGCTTATTGCCGTGACGACCCCGGTTCCGATCACCACAAGGAGGCAGGCGGCCATGAAAAATTCGGTCGATCCGGCCGCTGCGACGTGACGAAAGAGAGGCCGCATGACAAGCCGGCCGCCGAGCACGATGACGCTGAGACCGGTGAGCGCGGGGACCAAGGTGGAGACGACGGCCATGCCGAGACTGCCGCCGTGAATTCCAAGCATTGTCACCATGAAGAGGAGTGGTGCCACCATGAGATCTTGAAAGAGCAGAACCGCAAAAATCGTGCGGCCCGCTGTCGTTCCGAGCCTTTTGGCCTCGGCAAGTACCGGGATTACAATAGCCGTGGAAGATAAAGCGAGAGCAAATCCAAGCACGGCGGCTGAGGTCGGAGGCTCATTCAGACAGAAGGCCAGGGCGGCGAGCGCGGCGGCCGAGCCGAACACTTGCAGGGCGCCGAGCCCGAAGACGAGCCGGCCGATGATCGCCAAACGCTGCCACGATAATTCGAGGCCAATCATGAACAGGAGAAAGACGACGCCGAATTCCGCGACTGGCGCGATTTGCTCGACATTGCCCAACGCGAAAGGGGTGAGCCAGCTGACGCGGTCCGCGAGTGCCCCGGCGCCGTAGGGACCAAGCAATACCCCGGCGCCAAGGAAACCGAGAATCGGACTGATCTTCAGACGCCGGAAGAGCGGCACAACGACGCCCGCCGTCGTGAGAAAAATCAAGGTTTCCTTATATTGCTCCGGCGCGAAGGCGGTCATGGTCCTGCTTATCCGAAATTATGATTGAAGACACAAACTTTGCGCTTTTCGATCACGATTGCTTCAATAGGAATCGCCCATGGTCTCTATCTCTTTGTTTTTTCATATGATCTTATCTAAAAAATCTGCAGCTTTTCTAAAGATCATGCTCTCACGATCCAGCCAAGAGGCCAGTCGTCCAGCACGCCAGTGCAGCCGTGCATCCGCAATACCAACCGGCTGGCAGACGTGCTCTATCTTGTGGCGCCGGAATCCGGCATGTTCGCGCCATGTCCGATTTGCCCATATCTGATTTGCCCATGTCCGATTTGCCAATGACCAACGCGCTCGAACTCAGCGTGAGCGAATTGTCGGCCGCCTTGAAACGGACGGTCGAGGACCGCTTTGGCTTCGTGCGAGTGCGCGGTGAAATTTCGAATTATCGCGGACCGCATTCTTCCGGCCACGCTTATTTCAGTTTGAAGGACCAGTCCGCCCGCATCGATGCGGTGATCTGGAAAGGCGTTTTCGCGAAATTGAAGGTCAAGCCGCAGGAGGGTTTGGAAGTCATCGCGACCGGCAAAGTCACAACCTATCCTGGCAAATCCACCTATCAAATCATCGTCGATGCGTTGGAGCCAGCCGGGATCGGCGCGCTTATGGCGCTCGTCGAGGAGCGCCGCCGGAAACTCGCGGCGGAGGGGCTTTTCGACGAAGCGCGCAAGCGGCTGTTGCCGTTTCTGCCCCTCTGCATAGGCGTCGTAACGTCGCCGACCGGAGCCGTCATCCGCGACATCCTGCACCGCATCTCGGAACGGTTTCCGCGCCACGTTCTGGTATGGCCGGTGCGGGTCCAAGGTGAAACCGCAGCGGCCGAGATAGCCGCCGCGATCGATGGCTTTAATGCCTTGCCGGAACACGGACCTTTGCCGCGGCCGGATGTGATTATCGTCGCGCGGGGCGGGGGTTCACTCGAAGATTTATGGAGTTTCAACGAGGAAATCGTCGTGCGCGCGGCGGCGCGAAGCCGTGTGCCGCTGATCGCGGCGGTCGGTCACGAGACGGATTGGACCTTGATCGATCATGCCGCCGATCTGCGCGCGCCAACCCCCACGGCGGCGGCGGAAAAGGCGGTGCCGGTGCGCGGTGAACTCGCCGCTGCCCTCGCCGATCTTGCCCGCAGGCAGATGGGCGCGGCAAACCGTCTCCTCGAACGCCGCCGCAGCGATTTCCGCGCCCTGTTGCGCGCGCTTCCACAAAGCGACAGCATTTTCGCCCTGCGCCGTCAGCTGCTCGACAATCTCGAAAGCCGCCTCACAGGCACGCGCTCAAAAGCCTATGATCGCAGACATCTCGGCCTGGCGCGTCTGTCGCATCGCCTCGCGCAACAATCTCCGCATGCGCAACTTGCCGGCAAGACGCAACATTTCAATGCGCTGGAACAAAGGCTGAAACGCTGGCAGGCCGTCGGCTATGAGGGCAGCAAGCAACGCGTCGCGCATATCGAGGCGAGGCTCGCGATCGCGCGGACCGCGCGGGTCAAACTCGAGAGCGAGCGAGTGGGCGCGGCGCGTCAGCGGCTTCATGCGTTGGCCAGCCGGATGAAGAATGGTTTTGAGTCTCGCGTCACGGCGTCCCGGGAACGGATGAAATCATTGGAACAATTGCTGGGCAGCCTTGGCTACCGCCAAGTCTTGGCGCGCGGTTTCGCGCTCGTTCGCGATCATGATGGGCAACCCTTGCGGAGGGCGGCCGGGATCGCGGACGGGGCGCGTCTCGATATTGAATTCGCCGATGGTCACAAGCCGGCCATCGCCGGAACGCAACAAGACACCACGCCTAGCAAGCGTCCGGCGAGCAATGGCCGCCGGAAACGCGAACAAGGTTCGCTCTTCTGACGCGCCTTGCAGATCAAAAGCGGGGCAGCCGCACGGAGACTTAAGGCACAAGCACCACCGGTGCAAAATCCTTTGTGAAACCGGCGTGACGTCCTTCGCCAAAAAAATAGCTTGAACGAAAGGGATTTTCCGTTGTTTACCGGTTGCCGCCGCCAAACCGGCGAACACCGGTGAAGTCTTGTGTGTCTGTTCTGGGGCAGGGATGCAGGAGTCTGCTCCGGTTAGGGAAAACGGCTGGCTAGACCTGTGTAGATAAAAAGGTGTCATTTGGCCCCGCCAGACTTCGCTATGGCGGCGTTCCGGCGCCACTTCTTGTCTTGTTGGCGCCGAATTGAGATGATTTTTCGACACCAATCGTCCATGACGGATTGCCCGGCGCAAATCATCGCGCCTTACCGCGCTGGTTCGGAGTTGCGGAGTCTATGATCAAGCCAGTACGAATTGCCCTTGACGCCATGGGCGGCGACCATGGACCCGAAGTGATCGTTCCAGGTGCCGCGCGTGCGCTGCAGCATCGGCCTGACATGGAATTTGTGTTTTTTGGCGATGCCGCCAGGATCCGGCCGCTTCTTGATGCCGATCCGAGGCTTTCCGCGGTGTCATCTTTACGGCATACGGACGTTTCGGTGCGGATGGATGCCAAGCCTAGTGTGGCGTTGCGCACGGGCCGCCGGACATCGTCGATGTGGCTTGCCCTCGAAGCGGTGAAAAAGACTGAAGCCGATGTTGCGGTGTCCGCCGGCAATACCGGCGCCTTGATGGCCATGGCGAAGATTTGCCTGCACATGATGCCGGGTCTCGATCGTCCGGCGATCGCCGCGACATGGCCGACGATACGGGGCAAATCGATCGTCCTCGATCTTGGCGCAACCATCGGCGCCGACGCGCGGCATCTCGTCGATCTCGCCGTCATGGGCTCGGCGATGGCACGGATCGTCCTCGCCATCGAACGGCCGACCGTAGGATTGCTCAATATTGGTGTCGAGGAAATCAAGGGCATCGACGAGGTCAAGACGGCTTCGCGCTTGCTGCGCGAGAGCGGCCTGCCTAATCTCGACTACCGTGGCTTTGTCGAAGGCGACGACATTGGCAAGGGGACGGTCGATGTCGTGGTCACCGAAGGATTCACCGGTAATATCGCCCTCAAGACGGCGGAAGGCACCGCCAGCCAGATGGCGCAATATCTGCGCGAAGCGCGGGGCCATGATTTCATGTCGCAGCTTGGCTTTTTTCTAGCGCGTCATGCCTTCGCGGCGTTGAAGGCCAAAATGGATCCGCGCAATGTCAATGGCGGAGTGTTTCTTGGCCTTAACGGCGTGGTCATCAAGAGTCATGGCGGTTCGGATGTGGTCGGCACGGCGCGCGCCATAGAAATCGGCTATGCCATGGCGCGGCATCAACTGTTAAGCAAAATTCGCGACTCGCTTCCGCTCTCGCGGGAACACTTCCCTTTCAATTCAAGGCTCGAGGCGGCAGGCGCGCCAGCAGTTGCGCCTTCGGAGTCCTGAGCGACCCTTGTTACCGATGGATAATTTCGTGAACCATGCAGCGTCAGTCAAGCTCCGTTCGGTCGTTTTGGGGATTGGCTCTTATCTTCCCAAGCGCATCGTCAGCAATGCCGATCTCGAAAAATCGCTGGAGACGACCGACGAGTGGATCGTGCAGCGTACGGGTATAAGGCAACGCCATGTCGCCGCCGAGGACGAGCCGACCTCGCGGCTCGGTCTTTATGCGGCGCAAGCAGCTCTTGCCGATGCGAGGCTTAAAGCCGCGGACCTCGATCTCGTGATTGTTGCGACTTCGACGCCGGACTACACTTTTCCCGCAGTCGCGACCCAAATCCAGGCCGGGCTCGGCATGACGAATGGCGCGGCCTTCGACCTTCAAGCGGTATGTTCTGGATTCATCTTCGCACTTGCCACCGCCGACAAGTTCTTGACGTCCGGATCGCACCGGCGCGCCCTTGTCATCGGCGCGGAAACCTTCTCACGTCTGCTGGACTGGACCGATCGAACGACCTGCGTTCTTTTCGGCGATGGCGCCGCAGCCCTGGTGCTCGAAACGCAGCCCGCGGAGGGAACCGCACGGGATCGGGGTGTTCTCACCTCGCATCTTCGCTCGGATGGACGTCACCGCGAAAAGCTCTATGTCGATGGAGGCCCATCCACCACGCGGACGACCGGACATTTACGGATGGCCGGGCGAGAGGTTTTCCGGCATGCGGTTGGCATGGTGACTGACGTCGTTACGCAAGCTTTCGAGGCGACCGGAACGAGCGCCGACGATTTAGATTGGTTTGTGCCGCACCAGGCCAATCGCCGTATCATCGACGCGTCGGCCGAAAAACTCGGGATAGCGCCGGGCAAAGTCGTCATTACCGTCGATTTGCATGGAAATACATCGGCCGCGTCCATTCCACTCGCTCTCGCGGTCGCGCGCGACGATGGCCGGATTAAACAAGGCGACCTCGTCATGATTGAAGCCATGGGCGGCGGGTTCACCTGGGCGTCGGCCCTTATCCGCTGGTGAGCCTCACAGCTAAGGGCAGCCTCAGGAAGGTCTTGATTTTGCGCAAATTTTGTTCCAGAGTTTCAATTCTCCTTGGCCTAGCTTGGGCAAGGGTTTAAGCAATACCGGCCGGTAAAGTGGGACCGGACAACGCATGCAGAAAATGAAAAGATGGACCATCGAGTCCACAAATCTTTAGTCAAAATATCGGTGATGAAAATACATATGACGGGCGCCTTTCCTTAACTGAGGATGACCTGAGGTGCGAGGCAAGTCATGCTCATTCTTATCGAGGCGGCGGGGTTCCTCGACGATTGAACGGGTCCTTTCGATTGAGGGGCAGCTTGGAATGCGGTCTCTGCCGCCGGGTTCTTAGGGTATTCGGGTACTTTTGAATTGGTCGAAGCCCAATCGGCGGTTATTTGATTGGTGCTATTTCGCAATCGGAACGTGTTACCAGGATTGAAGGATGACAAAGTCCGAAACCATGGCTGCTGCGGGAGAGCCTGGATTATTGGCTGCGGAAAATAGGCCGCATGCGCCGCAGCCGGCAGCGTCGCGAACTGTCACGCGTGTCGATCTCGCGGAAGCTGTTTACCGGTGCGTCGGCCTATCGCGCAAGGAGTCGGCCTTGCTGGTGCAAGCGGTCTTGGATGAGTTGGCCGACGCTTTGATCGATGGGGAATCCGTCAAATTGTCTTCGTTCGGCCGGTTCGTCGTTCGCGAGAAGCCGGAACGCGTTGGGCGTAATCCCAAGACGGGGATCTCGGTTCCTATCACACAGCGGCGCGTTTTGTCGTTTAAGCCGTCGAGCGTGCTCAAGGCCCGGATCAACGGCCACGCCGTCCCCGGGGAAGATGCAGAGGATTGATAATTTCGCGATGTGCGGTGAGAGCAGACTAGCTCTTTCGAGAAATGCGCGGGCGTCAACCGGGCCAGGGTCGGCGATAGAGCCTTTTGTGCGTTCATCTCGAGCTATTAGGACGACCGGCTAGGGCGCAGCCCACCCGAGGGACTCATCTGATCGAAAAAGGCGAGCAACTTTTTCGGAACATGCTCTAGGAGCTTGCGACGGATGAACAAAAACGCCGATGCGTTCCGGACGATCAGCGAGGTAGCAGAAGAGCTTGATCTGCCGCAGCATGTTCTGCGGTTTTGGGAGACTCGTTTTCCTCAAATCAAGCCTTTAAAGCGCGCCGGTGGCAGGCGCTATTACCGGCCTCGGGATATCGAGGTTCTCCGCGCGATTAAACATCTTCTGTATCGGGAGGGGTATACGATCCGGGGCGTGCAGCGTGTTTTGAAAGAGCAGGCTGGCGCAGTTGCCACCGTGGCGGATGAAGGCGGTTCAGATTTGCCTGTTCCCGTGGCCCATGACTTGACTCTTCTCCAAAACACGCTGCTTACGGATGACGAGACGGTTGGACACAGCCCTCAGACGGTTCACTCTGGCAGGCAAACGCCGGCTGACTCTCGCGCCAATGCGGATCGGGACGATGCCGCTTGCATGGCGAGGGAGGAGTCCGTTTGGGCTTTGACCTTAACCACGGAGGATGTCGGACGCTTGCGAGCGGCTTTGGCCGAACTCGTGGAATGCGGAAACATCCTTGATGCGGCGCGCCGCCGCTAGAGCATATTCCGAAAAAGTTGCTCGACTTTTTCGATTCCGACTTGCTCCAATGCTTTGAATCTCAGCGAGTCCTTTCGATCAGATGAGTCCATCTGAGGTGCAAGCGCTCGAGCAATCTCATTTCATAGCTGGATGATAGCCCAATGCGAATTGTCCGTGTGCTCGGAATTCGCGGCCGGCTGCCCTTTCGGGCAGCGTTGCGCCTGAGAGGGGCTTTCTCTATAAGAGCCAGCGTCGGAGTGTAGCGCAGCCCGGTTAGCGCACTAGTCTGGGGGACTAGGGGTCGCGGGTTCGAATCCCGCCACTCCGACCATTTAAATCGTTGATATTACGTTTAAATTCAGAATAGCGCTTTCCGCCACCTAGGCTCAGGCCCCATTAAAATTCTTGCATGAGCTGAGATTGACTGATTCATAGGCGAGGCG